>Ga0153921_1000653_pt1 | contig 17343 bp, 14 predicted proteins | sample TSNJ005MetaG_FD_104691 | JGI IMG/M metagenome (GOLD analysis project Ga0153921, IMG submission 104691) | Attine ant fungus gardens microbial communities from New Jersey, USA - TSNJ005 MetaG | ecosystem: Host-associated > Fungi > Mycelium > Unclassified | place: USA: New Jersey, Brendon T. Byrne... | reverse complement strand
CAGTGCATGCGCGCCTGACCGACGTGACGATCAAACAGGGCGGGCAGAGCAAACCACTGGCCGAGGGCTTGTTGGGTTACGTGCTGCCCGGGGCAGTCATGCGCTGGCCGGCACCGGGACCCTTGGCGAGCGAGTCGGCGTTGCAGGTGCGGGTCAATGGCGGGGCGCAGGTGCAGAGCATTGCGCCGGGGCGGTGAAACAAGACCTGTGTCCAGAGGATGACCGTGGCGAGGGAGCTTGCTCCCGCCGGGTTGCGAAGCAGCCCCAAGCCGTGTCAGGTAGCCCGCATAAACGGGTCTGGCGACGGCTGCGCCGCCGGGCGGGAGCAAGCTCCCTCGCCACATTGACTGGATCGTGTCGTCAAAAATCCAGAGAAAGATAACTGGCGTTGGCAAGTGTGGCATCAGGAGGATCAAGTCCATTGACGGACGTAAAGCGTGTATGAGCCCGGGATGGGCTCGCTGTATTCAGCGTCCGTTGTGGCTCATGACCGGCGCGTGTTGCCTGATGTTCGTTGATCCATCCGGGGCCGGGGAACTGCCGCCGCCTCCCAGCGGCATGGAGGCCGTCAGTGATGCACAACTGTTTCTGGAATTGGTCGTCAATCAGATGAACACCGGGCGGGTTGTAGCGGTGCAACAACGCGACGGGCATCTGTACCTGCCGGCCAGTGCATTGCACGAAACCGGGATGAAGCTGCCCGACGGTAGCGGTGAAGAAGTCGACCTTGACGGGCTGCCGGGGCTGCACAGCGAATACGACAGCGTCGGCCAGCGCCTGCTGCTGGAGGTGCCGCCGCAGTGGCTGCCGGACCAGTTCATCGGTAATCGCGAGAACTATCCGCGCGCGCCGGCGCTGAGCAGTTTCGGCGCACTGTTCAATTATGACCTGTACCTCAACGACACCGACGATGCCGGCACGTACCTGGCAGCGTGGAACGAGGTGCGGTTGTTCGACAGCTGGGGCACGCTGTCCAGCACCGGGCAATATCGGCGCACCTTGTCCGGCGATTCGGTCAGTACGCTGGACAACGGCTACCTGCGCTACGACACCACCTGGCGCTACTCCGATGACGAACGCATGCTCACCTACGAGGGCGGTGACGTGATCAGCGGCGCCTTGCCCTGGAGCAACTCGGTGCGTCTGGGCGGCGTGCAGTTCTCCCGGGATTTTGCCGTACGCCCGGATCTGGTGACTTACCCATTGCCGCAATTTGCCGGCGAGGCAGCGGTGCCGTCGTCGGTGGATCTGTTCATCAATGGCTACAAGTCCAGCAGCGCCGACCTGCAACCGGGGCCGTACACCCTGACCAACATCCCCTTCATCAACGGCGCGGGGGAAGCGGTGGTGGTGACTACCGATGCGCTCGGTCGGCAGGTCTCGACCACTGTGCCGTTCTACGTCACCAGTACGCTGCTGCAAAAAGGCTTGAGCGATTTTTCCGTGGCCGCCGGTACGTTGCGCCGCGACTATGGTTTGAAGGATTTCAGCTACGGCACTGGCGTCACCTCCGGCAGTCTGCGCTACGGCGTCAGTGACAGTTTCACCCTGGAAAGCCATGCCGAAGCGGCGGATTCGCTGACCCTGGGCGGGATCGGTGGCAACCTGCGTCTGGGCAATTTCGGCGTGCTTAACAGTGCCGTCAGCCAGAGCCGATTCGAGGGTGATGGTGGCGAGCAACTGAGCCTCGGCTATCAGTACAGCAGCCAGCGCTACAGCTTTTCGTATCAACGCCTGCAGCGTCGCGACCAATACGCCGACCTGAGTGTGATCGATACCCCCTACGTCAGCCTCAGCCGGCGCAGCGAGCAGGCGACCCTGAGCGTCAACCTCGACCGCTGGGGCAGCCTCGGTGCCGGGTATTTCGACGTGCGTGCGGCAGACGATTCGCGCACGCGCCTGCTCAATCTGAGCTGGAGCAAACCGCTGTGGCGCAACAGCAGCTTCTACCTGTCAGCCAACCGCGAGATCGGCGACAGCAACTGGGCGGTGCAGGCACAACTGGTCATCCCGTTCGATCTGCGCGGCAGCCTGGCAATCAGCAGCGAACGCAGCAAGACCGGGCAGAGCCAGCAGCGGGTCAACTACAGCCGTTCGGTGCCGAGCGAGGGAGGGGTTGGCTTCAACCTGGGTTACGCCAAAGGTGACGGCGCAGACTATCGACAAGCTGACGTGACCTGGCGTTTGCAGTCGGTACAGTTGCAGGCGGGCGTCTATGGCACATCGGACGCCGAAACCCGTTGGGCCGATGCCAGTGGTTCGCTGGTATGGATGGATCGGCAGGTGTTCGCTGCCAACCGCATCGACGATGCCTTTGTGGTGGTCAGCACCGACGGTTTTGCCGATATCCCGGTGCGCTACGAAAACCAGCAGGTCGGTCAGACCGATAAGAACGGCCACTTGCTGGTGCCGTGGAGCAGCGCTTATTACCGTGGCAAATACGAAATCGATCCGCTGAACCTGCCGGCCAACGTGCGCAGCCCCAACGTCGAGCAGCGTGTCGCCGTGCGCCGTGGCAGCGGCTATTTGCTGGAGTTTCCGCTGACCCGGGTGATCGCCGCGAGCATCGTGCTGGTCGATGCGCAGCAGCGCGAGTTGCCGCTGGGCGCCGGCGTGCTGCACGAGCAGAGCGGCACGCGCACGGTGGTGGGCTGGGACGGCTTGGTGTATCTGGAAAACCTGCAGGCGCAGAACTCGCTGCAGGTTTCGCTGGCGGATGGCAAGACCTGCAAAGTGCAGTTCAGCGTGGACATGCAGCAAAGCCAGGTGCCGCTGATCGGCCCGTTGGTGTGCCAGTGATGGCGGCCCGGATCTGCCTGTGCCTGGCGTTGCTGCTGCCGGGAGCGGCGCAGGCTCTGTGTTCGGTGGTCAGCACCACGCCGGCGGCGTTCGGCTCGATCAGCTCGATTGCCGTGCGGACCACCACGCAGCCCAGTTCCACGCTCAACGCAGGCTTGAGTTGCACCGGTTCGCTGCTGTCTCTGCTGACCAGCAGCGACCATTTCTACGCCACCATCACCTCGACCCAGAGCGGTCTGGTGGGGCCGACGGGCGACGTTATCGGCTACACGATCTACGCCAACAACAGCACCAGTTACCCGGTGACTCGCGGCACCGCCTACGACTTCGCCCGCAACGGCATCATCGATGCCTTGGGCTTGCTCAATGGCACGACTCCGAAAACCGTGCCGCTGTACCTGGGCACGACCATCGGCAGTAATGTCGCCGCCGGGGTCTACACGGAAACCCTGAGCATTTTCTGGAACTGGAATTACTGCTCGGGCATCGGCATTGGTGCCATTTGCATCGGTCGCGACATTGCCAACGGCACCACCACGCTGACGGTGAACCTGACCGTGTCCAACGATTGCACGATTACCGCACCCAACATTGCCTTCGGCAGTGCACCGGTGATCAGCGCCTTTACCCCGGTGACCGGGCAGACGATCAACCTGGCCTGCACCAAGGGCAGTGCCTACACCGTTGGCCTGAACGACGGGCAGAATGCGCTCAGCGTCGGCGGGCGGCGGCGGATGATTTCCGGCAGCCATTATCTGGCCTACGACATTTTCAAAAGCGCCGGCACCACCCGTTGGGGCAGCGTCGGCAGTGCGCGTCGGTCGAGTAGCGATGCCGAGGTCAATCCCGGCAACGGGTTGGGCACCGGCAGTCAGATTTTCAATTACAACGCGAAGATTTACACCGACCAGACCACACCGCCGACGGGGACGTATCTGGACAATGTGGTGCTCGACGTAGGTTTCTGACCCTTTGCACTGCACCTTGGTGGGAGCGGGCTTGCTCGCGAATGCGATATGTCAGCAGTCAATTGATTGAATGACACACCGCAATCGCAAGCAAGCCCGCTCCCACAGGGAGATCACTGGGGTTTCAGAATTGCAGTGATTGCCTCAGTTGCTGCGTCGATGGCGAGTCCGCCGGGCTGACCAGTGCATAGTTGTAACCGCCACCGGACCAGTAATCAGCCTGCAGATCGCCGTCACTGCGACTGCCCCGTGGCAAAAAGGTGTTGTTCGGCCCCGGTGGTCGCACGTAGAAACTGACCTTGTGACCGTTGCGATCTTCATACAGCACCATCGCCGCCGGGCCTTCATCGGTGCTGAGCAAACGTGCGCTGACCGGTTGAAATCCGGCGCCGGTCAAGTCCGGCAAACGGCTGGCCTGACGGAAGTAGCGATCGAGCCAGTGCTGCATGTCGCCTGTGCCCTCGACCCTGTAATCCGCCGGCAGTATTCCCTGCTCGGCGATCAGCCGATAGGCCTGCAACGCGTCGGTCATCGGCAAGGGCGCATGAACCAGGGTCATTTCCCGTGCATGCCAGCCACTGAAACCACCGACGCTGACGGCAATCAGCAAAACGGCGGCGCTGGCCAGATGGCGTCGTGACCGGTGTTTGCGGCGTTGGCGGATCAGCGCCGGATCAAGCGCCGGATTGCCCGGTTGCTGCAACGCACCACTGAGCGCCACACGCAGTTGTTGTGCGTCCTGCTGCCAGGCGTGCACTTGCGCCGCCTGCTCGGGGTGATTGGCCAGCCATGCGTCGATCACACGGCGCTCGGCAGGGCTGAGCTGATGGTCGACGTACGCGTGCAGGTCGTTTTCGCTGGGGGGCATGCTGATCATTTGAGTATCCGCAAGGATGGACTGCTGATTTCGCCGTCGCTGAGCTGGCGCAAGGCCTGGCGGGCGCGGGACAGGCGCGACATCACGGTGCCGGTGGGGACGAGGAGGATTTCGGCGACCTCCTTGTAGGTCAAGCCTTCCACTGAAACCATCAGCAGCAGAGCGCGTTGCTCGGTGGGCAGGCGATCAAAGGCCTGCAGGGTCGATTGGGCCATGACGCTGCGCTCCACGGAAGGCACGGCATCGTCGCGACCGGTGAAGAATTCCAGCATTCGCGCATAGCGCCGCGAGCGTCGATGAGCATCGACAAACTGCCGGTACAGAATCGCAAACAGCCAGGCGCGCAGGTCGCCGTCGGCACGTTTGTCGCCCCAACCCGCCAGTGCCCGCTCCAGGCTCGCCTGCACCAGATCGTCGGCGCTGGCGCTGTTGTGGGTCAGCGACAGGGCGAAGCGCCGCAGGCGGGGGATCAACTCTCGCAGGTGTTCGTCGAGTGTGTTCATGAAAGCGCCATGCCCGGGGATCGAAAAAACGGTATTGATTAGCAAGACGTCGCTCGATGCAGGTTATTCCATGAATCTCGCTGAAGGATTTTTTTCTTGATCGTGTAGGAGAGTTCATCGCGATTTGTAATCCATGTAACGGATTCAACTGTCTCGGCTCAACCGGTTCGACAAGCGCACAACATCGGCAATCGCCGGCATGCGTTTGAACAATCTGATGAGACAAAAAGAGACGAATTCATGCACGCACTCCCGATTGACAGCCAGGTGCAAGCTCTGGCGGATACTGACCGCTCGTGGCAACACTTCGGTTGCGGCCCGAAAGTCGAACCGGCATTTTCCCTGATTCACCCTGCGATCGAGGCTCAGGCTGCCCGCGCGCCGCAGAACATTGCTGCCAACTGCCGTGGCCAGACGATCACCTATGGCGAGTTGAACCGTCAGGCCAATCGTCTGGCCACGCACCTGCAGGAGCAGGGCGTCGTCGCAGGCGATCATGTGGCGCTCTTTGTCGAGCGCTCGATCCCGATGCTGGTGGGTATGCTGGCAACACTCAAGATCGGTGCGGCGTATGTTCCACAGCATGTCGGGATCACACCGACACCGCAGTTGCAGCACATCATGACCGTAGCGCGCACGCGCATCGTGCTGACCTTGTCGACGCTGGCGTGTGACATCCCGCTGACCAGCCAGCAGCACTGCATTCACCTGGACACGTTCATCGATTCACCGTCATCGCCAGCCGATGAACACAATGCATCGGATCCGGACGTATCGGTCGATTCGCTGTGTTTTGTGCTGTTCACTTCCGGCACGACCGGTTTGCCCAATGGCGTGCGTGTAACGCAACGCAATGTTTGCAACATTCTGCTGACGGCTCCGGGTGACCTCGGCATGCGGCCGGGATTGAAGGTCGGACAAATTCTCAACATCGCGTTCGACATGGCGGCGTGGGAGATTCTCGGGTGTCTGGCGCATGGCGCGACGCTGATGATTCGCGGCAAGAACATCGCCGAGACCGCCGAGCAATGCGATGTATTGATCGCCACGCCATCGATTCTGGGCACGCTGGATCCGGCGCGCTGTACAACGGTGAAAGTCGTTGCGCTGGCCGGCGAGCCGTGCCCGCAGCCTCTGGCAGATCGCTGGGCATCGATTTGCCGTTTCTACAACGCGTGCGGTCCGACCGAAACCACCATCGTCAACACCATGCAGCATTACCGCGGCGGCACAGCGCTGACCATCGGCAAACCGACGCCGAACAACACCGTCTATGTGCTGGATGAGGCAGGCCAGCTGTGCAGGCCCGGCGAACCAGGGGAAATGTGGGCTGGCGGGGATTGCGTGACGGCGGGTTATCTGGGCAATGCGCAGTTGACCGCTGAACGCTATCGCCCCGATCCGTTCCTGGGGCAGGGCCGCATGATGTTCCGCACCCGTGACCTGGGGCGCTGGACGGATGACGGCGAACTGGAACACCTGGGACGCGTCGACGATCAGGTCAAGGTCCGGGGATTCCGGGTGGAACTCGATTCGGTGTCTGCCGCACTGGAGGCCTCGACCAGTTGCGAGCGTGCGGTGACGCTGAAGCTCGACAGTCGCAGTCTGGTGGCTTTTGTCTATCCGGGCACCACGGACATCGAGGCGGCCCGGCGTTGCTGTGAGGAACGGCTGGCCTATTACTGCGTACCGTCGTTGATCCTGGCCGTGGATGAGATTCCGCTGACTTCACGAGGCAAGGTCGACAAGCGCCTGTTGCTTGAATGGGCAATGGCTCACCCGTTGCAGCAGGGCACGGTCCTGGAGACGGCGCAATGAGTGGGTTCGGTACGGGCACCGTGTTGCCGCCGCGCCGGGCACTTTGGCGACGATTGGGTTCGCTGCCGGTGTTTTCGGTCTACAACCGTTTGTTTGTGTTGGTGCTGACCGTCAACCTGGCGGCGCTGGGTTATGGCCTGACTGCGGGGCAATGGTGGACACGGGACGGCGTTGCATTGCCGGTTCTGTCGGGTTGGGTCACAGCCAACCTGTCGCTGGCAATTCTGATTCGTCAGCAATATCTGATCAATCTGCTGTTCTGGCTTGCGACCCGCGCGCCCGTGAGCTGGCCACTGGCAGTGCGGCGATCGCTGGCCAAGGTCTACCATTTCGGCGGCCTGCACAGTGGCGGCGCTGTCGCTGCCATTGCCTGGTTCACAGCGCTTTTCGGGTCGATGATCTGGGATCGTGTTGCAGGGCCGGGCACCGTGTCGCTGCCGATGCTGGGCCTCAGCGCCAGTCTGCTGGGCGTGTTGTTGCTCGTGGCGATCATGGCATTGCCGCGCATTCGTTCGCGGTTTCACAACGGTTTCGAACGTACCCATCGTTTTGCCGGCTGGACGGCACTCGGACTGTTTTGGGCCATGACGCTGATGACAGCTGCACATCGGCACCCTCAGGCGAGCCTGTTGCAGGTCCTTGCGGATTCGACCTCGTTCTGGATGCTGATGTTGCTGACGCTGAGTATCGCCTCGCCGTGGATGCGGCTGCGCAAGGTGCCGGTGAAGCTGGTCAAGCCGTCGTCGCATGCAGTGATTGCACAGTTCGATCACCTGACACCCTTTACCGGATCATCGACGGCCATCAGCCGCAACCCGCTTTGGGAATGGCATTCCTTTGCCAACATTCCTGCGCCCGGCGAGCGGGGTTTTCGTTTGATCATTTCCCGTGCGGGCGACTGGACGGGACGCCTGATCGAAGCGCCGCCCACGCATCTCTGGGTCAAAGGCATCACCACCGCCGGCGTCGCCCATATCGAAACGCTGTTCAAGTCCGTGGTGTATGTCGCGACCGGCAGTGGTATCGGGCCGGTGTTGCCGCATCTTCTGGCGCAACAAGTGCCCATCCACCTTATCTGGTCGACCCGCAGCCCACGCCTGACTTACGGCGATGCATTGGTAGACGAGATCCTCCAGGCCCGGCCAGACGCTCACATCTGGGATACCACGGTGTCAGGCAAGCCGGATCTGGTCACGCTGGCCTATGCGGCCGTTCAGGCGACCGGCGCAGAGGCGGTGATTTGTATTTCGAATCAGACATTGACCGAACGGGTGGTCGAGGAGCTGGAGGCTCGGGGAATTGCAGCGTATGGAGCAATCTGGGATTCCTGACGCCGCATCCGGATTCTTTTCCGCGTCTTTTCCAGTCATTGAATTTAGGGAATGAAATGAGTACGAACATTTTGATCGAGCGGTTCGGGCGTGTGGTACTGATCCGGCTTGATCGACCACAGGCTCGCAACGCGTTGAGTCAGCAGATGATGAGCGAGTTACTGGATGCGATGCGTAATCTGGACAGTGATCCAGAGGTAGGTTGTTTCGTCATCACTGGCACGAATGATTACTTCGCGGCGGGCGCCGACATCAAGGAAATGTACGCCAAGTCCTGCCAGGAGATGATTCAGGAGGACTATTTCTCCGGCTGGGATGCCTTCACAGCGTTTCGAACACCGAAAGTGGCGGCGGTATCCGGTTTTGCCTATGGCGGCGGCTGCGAACTGGCAATGATGTGCGACGTGATCATCGCTGCTGAATCTGCACAGTTTGCGCTGCCGGAAATCACCCTCGGCGTGATGCCCGGCATGGGGGGAACCCAGCGACTGACACGGTTGATTGGCCGCGCCAAGGCCATGGACATGATTCTGACCGGGCGTGCCCTGTCTGCCAGCGAGGCAGAAAGGGCGGGACTGATTTCACGTGTGGCGGCCGACGGCCGGTTGCTCGAGCAGGCGCTGGAGATTGCGCAGCAAATTGGCGGATTTGCCCGAACGGCGGCATTGGCTGCCCGTGAAGCCGTGGACAGATCGCTTGAGGTGGGCATGCATGAAGGCATTCTGTTTGAGCGCCGGGTGTTTCATGGACTGTTCGCTACACCGGGTCAGAAAGAAGGGATGCAGGCTTTTCTGGAAAAACGCACGCCGCGTTTTCAGCGGGGTTAGTCATCTCAATCCAGTGGCGCGCGCTCTGCGGTGAAAGAAACTACAGTTCGAAGGGAATAACCCTGTGAGACATGCGTCTCATAGCACCTTTCCCTATGGCCGATGGCCCTGGAGTTTTTCATGGTTGATCGCACGTCACCTTCCGGCGGGCCGCAGCGCCCGCCATTGAGTGCCGCAAGCCTGATGCTGCGGCTGACGGGTATCGCGGTGGTTGTTGGCGCAGTCGCTGCGGCGTTTGCCTACGTGCACGGCACTTTTGACCCACAGCGTCTGACGCCCAAGGCGCTGGTCGATGTGCTGGAAAAGAACAATGGCGTGCATCCCGGATTTCGCCGCAACCATGCCAAAGGCGTGTGCGTGATCGGGCATTTCGAAAGCAGCGGTGAGGTACGCGAGTATTCCTCCGCGCAGGTGTTCAATGAACCGCGCACGCCGGTGGTCGGCCGTTTCGCGTTGCCGGCGGGCAATCCGTATGCGCCGGACAACAGCGTGCCGATCCGCAGTCTGGCGCTGCGCTTCACCCAGACCAACGGCCAACAGTGGCGCACGGGGATGAACAGCATGCCGGTGTTCCCGGTGGGTACACCTGATGCGTTCTATCAGTTGCAGCAGGCGCAGTCGCCGGATCCGGCCACCGGCAAGCCTGATCCGACCAAAGTGCCGGCGTTTTTCGCCGCGCATCCCGAGGCTGTGCCGTTTCTGACGTGGGTGAAGACAGCCCGGCCTTCGGCCAGTTATGTCACCGAAACCTACAACAGCATCAATGCGTTTTATCTGGTCAATTCCAGCGGGCAGAAGCAGGCGGTGCGCTGGAGCATGGCGCCGATGGCGCGCGATTCGGCCCCGGCTGCGGCTGAGCAAGGTGCGGATTTTCTCGAGAGGGATCTGGTCCAGCGCCTGGCCGAGGGGCCGTTGCGTTGGCAGTTGAATATCACGCTGGCCAACCCCGGTGACCCGGTCAACGACGCCAGCAAGGTCTGGCCGGATGGGCGCAAGGTGCTGAATGCCGGCACCCTGGTGCTGGAAAAAACCCAGCCGCAACTCAGTGGTGACTGCCGCGACATCAATTACGATCCGCTGGTGCTGCCGGCCGGAATCGAAGGCTCCGAGGACCCGTTGCTCGCTGCGCGTTCGGCGGGTTACGCCGATTCCTACCTTCGCCGTACCAGTGAAGTCAGCCAGTTGCCCGCCACCCGACAGGAGGCTCGTCCATGAGAAGCCAACCGACCCACTTCGTGTTGCTGGCGCGACTGCTGCACTGGCTGATGGCGCTGATGATCATTGCGATGCTGTTTATCGGTGCGGGCATGGTGACTTCGGTGTCGGCCCGGCATGAATGGCTGATCCATCTGCACAAACCGCTGGGTATCGCCATTCTGCTATTGGCGGTGGTGCGGCTGTTGGTGCGACTGACGACCCACCAGCCACCCTTGCCGGCGGACTTGCCGGAATGGCAGGTGCTGGCCGCCAAGGCATCGCATCTGGTGCTGTATGCATTGATGCTCGTGCTGCCACTGCTTGGCTGGGCGATGATCAGCGCTTCGGGCGAGCCGGTTATGCTCAGTAATACGCTGCAGTTGCCTGCGATCGTGCCGGCGGATGCGCAATTGTTTGCGATTTTGCGCAAGTCTCACGGGTATCTGGCGTATCTGCTGTTCCTGACCGTGCTGCTGCACCTGGCGGCGGCGCTGTTCCATGGCTGGATACGTCGCGACGAGGTGCTCGGCAGCATGTTGCGCGGACGCGACCGTGGTTAGCTTGGAGCGGTTTGCGTAAAAAAGATCGCAGCCCATGCTGCGATCTTTTTGGTGGGGCGGGGGAAGGGTCAGCGCAAGGTTTCAGCCATGTCGGCGATGGTGGTCAGTACGTCCTTGCCCAGCTGTCTGGAGCGCTTGCCCGACCATCCGGTGAGAGGGTTCGGCGCGTCGTCGTGATCCTTGAATGGCATTTCCAGGGTCAGTGACAGGCAGTCGAACTTCTGCCCCACACTGTTGCAGGCCAGGGTCATGTTGGCCTGGCCCGGCTCATCGCGGGTGTAGCCATACCTGGTCTGGAAGTCCTTGGTGGTACGTTTCAGATGGCTGCGGAAATGCTCTTCAAGTTGCTCCAGACGAGGCGTGTAACCGGGATTGCCTTCGCAGCCGGCAACGAATACGTGGGGAATTTCCTCATCACCGTGTATGTCGAGGAACATGTCGACGCCATACTTTTCCATCTGCTGCTGTACGAAAAAGACTTCCGGGCTGACGTCCTGACTGGCGCTCTGCCAGGCGCGGTTCAAGTCCTGCCCCATGGCGTTGGTACGCAGGTGGCCATGGAAAGCGCCATCGGGATTCATGTTCGGCACCAGATACAGATCGGCGCTGGCCAACAGCTTGTTCAGCACCGGATCGTCGTGTCTTTCGAGGCGTTCGATCACACCTTCCATGAACCACTCGGCCATGTGTTCGCCCGGATGTTGCTGGGCGATGATCCAGACTTTGCGCTGGCTTTCGGCGCCGCTGCCTTTGCGCAGCAACTGAATGTCGCGCCCTTCGACGCTTTTACCGGTGGCGAGCAACTGAGTGCCGGCCTTGCTCAGCGCCTGCTCGATGAGCCAGTCATGCCGACCGCGGCTGTAGGGTTCGAAGTAGGCGAACCAGGCGTGGGTCTGCTCGGCTTCGAGGCAGAAGCGCAGGCTGTCGCCTTCGAAACTGGTCGGGATGCGGAACCAGTTGACGTGGTCGTAGGAAGCGACAGCCTGATAGCCGGTCCAGGCCTTGTTGTAGGAGGACTGGCTGGCGTTGACCAGGCGAAACCAGTGTTCCTGATGAACATGCAGGCCGCTGGCCTTGAAGTGGAACCATTGAAAATGCGCGCTGCGGGTATCCGGGCGAATGGCCAGAACCGGATTGAGCGGATTGGAAATGTCGATGACTTGAATGTTGCCGCTGTCGAAGTTGGCGCTGATGTCGAACGAAGATTTGGCCACGGTCATAATCGGTTCCTGAATATGATTTTTATGGCGGTTACTTTACACGCAAGGGAAGGGTGAAACCGAGGGAAATTGCGGGGTGTACGGGGGGCGTCTTCCATGACGCGCAAGCAGCTTAGAGACTGTGCAATTGATTCTCAAGTGCTAATTGTCTTTAGTTTGACCCAATGGCGTCAGGGTTCTCTTGCCAAGCGATATTCTTTTGATATTATCCGCGCCATCGAATTTGCAGCACCTGAAGACTTCATTAGCCTGAAGCCATAAGCCCGAAAACGGGCAAAAAAAGACCCGGCAAAAAGCCGGGTCAAAAACCGTGATTAGCCTGATGAGGAGATAGTCCAGAAGACCGACCTAAGGTCTCTGGTCCATCGACTGATCTCGCGACCAGCTGCATGCAATAATAATCATTATCATTTGCAAGTCAAATGTTTTTATCTGCGCGATTGGAAAATTCTTTCCTGTCCGCCGGACGTTCGTCCCCTGTCACTTGTCGCCGTCGAGCGAGCGATCAACCATCGCCTTCGCCATATCCACCATGTGAACCACCGAAAACGCCAGGTCACGGCTTGAGCCTTGCAGGTTTTCTGCGGATTTGAACGCCGTGGCGGCCGCGCAACGCAACAGATCCGATGCATGCACCAGCGCTTCTTCACATTTGATGTTGCGGTTGACGTCGAAAAAGCGCGGCTCCATGTCGGGTTCGGAAACAGATGGTTTCAAGTAATAGTCCAGTGCACGTTGTGCGGCTGCACAGCCTTGCGGCGAGGTGAAGGTGGTATCGATCTGCATATCGGGCAAGTCATTGCTGGGTGTATTCATGGCTAGCGAGCGTTCCTTGGTGAGTGGAAATCCGTGCTCACTAGATTAATACGTTGCGTAGTTGTGACCAGAATTTAAATACTACAATGTGTGTTTTGCTGGTCGGGATCGTCCGCGTAAGGTGCCTCGCATGGATAAATGGATTGAGTTGGTCAAAGCCAAGATGAGTGAACTCAACGTCACTCAAGTGGAGCTCGGAGAGCGCGTCGGCATGTCCCAGGGCGGGATCGGTCACTGGCTGAACAAACGCCGGGAGCCCGGCATCAAGGAAATGAACCGCGTTCTGCAAGCGCTGGGCATGGATTTTCTTGAAGTCGCGATGGTGATACGCGAGCCGCAACCGTCACCGGATGACGAGGTTCCGCTGACGCACAAATACAACCCTTACTTCCGTTACCCGGTGAGCGACTGGCGTGCACCGTGTGAGGCGCGCGAGAGCGAGGCGACGCCCTATGCGAAGACCCGCGAGGCCCAGCGTTTCGAGCTCACGGATTATCACGCCGGTGGCCCGGCCTTCTGGCTGAGGGTGACGGGGGATTCGATGACCGCGCCCAAGGGTCTGAGCGTACCGGAGGGCATGCTGATTCTGGTCGATCCGGCGGTGGAGGCTGTGCCCGGCAAACTGGTGGTTGCGCAGTGGCCGGACAGCCCCGAAGCGATTTTCCGCAAACTCGACGAAGAGGGCGGCCAGCGTTATCTGATGCCGCTCAATCCGACCTGGCCGAAAGCCCTGTTTACCGACGATTGTCGAATCATCGGCGTTGTGGTTCAGGCAACGGTGCGTTTCTGATCAGATCGATCCTGACGCTGAGCAGGATCGATCTTCCGTTCACACGGCTTCCAGTTCCACCAGGGCACTGCCTTCGCCAACCATTTCGCCTTCCTGGCAATACAGCGCTTTGATCACACCCGCGTGCGGTGCGCGAATGCTGTGCTCCATCTTCATCGCTTCAAGCACCACCAGTTGCGCCCCTGCCTCGACCGTTTGCCCGGCCTCGACCAGCACCCGCACGATGCTGCCGTTCATTGGGGCCGTCAGACCGCCCTGATGGCTGTGGCTGGCGTCGACGGCGCCAATCGGGTCATACGTCTGAATGCGCCGCAGCTCGCCGTCCCATTGCAGGTACAGCGAATCGCCCTGACGAATGGCCCGCAGGATACGGCGTACGCCATCGCGCTCGACCACCAATGCTTCGCCCGACAGCCTGGCGTCGCCGACGGTATTCAGCGTCAACGCCCGGTCCTGGCCTTCACAGCTCAAGTGCAGGGTAGTTTGAGCCGGTAGACCTGCGCGCAAACCACTGTTCAACGCCCAAGGCGACCCCGGATCATCGGCCCGGACAGCCCCCGGCAGGCTCTGCGCGAAAGCTTGCGCCGCCGCCTCCCAGAATCCATCGCTCAGCTCACTCGGGGCAGGCAGCAGCGTTTGCTGATAGCGCGGAATAAACCCGGTATCCAGCTCAGCCGCCGCGAAAGCAGGATGCGCAATAATCCGCCGCAGGAAGCTGATATTGGTCTTCAAGCCACCGATCGCGAACTCATCGAGCATGCTCAACAGGCGCAACCGTGCCTGCTCGCGATCCTCGCCCCAGGCAATCAGCTTGCCCAGCATCGGGTCGTAGAACGGCGAAATTTCATCGCCTTCCTCAACCCCGCTATCGACCCGACGTCCCGGTCCCTCAGCCGATTGGCGATACACATCCAGACGCCCGGTTGCAGGCAAGAAATCATTTGACGGGTCTTCGGCGTACAGACGCACTTCAATCGCGTGACCGTTGAGCGGCACTTGTTCCTGCGTGATCGGCAACGCTTCACCGCGCGCCACGCGAATCTGCCACGCTACCAGATCGAGGCCGGTAATCGCCTCGGTCACCGGGTGTTCAACCTGCAGGCGCGTGTTCATTTCCATGAAGAAGAATTCGCCGCGTGCATCGAGCAGGAACTCCACGGTGCCGGCGCCCACATAACCGATCGCCTGCGCCGAACGCACTGCCGCTTCACCCATGGCGCGGCGCAATTCCGGGGCAAGGCCCGGGGCCGGTGCTTCTTCGACGACTTTCTGATGACGGCGCTGGATCGAGCAGTCGCGTTCGTTGAGGTACAGGCAGTTGCCGTGCTGGTCGGCGAACACCTGGATTTCCACGTGACGCGGCTTGAGCAGGTACTTCTCCACCAGCATCCGCGAGTCACCGAACGACGACTGCGCTTCACGCTGGGCCGAGGCCAGGGCTTCAGCCAGTTGGCTGACGTCCTCGACCACTTTCATGCCTTTGCCGCCGCCGCCCGCCGTGGCTTTGAGCAGCACTGGATAGCCGATGCGTTCGCAGGCATCGCGGAAGGTTTCCAGATCCTGCGCCTCGCCGTGATAGCCCGGCACCAGCGGCACCCCGGCGGTTTCCATCAGGGCCTTGGCGGCAGACTTGCTGCCCATGGCGTCGATGGCCGAGGCGGGCGGGCCGAGGAAGATCAGCCCGGCCTGTTCAATGGCGCGGGCGAATCCGGCGTTCTCGGAGAGAAAGCCGTAGCCGGGGTGAATCGCCTGCGCACCGCTGGCCTTGGCCGCCGCGATCAGTTTGTCGATCTGCAGATAGCTGTCGGCGGCTTTGCTGCCGCCCAGGTCAACGCGGATATCCGCTTCGCGGCTGTGGCGTGCTTCACGGTCGGTGGCGCTGTGCACGGCGACGGTGGTCAGGCCCAGTGCCTTGGCGGTACGCATGACCCGGCAAGCGATTTCGCCGCGGTTGGCCACCAGCAGGGTGGTGAGAACAGGTGCGCTCATCAACGCGGCTCCTTGGTGGTGGTTGCGGCTTGCCAGCTCGGCGCACGTTTTTGCAGGAAGGCGCGCAGGCCTTCCTGGCCTTCAGGGCTGACGCGGATCCGGGCGATGGCGTTTTCGGTGTAACGACGCAGGGCCGGCGTCAGCGCGCCATTACCGACTTCGCGCAGCAAGTCCTTACTGGCGCGCATCGCCGCGGGGCTGTTGAGCAGCAGGTTATCGATCCACTGTTCGACCTGTTGATCCAGTTCGGCAGCCGGGTAACTCTCGGACAGCAAACCGATCTCCCGCGCCCGCTGCCCGCCAAAACGTTCAGCGGTCAGTGCATAACGACGTGCCGCACGTTCGCCGATGGCCTGCACCACGAACGGACTGATCACCGCCGGCGCCAGGCCGATGCGCACTTCAGAAAGACAGAACTGTGCATCATCGGCACCAATCGCCATGTCGCAGCAACTGATCAGCCCCAGCGCGCCGCCGAACGCCGCGCCCTGCACCACGGCCAGGGTCGGGATTTTCAGCTTGGCGAGGTTGTACATCAGCTCCGCCAACTCGCGGGCGTCGTCCAGATTGGTGTGGTAATCGAGTTCGGCCGATTGCTGCATCCACGCCAGATCGGCGCCGGCGCTGAAGTGCCTGCCGCGCCCGCGCACCAGCAGGAACCGCATGCTGGCATCGCTGGCAACCTTGTCCAGCGCCAGAATCAGTTCGCGGATCATTTCGGCGTTGAAGGCGTTGTTCTTTTCGGCGCGGTTGAGCCACAGGGTGGCGAAACCCCGGGGGTCGTTCTGCAGTTCGAGGGTGTTGAAATCGCTCATATTCATCCGTCTCCACGGTTTCTGTGGGAGCGGGCTTGCTCGCGAAGACGGTCTGTCAGTTGCGGATACGTCGACTGATACACCGCTTTCGCGAGCAAGCCCGCTCCCACAAAAAAGCATCACATCCGGAACACGCCGAAGCGGCTCGGTTCGATAGGCGCGTTCAACGACGCGGACAAGGCCAGGGCCAGCACATCGCGGGTCTGCGCCGGGTCAATGACACCGTCGTCCCACAGCCGTGCGCTGGAGTAGTAGGGGTGACCCTGTTCTTCGTACTGGTCGAGGATCGGTTGCTTGATCTCGGCTTCCTGCTCGGCACTGAAGGCCTGGCCGCTGCGTTCAGCCTGCTCGCGCTTGACCTGCACCAGCACGCCCGCCGCCTGTTCGGCACCCATCACGCCGATGCGCGCGTTCGGCCACATCCACAGGAAACGCGGATCGTAAGCGCGCCCGCACATGCCGTAGTTACCGGCGCCGAAGCTGCCACCGATGATCACGGTGAATTTCGGCACCTTGGCGCAGGCCACGGCGGTTACCAGTTTCGCGCCATGCTTGGCGATGCCGCCGGCCTCGTATTTCTGCCCGACCATGAACCCGGTGATGTTCTGCAGGAACAGCAGCGGAATGCCGCGCTGGCAGGCCAGTTCGATGAAGTGCGCGCCTTTCTGCGCGGCTTCGGCGAAGAGGATGCCATTGTTGGCGAGGATTGCGATCGGGTAGCCATGCAGGTGCGCAAAGCCGCACACCAGCGTGGTGCCGAACAGCGCCTTGAACTCATCGAACACCGAACCGTCGACCAGCCGCGCAATCACTTCGCGCACATCGAACGGCTG
>Ga0153921_1000652_pt1 | contig 17343 bp, 15 predicted proteins | sample TSNJ005MetaG_FD_104691 | JGI IMG/M metagenome (GOLD analysis project Ga0153921, IMG submission 104691) | Attine ant fungus gardens microbial communities from New Jersey, USA - TSNJ005 MetaG | ecosystem: Host-associated > Fungi > Mycelium > Unclassified | place: USA: New Jersey, Brendon T. Byrne... | reverse complement strand
TCTTCGCAGGCAATGAAAAAACTGCTCAATCGGTTTCCCCAAAACCGCTGTGGATGACTAAGGTTCAAGGATAAAAACAACGTCGCGCAGCGGACGCGGCGGCGCACAAATTGCTTGGAAGTCGAGTCCGCTCGTCCTGAGGTTTGCCGTGGCCGCCTACAATTTGCGTCAGCTCAAATACTTCATCACCACCGTCGAATGCGGCAGCGTTGCCGAAGCCTCGCGCAAGCTGTACATCGCGCAACCGGCGATTTCCACGGCGATCAAAGGTCTGGAAGACAGCTTCGCGGTGCAATTGCTGATCCGTCATCACGCCCAGGGCGTTTCCCTGACGCCCAGCGGCGCACGGTTTTTCCGCAAGGCGCAGGAACTGTTGCGCATGGCCCGGGAGTTCGAACAGAACGCCCTCGCCGACAACGACATCGTCGCCGGGCAGATCGACATCGGCTGCTTCGAAACCGTGGCGCCGCTGTACCTGCCGCAGTTGATCGCCGGGTTTTCCGCGCTGTACCCCGGGGTGAAAATCCGCATCCGCGACGGCGAGCAGCAGGAACTGGTGCAAGGCCTGACCTCGGGCACGTTCGATCTGGTCATCCTTTACGAACACGAACTGGATGCCACCATCCAGACCGAACCGCTGATGCCGGCGCAACGGCCTTATGCGTTATTGCCCGCCGACCATCGCTTCGCCGGGTACAAGCAGGTGTCGCTGCGCGACCTGTGCCTGGAGCCGATGATTCTGCTGGACGTGCAGCCGAGCCGGACCTACTTCGTCAGCCTGTTCGAGGAGCTGGGCCTGACGCCGCGCATCGAGTTCAGCTCACCGTCCATCGAAATGGTCAGGGGCATGGTCGGCCAGGGGTTTGGCTTCTCGGTGCTGGTGACGAAGCCGCACTCCGAATGCACCTACGACGGCAGGAAAGTGGTGTGTGTGGAAATTGCCGAGGACGTCACCGGCTCAGGGTTGGTCGCGGCGTGGCTCAAGCGCGGGCAACTGACCAAACCGGCGCAGCTGTTCGCCGACTATTGCCGTGAACAACTGACGCGTAAGGCCGGCGCCTGACCGGCCCACGCCACGCCTTCAATGGCGGCGCGTGACCACACGCCGATGGCAATCCGCCGGGCCCAGCACCTTGCCCGCCCTGGATCGCACTTCAATGATTTCGATCGGCTCGGCGTTTTCGTTGTCCAGCAAAATCGAGTGAGTCTCGCCCTTGCTGAACAGGAAGCGCTCGCCCCACTGACGCATGCTGATCACGATCGGAAACACCGAACGCCCCATCTCGGTCAGCACGTATTCCTTGTAGGCGGTGCCATCGGATGCCGGTTGCACCTCGAATATGCCGAGTTCGACCAACCGCTTGAGTTTTACCGTGAGGACGTTTTTCGCCAGACCCAGACGCTTCTGGAATTCGCTGAAACGACGTACGTCATCGAAAGCGTCACGGATGATCATCAACACCCAACGATCACCAATAGCCTCAAGCGTGCGGGCCACGGGACATTCGCTTTGTGCCAGTAGCTGCTGTCTGGCCATGCGTCTCCAAATTTGATGAAAGAGCGCGTTAGAACAGTTCTAACGTCAGAAGAAAATATTTTGAAAAACTGGTTGTAGATTAAAACCAGTTTTGTTAAAAATCAACGCATCGGTTTTGTTTCAAAACCAGTTATTCCCAAGGAAGGAATGATGATGTTGACCCCTCAAAAGCCTTTGATAATGGACGTCGAGGCCGAAAAATCAGCCGGTGGCGGCGCTGTTCAGTCCCCTCAGGGACGTGCAACCGCCCAGGGTTTAAGTCGTTACCAGACATTTCTGTTCGCAATCACCTGCGCCATGGCCGTGGCGAACGTCTACTTCGCCCAACCGCTGCTGGAGTCGATGGCAGCCAGCCTGTCGGTCTCGCCGGGCACCATCGGTGTAGTGGTCACGGCGACTCAGGCCGGTTATGCCGTGGGCCTGTTGTTCATCGTGCCGCTGGGCGACCTGCTCAATCGCAAGGGCCTGATCCTGACGCAAATGCTGCTGTCCGCCGTGGCCTTGTGTGCGGTCGGGCTGGCACAGGATTGGGGCATGCTGCTCGGCGCGATGGTGCTGGTCGGGCTGATGGCGGTGGTGGTGCAAGTGGTGGTTGCCTACGCGGCGACACTGGCCAGCCCCGAGCAACGCGGCGAAGCCGTTGGCACGGTGACCAGTGGTGTCGTGCTGGGCATTCTGCTGGCGCGCTTCGTTTCGGGCGCAGTGGCCGATCTGGCCGGATGGCGCGGGGTTTATTTCGTCTCGGCAGCCCTGATGATCAGCATGGCGCTGGTGCTGTACCGCACCATGCCGGCGTCCACCACACCACCGGCCAAGGGCAGTTACCTGCAGTTGCTGCGCTCGGTCTTCCAGTTGTACCTGACCGAGCCGACGCTGCGCGTCAGGGGCACCTTCGCCCTGCTGATATTTGCCGCGTTCAGCGTGTTGTGGACCGCCATGGTGCTGCCACTGAGCGCGCCGCCGCTGTCGCTGTCACACACCCAGATCGGTCTGTTCGGTCTGGCCGGGGTAGCCGGCGCACTGGCCGCAGCACGGGCCGGGCGCCTGGCCGATCAGGGCTTCGGCAATCGCACCACCGGCATTGCACTGGCACTTTTGACCGTGTCCTGGCTGCCCACCGCGTTTGTTGAAAGTTCATTGCTGGCCATGGTCATCGGCGTCGTATTGCTGGACTTCGCAGTGCAGGCCGTTCACGTGACCAATCAAAGCCTGATTTTCGCCGCACGGCCGGATGCACAAAGTCGGCTGGTGGGCGCCTACATGTGCTTCTACTCCGTGGGCAGCGGTCTGGGCGCCATTGCGGCAACTTACACTTATGCACACTTTGGCTGGGTCGCTGTTTGTCTGTTGGGCGCGGCGTTCAGCGGTATCGCGCTGTTGTACTGGTTATATCTGGAACTGACCTCTCGTTAACTTCCCGATTACTTGAACTTCTTTCCATGGCCTCAAGGCCATGGCGTGAAACTGTGTGCCTGCCACACGAACCTGAATAATTAAATGAGGCATGTATGGAAGGGTTTCACACACTCACTGTTACCTCTACTGCAGCAAATGAAATCAAGTTCGAATTACCGAAAAACGCCCCGTTCACGGATATCGAATACGAACCCGGCGGCAAGAACATCATCCCTCTGGGCTGCAGGGTCGGGGCGTGCGGGGCTTGTCTGATCAAGATTACATCGGGCTTCGAGGCGGTGAGTCGTCGCGAAGAAGATGAAGAGGCTTTTATCGAGATACTGGGGCACAGCGGTGAAGAATACCGGTTGGCCTGTCAGTGCCTGTTAAAAGGAGAAGTGGCCATTGAAATAATTGGCTAAGCGTTAACGTTAACGGCGGTTTAAAACAAAGCGTTTCAAACAAACTAAAAAGGACTTGTTCATGCTGAACCGTGTAAAGAATGTTGGCTATGGTGATACCACTCCGTTCCTCAGCGCCGCTGGCTCGGCAGGTCTGCGTGCAGAGATCGACAAGATCATCGACGCGCAGGTAGAGCAATGGTTTGCGACTGTCCCTGAGGCGGCGCACCTTGAAGGCAAGGACGTCAACAGCGAGTACTACAAGCGCCACCTGATCGAAACCGCATGGCGCATCCGTCTGCTGCGGGTCGCCGAATCCAAGGCACTGGCGGAAGTCGCCAAGATCAGCCCTGAGGCTGCGCAGATCTGGGCTCACTACGAGCAAGAGGAAATGCTGCATGACGAGCTGTTCATCGCTGACCTGAACCGCATCGGCGTCAGCCGTCAGGAATTCCTCGCCACCGAACCGTACCTGGAAACCAAACTGCTGGTCGGTTTCTTTTCCTACCTGCTGGACCATGAAGGACCACTGGGCGTTGTCGCTTATTCCTACCTGGTTGAGTACGTCAACGTGAAGCTCGAACCACGCAAGCTCGAAGCGCTGAAGACCTCGGTGGGCGAGACCAACATCGCCGGCCAGGTATCCCACTCGCATACCGACATCAATGACGACCACCCGGGTGAAGTCTGGGCCGCCCTGCGCTTCCTGATCAAAGGCGAGCAGGACATCGCTGCACTGAAGAAATACCTCGAGGAACACCAGACCATTCTCGCGCTGTTCTTCAACAAGCTGTACCTCAACACCCTGGCCAAGCCGCAAGACAAGGCAGCTTAAGCCATGGAGCAGGCAATGAATTCAAATCGACCCGGTGTTCTGATCCTGAGCCACTGCGGCTTTTCTTTCCTGGAAGACCTGAAGCAGGAGCTTCATCGACGGCAGCTCCGGTGTTTCGTGCTGTCTTCATTGCCGCTTCCGGAACATGTACCGGCCCGTCTGGAGCAGATCCATGCCTGGGCGGACCGGTTCTACACCACCGACTCCCACCAGTTGAAGCCGGAGGATGTGCAGACCGCCCTTGAGGCCCTGCGCAAATCGGGCGAGCAGGTCGCCTGCTGCATCAGCGTGTGGGAAGGCTATCGTCACCTGATGGCTTCTGCCAACGCTGCGCTTGGCACCTATGACATGGACGCAGGACAGGCACTGGCCCTGCGCAACAAGCTCAATGTGCGTAACCGACTGGCCGAAGCAGGCCTGTCCCACGCTAACGCCTATGCCCTGACCGAGCCTGTGCTGGAACGGCTCAAGGCGCAGGATCAGCGTTATTTCATCAAACCGGTTCATGGGATCGCCTCCTACGCGGCCTTCCCCATGCGCAAGGACACTACGTGGAATGCCCTTGAGGAACTGCGTCTGGCCTCGGCCGAAGACACGGTGTATGCCTCGGCATTCAACGACGGGCTGACGTTCATGGCCGAGGATTACATCGCAGGCCATGAATTCAGTTTCGAGACACTGCTGGTCGATGGTCAGGCGCACGTCGTGGCCATCCATGAAAAATACGAAGTGACCGAGACCGCCTCCACGGTGCTTGAAGACAGCTGCACCACGCCCCCGGCAAGCCTGAATCAGGCGCAGATTGCCGCAGGCCTGCAGTGGCTGAAAGATGTGCTCGGTTGCATGGAACTCCAGTGGGGCTGCTACCACGTCGAAGCACGCTTCTCGGGGCAGCACTGGGACCTGATCGAAATCAACCCGCGCGTTGGCGGCAGCCTGATCTCGCACAGCGTCGAGGCGGTCACCGACGGTCACAGCATGCTGTCGCTGTGGCTTGACCTGCTGCTCGCCAGTCAGGACGACACGGCGCGGCGCGAGGCATTGATCCGGCACCTGCAGCAGTTCGAATGGCGCACCGACGGCACCAGCGAACAGACCGTGGCGACGTTCTTTCGGGTGTACTTCGCCGAGCCGGGAACCCTCAGCTCAGTGGCGCTCAACGAATTGCCGCTGGCCCCGGTGGTGCAGCACATTCTGCTCAAGGCCGGCGACGTGATTCCCGCTCACGCCCGCGAAGTGTTCCTCGGGCAACTGTTGTGGACGTTCGAGCGAGCCAACAGAGCAGCCGAACTCCAGCGTCTGGCCAGCATCAGCGCGACCGCGCTGGATATCCGCTATCAGCACGACAGCCATTAATAAAAAACCCGGGCAATCGCCTGAAGATAACCGCTGCCGATGACCACCCCCACGGATGAGGAAAAAGAAACATGCCGTTGCGAGCGCCTGTATTGCTAATAGTGGATTACAACCTGAGCCGGATCGGCGATGTGCTGCACCTGCGTGACTATGCGCGCCAGCAATGGGGCGCGCAGACCTGGCTGATCAGAGCCAATCCGCAAGACCATGACCTGACCATCAGCGATCGCGTGATCGATGCCGATCCGCTGCAGCCCGACTTTGTCGATCAGGCACTGCGTCTGCTCGGCGATGAAGCAGGCCGGATCAAGGCAGGGCTGGTCTTTTCCGACAACGCGGTAGCCACTGGCGCAGCGCTGCTGGAGCGCCTCGGGTTGCCGGTAGACGATGCCGCGCTGGCACTGGGGGCCTTTGACAAACTGGCGTACCGCATCGCCGAAGACCGCATCCGCCCGCAGTTGAACCAGTTGGGGGTCACGCTCCCGGACTTCGTGCGCATCGACGGTCTGAACGATGTCCGCAATTTTGCAGTGCGTCAGCAAGGCGGCTTCGTGATCAAGCCTGCCTGTGAGGGCAACAATCGCGGCGTGGTGGTGGTTGCCCCCGGTGGCGACTGTGAGCAGGCGTTTGCCGAAGTGGCCCCTTATCTGGACGGCGGTGTGCTGGCGGAAGCGTTCATCACCTTCACCCGCGAGTACTCCTATGACGGCCTGGGCAAACTGTGGTTTGTCACCGAGAAAGTCAGCGCCAGCGGACGTTACCCGGTGGAGGTCGCGCAAATTCTGCCGGCGCGCCTCAGTGGGCAGGAGCGTCAGGCCATTCGCAATGCCGGCGAACAGGTCAATCGCCTGGTCGGTCAGCGCATCGGACCGTTTCACAACGAAATCAAACTCAGCGACAGCGGCTACCAGACTGCCGTGATCGAGCCGAACCGGCGTCCCGGCGGCATGAAGATCTGGACGCTGGCGCACGCGGTGCATGGCCTTGATCTGTACGCGGCCTGGGTGGATTCGGTCTTCGCCGGTCCCGTACCGGACGAACTGCCTGCCGCCACCTGCAGCGCCGCCACCGTGATGTTCGGCGTGCCGCGCGATGTGGTGATCGACGTGACCGAACTGGGCGAAGTCCAGGCGCTGGTCGACGACACGCTGGCACTCGCCGCGCGGGAACTGGCGCTGTCCAGAGACGACATCGCCCTGCTCGAAAGCGCCTGGATTGCCGGCGAAGCACGGCTGATCCATGCCATTCCCCGTGACAACAGCGACTTCGTCGCCCAGGCCTGCGTGGCGCTGCATGCTCCGTCAGTCGATATCCGCGATCTGGTGCGGGTGCTGCGCGAGCAGTGGCTGTTGGTACTCGAGCGCAACCTGTCGTCCGGGTTGCTGTTGAAAGTTGCGTCCTGATCCCTGCCCTTTTTCGCGCGAGACCGTTTACATGAAAATCCTCATTCTTCACCGGGTGCCCTACCCGCGCATCGAGTACCACCGTGGCATCAATCATGACCTGCATGACGTCACCTACCTGGGCAAACAAGCGGCAATCGATACGCTGCCCAGCGACCTGCGCTGCCACCGGGTGACTCGCCCGGGGGTCGCCAGTGCCTACGATGAAGCACAGCAATGGCTGGCGCAGTTTCCGCAACAATTTGACCGGATCATTTCGATGTCCGAGTACGAATTGCTCGATGCCGCGCGCCTGCGCGAAGCGTTGAACGTCGAAGGCGCGTCGCTGGCGGCAGTGAACCTGGCGCGCAACAAGCTGGACATGAAGGCCGCCGTTGAAGCGAAGAACCTGCGTGTGCCACGTTTCATGGCGCTTGAGCGTTATCTCGCGCTCGAGGGCCAGGTGCCGTGGCCGGGAGCAACCGTGCTCAAGCCGCACAGCGGTGCATCGAGCATGGACGTCAGCATTCACCAGCAGCCTGCACTCGCGTTTGACGAGATCACGCGCAAGGTCAGCGAACTGTCGCTGCGCATCGATGAGTTTCAGGTCGAAGAATTCATCAGCGGCCCCATCCGCCACTTCGATGGTCTGGTACAGAACGGGCGAATCCTCACGCTGCTCTCCAGCCAATACGTCGGCACCTGCCTGGATTACATGGAGCGCGGTCATCCGTTGGGCTCCTGGCACCTGGAAACCACTGCGCCGATTCAGGCATGGGTCAGTGCCGCGCTGGATGCGGTGCAGATCCATAACGGCGCCTTCCATCTGGAAGCCATCATGGAAGGTGACGACCCGGTATTCCTCGAAGTCGGCAACCGGGTCGGTGGCGCCGACGTGGTCGCAACTTACGAATTGGCGACCGGCATTCACCTGCCATCGCTGGAGCTGCGCATCCATGTAGAGGGCGAAGTGGACCGTGAGTCGCTCGGCGATCAGGCACCGAACCTGGGTTTCGGCTGGTTCGTGTTCCCCGGGCACACGCATCACCAGCGCTTCTATCAAGGCCTGGAAGGCGCGGACGAATTTCGCGCCAGCCCGGCCATCGTGCAATGGAACGAGCTGGCAACCGGGACCCTGTTACCGGGCCATGTGACTTACTCGGCATTCGAGGCGCCCCTGGCAGGCATCGTCAAAACCGCCGATCCGCAACAGACCAAGGCCTGGATGCATACCCTGTTCTCCCGGGTGTACCTGGCAGAAAACCTGACCTGCGTCGCGTGACCCCGTCCATCCTCATGAAGGCGATTCGGCAATGAAACCACTGCACGTAGTATTGGCTGTACTGATCACGGCAATCTGGGGTGTCAATTTCTCGGTCATCAAACTGGGACTGGCCACCGTTGACCCGTTCATTCTCGCGGGCATCCGCTTCAGTCTCTGTGCGTTACCGGCGATCTTTTTCATCCGCAAACCGAATGTGCCATGGCGCTACATCATCGGTTATGGGCTGGTGTTCGGCATCGGCCTGTGGGGCATCGTCAACCTGGGCATCAAGGCCGGCCTCTCGGCAGGCATCGCGTCGCTGGTGCTGCAGTTCAGCGCGTTCTTCACGATTCTGCTCGGCGGCTGGGTGTTCAAGGAAGCGCTTACCCGTTTTCAGGTCCTGGGCATGCTGATCGCACTGGGCGGGTTGCTGTGCATCATCATGATCAGCGATGGCACGGTCAGTCTGCCCGGCGTGTTGCTGGTGCTGGTGGGCGCGGCCTCCTGGAGCGTCGCCAATATCATCAACAAAAAAGCCAGCACCAAAGAGGTCTTCGGGTTCCTGGTCTGGTCCAGTGCGTTTGCCCCGATCCCGCTGTTCGCCCTCGATTACGCGGTGAACGGCAGTGCCGGCTACACCACGTTCGTCAATCAGGTGGATACGACGGCGGTGCTGTCGATCCTGTTTCAGGTCTACCCGAACACGCTGTTCGCCTACTGGATCTGGAACTCGTTGCTCAAGACCTACCCGGTGTCGACGGTCGCGCCTCTGTCGTTGCTGGTGCCGATTTTCGGCATGCTCGGTTCGGTGCTGATCTTTCACGAAAGCGTACCGGCGAGCAAAGTCATGGCGGTGGTGCTGATCGTGCTGGGTCTGGCCGTCGGGCTCTATGGGCAGCGTATTTTCAATGCTATGTTTGCGCGTCCTGCGCGCACTTCAATATGAATCGACAGGGAGTGGGTATGAGTCTGGGAAGACGTGAATTCGTGGGGGCCGCCATGGGGGCGACCCTGGTTGGAGGCAGCATGATTGCAGGCGTGGCAGGGGCACAGGCGAGTAACGCGCCTGTTCAGGATGACGTGGTAACAGCGCTGGATCCCAATGACTGGGCATCGGTGCGGGCGCAGTTCAATCTGTCGCCGGAGTTCGTGCACATCTCCAACTTCTTTCTCGCCTCCAATCCCCGGCCCGTGCGCGAGGCGATGGCGCGCCATCGCCAGGCGTTCGACGCAAATCCGTACACCTATCTTGAAGACAACATGTTCGCCCGGCCGGAGGACATGGTCTGGCGCAAGGTCTGCGCCGCCGCTGCCGACTACACCGGTGGACGCGCCGAGGACATCGCACTGACCACCAGCACAACCCAGGGTCTGTCGATGGTCTACAACGGCCTGAAACTGGCGCCCCATCAGGAAATCCTGACCACCAACCACGAGTGGTACACCCACGACGAAGCCATGCGTCTGGCGGTGGTCAAATGGGGCGGCAGCATTCGCCGCATCGATCTGTACGAGGGGCCGGACGATGTCAGCGTCGACGCGATCGTCGCGCGCATCGAAAAAGCCATCAAACCGACGACCCGTATTCTGGCCATGACCTGGGTGCATTCCGGCACCGGCGTGCGCTTGCCGGCGCAGGAAATCGGCGCACTGGTGGCGCGGCTCAACCGCGATCGCGCCGAGGCGGACAGGATCATTTACGTGATCGACGGCGTACACGGTTTCGGCTGCTCCGAGGCGCAAGTGGCGAGCCTGGGTTGCGACTTTTTCAGCGCCGGCACGCACAAATGGATTCTCGGGCCACACGGCACCGGTCTGGTCTGGGCCCGTGAAGGTCAGTGGGCTCACATCACCCCGACCATTCCGACCATCATGGCCGCCGAACCGGCCAATGCCTGGCGCGAGCAACGTGATCCGCAGGGTCAGACACAGGCCGCCTGGGTCAGTCCCGGCGGGTTCCTCGCGTTCGAAAACCAGTGGGCGATGATCGAGGCGTTCAATTTCATCCAGCAGATCGGCCGCAAGCGCATTGCCGACCGCATCGCTGAACTCAACGGGCAGTTGAAGGAAGGTCTGGCGAAGCTGCCGAACGTGTATTTGCACACGCCACGGTCGGCACAGTTCTCCGCAGGTTTTGTCTGCTGCGACGTCAAGGATCGCAGCCCCAAGGAGATCGTCGCCCGGCTCAAGGAACAGAAGATCATCGCCAGCGCCACGCCCTATCGGCATTCGACGGTGCGCTTCTCCGCCGGGATCATCAACTCGCCCGAAGACATCGAGAAAACCCTCAAAGTGATGCGCTCTCTGGTCTGACATCAGCCCGAATCGACATGAGTCGCCTGCACCCGCTCAACGCCGGTGCAGTGGCTGGCGCCTGCCTTCCAATAACAATCGCCGCGTGCTCAAGGGCAAGGATCGATTACATGAATGAAAAACCCGCCGTCATCCGCAACGCAGCAAAAGAACTGACGCTGTTCCTGTTCTGCTCGACGGTCTATCGGTTGTTTTCCGGTGCGCTGATGGTCTCGCTGACATGGACCATCCTCAATCAGGACGAAGGCGGCTATCTGCCTCTGGCACTGGCGATTTTCTGCTCTTTCATTCCGGCGTTCATCACGCCTGCGATGATCAAGCGGCTTTCGTTACGCATGAACGGGCGGCAGATGAGCAGCTGGTTTGTGCTGGGGCTGTCGGTGCTCGCGCTGATCTCGGGCGTGTCGCGGGATTTCACCGTCGGCCTGCTGATCACCAACCTGTTCGCCTGGCTGATGGTCATGTCGCTCGAAGCCAGCCTGGACATGTGGTTCGCCCAGATTCAAAGGGGCATGGACGAAACCCGCGTGCGGCGGATCAGCGGTGCGACCACGGCCACCAGTCAGGCTGCACTGATGACCGGACCTCTGCTGGCGGCAGGTTTGATGCCGATCCTGACCGGCATGGGTTTCTCGCTGGTGCTCAGCGCCGGTTTCTTCATGGTCGCCGCGATCTGCTTCACCCGTCACGGCCAGCCCACCGCGGTGCAGACCGCCGCCGAAGTGGCTGCGCCCGCAAAACTACCACTGACGCTGTTTGTGCCGATGGTGCTGATCTGGCCAATTCTCGGGGCGTTCAATTTCATGCTGCCGGTGTACGTGGCGAGCCACGGCTGGACCCTGTTTGAACTCGGCGTGCTCGATGCCGTGTTCGGCCTGGGCATGGCGCTGATCGGCGTGCTGGTGATCATCGCCAATACCGGGCGCAACCTGACGGCCTATCTGTCAGGCCTGATTGCACTGGCGCTGATCGCCACGTCGATGTGGTTGCTGCTGCCGGACAATCTGATCCTCAAGGCACTGAGCCTGCTGATTCTGGGCATGGCTTTCGGCGGTGCACGGGTGCATATCCGCGTCGCCATTGCCTGCCGTTACAGCGAGGCGGCCGTGGGGTTGTATGTCAGCCGGGCGAACGCCCTGGCGACCCCGGTGCTGCTGCTGATCCTCAGCCTGCAACTGGCCATGATCGGCAACGCCTGGCTGCTGCCATTCTTGATGGTGACAGTGAGCGTCGCCCTGCTGTTGCAGACCTCGGCGACACGTTTCGCCCAAGGTCACTCGAACAGCGCAGCCGTGGGCGCCTGAACCGGCGCGCTGCACTGGCGTAGCCCCGGGTCAGGTGCCCCGGGGTTTCGCCCGTGCCGTGGCTTCGGCCACCAGCGGATCGTCCGGCCAATAGTGTTTCGGATACCGTCCCTTCAGATCCTTCTTCACCTCGGCATAGGTGCTGCGCCAGAAATTGGCCAGATCCTGCGTCACCTGCACCGGCCGGCGCGCCGGGGACAACAGGTGCAGCTTGACCACTTGCCGGCCGCCGGCAATTCGTGGCGTTTCGGCCAGGCCGAACAACTCCTGCAAACGCACCGCGAGAATCGGCGGCTGCTCGCTGTAATCCAGACGAATCGATGACCCCGACGGCACACTGATGTGATGCGGCGCCAGCTCATCAAGCTTCTGCGGCAACGGCCACGGCAGCAGATTGCGCACGATGCTCGACAGATCCAGATTGGCGAAATGACTCAGTCGCGAGACTTTACCCAGGTAGGGCATCAACCATTCTTCCAGGGTTTTGAGCAACGTCGCGTCGCTGACATCCGGCCATTGGCTTTCGGCCTGGGCGTTCAGATCCAGTTGTCGCAGCAACGCAACCCGCGCCTGCCATTGCCGCAACTCCGGCGTCCACGGCAGCAACTCCAGCCCCTTGCGCCGCACCAGATTGACCAGCGCCTGGCTGCGCGCCGCTTCGTCCAGACCGGTCAACGGTTCGCGGCTGAGGATCAGTTCGCCAACCTTGCGCTGACGCTCGGCGCGCAACACGCCTTCGCGCTCGTCCCAGTCCAGTTGATCGACGTCATGCACCTGCTCGGCGAGTACCGAATCGAACAGCGCCGGATCGAAATCCGCCGCCAGGTAAATCCGTTCCTCACGCTGGCCCTGACGACTGCCGAGATCAGCAATCACAATCCACGGCTCTTTCATCAGGCTGTCGGCTTCGGCGAACAGTGCAGCGCGACCGTTGGCCAGCCGATATTCCGCACCACCGGCACGCCGCTGCTGGGCGACGCGATCCGGGTAGGCCAGCGCCAGCAGCGCGCCGAGCCAGCGCGGATGATCGGGATCGCTGACCGGCGTGCTCACCTTGCCGCGCAGGTAGCCGCGATATTGCCGCGCCAGTTGCCGGGCGCGCTGCACGCCGCCCTGAGCGCCGCGTGCTGCGCGCTCTTCGCCGGAGAGCAGGACCAATCGACTGTGCAGATCCGCCCCGGCGCCACGCAGGATATCGCGCTCGCCGAGCAGTGCCGCGACGTCGCACGCCATGTTCGCCAGCCCCAGCGCCTGACCGCGCAGCAACAGATGGGCGATGCGCGGATGCGCCGGCAACTCGGCCATGGCCTGACCGTGCGCGGTCAGCGCCTCGCCTTCGAGTGCGCCAAGGCGCTGCAACAAGTCCTGCGCCTGTGCATAAGCCGCTGCCGGCGGCACATCGAGCCACACCAGTTCCCCCGGCGTCACGCCCCAGCGTCCGAGTTGCAGGGCCAGGCTCGCCAGATCCGCCGACAGAATTTCCGCACTGCCATAAGCGGCCAGTTGCTCGTGCTGATCCTGTGACCACAGGCGATAACACACCCCCGGCTCCAGACGCCCCGCCCGGCCCGCACGTTGGGTCGCGCTGGCCTTGGAGATGCGCTGGGTGTCGAGGCGGGTCATGCCGCTGCCCGGGTCGAAACGCGGCACCCGCGCCAGCCCGGCATCGATCACCACGCGCACGCCGTTGATGGTCAGACTGGTCTCGGCAATGTTGGTCGCCAGCACCACTTTGCGCTGGTCGACCGGTGCCGGGTCGATGGCGGCGCGTTGGGCGTTCAGGTCGAGTTCGCCGTGTAACGGGCAGAGCAATACGTCTTTGCGCTCGCCGATGGCATCGCTCAGTTGCTGATGCACGCGACGGATTTCCGCCTGCCCCGGAAGGAACACCAGCAGGCTGCCGGTTTCATCGTGCAGGGCTTCGAGGACGGTCTGGGTCACGCGCTGGTCGATGTACTCGCCGGGCTGGAACGGCCGGCCCCAGCGCATCGTCACCGGGTACATGCGCCCTTCGCTGCGCAAAATCGGCGCGTCATCCAGCAACCCGGCCAGCCGCTCGCCTTCCAGCGTTGCCGACATCAGCAGAATCTTCAGCGGCTGTTCAGCTCGGAACAGTTCGCGACCGTTCAAACTCAGGGCCAAAGCCAGATCGGCATCGAGGCTGCGTTCGTGGAATTCGTCGAAGATCAACAGACCGATGCCTTCGAGCGCCGGATCATCCTGCAGACGCCGGGTGAGAATGCCTTCGGTGACCACTTCGATACGGGTATCGGGACCGACCTTGCTGTCGAGGCGGATGCGATAGCCGACGGTTTCACCGACCTTCTCGCCCAGTTCGCTGGCCAGTCGCTCAGCCGCTGCACGCGCGGCGAGACGGCGCGGTTCGAGCATCAGAATGGTCTGCCCGGCCAGCCACGCTTCATCGAGCAAGGCCAGCGGCACGCGGGTGGTTTTACCGGCACCCGGCGGCGCTTCGAGCACGGCTTCGTGGCGTGTCGCCAACGCTTCACGCAGGGCGGGTAAAACTTCATCGATCGGCAAAGAAATCATGCTGGCTCCCAAACAGAGCCGCGAGTATAACGGCGAACTGCCGGGCGTTTGTCAGGGTCTTAATTCCACACAACGCTGCTTCGTTTTTAGATGACTCAGGAGATCCATCACATGCGCTTACCTTCTCGCCTGATCGGCGGTGTACTGGTCGCCACCCTGCTCACTCAGCTCACCGCCTGCGGCTCGATTTTCTACCCCGATCGTCGCGGGCAGATCGATGGCAAGATCGACCCGGCGATTGCCGTGCTCGACGCCGTCGGCCTGCTGTTCTACGTCATCCCTGGCCTGATCGCGTTTGCCGTGGACTTCACCACGGGCGCGATCTATTTCGAACCGGGTCACACCGCTCAAGTCGATCCAGCCAAACTCAAACAAGCCATCGGCCCGGACGGTCAGGTCGATAACCTCAAGTTGCAGGCTATTCTCGAAACTGAACTGGGCCGCAACCTGCCGCTGGACGACCCACGCCTGATCCAGCACAAGGGCAGCACTCAACAACTGGCGATGTTTGGCCTGCAACCCGCCGCATAAGGAAATCACATGACCACCAGCCCCGAACACGCCCGCCTGCTGCGGCTGGCGACCCGCGCCTCGGTGGCGGTGGCCTGCACGCTGATCATCGCCAAGGCCATCGCCTGGTGGCTCAGCGGATCGGTGAGCATGCTCGCCGGCCTCACCGACTCGGCGCTGGATGGCGTCACTTCGCTGCTCAATCTGCTGGCGGTGCATTACGCGTTGCGCCCGGCCGATGACGATCACCGTTACGGCCACGGCAAGGCCGAATCGCTGGCGGGCATGGCGCAGGCGTTGTTCATCGGTGGCAGTGCGGTGCTGATCGCGTTTCAGGCTTATGAGCGCATTCAGCAACCGGAACCGCTGGGCGCACCGTGGCTGAGCATCGGTGTGATTGTGTTCTCGCTGCTGCTGACTGCCGCGTTGCTGACGCTGCAACACCGGGTGATCAAGCAGACCGGCTCCAACGCGGTGCGCGCCGACTCGCTGCACTACCGTTCGGACATGCTGCTCAACGGCAGCATTCTGATCGCGCTGATTCTCGCCGGCATGGGCTTTCATCAGCTCGATGCGTGGTTCGGACTGGGGATTGCCGGGTACATCTTGTGGAGTGCGATCCAGATCGCCCGGGAAAGTTTTTCGGTGCTGATGGATGAAGAGCTGCCAACCGATGTCAGTCAGCACATGCTCGAACTGGCCTGCGGTGTGCCCGGCGTATTGGGGGCGCACGATTTGCGCACGCGCATTTCCGGCAATCACTGGTTCGTGCAGTTGCATCTGGAGTTGCCGGGCGAGCTGACCCTGTCAGTGGCTCACGGCATCAGCGATCAGGCAGCCGATGCGATTCACGCCGCCTACCCGCGAGCCGAAGTGCTGGTGCACGCCGACCCGCAGGAAGTGGTCAAGACCGAGCGGGCGCAAACCCGGCTTCAGTAAGACACCTGATAACCGCGACTGCTCAGGCAATTGCCCTGAGCCTGACGGTAAGCCTGCACCACTTCAGGCGCCGGCTGATAAGTCGCGGTACGTGGGTCGAAACCGCTCTGCTGCACCGCGTATTGGTAGCACTGATAACCGTCTTGCTGGACCTGTTCCGGCGACTGACCGTTAGCCGGATAGGCCTCGACGTCATAGCCCTGGGATTGAGGCTGCGGCTGCGGCGGTTGCTGCACCGGCGGTTCGACCACAACGTAATCCTGGGTGGCTTCCTGATAGGCGTAATAGGAACCGGCGGCAAGAAACAGCAACGAGCCGCCAATCCACACTTCACGGGCGTAGTCCGGCAGATACTGGATACGAATCCCCCGGGGCGGCTGCACGACGATGTAGCGCGGGCCTTGCGGGCGATACCAGTAACCGCCGGAATAGAAGTAATCCTGCCCGCGATACGGCACGCGATAATCACGATCCGGGAAGCGGTCGATCACATGCCCCGGTCGATACTGCGGACCCGGCCCCCAGCCATTGCCATGCCCGTCCGGACGACCCGGCCAGCGATTATCGTTGGGTCGATTGTTGCCGGCCTGCCAATGCTGGTTGTTGTAGCCGTTCTGCGGACGCTCGTCGCGGTAGTAACCCTGACGCGGCTCCTGGGTCTGGCGCACGGTGTCGGGCCGTGGCTGGATCGGCAGGTTGTTCGACGGTGGCGCCTGATGCACCGGTGCAGGCTGATTGGGCGCGCGGTTCTGGTTCTGCCCCTGGCCGTTATTGTGCTGCTGGCCGTTGTGTTCGAACTGGCGGCTGTTGTCGCCCCGAATGATTTGGTTATTCTGCGGCCGCGGCTGATTTTGCGGCGGCGGATTGTTCTGCCCGTGGGGCTGATGATCGCCGCCACGGCCCTGATTGCCCTGATGCTCACCGCCGTGCCCGTTATTCTCGGGGCCACGATTCTGTGGCTCGTCGGCCAGCGCTTGCGCACCGACGCTCACACACAGCAAACCAACACCGGCCAGACGCCAGATGCGCGACTTCATGCTTTTCCTCACTGCGGGTATTAAGAGGGCTTGTAGCTAAGACCGGGAATCTGCACACCGGGTTCTGCGACAGGTTATCAGTCACGAGACTTATTTATTGAGGATCGCCGGGCAGCAAGGCACAAAAATCGTCGGCAAGAAAAAAGGGAGACCCGTCGGCCTCCCTTCTAGAGAACTTCGTCCTGGCTCGACGCTTTTGACGTCGGCTCACCTCACGCCGTCTTCTGGACAGTGTGCAGCTCGGGGGCCGGCACATCCCCGGTGGGGGGTGGCGGCCGCGGCGGGCCTGATTGGGCGGGCCGCAGTGGACTGTGTTACCGAGCAGTGATTCTGGTGATAAGAATAGGCCGCAGGCCGCGACAGAGGATTGCGAAGATTGCTCAAATAAACACCACTTGCGCAATTTTTAACCCTGGATAGATAATCCGCCGCAATAGTTACAACCAAGGACAGATTCATGAGCAAACTCGACCGTTACGACCTGAGTATTTTGGCGGAATTGCAGCGCGACGCCCGCATC
>Ga0153921_1000646_pt1 | contig 17439 bp, 14 predicted proteins | sample TSNJ005MetaG_FD_104691 | JGI IMG/M metagenome (GOLD analysis project Ga0153921, IMG submission 104691) | Attine ant fungus gardens microbial communities from New Jersey, USA - TSNJ005 MetaG | ecosystem: Host-associated > Fungi > Mycelium > Unclassified | place: USA: New Jersey, Brendon T. Byrne... | reverse complement strand
GACAGCCCGCCTTCGCGAGCAAGCCCGCTCCCACAGGGGGATCCGGGTATGACTCGGATTCCCGGGTGTATGGAGATCAAATGTGGGAGCTGGCTTGCCTGCGAAAGCGGTGGGTCAGGCACCGAATGCATCAACTGACACACCACCTTCGTGAGCTAGCCCGCTCCCACAGGGGGCCTGGTATGACTCGGGTATGGCGGGTGTATGGAGATCAAGTGTGGGAGCTGGCTTGCCTGCGAAAGCGGTGCATCAGCCACCAAATGCATCAACTGACACACCACCTTCGCGAGCAAGCCCGCTCCCACAGGGGGATCCTGGTATGACTCGGGTATGGCGGGTGTATGGAGATCAAATGTGGGAGCTGGCTTGCCTGCGAAAGCGGTGCATCAGCCACCAAATGCATCAACTGACACACCGCCGCCTTCGCGAGCAATCCCGCGTATTCACATTCTAGATGGGTTCAGCCCTGTTCGAGCTGGGCCAGACGCTCTTCCAGTGCTGCAATTCGTGCTTCCAGCTCTTCTATTCGCTCTGCAGAAACCCCCGTACTGCGCTCCACCGGATTCCCGCGGGCCGCGATGATCGCTTCAATATCCGCAGGATCTCCCAGCGCATGGGTATAGCGGTCTTCCCGCTGCCCTGCCTGACGTGGCACCAATACCGCCAGCCCGCGCGCAATCAGGCGTTCGAGCTGATGCACGACCTGCTCGGCATCTTCAAAGTAATGCATGCGCCCGCTGCGCGTCAGCAGTTCGTTGACCGTCTGCGGCCCGCGCAAAAACAACAGCCCGGTGAGGATCACCTGGGCCGGCACCAGTTCCAGCGCCTTGTCCACGCGATGCTCCCAGCGATCGGCGCGGCTGCCCATCACCAGGCGGGTGAAGCCCTGACCTTCGAGCACCCGCAGGCTCTGGCCGACCTGGCCCTGGCTGAGGTTCATCACCGGCTCGCGGCTGGTCTTCTGGTTGCAGGCCAGCACCAGGGCATTGAGGGTCAGGGGGTAGGTTTCCGGGTTGGTCGCCTGTTTTTCGATCAGGCAGCCCAGGACGCGGATTTCCGTGCTGTTCAGGCGCGGCTCAGGGGTGTCGGTGTCGTGCTCGGCGGTCATCGCGCTTTCCCTATGCAGTGAGCGCTCTAGCCTAATCCTGAAAAAATAAAAGACAAGCCGCGCGCGCGGCTGGCGTGTCTATAATCGCCGCTGGTTCAAACCGTGCCATTACCCATGAGACTGCCATGACTATTTCCCTGTACGCCGCTTCCGTCCCGGTCTTCAAGCAAATGCTCACCGCCCTGAGCGATGTGCTGAACAAAGCCGAAGCCCACGCCACCGCCAAGAACATCGAGCCCAACGCCTTGCTGCAGGCACGTCTGTTCCCGGACATGTTCCAGCTGGTGCGCCAGGTGCAGATCGCCGTCGACTTCGCCAAGGGCGTTTCCGCGCGCCTGGCCGAGATCGAAGTGCCTAAATACGAAGATTCCGAAGTGACCTTCGCCGACCTGCAGGCGCTGATCGCCAAGGTCCTGGCTTTTGTCGACAGCATCAAGCCCGAGCAAATCGACGGCAAGGAAGGCATCGAAATCATCACCCGTCCAGGCACGCCGAAGGAGAAGCGCTTCAGCGGCCAGTCCTACCTGCTGACCTACGGCCTGCCGCAGTTCTTCTTCCACGTCACCACCGCCTACGCCTTGCTGCGTCACAACGGTGTGGAAGTGGGCAAGCGCGACTACATGGGCGCGTTCTAAGTCGTAACGCCGCAAAGCCCGGTCGATGCCTGCAGGCGTCGCCGGGCTTTTTCATGGGCTACACCGACACACTCTGTTAAGATTCAGCATCCTTTTTTCATCCTATCTGCCAGCGAACCTTCGGGTTGTCGTTGGTGTCGCTGTTTCTGGAGTTTTTGATGCTGTTTCCCATCCTGCTGCTGTCGGCCGCCGGCTTTACCGTGCTGACCACAGAATTCGTCATCGTCGGCCTGCTGCCGTCCATCGCCCGGGACCTGAATGTCAGCGTGTCCCAGGCCGGGCTGCTGGTGACCCTGTTCGCGTTTACCGTGGCGGCATTCGGCCCGTTCCTGACCGCCTACTTCGAGCGTTTCCCACGCAAGCGCCTGTTTATCAGCATCCTGATCCTGTTCGGCGTCGCCAACACCGTGGCCGCGCTGGCGCCGAACATCTGGGTGATGGCATTGGCGCGCTTGATCCCGGCCTTGGGCCTGCCGGTGTTCTGGGCGCTGGCCAGTGAAACGGCAGTGGATATCGTCGGCCCCGAATACGCCGGGCGCGCCATCGAGAAAATCGGCTTTGGCATCGTCTGCGCCACGGTGTTCGGCATTCCGGTGGGTACGCTGATTTCGGATATGTTCGGCTGGCGCACCGCCTTTGCCATTCTTGCCGTGGTCGCGCTGGCCAAGGCCGTGCTGCTGTTCATCTACCTGCCGGTGACGCAGCCGAAGAACGACCAGGTGACGTTGCGCTCGCAGTTCAAGATCCTGCGCAACCCGCTGATGCAGGGCCACATCCTGCTGTCGATCCTGGTGTTCAGTGGCATGTTCACCGCCTACACCTACCTGGCCGACATCCTTGAGCGCCTGGCCGGCTTCGACGGCACCCTGGTGGGTTGGTGCCTGATGGGCTTTGGCGCGGTCGGGTTGCTCGGCAACTCACTGGGCGGGCGTGCGGTGGATCGGCACCCGCTGATTGCCTCCATGGTGTTCTGCGGCTTCATGATCGCGGGCATGGTTGCGCTGGTGCCGGCGATTCATTCCACCGTTGGCCTGGCCGCGGCGATGGCCGTGTGGGGTGTGACCCAGGCGGCGATGTTCCTGGTCAGCCATGTGCGGCTGATGAAGGCCGCGCCCCATGCGCCGGCGTTTGCGGCGTCGCTGAATATCGCCGGGGCCAATCTCGGGATCGGCCTGGGGGCGATGGTCGGCGGGCACGTGATCGACACTCTTGGCCTGGGCAGCCTGGGCTTCGCGGCTTCCGGCTTTATCCTGGTGTCGATCCTGCTGGCGTTGTGGCTGATGACCGCCAAGCCGGCAGCGACCTGCAGCTGACTCAGGTGGGCGCGGGCAGGGCGGTAAACAGCTCGCGCCGCGCCCCTTCAGTGATAGCCACGATGCCGGGGTGCTTGACCTTGCGCTCCACCGAGATCGCATAGAACGACTCGGTGACCGCGTCGGTCTGGCCCATCAACACCACGCCGTACTGGCGCACCACCTCATCGGCGATCACGCTGGGCGCGATGAAGATCCCGCTGCCGGATTGACCAAAGGCCTGCATCAAGGCGCTGTCATCGAACTCGCCGATGATCTTCGGCTGAATCTGCTGTTCGGCAAACCAGCGTTGCAAACGGCTGCGCACCACGGTTTCCGCACCCGGAATCAACAGCGGCGCACCGTGCAGGCACTGTGGGAAATCTCCCGCATACCGGTCAGCCAACGCCCGGGTGGCGAAAAAGCTGATGCCACATTCCCCCAGTCTCTGGCTGTAGCCTTTAATGTCCAGGTGCGTAGGCATAGGGCTGTCGGAGATCACCAGGTCCAAGCGCTGGATCGCCAGATCGGCCAATAACCGTTCGAGTTTGTCTTCACGGCAGGTGATGCGGATCGGCTCGCTCAATTCCATGGTCGGCGCAATCAAGCGATAGACGATGGACTTGGGCACCACATCCGCCACCCCGACCCGGAACAGGATCTGCTGCTCATTCGGTTGCGCGCGCAGCATCGCCTCCAATTCATTGCCGGTCTGGAACATCTGTTCGGCATAGGGCAGGGCGCGGCGTCCGGCTTCGGTCAGCTCCAGCTGGCGGCCGACCCGCTGAAACAGCGCGATGCCGAAGGTCTGTTCGAGCAGGCTGATCTGCCCGCTGATGGTCTGGGGCGTGAGGTTCAGTTGCTCGCAAGCGCGCACGATGCTGCCGGTCTTGGCCACGACCCAGAAATAATGCAATTGACGATAATTGAGCATGCTGTGCGTCACTTCGTAAAAATCGAAGTATACGCGAGAAAAATACGAATTTTCCTGAACTGTTCGCCTGCATAGAATGCCTCGCTATCGAGGGGCCAGTATTTGGACCCAATGGTTCTAACGAGGAATACATCATGAAACTCAATTCCCTGGGCGCGGCGTCGTTGCTTACGCTTTCATTGGTGATGATCAGTGGTTGCGATCAAGTCGAAAAAAGCGCGCAGCAAGTGATCGGCAAAGCCACCGAGTCGGCCAAGCAGGCCATCGATGACACGCACAAGGCCGCCGAGCAGGCATTGAGTGAAGCAACCCAAGGCTTGATCAGTCCTGAAAAGCAGGAAGACGAGCAAGAAGAATCGAACAGTAACAAAGAAGCCTAATTTCCCAGCACAACGTCAGGACTGACCTATGGACTACCTTTTACAACTGGCCGCCAGCCCCACCGCCTGGGTCGCCCTGGCGACCTTGATCGTGATGGAAATCGTGCTGGGCATCGATAACCTGATCTTCATCTCGATCCTCACCAACAAATTGCCGGAAAAGCATCGTGCCAAGGCGCGTCGCATCGGCATCAGCATGGCGTTGGTGTTGCGCCTGGGCCTGTTGAGTACCATCGCATTTATCGTGCAGTTGACCACGCCGGTGTTCGAAGTCCTCGGCCAGGCATTTTCGTGGAAGGACATGATCCTGATCGCCGGTGGTCTGTTCCTGGTGTGGAAGGCTACTACCGAGATCCACCACAGCATGGACCCTGAGCCGGAAGAAAAGGAGACCACCGGTAATGTCGTGTCCATCGGTTTTGCCGCGGCAATCGGGCAGATCCTGATGCTCGACCTGGTGTTCTCCATCGACAGCATCATTACGGCCGTGGGCATGACCGAGCACCTGCCGATCATGATCATTGCCGTGGTGACCTCGGTGATCGTGATGCTGGTGGCGGCCGAGCCGCTGGCCAAGTTCATCAACGACAACCCGACCGTGGTGATGCTGGCCCTGGGCTTCCTAATCATGATCGGCATGACCCTGATCGCCGAAGGCTTCGGTGCCCATGTGCCTAAAGGCTATGTGTATGCAGCCATGGCGTTCTCGGCCGTGATCGAGTGCCTGAACATCGCCCGACGCAACCGCCACAAGCGTTTGCTCGCTGCCCGCCAGTAATCGCTGAAACAAACCGGCCGGCTGTGCTCACCAGAGCCCAGCCGGCCTTTTGCTGTCTGCTAGAATCCGCCCACTTGATAGATTGAGGTCCACCATGAACGAGCCGATTCGCCTTACCCAGTACAGCCACGGCGCCGGGTGTGGCTGCAAGATTTCGCCGCAGGTGCTGGAAGTGATCCTCGCCGGCAGCGGCGCGCAGAACCTCGACCCCAACCTGTGGGTGGGCAACGCCTCCCGCGACGACGCGGCGGTGTATGCCATCGACGACGAGCGTGGCGTAGTGTCCACCACCGACTTTTTCATGCCGATTGTCGATGACCCCTTCGACTTCGGCCGGATCGCCGCGACCAACGCGATCAGTGACATCTACGCCATGGGCGGCGATCCGTTGATGGCTATCGCGATTCTTGGCTGGCCAGTGAATGTGCTGGCGCCGGAGATCGCCCGCGAAGTGATCCGTGGCGGTCGCTCGGTGTGCGACGAAGCCGGGATTCCGCTGGCGGGTGGACACTCCATCGACGCACCTGAGCCGATCTTCGGCCTGGCCGTGACCGGCCTAGTGCAAAAACGCCACATGAAGCGCAACGACACCGCCACCGTCGGCTGCCGCCTGTACCTGACCAAGCCGCTGGGCATCGGCATCCTCACCACTGCCGAAAAGAAGGGCAAGTTGCGCGAGGCGGATATCGGCCTGGCCCGTGACTGGATGTGCACGCTGAACAAGCCGGGCAGCCGCTTCGGCAAGTTGGCGGGAGTGACCGCCATGACCGATGTCACCGGTTTCGGCCTGTTGGGCCACTTGGTGGAAATGGCTGACGGCAGCGGCGTAACGGCGCGCATCGAATACGCCAAAGTCCCACGCCTGCCGGGGATCGAGGACTACCTGGACCAGGGCTGCATGCCCGGCGGCACCTTGCGTAACTTCGACAGCTACTCAAGCAAGATCGGACGCTTGCAGGAGTTGCACAAGCGCGTGCTGTGCGACCCGCAGACCAGCGGCGGCCTGCTGATCGCGGTAACCCCGGAAGGTGACGCACAATTCCACACCGTGGCCGCCGAACTGGGCCTGAGCCTTGAGCCGATCGGTACACTGGTTGAGCGACAGACCCACGCGGTAGAGGTGTTTTGATGGCGACTGACATCACCGACTACCGCGACATCTTCCTCAACGACCGGCCGATGATGGACACCCGCGCGCCGGTTGAATTCGTCAAGGGTGCCTTTCCCGGCGTGATCAACCTGCCGCTGATGACCGATGACGAGCGCCAGCGCGTCGGCACCTGCTACAAGCAGCAGGGCCAGCAAGCCGCCATCGTGCTGGGGCATGAGCTGGTATCGGGCGCGATCAAGGCCGAGCGTATCGAGCACTGGGCGCGGTTTGCCCAGGCCAATCCTGACGGCTACCTGTATTGCTTTCGTGGCGGGCTGCGCTCGCAGATCGTGCAGCAATGGCTGAAAACCGACGCTGGCATCGATTACCCGCGCGTCGGCGGTGGCTACAAGGCCATGCGCACCTTTCTGCTGGAGACCCTTGACCAGGCGGCGGCCCAGTGTGATTTCGTGTTGCTCGGCGGCATGACCGGCACCGGCAAGACCGAAGTCCTCGGCCAATTGCGCAATGCACTGGACCTGGAAGGCCACGCCAACCACCGGGGTTCGAGCTTCGGCAAGCGGGCCACGGCGCAACCGTCCAACATCGACTTCGAAAACCGCCTGGCAGTCGACCTGCTGAAAAAACGCGCGGCGGGCATCGAGCAATTTGTCGTCGAGGACGAAAGCCGCATGATCGGCAGTTGCGCGCTGCCATTACCGTTGCACAAGGGCATGCAGACCTTTGCGATGGTGTGGCTGGAGGACAGCGTCGAAGGCCGCGTCGAGCGGATCCTGCGCGATTATGTCGTCGATCTGTGCGCGGAATTTATCGCGGTGTTTGGCGAGCAGGGCCAGGCATTGTTTGCCGAGCGCCTGACGCAGAGCCTGGCCAATATCCACAAGCGCCTGGGCGGTGAGCGTTCCCAGCGTTTGCAGGTGATCATGCAAGAGGCGCTGGCGGAACAGGCGCGCAGTGGCGCCGTGGAGTTGCACAGGGTGTGGATCGAGTGTTTGCTGCGCGAGTATTACGACCCGATGTACGCCTTCCAGCGCGAAAGCAAAGGCGCGCGGATCGAGTTTGCGGGGGAGCAGGGCGCGGTGCTGGAGTATCTGCGCGAACGGGTTGCCAGACGCGCATAAAGGGCGGGCGAGAAGCCTCTTAGCCAGCAAGCCTGCACCCGCATTTGACCGGGTTCCTCCAGGGTAACCACCGTCGAATGTAGGCGCGGGCTTGCTCGCGTTTCATTCAGACGCTAAAGAATCACCGCTCCAATCAAGCCGCATACCACCCCCACGAGCATGGTCAGCCCGGCCACCGTCACCAGCACTCGCGCGTCGAAATCCTTGCGCAGCATCAACAGCGACGGCAGGCTCACGCTCGGCAAGGTCATCAGCAGGGCCACGGCCGGGCCGGTGCCCATGCCCAGGGTCATCATGGTTTGGACGATGGGAATCTCGGCAGCGGTGGGAATCACGAACAGCGTGCCGACAATCGCCAGCGGCACCAGCCACACCAGGCTGTTGGCCATGGCGCCGTCCACATGCGGGAACAGCCACACTCGCGCCGCGCCCAGCACCAGCACCGCGAGGATATACACCGGGATGGTGCTCCAGAACAGCTGCCACAGGGTGCGCAGCCAGCGCCCGAGGAAAGGCTGCGCATCCGCCTGGCTGACGTCGGCGACTGCCTCCAGTGCCGCTTCCGGCACCTGGTCCGGCCGTGCGATGCGCTGTGCTACCAGCGACACACCGACCACCAGCACAATGCCCGCCACCAGCCGCAAGGCGGTAAAGCCCCAGCCGAGTACAAAGCCCATGAATACCAGCGTCGCCGGGTTGAGTACCGGGTTGGCGATCCAGAACGCCAGCGCCGCGCCCACCGACACCTGCTGGCGGCGCATGCCCGCCGCGACCGGTGCCGCGCAGCAACTGCACATCATCCCCGGCAAGGCGAACAGCCCGCCGCGCAGGGTCGATCCCAGCCCGGCGCGGCCAAACAGGCGCAGCAACCAGTCGCGGGGGATCAGCACCTGCAGCAGCGAGCCGAGGATCACCGCCAATACGGCGGCTTTCCAGATTGCCAGGAAATACACTTGGGCATACGCCAGCGCTGCCGCCAGCGGCGAGCTTTGCTGGTCATTGAGGATCGAGGCGCCGATGTTGTGGTTATCCGCGGCCACAAACGCCTTGAGGTAGTAGGGCGACCACTTCACGTAGTAGAGGCCGACACAGGCGACCAGCAGGAACAGCGCTGGTTTCCACCAGAAAGACCAACCCCGGGAGGGCTGGGAGGAGGTGAGGTTGGGCATGGGGATGATCCGCAGATGAGTCAATAGCGACGCATCATACGCCCTCAGCTATCGGCGCTCACCTGCGTGGGGAGCGGGCAGGTCTCTTCGCCGTTGTCCAGGCCCTGTTTATAGTTGCGGCTCAGCAGCGAGGCCTTGCCGTTGTGCCAGGTCAATGTCAGCACGTACAGCGAGTCGTAGTCGCTGCCCGACCAGTCGTCGGTGATGGTGTGTTTCTCGCCCGAGGCCTCGCTGGCCACTTTGTTGATCAACTCCGGCAGGTAGCCGTGGGACCAGGCGGTATAGATGATCGAGTTGTGGTACTTGTCCTCGACCAGCTCATCGGCAAGGGCGCTGGTGTCATTCGCCGAAAACTTGATGTTGACCGGCAGGCCCAGCTTGATGGCGCTGGGGCTGATGGTCATCAGCGGGCGAATGTAGCTGTAGGAGTTGTCCAGCTCGCCTTCCTCGACATTGCGCGTCGGGTTGGCCGCGAACACGAAATTGGCCTTGCCGAATTTTTCCGGCAATACCGTGGCCAGGTTCATCGCCCGGTTGAGGCCCTGGCAATTGAGTTGCCCGAGACCACCGGCGGGTTTCTCTCCGTGGCGCAGGAATACCAGGGTTTGCACGCCGTCGACCTGTTCGGCGCTGCTGATGCGCGATTCCAGGGTCAGGCCGATGGCGCCGCCGACCAGCAGCAGCGGCAACATGATGTAGGAGTAGCGTTTGAGGCGCAGCGCAAGGCACAGAGGCTTGATGGTCATGAGTGTCGAGTCTTCGGTGCTTCGGATTAAGGCGGACAAGCCCGGCCCCAGTGACGCATCCGGCGTCCTGCGGTGTTCCTTGTCGATAAAGCGAGGTGCCTCCATTCACCGTAAGAGCGCACTTAAGAGTGTGCCTGGGCCTATTGGTTCGCCCATGCGGGATATTAGCCAGCGGATGTTGCGCATTGATGACCCATGCAGGACAGGTGACAGCTGGCTATCATGGAGGCTTTGCGCACAGGGACTTCCCGATGAACTCAATCGCCGCCTTCCCGATCAACAGTAAATGGCCTGCACAGCATCCGGACCGCCTGCAACTGTACTCGCTGCCCACGCCCAACGGGGTAAAAGTCTCGATCATGCTCGAAGAGCTGGGGCTGCCTTATGAGGCACACAAAGTCAGCTTCGAGACCCAGGACCAACTGTCGGCGGAATTTCTCTCGCTGAACCCCAACAACAAGATCCCCGCGATCATTGACCCGAACGGTCCCAGCGGGCAGCCGCTGGCCCTGTTCGAGTCCGGCGCGATCCTGATTTACCTGGCGGAAAAAACCAGCCAGTTGCTGTCTGAAGACCCGGCGACACGTTACGAAACCATTCAGTGGCTGATGTTTCAGATGGCCGGTATCGGCCCGATGTTCGGCCAGGTGGGCTTTTTCAACAAGTTCGCCGGCAAGGCCTACGAAGACAAGCGTCCCCGTGATCGCTATGCCGCCGAATCCCGGCGTTTGCTCGATGTCTTGGAAAAGCGCCTGTTGGGCCGCACGTGGATCATGGGCGATGAGTACAGCATTGCCGACATCGCAACCTTTCCGTGGATCCGCAACCTGATCGGCTTCTACGAATCCGGCGACCTGGTGGGCATTGCCGACTTCCCTAACGTACTGCGCGCGCTGGACGGCTTTGTTGCCCGGCCGGCGGTCATCCGTGGCCTGAACATACCGAGCTGACCCATGCCGACTTTCGATTTCAAGCAGCTGGATGTGTTCAGCAACGTCGCGCTCAAGGGCAACCCGCTGGCCGTGGTGCTCGGCGCCGACAGCCTCAGCGATGCGCAAATGGCGGATTTCGCCCGCTGGACCAATCTCAGTGAAACCACGTTTTTGCTGACGCCCCGCGATCCACGGGCGGACTACCGGGTGCGCATTTTCACCACCTTGCAGGAACTGCCTTTCGCCGGCCATCCGACCCTGGGCAGTTGCCATGCGTGGCTGCAGGCCGGGGGCGTACCCCACGGCGAGGAGATCATCCAGGAATGCGAGATCGGCCTGGTTCGCATCCGGCGCCAGGGCGACGAGCTGGCGTTCATCGCGCCGCCGCTGTTGCGTTCAGGTCCAGTCGACGCGCCATTGCTGGAGCGTGTGCGCCTGGGGTTGGGCCTGGCACCGGGGGCCATCGTGCGCAGCCAGTGGGTTGATAACGGCGCGGGGTGGCTCGCGGTGATGTTGGCTGACCGCCAGCAAGTCCTGGCAGTGCAGCCGGACTTTTCGCAACTGCTGGGGCTGGCCGTGGGTGTGATCGCTCCCTGCAACCCCGCGCATGATGACGTCGATGCGCAGTTTGAGGTGCGTGCCTTTGTCGCAGGCGACGGCGCCCAGGAAGATCCGGCCACCGGCAGCCTGAACGCCGGCGTTGCTCAATGGCTGCTCGGCGAGGGGTTGGCGCCTGAGCGGTACGTGGTCAGCCAGGGCACGGCCATTGGGCGTGCGGGGCGCATTCACGTCGAGCGCCAGGGCGATGAAATCTGGATCGGTGGCGCCGTCGCGGTGTGCATCGCGGGGCGTCTACAGCTCTAGATCAATAAATTATTACGCCCCACGCAATACACTGTTGGGCCCTTGGCATTTGTGTTGCCGGGGCCTGCAGGCATAAGCTTTCGCCCCATTGTTTTCCGCCTCTACTGTTTTACACCCAGTCAGGACCGCCATGACCAGCCAGTTCCCCCAAGCCCGCCCACGCCGCCTGCGCCGCTCCCCGGAGCTGCGTGGCTTGTTCCAGGAAACCGAGTTCACCCTCAACGACCTGGTGTTGCCGATTTTCGTCGAAGAAGAAATCGACGACTTCGTGCCGATCACCAGCATGCCGGGTGTACAGCGTATCCCTGAGAAGAAACTGGCCAGCGAGATCGAGCGTTACGCCCGTGCCGGCATCAAGTCGGTGATGACCTTTGGCGTGTCCCACCACCTCGACGCCAGCGGCAGCGACACCTGGAAAGAACGCGGCCTGGTCTCGCGCATGTCCTCGATCATCAAGGACGCCGTGCCGGAAATGGTGGTGATGTCCGACACCTGCTTCTGCGAATACACCGACCACGGCCACTGCGGCGTGATGCACGGCGCGCATGTCGACAACGACGCGACCCTGGTCAACCTCGGCAAACAAGCCGTGGCGGCCGCCCGCGCGGGCGCTGATGTGATCGCCCCGTCGGCAGCGATGGACGGCCAGGTCCAGGCCATCCGCCGCGCCTTGGACGACGCCGGCTTCACGCATATCCCGATCATGGCCTACTCGACCAAATTCGCCTCGGCCCTCTACGGCCCGTTCCGCGAAGCCGGCGGCAGCGCGCTCAAGGGCGACCGTAAAAGCTACCAGATGAACCCGATGAACCGCCGCGAAGCCGTGCGCGAATCACTGCTGGATGAACAGGAAGGTGCAGACGCCCTGATGGTCAAACCGGCCGGAGCCTACCTCGACATCATCCGCGACATCCGCGAGGCGTCGCGCCTGCCGGTGGCGGCGTACCAGGTCAGCGGCGAATACGCGATGATCAAGTTCGGCGCCCAGGCGGGCGCGATTGATGAGGATCGGGTCGTACGTGAGACGCTGGGGTCTATCAAGCGTGCGGGGGCGGACCTTATCTTCACCTACTTCGCGATGGATTTGGCGTTGGCCGGTATCTGAAGAAACCGCACAGCCCTGTGGTGAGGGAGCTTTCTTTCCACAGGGTGGATGACTGGTGAGTGGTCATCTGGTCGAACTGTTTGTTTTTTCATAGGCGCCGATAATTCAGTTCAATCGGCGTCTATAGACACTATCCATGCTTCGTAAAATCGGCGCTGTTCCTCTGGGTCGTTGGTGAGATTCTGGTCTTCATAGTCAAATATGTGGACCAAATTTTCTCGGGTTGCGCGTTTTCCTAGCGTCAACTCATAGGCAACCAGCCCTCCGCTCATCTGCGAGGCCATGCTTGAGGGGGTGACGTTTATCTTGGCACCTTTGCAAAGAAATTGTATTGAAGGGAAGTCGGCCCTGACTTTTGCCAGGCACCTATACATGTCTTCGGCGCTATAAATTTTTTTGAAGTTGTCCGCTTCGGAAAACATCAATTTTATTTCAGTGGCGTCATACTTGAAGGTGACGTCTTTTTCTATGTTGTTAATTATTGCTTTGATTTTTTTTGTTTTCACTTTGTTTTCCTGTTCGGGTTTGGAATTGAATAGCCCGTATAGCTGCCGTCAGGGTTTACAGGTGTCATTCCTAAAACATCCTCTGGGTCTATTTTCTCATGGATGGCAAACTCCTTTTCATTTGCGAAAGGTGTCCTTTTACCAAGTTCTAAATTGACGTCATGCCCTGCGATACTTTTTATGACATACAAGTAACCTTCTCGCGTTCCGTAACCCGTTGCAAAGTCTATAGCGGTCATCCTGGAGGGCGAAGTACTTATAAAATTACTTAGCGGATCGTTGCTGTTCACGGCGTGGAGATAAAGGTCGTTGCTATCCCCTTTGCTCTTGAAGCCTTGTTTGAAAACTTTCTCTGGTGGATTTCTGTCTCCACGAAACAAATAGTCCTCTTCATCAGTTGAGTTTGGTGGTTCAGGTTCATCTTTGTGAACTTTTGCTTTTGCCGAAGGCTCGTCCGCTATGGATTCGGGTTTGCATCCGTCGCCACCTGGGCACGTATTCAAACCTAGTGGATCCACCCACCCTGTAGGGTTGGGTACGTACTGATAGCTGTTAAGTCCACCGGCCAGCTTCACCGGGTCCGGCGTCAGGTAGCGACCAGTATCCGGATTGTAGTAGCGATGGCGGTTGTAGTGCAGCCCGTTTTCCTGATCAAAGTACTGGCCTTGGAAGCGCAGCGGGTTGTCGACTTTTCCGACGTCTAGGCGGCTGATTTCTCCGTAGGCACGGTAATGCGCGGACCAGACGATTTCGCCATCCGGGGCGGTGAGTTCCTGTGGGGTGCCCAGGTGGTCGAGTTGGTAGTGGTAGGGCTTGGTGGCTTTTGGGCCGAAACCCTCGAGCAACGCCAGCGGCCGAAAGCTGTCGGGTTCGTAGAGGTAGCTGCGGTGACGGTTCGCGTGGTGTTCGGCAATCAGCTTGTCGCCTTGCCAGAAAAACTCCGTGGTTGTCCCATCAACGGTTTTGCTGATCCGCCGTCCAAACGGGTCATAGCGGTAGCTGGCCGTCCGCCCGTTGGGCTGGGTGATACCGGTCAACCGATGCTGGCAGTCGTAGCGGTATTCGGTGATCAACGTATGCCCACGGCCACGTCGTTCGCGGATCAGGTTGCCGAAGGCGTCGTAGTCGTAATGGCGGTCGCCCTGGATCATCAACCGGTTGCCCGCGACGATGTCCGGACCGGGACGGTCTTGCATCAGCAGGTTGCCGGCCGGATCGTGGCCGAAGCGTTCTTGCACATCCTGCGAGTGGTCGGCGCGGGTCAGGCGGGCGAGGGGGTCGTAGTGGTAGTGGTGTTCGCCTTTGCGAGTGTCGAGCAGGCGGGTGAGGTTGCCGGATTTGTCGTAGTCGTATTGGCGTTGGTAGAGGGTGTGCTGCTGTTGACTGACGGCATGGGCGTGCAGGCGCTGCTGGTCGTCGTAGTGGTAGTGGCTGATCAACTGGCCTTGTTGGCGTTGGTGTTCCTGGCCAGCTTTGAATAGATGAGCAGTAAGGACTTCACCGTTCAGTTCGACGGTGGACAGGTGGCCGCCCTTGGCGTGATTGAACACCACGCGATTGTTGTCGGGCAGACGCAAGTGTTGCAGCTGCCCGCAGGCATCGTAGCCGTAGCGCAAGGTGCCCCAGCCCTGGTGTTCGGCGGTGAGGCGGTTTTGCGCATCGTATTCGTAGGCGAGCGCCCAGTGGCCATCGTCGACGCTAAGGAGGTTGCCTTGGCGGTCGTAGGCATAATCGACGACGCTGGCATCGGGAAGTACTTTTCTTACGAGACGGCCAGCGTGGTCTCGCTCATAACGGGTAACCAGCTGACTGCCATCATCGCCGTGCTCGGTTTTTTCCTGCAGGTTGCCGTTGAGGTCGTAGGCATAAGCCGTCCGTTGGCCGTCGAAGCCGACTTCCTGCTGGATCAGGCCATTGAGGTGATGGTCGAGTGTGTAGGTCTCGCCAACCTCGTTTTCGATTTCGGTCAGCAGTAACCGCACGTTGTCGTAGCGGTAGTTGACCTGAGTGCCATCGGCATTGATGCGCCGGCTGATCAGGTGCAAGCCATCGGCATATTCGTAGCGGGTGACATGCCCCAGCTCATCACGCTCGGAGGTGATCTTTCCGTAGGGGTTGTAGCTGTATTCCCGTGCCGCTCCACCTGGCAACACGACACGAGTTAGCCGCCCGACGCTGTCCCACTGATACTCGGTCAGCGCCCCATGCTCATCCTCACGCGCCACCTGCCGCCCGAGGTCGTCATAGCGGTAGCGCTTGACCCCGCCATTTGGCAGTTGTTCTTCCAGCAACTGACCACGCTCATTCCACACCAGCCGATGGCAGCTGTTGTCGGGAAACCAAACTCCGGTCAGTTGTCCCTGCTTGTCGTAGCTGTAGTCCGTTACGTTGCCGTCGGGATCAGTCTTACGAACGATATCGCCCTGATCATTACGCTCATATTTCCAGGCAGCTTCACCACGCCTTACCACCCGTACGAACCCATTGTCATGCTCGTAGGACGTCGGCTCATCGTCCCCCGGAAACACCGCCACCAAACGTCCGGCGTCGTCGTACTGATACGCCGTCACCGCGCCCAGCGGATCCTGCTCGACCGTCAACCGGCCTTTGTCGTCGTAGGATCTGAAATGCTCGGCACCATCCGGATCAATGCGCTGCACCAGTCGCGCCCGCTGGTCGTGCACGTAGACTTCCTGGCTACCATCAGCGTTAAACACCGTGACCTGCCCGTGGTCATCCCAGGCATAGCGCGTGTCCATCTGCGCAAAGCTCGCCCAGTGGCGAACACACCGCGCGGCCTTGCCAGCCCGTTCCCACGCCCAGAAAAAACTCGCGCCACCGGCCAACTGCCGCTCAAGAATGACGTGCTGATCGTCGTACCGATAAACCTCGCGTTCGCCGACGGCATTGGTCGCCGAGACCAGTCGTCCCAGGTCGTCATAGGCGTAGGAAACAACGTTGTGCTCGGTCATCCACTCGAAAGGACCGCGGCCCTTGGCGCGCTGGATCTGGTAGTCCACCGCGACGATGCGACCCAACTCATAACGCAGGAACAGCGAACGCCCGACACCGTTATCCAGCCGCTCAATGCGCCCCAAAAAATCCCGGGCAATGCGCAGCCGGTTGTCATGCGCATCGCTGATCGCGGTCAGTATGCCGTCGCGAAAGTGGTAGAAGCGCGACGCCTGGGCCAACACCAGTTCATCCGGCGAAGCGCCTAAATAGATTGCCGCTTCGGCCAGGCTATTGGTGATTACGGGGCGAGAAACAGATGGCAAGGGCAGGGTGGTCGAGCGGTTTTCATGATCGGTCCACACCACCGAATCACCCGACACCGCGAGCCGATGCGCCAACGAGTGACTCCAGCCAAACCCCAACCCGCCATCCACTTCCACCGCGCTGGTGCGGTACAAGCGGCTCCACTCAAACGGCAAGACTCCATCCAACGTGCCATCGGTGAGAGTGAGCAATTCCTCTCCGGTCACCATCGACACCGGGCAGCCATTAGTGGCGGTCTTATCCGCAGGCGCCGCCGAGTCCCCGTTTGGATTCCTGCCAGCAGCAGGCACATCGTCGACATGCTCCTGCCGAATCAATGCGGTCCGCTGCGTCTTGCCGCGAACCGCCGGCACCGGGTTGGAAACCAGCTGATCCCCAGCCTTCAACGGTACATCCGGAATCACCTTGATCGGCGTCGCTGCGCTCCTCAGCAACAACGGTTTGGCCGCCTCGACATGGCCCTGCACACGAGATTTCCCAAATTGCCTGGCCACCTGTTTCAACCACTGGCGCGCACGACGAGACTTGATGCCGTCCAGGACCTTGGCGCTCATGCCTATCGCCACGCCCATCGCACCGGTGGCGAGGGCCAGCAGCAGGTTGATCAGCACTTCGGCGCTGATTTCCCCGAGCAATTCGTTCATGTACGGCGGCGGCATCATCCGCATCCAACTGACCAATACCGACAAGTAAATGAACAGCAGCGGCTCATCGCTGAGCACCAAAATGCCTTTTGCGAGGATTTCGGCGCTGAGGTTCAGGAGCGTTTCGAGTTCGGTCCGGGACAGGTAATGCAGCAGCTTCTCGGCATTGGCAAGCGGGTCCATAAGCCACTCAAGCAGCTGCTTGAGGGAATCCCAGAGTTCATACAGCGCATTGCCAAATCCCCGGGCGTAGGCTCGGTGCAGCATCAAGTAGCGCTTGAGGAAATTGGCCTCGGAGTAGTCCGCCCACAGCGGTGCAAACGTGGCGTCCCACTCGCTGCGCAGCCAGCCCTCCAGTGGCCCGATGACCGACTGATAGGAGGCATACAGCACCTTGAAATGCTCTTGGGAGACGTTGGGGTAGAAACTGATGCGGTACTGCTGGTTACGATCGCACTCGGTAACTTCCAGAATGCCGCTGGGCCCGATGGTTTTATGGATGGGCGCCCCCAGCGGGCCGCCGTTTGGGTCGATACGCTGCAACATCACGGGCGTATTGCCGATGGGCACGAACCTCGAACTCTGGAACATGTGCACCAGCGTCAAGGTGCCGTTGGCCTGGCACGCGGCGACGGTACTGCTGGGAAGGATCGAGCGGTTGATCGGCGCGACAAGCGCCACCTCACGGCCGACCTTGAATACCTGCTCGACCTCCAGCGCCGAAGAGCTGAGGACGCTTTGCGCCAAGGTTTCGTAGGAATTGAGGCAGCGCCTGAAGTCGCTGAGCACGGCTTCGACGTCACGCGTCTTGGCATCCATGGCCGTCAGCAGCAGG
>Ga0153921_1000644_pt1 | contig 17445 bp, 16 predicted proteins | sample TSNJ005MetaG_FD_104691 | JGI IMG/M metagenome (GOLD analysis project Ga0153921, IMG submission 104691) | Attine ant fungus gardens microbial communities from New Jersey, USA - TSNJ005 MetaG | ecosystem: Host-associated > Fungi > Mycelium > Unclassified | place: USA: New Jersey, Brendon T. Byrne... | reverse complement strand
GCGCATCCCGATCGAGTGTCTATCGAGATGCCCGGCCGAAATGCCGTACCAGTCACAGCTCACGAACTCGAAGGCGACGATCGCGAGCAAGCGTGGCACCAAGTGGCCACCGCCCAGCCCCGAATCGCCAAGTACCAGAGTAAGTCCGATCGCAAGTACCCGCTGATTCGGCTCACCGTGATGTGAGTGGTGGTGTGAGTCGTGGTGTGAGCCGAATCAGATTGCGCGATTACACCTCGCCGGCGAATACACCGCCGTCTGCGAATACACGTTGGGCAAAGCGTTCGCCGATGAGACGATGCGTTGCAGCGTCCGGATGGAGCTGATCGGGAAGCGGCAACTCTTCGTTCTCCGCGGCACCGTAGAGATCACACCCGTCGACGTAATGCAGATTGGGATCATCGACTGACCGCTGGGTTACGATGCGCGCCAACTCTTCCCGAATCGAGCGCAGCGTCAGCTTCCCGGATGCCCGCTCGGCGGGATCTCCGGTGGCAACGAATCGCATTTCGCCTCTGGCAAGAGCGTCGAAGTCGAAGGCACCAGGCCCCGGTGTGTCCTCGTGGATCGGGCAATAGACGGGCGAAACGACCAACAGCGGAGCCACTGGATGCCCGTCGCGAACCGTGTCGAGGAAGCCGTGCATTGCAGATGTGAAGGCCCGTAGGCGCATCACGTCGGAGTTGACCAGATTGATGCCCATCTTGATGCTGATCAGGTCAGCAGAAGTGTCGCGCATCGCGCGGGCGGTGTACTGGTCCAGCAGAGCACTGCCACTGAACCCGAGGTTGATCAGATCCACGCCGCCGACGGAGGCTGCAAGAGCAGGCCAAGTGCCGGAGGGACTTTCAGCGCCGGATCCTTGACTGATCGAGCTTCCGTGATGGAGCCACACGCGGCGCTTCGTATCAACCGCGAGTTCGAGTGGCGCGTCGGTTCGCAATGCGACAAGTTCGGTGGTCTCGTTGTGTGGCAACCAGATCTCGACGGTCTTGGATCGCGCGGGCAGCTCCGCGAAACGGATGATACTGACAGGTCCGGACTGCCTCTGAGCGGTACCGGTAGCCATGTCGATCGTCACCGTATTGCCGCCCGTAGCGCTTGCTTGCCCGGCCAGTTCGCCGTCGACGAGCAGGTCGTACACCCCTTGCGGCCTCGGCGGAGCGCCGGTGTAGATCATTTTCGTGGGCAGAGTATCGAGTTCGATCCTCGTGGCGCTGGTTCGGAATACTAGCCGCACTCCGGACGGTTGTGATTGCGCCATTGCCATCTGCCCGTCAGCGCATTGCGTGCGAGCCTTGGCAGGTAGGCGGTGCGTCAGCACACCGCGTTCGGTCCGTTCGATTTCGAGGGCTCCGCGCACGATGTCGTCGGAAATTTCGGTAGTAATCCAGCTGCTCTGGCTGTGCATTTCATTCACCTGAAAATCGTTTACGGAAGTTTGCTACTGCTGATAGTAATTTGCCTATACTCTTTAGGCAAGTGGTTTACCCTCCCAACGAACAGGACCGATTGACATGCCTCGCGCAGGACTCACAGCCGACCGCCTCGCGATGGCGGGCGCGGAATTGGCCGACGAGGTCGGCTTCGAGCACGTGACCGTATCGGCAGTCGCCAGGCAGTTCGACGTCAAGGTCGCAAGCCTGTACTCCCACGTGAAAAGTTCGAACGACCTCAAAACCAGAATCGCGTTGCTCGCTTTGGAAGAGATGGCCGACCAGGCTGCCGACGCCGTGGCCGGTCGGTCCGGCCGCGACGCTTTGACCGCCTTCGCGAACGTCTATCGCGACTACGCGAAGGCACACCCCGGCCGGTACGCCGCGTCACAGATGCGCCTCACCCCGGAGGACGCAGCAGCGAGCGCGGGCTTCAGACACTCGCAGATGATGCGATCAATTCTGCGCGGATACAACCTCAACGACCTCGACCAGACTCACGCAGTTCGGTTGCTAGGCAGCGTTTTCCATGGATATGCCAGCCTGGAGTTAGGTGGATCGTTCAGCCACAGTGCACCGGACAGCGCCGAAAGCTGGTCCAGGATCCTCGAGGCTCTCGATTCGATGCTGACCAATTGGCCCGCTCCGCAGAATCGAGTTTCGGTCGAAGCAAACACCTCCATCAGCGAGGCGTAGCGTCCTGCGTTTCCTTCTCCCCAGGCAATCGTCGAGGTTCGGGAGCGCTGCGGACGAGCAAGATCGGCGTAACAAGTAGCAGTACACCGGAAATGACGATTGCAGCGTGTGTGCCAGTGAACACCGCCATTACACCCCACCCTGCGGTCAACAGCGCAATGACGGCTTTGTTGGTCACTGACCAGGCCGTCAGAACGCGGGCAACACGATCAGTCGCAACCCTTTCGAGTCGGTAGGTCGCGAAGATCGGATTGAAAACTCCCATGCAGGCGATCAAGAGGAATTCAACTGCGATGACAACCACGAGTCCGCCGACACCTGGGGCGACGAACACAAGTCCAACTGGCCAGCAGGCTCGCAGGACACCGGAGACGGTCATAACTCTGCGTCGCCCGTAACGCGCGACTAGCCGCGGAGCCAACCGAGCGCCGATCAAGCCACCGAGGCATGGAAGGCCGAATGCAAGGCCGTACTGCCAAGGCGAAAACCCGAGTTCGCCCACGAGCAGAACAACCAGTAGTGGTTCGGTCGCCATTATGAGGGCGTTGACCAACACCGTGTTAAAAAAGAGTGGCCGCAGTTCGGAGTCAGCGAGGATGAATCTCCAACCGTCGAACATCGCCTTCAGATTCGGCGTCGGCTCGTCGCGCCGATCGGGGCGAACCTCCTGTCCTCGGATGGCATACAACCCGACTGCCGAGACCAGGAATGAACCGGCGTTGGCGATCACCGTGACAACCGGACCCAACATTCCGATTGCTCCACCACCCAACGGCGGACCAACTGCAGTGGCGGCCCAAGTCGTGGATTCGAACCGCCCGTTGGCGACCAGAAGTTGCGATGGTTTCAGCAGGTGCTTGAGATAGGCGCCGCTCGCTGCCACGAATGCGATATCGGCTGCCGCAACAACGATCGAGACCAACAGCAGCAGCGTGAATGTCAACCAACGCATGACAAATGCCACCGGGACGCAAATCAGTACACAAAACCGCACAAGGTCCGTCGTGATCATCACTGGCCGCTTGCGGAGGAATTCGACTTTCCCGCCGAGAGGTACTGCAATCACGGCACCGACTGCCAGCCCGGCGGCCGCGAGCATGGACACCTGGAAGGTGCTGACATCGAGAACCTGGATCGCGATGAGGGGTAGAGCACCGAATCCCACCCAGGTGCCGACAGTGCTGGAGACGTACGCGAACCACAACCACCCGAATTCTCGACCAAGTCGCGCGTTTTGAGCTTCCACGTCCACCCCCTGTGACCACCGATATTCGACAACGAGGATCGAATCACAGCTGTGTGACCTGTAGCAATCAACTGCGAGGCGTCCGTGCCACAACCATCGGTGGTGTACATACGATCGGGAGATGGACTTCGACACCGTGCGAACTTTTGTCGTGGCAGCCGATCTCGGGCAGTTTCAAGCAGCAGCAGACGAGCTGTCGATCAGCCAGCAGGCAGCATCCAAGCGGATCATCGCGCTGGAGCGAGAATTGGATGTCCGACTGTTCAATCGCACGCCGAGGGGCGCACAGATCACGATCGACGGGCAGGCGCTTTTGCCCCATGCACGCGAATTCCTTCGAGTCCACGAGCGAGCCGTCGACTCTGTGCATCCGGGCCGGCGCGCACTGCGGGTCGATGTCCTCAACCGTCGGATCGCGCCCGCCGTTCTGATCCAGGACTTCTACCGCGCCAACCCTGGAATCGACCTCGACGTCGTCACTCTGTCTACCTCGAACGCTGTCGCCGCGATCGCTGCCGTCAGATCCGGCGAGATCGACGCGACCATCCGCGCGGTGATGAAGACGAGCGGTGAAGTACCTGACGGCATCAGAATTACCGGCCTACTCGAGGATCCGCTCCAAGTCTTAGTCGGACCTTCGCACCCCTTCGCCGGCTCACCGTCCGTCACCCCGACTCAACTCGCCGATCACCGGATCTGGATTCCCGGCATCGTCCCAGGCACCGAGTGGTCCGAGTACTACGAGCAACTCTCGTCCACATTCGGTCTCACGATTGATGCGATCGGCCCAAACTTCGGAACCGAGGCACTCCTCGACGCAATCGCCGAATCTACCGAGTTGGCAACACTTGTCGGCCAAGGAGATCGATACCTCTGGCCCGCCGGTTACGACTTGCGACGCATTCCGCTCCGCAACCCAACGCCCGTCTACCCACACTCGCTGATCTGGCGCGAGGACAATGCGCATCCGGTGCTCGGCATTCTTCTCGCCTATCTCGAGAGTCAGCACGAAGCCCGTCGGACAATCGACTCATGGATGCCGACGCCTGCTGTCTCACACTGACCGTTGGGCCTCATCGACGGATTGCGCAAAGGCAGCAAAGACTCGATCGATGTTCTTTCGGTGCTTCCCCCAATCGAGGAACTGCGTACTGAGCGCTGAACTACTCGTGACCGCAACCGCGGACCCACCTGGCGCCGGACGCACCTCGAGCACGACGTGCTCACCCCAACTCGACAAGCTGATCTTCGAGCTTGACTGCAGTGCTGTTGGACCGATCTGCCTCACGTTGCCGAAGATGGCCGTCAAAGTGTTGTGCCCCAACGCGAAAGCCGACTCGGCCGGAAGGCGAAAGGTATAGATCTGTGTCCGGGAGAGTGCCACGCGCTCAGTGTAAATCACCGCCAGTCCCGCCCAGGCGACGCCTCGTGGGCCAAATTCCAGGTGGAGCGACTCACGTACGCGACAAACTTGCCTATTCAGCCCGGTGCAAAGCGCCCCGGAGGAGGCGTTCTCACGCTACCCTCATCTCCGAATTGGACGTTTGTCTAGAAAGGTCACCGGATGCGCGCGCTGTTGCTTGCCACCCTTGCAATCCTGGCTATCCAGATTGCAGCCCCGGCGGCAAACGCTTCACCTCCGGATCCAGGCTGGACTCTCCCCCAACTGACCGTCGCAGATCGAACGATCAAGGACGTCGACGGACGAACGGTGTTGCTCCGCGGCGTGAACGCCAACGGTCTCAATGACTACGCAACCAACGGCACCGGTCTACCCACCGTTACGCCGCTGGGAATAACGGACTTCGCGCAGATGGCCGCGCTGGGCTTCAACGTCGTCCGACTCAACGTCGCGTGGTCCCTCCTCGAACCGACCCGCGGTGCATTCGACGCTGCGTATGTCGACCGGATTCGAGGCGCAGTCCAGAACGCGAAAGACCACGGCATCTACACCGTTCTCGACATGCATCAGGACGCATGGGGCCCGTACGTCGGCACCCCGAGTGACCAGTCGTGCCCGTCTTTCATGGAGCCGGGAGTCGGCTGGGACGGCGCACCGGAGTGGGCAACCCTGACCGGCGGATGGACGACCTGCAACATCGGTGGACTCCGGGAAGCCGCACCGGCGATCGCCCATGCCTTCCAGGCGTTTTACGACGACGAGCAAGGAATCCAGAGTCGCCTCGTGGCTACGTGGGCGCGGTTGGCCGCCGAGTTCAAAGACGAACCGGCGGTGGCAGGATACGACCTTTTGAACGAACCGAATCCCGGCCTGCGCGATCCATTCACCGCCGCTGATCAGATCGGGCAGTTCTACAAGCGGGCCACCGACGCCATCAGACAGGCCGAATCAGGCGGATTTCCGCACCTCGTGTTCTTCGAGCCCAGCGCGATCTGGTCGGCATTCGGCTTCGACGCGCTGCCCCCACGCCAGTACCTGACCGATCCTCTGGTGGTCTTCTCGCCGCATCTCTACAGCGAATCGATAACAGTCAGTAGCGAATTCCCCGGAATCGAAGACGGGTTCAAGATCGCCGACCGCGCTGCCGCCTGGTACGACGCCCCGTTGTGGACGGGTGAATGGGGTTGGTTCGGGGATGCCGGCGAGCAGGGAGCAGACGTCGACCGCTTCGTCGACGCCACCGACAAGTACCGGATGGGCGGCGCGTGGTGGTCGTGGACACAAGCGTGCGGTGACCCCCACCCGGTTCGGGACGGCAATACCCACCAGCCGCAAGGAAATTTGAATCGCATCGACTGCCCTTCCGGCGAATCACTCGGGCTCGTAGAGGGATTTGCCGGGCCTCTCTCGCGTGCTTATCCCCGAGCCGCGCCCGGCACACTGACGGAGTTGTCGCGCAACGGGTTTACCGGGACCGGTACCGGACAGGTCGAAGCCTGGTACCCCGGCACCGACCGGCCACAGCTCGAGATTGCGAATCTCGCTGACGTCCGACTGTCCCCGATAGAGGGCGGCTGGCAACTGATCGGCCACGCCGATGGCGACTACGCGGTGAACTTGGCCTGATAGGACACCCACCTCGGCGGTCCGCGTTCACACCACCTGAAAGAGGGTTTATCAGAAGATTCCGCCGATTCCTTTGCCGATCAGAACAACTCCGACGACCAAGATCAACACGCTCATCACCGTGGTGTTGTTGTCTTGGAGCCAGACCTTGAGCTTGGCCAACGGCTCGCGCAGACGATCGGCAGCCACCAGGTATCCGATGACCGGGATCGCGACCGTTGAACTGGCGATGATCGTGAAGACAAGGACAGAGGCGATCACTCCACTGGTCGCCAGCGACGCCGAGCCGATCGACACTCCCGCCGCGATGCACATCAGCAGATTCTTCGGGTTGATCGCGGCGAGCGCGAATCCTAGGCCCAACCCCTTGACCGCGGTCATCTCGTCGATGGCTTGCATCCACGTCGGTGGTTCGTGTTCGCCGCTGCGCCCTCGCCACTGCTTGACCCCGACCGCCAACAGGAGGACACCGAGAGCGAGTTTGATCCACGATACCGTGGCAGACGGTCCATTGCCCGAGGCGCTGAGGGCACTGGACAGGATGACAAAAAGAACTGTGGCAATGAAGATTCCGAGCAGCCAACCCAACGCGAACCCGATGCTGGTGCTACCCGCGCGCTTGGAGAGCAACATCAAGATCGTGGCGATTACGGCTACCGGAGACACGGCGATACCGACAGCTATGGGGAGGAGATCTCCGATAACGGAACCCATGTCAAAACTCGTTTCTCATCGGGACGCAGTCGATACCGCTGCGCGCCAATGCTGACACTCTGTGCGCCTACATCGTTCGTGCCTCATTCGAAAGGGATGAGCGCCCGAACGCCGGACCTCCGTCTCGCCCCGTCAATTCGTCTGTGCTTGTTGGAACGCAGCGGCAACACCACCGACGTCTCCCCCGACTTGGAACACTCCCCTAGGCAGGTCGGGAAACACTGCATCACTGACGGCGACGACAAACAGAAGTCGGCGATCGTCGGGGGTGATCATGTAACCCGACAACGCTTGAAGAGTGACTATCAACCTGCCGGTGTCAGATTCGACGTCGGCGGATGTTCCCGTCTTACCGATGACCTTCCCCTTTGCCGGACTGTCGGTTCCCACGCCCGACAACGAGCCTCGCTCACCGAGTACGGGTTGACCTGCCCAGAACGTATCGGCCCATGGCTGCTGGTCCACCCAGTCGAGCCACTGGAGGACGGCTGTGGGCGTCGATTGTGACGGGTCTCCACCCTGGCCGTCCATGACCACCAGGTCGGATGCTGCAATACCTGCCTTCTCGGCGAGTGCCCGCACGGTGGGAAGACCGTCGCTGCACGACGACGATCCTGTCGCTACTGCCAACAGACACAAGAAAGTGTTCGCGCCCGTGTTGTAGCTTGTCGCGAGAATCATCCCTCCCGACTCCGAAATTGGTGCCGATTGCAGGCTCGCAACTTGTCGACTTCCTGAATATGTCCGATCGACAGGCAGGGCAGCCGTGCTGTTCGTACGAGATACCGATGCAACCTCGATTCCATTGCGTCGCAGTGCTTCTACGAACAGCTGACGCGCCCACGTCGACGCGTCGGTAATGCGATAGACAGTCAGTGATGTCTTTCCAGCCGGTACCGACCCGGTTACGTTGATCTGGGTGGGATCGGACGGATCGGCCGCAACCTTCAGAGTCGAGTCGCTACCTTCCTCACCCGTGGTGACCTGAGCATCGACGCGGAACAGGCCGTTACCGGGAAGCATGTCGATGGCGGCGGGCTCACCTACCGCACCCGGACTCGCCTGGATATCGACGAGGTTGTCGTTGACGAAAATCGACGGGACCAGGCCTTCGACTGTCGAGTATGTGTCCCACAGACGAGGGTCCACCAGAACGTCGCCGTTTACCCGAGTGATGCCGGCGTCGGCCACTTGTCGTGCGAGATCGTTCAGGCCTGCCAGCGGATCACCGGGCGCGAGAACGGCTCCTGGCAGGGCATCGGCGTAGACGTGGTCGATGCCGTCGGTGGCGAAATCGAATCGGCCTTGTGCGGCGTTGCGCCCACCGAGCGCGAGGTCACCGGAGCCGACCAGCACCAGATCACCGGTAAGGGTGCCCTCGACGGGGAGAGAAGTGGCATAAACGGGGGTGGTGACAGTGTGGTCTACACCAAGGATGTCGTAGGCGGTGCCGACGGTGAAATGTTTGGTCTGGGAAGCCAAAAACATAGAGCTATCAGCATTGTTGCTGTAAATCACCTCGTCGGTGGCGGGGTCGACCAAGAGATAGGACCACCGAGCCATGGCGTACGGATCGGTGGCCATGATGCGGGCTGCCTCCTCGGGAACCTGTTGCGCCGGAGCCGATGCGGAATCGGAATTCGACGGCTTCGCCGAACATGCGGTGAGGACTACTCCGACGCTGATCAACGCAGCGACGGCGCGAACTGATGTGGTGTGCGGCATGGACGCTCCTGAGGATGCATGACTGATTTGCCGTAATTTACTGCAAAGTGCAGCATGCAGAGTGCAGTATCGCTTAAAGTCCCTCTATGAACCCTTTTGGGAAGTCGACGTCCTTTCGCAACGTCAAGACCCGCAAAGTGGCTGTGGCCTGCATCGCTACGGCATTGCTGCTCTCAGCCTGTTCGTCCGCAACCGATTCCGAGTCTCCCTCGTCGTCCCCGCCGACCTCCGCCGGGTCTGCGGACAGCGCCGTCTTGTCTTTCGACAGCGCCGCAATGGATTCCGTCGTCTCCGGGAAGGCAGAAGAGTTCCGTGAGATCGCAATGGTGGTCATGGTCACGACGCCGACGCAGAAGTACGTCAACACATGGGGTTCGGTCAGGGAAGGCGTGAACGAGCCTCCCACTCTGGACACCAAGGTTCGCGTGGGCTCGAACACCAAGACCTGGACCGGTACGGCCATCCTGCAGTTGGTCGACGAAGGCAAGGTTGCGGTAACCGATCCGGTCAGCAAGTTCCGCCCCGATGTCCCCAACGGCGACAACATCACCATCGGCGACCTACTCGACATGCGTAGCGGCCTGTACAACTACACCGAAACCCTCGAACTCAACCGGGCGCTCGACGAGCAGCCGGAGCGGGTGTGGACACCCGAGGAACTGCTGGCAATGGGGCTGAGCCAGCCGCCGTATTTCGCGCCCGACACCGGTTATCACTACTCCAACACCAATACCGTTCTCCTCGGCTTGATCGCCGAGCAGTTGGACGGCAAGCCGATTCAGCAGATCTTCGCGGACCGATTCTTCGGGCCACTCGCACTCGCAGGGACGTCGTTTCCTGCGAACACCGACACCAGCATCCCGACTCCGTTTGCAGACGGCTACACCTACAGTGGCAACGTCGAAACGCTCGGCGAAGGCAAAGAGGCTCTCCCACAATCTCGCCTCGACGCGATCGCCGCAGGCACCGAAAAACCGACCAACACCACTAGGCACAATCCCTCGTGGACATGGTCTGCAGGTCAGGGAATTTCGACTGCAAACGACATGGCGACATGGGTCAAAGCTCTGGGAACCGGTTCGCTCCTGAGTCCCGCCACACAAGAGTTGCGTTTGAACAGTGTGCAACCCACAGATGGCGAAGGATCCGCAGGATACGGATACGGTATCGCTCAAATGGGTCCGATGTACGGCCACATCGGCGAACTGCCCGGCTACAACTCGTTCATGGGGTACGACCCGGTCAACGACGTGACCTTGGTGGTGTGGGGAAATCTGGCACCCACGGCCGATGGTTTCGCCCCGGCCTCTGCCGTCGCTGCAGCGCTCGTCCCCTTCATCTACGGCAAGCCCGCTCAGGACACATCCGACGACATCGCCGACACCGAGGATGCAAACGGTGAAGGGAAGTAGCACTTGTAGGCTCGGATGTAACCGCGGAACGAAGGGAGCCATGTGGCTCAGCGTGATCTCACACCTACCTCGTACATGATCCTGGGACTGCTGACGGTCAAGGACTGGTCGGCATACGAGATCGCCGAACAGGTCGGACGCGGGGTCGCCGAGTTGTGGCCCAGCGCCGACCGACAGCGATACAACGCCCCCAAAATACTGCTTGAACGCGGTCTGGTCACGGCGAGCACGGTAACGAAAGGCACTCAGCGCTCGCGCACGGTCTACTCCATCACCGACGAAGGTCGCACAGCGCTGAGTGACTGGCTCGCCACCCAGGCCACACCCCCCGCCTTGCAGTTCGAAGGCATGATCCGCGTGATCTTCGCCAACCAAGGCACGATTGCCGACCTGCGGACCAACCTGACCACCATGCGCGAACAGGCAACTCGGTCCCGAAGTCTGTTCGTCTCACACGCACAACGGATTTCGGCCCCCGAAGCCGGCACACTCCCCCAGCAGAATCATCTGATGGCACTGGCCAACCGGTTCATGATCGGCCACTTCAACCACATCGCAGAATGGGCCGACTGGGCGCTGGAAGAAACTGCTGACTGGCCCGACACAGTGCAACCGGCAACAACCCACCGAAAGCGCACCGTCTCCACCCTCGCTCACTCGATAGACGACGGAAGTAGCTAGATCCCCCTCGAAAGCCATCGGACGCCGGTCCGACACCTTCTCGAAACCAGTTCGATCAGCGATCTGGAAGAGAACAGTCCGACGGACGCGGACCGCGGACGAACGATCAGAGAAGCGGGACCCGCAAAGTCCGGTGACGAACGAGGATTCCAAGTGCACGGCCGGGAAAGATGTCGACAGCCGGCCGAGGCAGCACTGGACGACATTGAATCTGGAGTAATTTCTCCTCGGAGTGGCTAGTTCACGGGTAGACGGCGATCTCGATAAGGTTTCCGTCGGGGTCGCGACAATAGTGCGAGACCATCTCGCCGAGGGCACCCAGTTTGGTCACGGGCCCGTCGAGCACCTCGACCCCACAGTTCTCCAGGTGCTCACGGACAGTTCCAGGTGACGCAAGAGTGATGAAGCACAAATCCTCGGAACCTGCTGCCTCGACGGCGCCGGTGGTCCAGGCCGGGTCTTGCTCCGCCGATCCGAGAGGCCTCGGATTGATCTTCTGATCTCCGAACTTCAGTGCAGTGCGTGCCGTGGGGCCGAATATCTCGATCGTCATTCCGAATACCTTCGCGTACCACTGGGCGGTGGCGTCGACGTCACCCCGCCGCCGATTGAAACGCGAAACGGCACCGAATCGCCGGTCAAGCGACTAGCGTCGAATCGTATGACTGCACTCAACGCTTTTGCACGTACCGGTGCCGCGGTCTTTGCGGCCCTTGCGATCTCCGGCGTGATGATGCCGGGTACCGCGGCAGCGGCGCCGAGCACGGTTCCGTTCCAGGTCGACCCTTACGTCCCGCTCGTCGACTTGCCCACTCCCCACCTTGCAGCGATCGTCGGCGAAGAACCGGGCGTCGCCGTGCTGCACGTGCAACGCGCACCCGGAGACGGAAACCCCCACTCCGCGGTCGTCCACTGGCTCAGTCTCGGCACCGGAGCGTACGGATCCGCATCATTTCCGACACTGGATGCACAACCCGTCACCATTCGTCCGGGCTCGGGTCAGGTCGTCGCATACGTCGATCCCCAGGCGATCGGAACACCGGGCCTCGGAACCTTCTTCGTGCCCTGACACCTGCGTATCCTCCAGACAGTGGTCCCTGCTCTGACAGGGCCTGTCACGTCGACAGCATCCGGGTCGCGATCCGCAATGCCGAGTCTTCCGCGGCATCCAATGCCCGTGATTGCTCTGACGTGATGTTGTCACACAGCCAATCCCAGTGCATCGTCACCAAGGCGCCCTGGACGGGCGTCGGTGCGAGTGAGCGGCCGTCAACGCTCCATCGCACTCGCTGCGTCACCGGCGTGCCGCGTACGAGTTGCTCACCGTCGAACTCGAGCGAGGACGAAACCACCAACGCGTGCTCCTCACTCACGTCCTCGACCACTCCCCATCTGATCCGGCAGTTCTGGAGGACGGACAGTGGGACCGCACCGCGCTTCCGAAGAAGCTTGACCCACGGATACACCAGAAATACGTGAAAACTGTGGTGCGCGAGCGCGCGGTCCCGATCCCCGAGGGCAGGGAGAAACCCGGTGTTCTCGCGTTCACCGAATGCCGCCCTCAAGTGCTGCAACAACGCCCCCGAATCAAGCGAGTCGAGGAGATCACCTCCTACCCAATAGGCTTCGATCACTCGCGGATCGAGAGGATCGTCGATGCCCGCACTTGCGGCCAATGCCTCGAGGTACGGCCACGCACCGTCGAATTGACGAGCGCGATCACGGTCGCCGCTGCCCGAGTTGCCGCTGGCCAGACGAAGCAGCACTGAAGGATCGTCGGGTCCGCAGTAACCCAACTCGTTCGGCGGATACGCGTAGCGGGCAAACAATGCCGGCCCGTTCATACCGACGGCAGTCATCAGCAGATCCGCGGAAGTTGTTCACCTGCCGGCAAATCCACTACCCGATTGCCTCCCAATGCCGTACGCGCCACCACCATTCCGCGATGTTCGGCCACGCACTCCCCGATCACGGCAGCTCCCGCACTCAGCGGATTACCGCGCATCGCTTCCAGAATTCGGTCGGAGTCTTCTCGCGGAACGAAGGCGATCAACTTACCCTCGTTGGCGACGTACAAAGGATCCAAACCGAGTAGCCCACAGGCGTCGCGCACGTCAGCGGGAATCGGCAGATCTCGTTCCACCAGCGCAACACCGATGTTCGACGCTTGAGCGATCTCGTTGAGGGTGGCGGCAACTCCGCCCCGGGTAGGGTCGCGCAAGACGTGGATGTCGACGCCGGTGGCAATCATGTCGGCGACCACGCCGTTGAGCGACGCGCAATCACTGCACACCTCGGTCCCGAATTCGAGACCTTCGCGACAACTCATCACGGCCACCCCGTGAACACCGATGTCGCCGCTGACGATCACGACGTCACCCACTTGTGCGCGAGTGGGGTTGATGTCCACCCCGTCGGCGACAATCCCGATTCCCGCGGTGTTGATGAAGACTCCGTCGCCGTGACCGGCATCGACAACTTTGGTGTCACCCGTCACCAGTCGAACGCCGGCAACGTGCGCAGCCCGCCCGAGCGCCTTCGCGATCCCCGCGATGTCGGTCAACGCGGTCCCTTCTTCGAGGATGAATGCCGTCGACATCACCAAGGGTTGTGCTCCCGCCATCGCCAGGTCGTTCACCGTTCCGTTGACCGCAAGATCGCCGATCGTTCCGCCGGGAAACACCATGGGTTTCACGACGTACGAGTCCGTTGAGAAGGCGAGCCGCACCCCGCCGATGTCGAATACAGCCGAGTCGCCGAGCTCGGCATCGGCAGCGCTTCCGAACGAGGGCAGGAACAGATGCTCGATGAGCTCGGCGGACATCGCTCCCCCACCGCCGTGTCCCATGACGATGTTCGGCGAATCACGCAGCGGCAGTGGGCACACCCATGCCGACAGGTCCACGACAGCGGTCTCCTCAGCCGGCATGACCCGCCTCCTGCAGTTCCAGGCGTCGGTACAGGTAGTACGCAGCGCACGCCCCCTCGGACGACACCATCGTGGCACCGAGTGGATTCCGCGGAGTGCATTCCTTCCCGAAGGCACTGCACTCGTGTGGCTTGATCAAGCCTTGCAATACTTCACCGGACCGGCAGACACTCGACTCGTCGGTGTGGATATCGGTCACCGAAAAACGTTCTTCCGCATCAAAATACGCATACTTCGGTGCCAGCTGCCAACCACTGTCCGGGATCGATCCGATGCCGCGCCACGTCCGGTCCGACACCGCGAACACATCCTCGAGCATCGCTTTCGCTGCGGTGTTGCCCTGGGCGGTGACGGCACGGGCGTAGGCATTTTCGACCTCGTGTCGACCCGATTCCAATTGCAGCACCGTCTTTCTGATGCCCTCGAGCAGATCCAGCGGCTCGAATCCGGTGACGACGATCGGGACCCTGTACTTCTCGGCGAGGATCGGGTACTCCGACGTTCCCATCACACTGCACACATGCCCGGCCGCCAGAAATGCCTGCACGCGGCACTCTGGCGAGTCCATTATCGCGGCCATTGCCGGCGGGACCAGAACGTGCGAGACGAGCAGCGAGAAGTTCTTGATACCCAGGCGATTGGCCTGATAGACGGTCATGGCGTTGGCCGGCGCTGTGGTCTCGAATCCGATCCCGAAGAACACCACTTGCCGGTCCGGATTCTCCTTGGCAATAGTCAGTGCATCCAACGGTGAGTACACCACGCGAACGTCGCCGCCGGCGCTCTTGATCCGGAACAGATCCGACGAACTCCCCGGAACTCGCAACATGTCCCCGAATGAACAGAAAATGACATCGGGCTTTGCCGCGATTTCGAGAGCTTTGTCGATGATCTCGAGCGGCGTGACGCAGACCGGGCAACCAGGTCCGTGAATCATCTCGATCTGCTCTGGGAGTAGTTGATCGATGCCGTGCCTGATGATCGAATGTGTCTGACCACCACACACTTCCATGATCGCCCATCGGCGCGTGGCCAGCGCGCGGATCTGATCCAGCAGTTTGCCGGCCAGTTCCGGATCGGAGAACTCGTCCAGATACTTCATGATTCCGTCTCCTTCGGTTCGATCCCGGCGGCCCGGGCAGCCCTGGCGAACCCGTCACCGAATTCCTCTTCGAGTACGCCGAGGTGTTCGAATTCCGCCAGCGTGCTGCGTGCGGATTCCTCGTCGAGTCGTTGGATGGCGAATCCGACGTGCACCACGACGTACTCGCCGACTCGGGCGCCCGGAATGTATTCGAGGCACACTTCTTTTCGGACGCCACCGAAGTTCACCACCGACATCGTCGTTCCGTCGCGTTCCTCCAAGGACTCGATACGTCCTGGTACGGCTAGGCACATGGCACAACTCCTGACCTCATGACGAACTCCCGACCAGCACTTGGCCGTAGGCGAGACCACCGTCGTTCGGTGGTAACTGCAGTCCTGTCAACGGCGTGAATCCGGCCTCTCCGAGCAGGGCACACGCCCGGACGAGCAGGAGGGGGTTCTGGAAGACGCCTCCGGTGAGAACTACCTCGTCCACTCCCGCCAGTTCCCGGCCACGGATTGCCCACTCGAGTACGAGGTGCGCGACGGATTCGTGGAAACGCGCGCCGATCACGTCGGCGGGCTCCTTCGCCCGGAGATCACGGACAACGGCCCGAATGACCGACCGTGGATCAGCTGTCCACGAATCATCATCCGACTGCACCCAGTCGAAGGTGTACCGCGACGGGGCGCTGGCAGTTCCCCTCGAAATGCCCTCCAGTTCGATGGCGGCCTGCGCTTCGTAGTCGACGCTCTGACGAACCCCGGTCAGCGAGGAGACTGCATCGAACAACCGCCCCATGCTGGAGGTGTCCACACACCCGAAACCGGTTTCCAACTGGTGAAGTAGGACCGACTGCTCTCGTGGCGGACAGGCTGCCACCGGCGCGAGGTCGGTTTCCCAGTCCAACCCGGCATGCCAGAGGTGGGCGAGCGCCATTCGGTACGGTCGTTCCACTCCGGCATCGCCCCCGGGCAGCGGTACGTATCCCAGATGCGCGAGACGGCGATAACCCTTGTACGTCGCCAGCAGCAATTCCCCTCCCCACACTGCGCCGTCCGCCCCGTAGCCGGTGCCGTCGAACGCTATTCCGAGAACCGGTTCGCTCCCGTCCCGGCCGTTCTCCCCCATCACGGAAGCCACATGTGCGTGGTGATGCCCGACGACGCGCACCGGTCGGTCGCCACTACGACTGCGAGCCCACGAGGACGAGCGATACCGAGGATGCTCGTCACAGGCAATCTGGTGCGGCACTACTCCGGTGATCGACTCGAAGTGACTCTCCGAGGCAGCAAAACTGTCGAGGACAGCGAGGTCGCCCATGTCTCCGATGTGCTGACTCGGCCAGACATACGCACCCTCGGCAAGACAGAAGGTGTTCTTCAGATCGGCCCCGACCGCCAAGGTGGGCGGTAGATCGAACGGCGCCGCAACGGGCAGCGGTGCATATCCGCGCGAGCGACGAAGCAACTGTCGTCCACTGCCGACTATTCGCATCACCGAGTCGTCACACGGCATCAAGATCGGACGGTTGTGGGTCAACACCCCGTCGGCCAGGTCACCCACCCGTTCGAGATCGTCGTCAGAGTACAGAATTGGCTCGCCACCGATGTTCGCCGACGTCATCACCAACGCCGCGGGGCCCGCAGCGTCTCCCGCCAACCCGAGAAGAAGATGCTGAATCGGGTTGTAGGCCAGCATGATTCCGATGTCCGGAATGCCTGGGGCAATCGAAGGAGACAGCGTGTATCCAGACGCTTTGGCAACCAGCACTATGGGACGCTCGCGCGAGGACATGGCATCGGCCTCGGCATCCCCGACCACACCCAGCGCTCTGGCTTCTCTCACATCGCGCACCATCACCGCCAACGGCTTGCTCGGTCGATGCTTGCGTTCACGCAAATCGTGAACCACGCGATCATCACGCGCATCGCAGGCCAAGTGGAATCCTCCAATTCCCTTGACAGCAAGAACCTTCCCGCCTCGTAGCAGCGATCGGGCTCGTAGCAGTGCACCCTCGCCGGTCACCGCGGGCGCGTCGCCTTCCACGAACGAAAGCGTTGGACCGCACTCCGGGCAGGCAATCGGTTGCGCGTGAAACCGGCGGTCGGAGGGATCCACGTACTCTGCCGCACAGTTCGCGCACAACGGGAACCGCTTCATCGTCGTAGCGGCCCGGTCGTAGGGCATCGACTCGATGATCGTGAATCGTGGACCACAATTGGTGCAGGTGATGAAGGGATGACGAAATCGCCGATCGCTCGGATCAGTCAGCTCCCGCAGGCAGTCGTCGCAGATCCCGACGTCGGCCGGCGCCAAGGTTCGCCCGACCGCCCCCGCATCCGTCTCGATGATGCAAAACCCCTGACGACCTAGCGGCGGCGAGTCCTCGCGCTCTATCGACTCCACTCGCGCCAGCGGTGGGGGGCGGTTTCGCACCCGAGCGACAAATGCATCGATTGCCTCTCCGTCGCCTTCGATGTCGATCACG
>Ga0153921_1000643_pt1 | contig 17449 bp, 15 predicted proteins | sample TSNJ005MetaG_FD_104691 | JGI IMG/M metagenome (GOLD analysis project Ga0153921, IMG submission 104691) | Attine ant fungus gardens microbial communities from New Jersey, USA - TSNJ005 MetaG | ecosystem: Host-associated > Fungi > Mycelium > Unclassified | place: USA: New Jersey, Brendon T. Byrne... | reverse complement strand
ACCATTTTGCATCTTTAAATCCTATTGCATAAAAGGCATTGATTACGGTTTTCGTTATCACCAGGGCTGTAAACATAGAGAGTACAATACCAAGAGCCAATGTCTGTGCAAATCCTTTTACTGTTCCCGGTCCAAGCACCAGAAGTACCCCGGCTACAAGCAGAGTCGTGATATTCCCGTCCACAATAGCTGATAACGCTTTATCAAAGCCTATCTTGATCGCAGTCCTCACCGTCTTGCCGGAAGCCAGTTCCTCCCGGATACGGGCAAAAATTATGACATTGGCATCTACTGCCATACCAATTGACAGGATAATGCCGGCAATACCGGATAGCGTCAGTGTCATTTCAAAGCCCCTGAGTAATAGCACGATCAGGGCCACATAAAGCAGCAGTCCGATTACCGATGCCACGCCCGGTATAAAATATACGGCAATCATAAAGATTATGATGATCACAATTCCTATGGCTCCAGCCTTCAGACTGGTATCAATTGCTTCCACACCAAGCTGGGCTCCCACCACCTTGGAATGCAGCTCTTCCAGCTCCAGCTTCAAACCGCCGATCCGAATCGTCGAAGCAAGTCTTTCTGCTTCTGCATAAGCCCCCATACCGATTATCTGCGCAGCACCGTCGCTAATCACTACATTTACCCTGGGTACGCTTACAAATTCCCCATCATAATAAATACCGATTGTTTCTCTTTTTGCATAAGCCCGTTGTGTTGCTTCAGCAAATTTTATGGTGCCTTCTTCTGTCATTGTCAGGTTAACCGCATATTCCTGGTTTCCCATACTGTTGGTGGTACTGCCCGCTTGTGCATCCTTCACATCCGTACCTACAAGTACAATGGATCCATCTGCTTCCAGTTCTTCTATCGTTTTGTTAAGAGCATAGGCATATGCAAGTTCCCCTTTTTCATCATACGCTGTCTGGTAGGAATAATTGCTGTTTCCGCTGTCATCCGTTTCCGTAATAAAATACAGGGAACCAGGACGCCCCAGGTCTTTCAGTATCTCATTGGCATCTGTTACACCGGGGATTTCAATATTGATACGGTTTGTACCTTCTTGATATACATTTGCTTCTGTACTGTAATTCCATACACGCTGCTGCAGCTTTGAAATGGTATCACTCATATCTGTAGCACTCGGCTCTTCATCTCCCGCCACCTGGTATGTGATACTGACACCGCCGGCCAGATCCAGACCCAGCTTGATTTCTGATGCACTGCCCTTTCCCTTTCCGTCTATTCCCCAGATATCCATACATGTAATCCCAATCAGTGCCAACACCATTACCACTAAAATGATAATTGCTTTATTCTTCTTCATATTCTTACCTTTCTGTCCGCTTTGTACTTTAAAGTATTTATATAATCGACTGCCTGTCCGCCCGGGAATCAAATACTTCCTCTTCTGCCAGCGCCGCCTTGATCATGATTGCGCACTCCACTCTTTTGCGCTGCAATTCACATCCAATATCATAAACATCATTCATATTCCCTTTAAAATGAAAGGCATTCGCCGCACAGCCTCCGCTGCAATAAAATCTGGCAAAGCATTTCTTACATTTATCCTTGGCATAAACATTACAGCATTTGAACTGATTCCGGATATCATCTCTTATTATGCCCTCTTCCACGTTTCCCATCAGGAATTCCTCATCCCCAACAAACTGATGACAAGGATACAGGTCTCCCCATGGCGTTACCGCCAGATATTCCGTCCCCGAACCGCATCCGGAAAGTCTCTTGGCCACACAAGGACCGCCGGACAGATCTATCATAAAGTGGAAAAAGTTAAATCCCTTTCCTTCCTTATGGCGCCTGATCATTTCCAGGGCAAGTCTGTCATATTCCCGCTTAATCCCGGGCAGGTCCATCTCTTTAATCGCATAGGACTCCTTGTCCGAAGCTACAACCGGTTCAACGGAAATCTGCTGAAATCCCAAATCATTCAGATGCAGGACATCCTCGGCAAAATCCAGATTATGATGTGTAAAGGTACCTCTTATATAATAATTTTCCTGGTTACGACTTTCGGCAGTCTCTATGAATTTGGGCACAACCATTTCGTAACTGCCTTGTCCGCCTCTGAAAGGTCTCATTCTATCATGAACTTCCTTTCTTCCGTCCAGACTTAACACCACATTGGACATCTCCGTATTGATAAATTCAAGCATATCACTATTCAGCAAAACCCCGTTTGTAGTCAATGTAAACCGGAACTTTTTGTGATGAGCAGCTTCCAGACTTCTGCCATAAGCCACCAGATCTTTAACCACCTGATAGTTCATCAGCGGCTCTCCGCCAAAAAAATCAACCTCCAGATTGATGCGGTTACCGGAATATGCCACCAGAAAGTCAAGTGCCTTCTTCCCCACTTCATAACTCATATGACAGCGTCTTCCATGGTATTCCCCTTCTTCTGCAAAACAATACTTACACGCCAGATTACAATCATGGGCAATGTGCAGACAAAGAGCCTTGACCACAGTTTCTCTGTTTTTAAAGTCGAAAACAGCATTTTCATAAATATCAGGCGAGAACAACTGTCCGGCCTTTTCCAGTGCAAGCACTTCCTCCACAGCTTCAATAATCACTTCATCAGGATAGGGAATATTGGCCAGATTCAGCACTGCCGCCTTAATAATCTCAGGATCCTTTATCCCTTCATTCATCAGCGGTTCCACCAGCGGAATCATGTCATATACAATATCGTCAACGATATGCACAGAACCACTGTTCACATCCATAACAATATTATAATCATTACTTTTATACTGATGTATCATTGTATCTTCCTTTCCATTTGTACTGTTCAGACATACATATAATAAGCAGCGACCCAAATCGCTGCTTACACAAGTCGTATCATATCCACTTAGGTTATTTCAACTTTTCACAACTTTGATTACCAACGGTACAAGAAGTCTTGCAAGCTGACTGGCATGAAGTCTGACATTCACCGCATCCGCCTTTCTTTACTGACTCTTTTAAATCTCTGGTGCTCAACGTCTTAATGTGTTTCATTATATAACCTCCTGTTTTGTTAATTCTACGAACCAATAAACGTTACTGTTCGGTCGTACCTCCTTTATTGCCATAGTACGCACTAAACAGTAACTAATAAACTTTCTGTAGTATAACATATATTTCTTCATCTTAAAAGTATTTTTTTTAAATAACCTGTAAATAATTCAACTCAGCATTCCCCCCAGCATCCCACCGCCGGCACATAGTACCAAAGTAGTGAAAATATTATCAGTAATGGCACTTACAGACTGATTCACCGCCAGGGATACCACTACCAGTACCAGGAAATACGCACTCCCCATCACAAATCCCCAGAGAAATTTTCTTGTCTTCATCTTTTTTCCTGTAACAAATCCCGCAAAAAAAGTAGCAGCCACATAAATCACAATAATACTTATGGATACGATTTTTTCAGATAATCCAAACCGATATAATAAGAGAGCCAGCAACAGTAATAATCCGCCTGTTAATATGTAAGAAAACAATAAACATTTTAAAAGGAAAAAAACCGGTACTCCTGTTTCCTCCTGTACACTCCTGCGAATCAGTTTTTTATCCATATTCCCTCCTTCTGCATCTGTTTAAACAGATGTCCAAATATCCACTTTCTATAAAATTATATTCAGACATCTTCAATAACTTGACAACTATCTGACATTTAAACAAAAAATCCATATTCGGCGACCCAATATGAGGTCACTGAATATAGATTTCATCAAAAAAATTTATTATATTCACACATTCTTCAAATTCTGATAATATGTAATTCACAATTAGCAGGTATACTTATAAATGTCAAGGTAAACAAAATATTTTCTTTTCATTTTCAGCCAGCAGGATCACCATCTTGCTGGCACTCCTTTTGCTATTCTTAGAAACCTTTTACTCTGATTACAAATTTGGTATTATATGCCTTCTGTAAATTATTTACAAAAAAGAAATCATATTGGCACAGGATACCCAAAATATCTGTGATAAACTCATCATGACTATTATTATCAAGTACCACAGGCTCTTTTATATCAGGACTTAACGGATTGATTCTGTTTATTCCATAAGGAATGACAGTATCACCGGGTTTCAGCAGAATATATTTTCCGTCTGTAAACGTAAGCTTTACTTCATGCATTATCCTTCCCCTCCTCTCTCTATTCTATATTTGGTAATATATAACAGCCATACATACATTATAAGCCGTAAGATCAGAAAGTGCAATGAGTTCGCTGCTTCTTTCATAAAAAAAATGACAGCTGATTATTTCAGTCAGCTGCCATATGTTTCTTTAATTGTACTTCAGAATAAGATTATCAATACTCGAAAAATCAGAATCCGAATAAGTATAGAGACCATCTGTATCTTCATATACACGAATCACAACCACTACTTCATCACCATAAGATACACCGTTGTTCATAAGTTCAGTCATTGTATCAAAAGTCCTGTTTGCCCAGAATTCTTCACCTTCAAAAATGAGTGCTTCCAGTTCTGCTTCTGTTAATGACGGATCATCATAGTTGTATTTTGAATCAAAGTCCTCCAGATAGCTATCCCAATACTTTACATCAAAATCCTGAATTATAGTGATAGGACTGATTGTAACTGTAACATTAAAGCTTCCATCCTGCGCCTTGGTACTTGAATCTACCTTAAACCTGGAATGAGAGTATATCTCCTTAACCAAATCTATGCCCTTTTGATTCGTTTCATCTGAAATGTAATCCGTTGCAACGGAGAAATATTTACTGAAATATTCGTAATATTCATATTCTACATTATAAAGATGACTCTCTTCTAAATCTTCCTTTGTAGCGTCAACGATATCAAGATAATCGTCATCGAATTGTCCGAGATACATTGATTCCAGATTCCCTTTGATATACAATGCCGCATCAAAATCCGCCGCACCACTTAACGCAGCAAGAATATTACAACCTGTCAGGCTGAATAAGGAGACAATCGCCGCCAGTAAAACTATAATTCTTTTCATATGTTCTCTCCTATTATATAATTTTTTTATAAAGTAATGAGAGAATTTTATAATAAAATCCTGCATTTGTCAAGACATCGGTTCTATTTCGTTGTGAAATTTGTAACGATTCCGGTGGGGAAAGGCAATTTTGATCATTGTTCCCACTCCTTCTTCACTCTTAAGCTCCATCCGCGCATCATGTTTTACCAGAATATGTTTTACAATAGCCAGTCCCAGTCCTGTACCTCCCGTTTGCTTGGAACGGCTTTTATCAACACGGTAAAAACGTTCAAATATTCTTTCCTGATGTTCCATAGGTATGCCGATTCCGGTATCCTGAACGATTAATATGGTCTCCTTTTCTTCTTCATATGTTTCCAGCATTACTTTTCCGTTCTTATTATTATAGCGGATTGCATTATCGCATAAATTATATAAAAGCTCTTCAATCATCTGCTTATTGCCGGTTATGTAACAATCCTTACCGGTAAGCATAAGTTCCACTTCATGCTTTTCCGCATTAATTCCCAGCATATCCACACAGGTCTGTGCAGCAATGAACAGATTCAGTCTTTCAAATACGGGCTCTTCTTCCGTATCATCCAGTTCCGACAGACGGATAATATCATTGATCAGCGTCAGGAGTCTGGTTGCGCTGCTGTGAATACCACGGGCAAAGAGCTCCACATCCTCCGCTGATGCCATCCCGGTTTCAATCAATTCCGCATATCCTGAAATAGCAGTAAGCGGTGTTTTTAACTCATGGGATACATTAGCCGTAAATTCCTCTCTCACTTTTGCACTTTTCATAATATCTTCATGCTGCTTCCTGATCATCTGAATAAAGGGATTCAGCTCTTCATAGTCCGCCATGACTTCTGTTTCGTCCATACTCTCCGTTAACTGTACAATCGGGCGGACCAGACTCCGGGTCAGGTAATTACCAAGCAGCAGACATAAGAGAAGCAGAAACAGGGCTGCCACTCCCAGGCTTGGAAGCACCTTGCCAAAGATACTGTAAATACTGTCTGCCTCTCTGCTGACCCGAACAACACTCCCATTTTCAAGATACAAGGCATAATAAAAAGTACTTTGCCCGAATGTCCGGGACTCCCGAATAGCCATTCCTTCTCCGTTTATAAATGCCTCTTCAATCTCCGGTCTTTCTTTATGATTATCCATGCCGCGGCTGTCCGCCTGGCTGTCCAGGGTCACCCAACCCTCTTCATCAATAAAGGTTATCCGAATTCCCTCTTCTGCGGCAAATGCATAATCATTTGCTGCTGTCAACTGTCCGTCCATCTTTACCAGCAGCTGAGCGTAGGTTTTCAGATCCAACAGGATCTGCTGCTTATACAGATCATAATAAACCACAGTGATCAACAGCATGGCAGCCGATATGGACAGGATACCGATTAATACCATGTATTTTTTTATTTTGGTTTTCATATGACTCCCATCTGTTTGCCGGACAGTACTCTGAATCAAACGTCAGCTGCCAAAGTAATAACCTACATTCCGCACAGTCTTTATCATGCTGCCTTCCTCCTGCAGTTTTTGCCGCAGTGTTTTGATATGCATATCAAGAGTTCTGGATTCTCCCGCAAAATCAGTTCCCCATACCCGGTCCAGTATGACATCCCTGGTGGTTACAATTCCGGCATTGACCATAAGCAGCTTCAGCAATTCATATTCTTTATATGTCAGTTCCACCGGCTCTCCGTTTACATATACCGCCCGTTTCTCACGATCCAACAGGATATTTCCCATCTTCATGTGCTTTTCCTTTTCTTCAGGACCTGCACTTCTTCGTAATAAGGCTTTTACACGGGAGATCAGCTCCATAACGCCAAAGGGTTTGGTCATATAGTCATCCGCTCCCATATCCAGACCTTTCACCTTATCAATTTCTGTCGTTTTGGCCGTAACCATGATAACAGGTATCTTCTGTGTCTCCCGGCGGGAACGCAGACGTTTTAAGACAGTAAGGCCATCTTCATCCGGCAGCATGATATCCAGAATGATCAAATCCGGTTGTTCCTTCTGCAATGCTTCAAAAAATGAAGACGCAAGGTCAAAACCTTCTACCCCGTAACCAACATTACGCAGGGTAAAGGTTTCAATTTCCTGAATGTTTCTATCATCTTCCACCACATAAATAACGGCCATTTATAATCCTCACTTCCAAATTCCCAAATATTAATGCTTCATTATGATGGCAGCTGATACCTTTCTTCATATGCCATTACCTTGCTTCTGAAATCAATATTATCTTCCCTTTTCAGCTTATTGAGATAGGCATGGGTGTCAAAATCTTCTTCTCTCATAGTCAACAGGCACACTGCAATATTGGAACAATGATCAGATACCCTTTCATAATTAGTGATAATATCCGTCAATACAAATCCCATTTCAATTGTACATTTTCCTTTTCGCAGGCGTTTTACGTGGCGCTGCTTAATGGTCTTGTTCAGGTTATCAATCACTTCCTCAAGAGGTTCTACCTGTGCAGCCAGCATCAGATCTTCCTCCATGAAACTCAACACTGTAATCTTCATAATATCGTGTATGGCACGGCTGAAAATTTCCAGTTCTTTTTGTGCTTTTTCCGAAAAATGCAAATCCTTCTTATGCATTTCTTTGGCCGCTTCCATGATATTCAATGCATGATCGGAAATCCTCTCAAAATCACTGATACTGTGCAGTAAAACAGTAAGAACCTGGTTGTCTCTTTCTGTCAGCGGGCGGGAACTTAGTTTTACCAGATAGCTTCCCAGAATATCTTCAAAATGATCCACCTGGCTTTCCAGTGATTTTACCTGTTCGGCCTTCTCTTTGCTGTAATCATCAAGCAGCTCCATGGACAGATTCATGGATTTCTCTGCCAGCTCCGCCATTGACACCGCCACAATCCTGCATTGTTCCACAGCATAGAACGGCGTATCCAGAAAACGGGCATCCAACAGATTCAGCACTTTTTCCCCGGCGTCTGCTTCTTCCGGTTTATCTTCGGTCTTAATGGTTAAGCATGCAAGCTTCACTAAAACCCTGGAAAATGGCAGCAGACATATCGTCGCCGCGATATTAAATAAGCTGTGTATAATAGCGATGCCAAAGGGTGTCGCGGCTTCGCCCAAAAAGGCAAATGGTGAGATTGCATTTATGGTATAGAACACAATCATGAATACTACTGTTCCGATAATATTGAAATACAAATGAACCAGTGCGGCTCTCTTTCCGTTTTTACTGGCACCGATACCGGATAACAGGGCTGTTACACAAGTTCCGATATTTTGCCCCATGATAATCGGTATGGCAGTTCCATAACCCACTACGCCTGTCAGACAAAGGGCCTGCAGCATACCAACGGAAGCAGAGGATGACTGTATGATCGCAGTCAGCACCAGACCGGCAAGCATTCCCAACAAAGGGTTGGAGAATCTGGTCAGGATGCTTGCAAATTCGGGAATATTCGCAAGAGGTTTGACCGCACCGCTCATGGTATCCATACCGAACATTAATATGGTAAATCCAACCATTATTGTTGCAACATGTTTCAGTTTATCACTTTTGGCAAACATGAAGATAGCAACTCCAATGATTGCCAGGATCGGGGAGAAAGAGGAAGGTTTCAGCATTTGGACAAAAAAATTATTACTGTTGATACCTGTAAGACCAAGAATCCATGAGGTCACCGTTGTTCCGATATTGGCACCCATAATAACACCAACTGCCTGTTCAAGCTTCATGATACCGGAGTTAACGAAACCCACCACCATGACTGTGGTTGCTGATGATGATTGAATAATACCGGTAACACCCGCTCCTACTAATACGGCTTTGATGGGATTACTGGTCAGCTTCTCCAATATCCGCTCCAAACGTCCTCCTGATGCCCGTGTCAGTCCATCTCCCATGAGATTCATTCCAAATAGAAATAAAGCCAGTCCTCCAATCATGGTCAATATATCAAAAAAATTCATAACTTGTCCTCTCTTTATCTGTTTTCTACTTTTCGTGTTTCCCTAATAGTATCTTACAATTGTAAAATATATAACCATTTCATGTAAAATCTATGTAAATTTTTTAATCTCATTACTTTCATTATATCATCAATAGCTTAGCTAAGTTGTAAATAATTAATTATTTATGATTACATTGTAAAATTTGGGTAATACTGGTAGGGAACAATAAATTTATTCTATGGAGGTAACTATAATGAGTTCGAAGAATATGTCTGATGAAATTAAAATCACACCAAACGACACACGCCCTGTGGATTCTTATAACAAAAGATCTACAGATATTATTCCCGATGAGGTACCGCGTAAAGACGGCCCCGGAGGAGAAAGTTCTGAGAACAAAGAGCAGGATTAAATAATATCCGCCTGAAATCTTAACAGGTTTCAGGCGGATATTATTATAAATATATTAATTTCTCTTAATAGTCCTCACGAAAACTTTTTTATTACATTTTTACGCTTACAAATAGCCAAAATACCCATAAGCAGTCCTGAAATCAAATAAGTAACAGCTCTGGTTAACGACAACATCTCCGGAACTGCCAACATATACATCAGCGGTGTACCGCCAAATAGTGCTGCAAATGTTATTAAGATAAATGTAATTTCAAATGCACGGCGTGTTTTTGTGTATTCTCCTAAAAATATGGCTAACGACGGAACAAAAACCGCACCGCACACACAGACAAAAACACTTTCCATCTGTCCGGCCAATATCATTCTGACTGCCGCCGGCGTTATAATCGTAAAGGAAATGACAAGACCTGACGCGTATGTATATAAGATTTGCCAATCTCCGCCCGGCAAAACATTAATACATTTCAATGTATCATTCATATGCTCGCGGCAGCCCATACTGGAAAATACGCTGATAAACCATATGAACACCAACATCAGATATACGCTTTGCACTGAAAATAAAGGCAATACCAGGGAAGCAATTATCAGTATAATCCCTCCAAATCTCCAATACCCGGGAAACCCTGAGAGTAACATCTTTAATTCCGCTGCCATACAACCTAAAAGGTTACTATGTAATGGAATTTTATCCAATGTATATCTGCCCAAAACAAACCTGGTTGGCGGCAAATCCTGTGATATTTGCTGTTTCTTCCATTTGGTGTTCCTTCTCACAAGTCTGAAGAGTTTATTGACCGGTACAGCCGCCATAACCAACAAGAAGGATATCATTATCATACCCAACGAATACAGTACTTCTTTTAAATCCCATGTAATACCGTGGAATATGACCTTAATCCCATAGGGTATAGGTTCAGCAAAATAATGAAAATCAATAATCCGGCGTCCTGTTTGGCTGAATATATCATCAATCAGACTTGGATATAAACGTGACATACCCGTAAAATCAATAAGCCTTATCCACTCAGGCGTAACCTGGGAAAACGCTCCTGTATGTGAACTTTTGTCCATAATAAGTACATATAACACAAAATATATAATCGCACCGGTACCGCCTCTTAAATAACAGGTACTTTCAAATATAATTGCAATGGCTGATACAAGCGGTATCGCCGCAGCCAGGAATATAAAAGGGGAAAGGAACACATGCATGGACAGCCATTGTCCCGGGAAACGGGTAATCATGGCAAACGCTGTACAGATCATTACAACTGCGACTGCTAAGTAAAGAAGCATACAATCAGACAGAAATTTACCTATAAAATATACATGCGTTTTGGTTGTTGAAGAGCGGATTAATTGATCAACACCCATACGCTCATCAAAAGCCAATGTATTACATACATAATAATATCCCAGCATTGGCAGAAACAAGCCAAGTCCCCATGCGCTTCTCATCGGAAGCCAGGAAGGATCATGGGTAAAATCAAATATGTAAGGTGTTACAGCCATAACCTGCCATGTTGTATCATTAGGCATAAAGAAAAATGCGGCAAGCATGGACAAAATCAGCAATGCCAAAAATGAAAAACGGCGGCTGCGCTCTAAAAAATCAGCCCGGGCAAAACTCCATATATATCTCAACGCGCTTCCCCCTTGTGAATTAGTTTTAAATAGGCAGATTCAATATCACCGTTCTCCGATAAAGCAAATGACTGAACGTCACCAGTATAAAGCAGCCTGCCACTGTTCATTACAGCCAAATTTGAAGCCGCGGATTCAATATCCGATATGATATGTGTAGACAATATTACAATCCGGGTTTTGGCAAGCTCCATAAGCAATTGTCTCAGGTTATAACGCTCCTCCGGATCAAGCCCGGTACTTGGCTCGTCCATTATAATAATCTCAGGCATCCCCAATAAAGCGCAGGCAATACCCACTCTTTGCCTCATACCGCCCGAGTATGATGACAGGCGCTTCTTTTTGGCTGCAGCTAAATTTAACATGTCAAGTAATTCATTAATATGCTTTACCGCTGCTTTCTTGCCTATGCCCTTCATGGCGGCGACATAAGATAAAAACTCAAACGAAGTAAGATTAGGATATATCGCTGCATCCTGGGGCAAATAACCTAAAACTCTTCGAATCGCATTGGGATTTTTAATAATATCAATATCATCAAGACGCACAGTTCCCTCTGCAGGCTTCTCTAAAGTTACTAAAATTTTCATTAATGTGCTTTTACCCGCTCCATTTCGCCCCACAAGACCAAATATACCACCGCTCTCAATAGACAGCGAAAGATCATTCAGCGCGTATGTACTGCCGTACTTTTTTGTTACGTTGTCAATTTGTAATCTCATAATTGCCTTTCCCCCTATTGGCTTGGGTAACATAGCCATTTGCCTTAATGGGCGATAACATTCTTTTATGCAAGTATAACATAACATTAATGCCTGGGCAATTCTATATAAATACTTTATTAGTACCTGCAAATAATATCCGTAACAGTTCTACCTGACGGCTAAACAGTTACAATGATGCACACAAAAAGAATCCCTGCATATTATTATAGAAAGATATGCAGGAGGTGCAATAAATGGCACTTGTTGCGCTTGATGCAGGGCACGGTGGAGCAAACCCCGGTGCAGTATATAACGGACGTCAGGAGAAAGATGATGCATTGGCATTGGTATTAGCAATCGGACCAATACTTGAAGCAAACGGAGTGAATGTATTTTATACCCGTACTACCGATGTATATGATTCACCCTACCAAAAAGCTCAGAAAGCAAATCAGGTTGGAGCTGATTATTTTGTATCCATACATCGTAACGCCAGCCCTTATCCCAATCAGTATACAGGAGTAGAGAGTCTGGTATATAGCCGGTACTCAAGAGCTGCACGTTTGGCTGAAAGAATTAATTATCAGCTTGAGCAGGTTGGATTTGTTAATCAAGGAGTAAATGAAAGGCCGAATCTGGTTGTATTAAACAGTACACAGATGCCGGCAGTATTGGTAGAGGTGGGATTCATCAATACCGATGCAGATAACCAGTTATTTGATGAACGCTTTTATGATATAGCGCAAGCTATTGCCGACGGAATATTACAAACCGTCTGGAGCGCAGGATAATCGATTTGGGCTACAACCGCCGCATAGCTCAGGGATTCGTCCAAACGTTATACACAGCAGTCTTCACTCATCACTATAAATGACTAATTTGTTTCTTCCTGTTTTTTTAGCCTGATATAAGGCAGCATCCGCCTTAGCTATAAAATCCTCCAAATAATCACCGGCTTTCGGAACACCGAACATACTTCCTATACTTGTAGTAATTCGCAAATCCGGTTGAGAATCAATACGAAAATTTTCCATTTCCCGTATTATTCTGTATGCTATATCCCTGCCTGTACTTTCAGATCCATTGCCCAGAAGTATGATAAATTCCTCACCGCCATACCGACAGCATAAATCGTTTGGGCGAATATTATTTTTAAGCACATCGGCAAATCGGCTCAATGCTTCATCACCAAATTGATGCCCATACTGATCGTTTATATTTTTAAAATGATCGATATCAAAAAACAATAATGTCAACCCGATTCGAGATGCAATATGACTTGTAAAAACCTTTTTCCCCTCTATAAAAAATCTATGCCGGTTCAACACGTTCGTCAAGTTATCATAAGCCGCCATTTTTTCAATGAGCATGTCGGTTTGTTCTTTTATAAAAAGCAAATAAATAATCGTATTGGATATGGTAAGCAATATAAGTGATAAAAATAACAGCGTTTGGAAATAAGCGTTTGTATGAATATGGATGCTTTTGTTGAAAAAAGCCTGATAACCTCTGGGAATCAGGGCAATAAGCAAGAGAAGATAGAAAATACTGATTCCTCTTTTGAATCTGCTTATTTCCCTTGATGTCATGAGCAGGATGGCAGGCAGCAGAAAGATCAAAAAGATAAAGACTGAAGCCAAACCTACGCGTAATGATGCATCTCTGTAATAAAATTCCAGCAGGTTAAAGATAAAGACACCTATAACCAGAATTGAGGACAAAACAGTATTTATTTTTTTACTGGCTTTATCTGCCAGGTCAAGTATTAAACGCGCTTCCATATAATGACAGAAAAAAAGAAGCGTGTTGCTTATGTTCACAGAAATCGTGTCATGCATATTACCTCTGAAAAACATCAGAAGATAACCAATTGCAGCCAGAACCCTGATAGTGATCATGCTGCGGATGTTATAATCAGTTTCATGTTTATCCAATTTCAGGTACAAAAAAACGATAATCCCGGCAGCAATATTAATCCAGATCAGAACACCAATTAATGTTTTTGTATCAAAATTAACCAAGTCAGTCAGCATTGCAAATTCTCCCCTAATACATATCAAATGTTTTATACAATATTAATCCCCTACAATCGTATTCTCAAATAAGTATACAGATATAGGACGTTCTTGTCAACTCTAAATAGTACCTTTGATACTGTCAGTGAGATCCAAAAACGAATAAATTCGTCTGGCTTTTGTGTAAAAGCAGCACAAAATTTCTAAAAAAAATTCAGCAAGGCTTTCATTTTCAGATCATATGTAGTATACTAAGAGAAATAAATTCAATGAGGTAAATATTATGTTCAGATATCTTTTTGCAGCCACCACTACCACACAGGATTAGCTTTTGAAGTCAGCTGCCTATGCAGCCAGCGACAAAGGCTAGTCCTGTTGGTCGTGTGGCTGCAAGGTATTCATATAACACCTTGCATCACTATGAAAAGTGTGCAAGGTGTTTTTATATTTGAAAGGGGGTGTTTGCTCCGATGATTAATGGAAAACAGTCTGTATGTTCCAAGGGGCGGCTTACCATATTGTCTTCATTATATAATATAGCATGCAAAATAAAAATAAGGAGAATGATATGGAAAATTATAAAAAATTATTGGCAGACAGACTTTCAAGCTCTGTAAAGCTGTCTTTTAACAATGCTGAACTTATTAACTTTGAGGAAAATGAGGAGGGATTTTTTTGTGACTATGCCATGCAGCCGCTTAACCCTGTCCTGTTTTCAGAAATAAGTAATAATATTAACATCACAAATATTGACTGTGCTTGTGAACTACGCAGTTTTTCAGGTGTTTATGAAGGCGGCAGCGCCGAAAACCGTATGCTGCAGCGTATTTATGTCACAGCGTTTCCTACAAAAGCAGAACTGGATGGATATAAAAGCTTTGTAGAAGAAGCATCGGCGCGTGATCACAAGGCTCTTGGCAGTCAATTAAAGCTGTTTTCAAGCTCCGATAAAATTGGACAGGGCTTGATATTGTGGCATCCGAAAGGTGCAATGCTCCGCTATTTACTGGAGAGCTTTGGTCAAGCGGCGCACATTCTTAACGATTATCAATGGGTTTACACGCCGCATATAGGTCGGGCCGAGCTTTGGAGAACATCGGGGCATCTGGATTTCTACAAGGAGTCCATGTACAATCCCATAGAGATTGATCAGGAAGAATACTATCTTAAGCCAATGAACTGTCCGTTCCACATTCATATTTATAACAGCGAAACACACTCTTATCGTGATCTGCCGATCAAATATGCTGAATATGGTACTGTCTATCGTTATGAGCTATCGGGAACATTAAATGGTCTGACAAGAGTCCGGGGATTCACACAGGATGATGCGCATATCATCTGCACGCCTGAACAAATTGAAACAGAGGTGGCAAATGCACTCAAATTCTCACTATATATCCTCCGTTCCTTTGGACTTGACAGCTTTGAGCCTTATGTATCCACAAAACCAAAGAGTAAGTTTATCGGTGAGGACAAGGATTGGGAAATGGCAACTGAAATACTCAAAAAGGCTGTTGTATCAGCTGGTCTGGCTTATAAAATTGACGAAGGCGGCGGGGCATTTTATGGACCCAAAATTGACATAAAGCTTCGGGACTCTCTTAATCGTGAGTGGCAATGCAGTACTATACAGTTTGATTTTAATCTGCCCAACCGGTTTCATATGTTTTATATCGGCAGTGATGGCCAGCGTCATACTCCCTTTATGGTACACCGTGCGTTATTCGGCAGCCTGGAGCGGTTTTTGGCACTATTGATTGAACATTATAAGGGAGACTTTCCGTTTTGGTTTGCTCCTGTTCAAATTGGTATTGTACCGATTCGGGAGAGCCATAATGTGTATGGAAGGGAAATATCCAAGAAACTGAAGAGACACGGCTTTCGTGTCAGCATAATCGATGATAACAGCAATATGAGGAATAAAATCAAGCAATTCCAGCTTGAAAAGGTACCTTATATTCTCGTTGTCGGCGATAGAGAGGTACAAGATAAAACATTTTCTGTCCGCAGCCGCAAATACGGCGATTTGGGTGTTATGGATATATCCTCCCTTTTTGAGCATCTTGCGCCGCTGGTTGAACAAGGTAAACCCCGCTGTATTTTTGAAGATTAGAAATAAAAGAGGATATCCGGTTTGATGGGTATCCTCTTTTGTGTTCAGGATTTGCCGAGCCTTACTGTCTCTTGTCACTCCTGCAGGAATGGTAAAAATATTCTGCTGCAAACTGCAGCCTGGTCACATTTACCTTATTACTTTCAAAATAGAGATAATAACAGCAGTCTCTTGTGGAAAGCACCAGACAATCGCCTTTTTCCCTGTAATTATATTCCGTATGTACCGAACTTAAAGTTTTGGATAAAAAAGTAAGGTGCTTTCCTTCTCCCGGGATATCCAATATAAAACCCGACGATTCATGTTTTAAATGCCCGATTCCCATTTCGATAAATCCTTTTTCGTTAGGAAGGGCTTCTACCTGCACAGATTCTTCAAAGAAATATTTTCCGCTTCTGATCTCCTGTTCCACAGTCCGGCGCTGTGATTCATACCAGTCAGGAATGTGGGGGTATTCCGTATCTCCTGCTGTTGCCGAAAGTCTTCCATACTCATCCATTTCCCAGCTTTTTCCGCATGTGGTACATTCCAGATATTTCTCATGACTGGTTATGGCACATTCCGTTTCACAACAGGGACAACGGTATAAAATCCGGTGCAGTCCTTCAGCCCGTTTGGGATAGTCTATACTTATACGGTTCTCATTCTGCCAACAATATTCATCATATTTGAAATGTCCGTTCAACCGTTCTGTTATTGCATCCGCTGTTAGTGCCTCAATGTCCTGCGTATGCAGCACCTGCTTAAATACCGCCGACAAAGGAACCTTGCGCCGGTGAGACTCATCCCATATGGGGGAGGTCAGATAACTCCCATGCGTCTTAAGCACCACCACCGGTATCTTCAGCAGCTTCACCAGTTTACCCACAGAGTCAGGAAGCATGCTGTTGGTTCCAACATTGCTGTGCCGGGCTTCCGGATATATCACCAGAATATCTCTATTCTTTTCAATAACATGCCTGATATTTGCCACGAGGGAATAATCTGTGGTAAAGCGTCTGGTGGGAATACATCCCAACATGCCATACAGCTTCTTCCCATATACCGCAAAGCCTTCTATATCTGATACATAGCTGGCCCGATGAGGAAACAGAGCAAGAGGTGTGATAAAGTAATCTGTAAAGCCCTGGTGCTCTGCCAGAACCAAAAACGGCGGTTTTATGTCCTTTAGCGCAGAGCAGTCTATTTTCAGTCGCCCGCTTCTTGTCATCAGAAAGCTTCCAACCCATATCAACGGCAGCAGCAGCAAACTCTGCCGCCCGGGTTTCTCACTCATTATAAATGGAGCAGCATCTCCTGCTGCCTTATTCCTTAAACTTTTCATAACTATCCCACCTGTCCGCTCAAGCTCAGCTTGCGGAGAATCAAAAGGTAATCGCCACTTTTATATCTCCATGGCGGCCGCTTGCGCAGTCAAAGGCTTTCTCCCACTCCTCTATTGGAAATGTGCTTGTAACCACTCCGTCTGTCTTAAGTCTGCCTTCTGCTATTCCATCAATTACAAACGGGAAGCAATAGGGTGACAGGTGTGCACCCAGTACATCCAGCTCCTTCCTGTCTCCAATAATTGACCAGTCCAGTGT
>Ga0153921_1000640_pt1 | contig 17457 bp, 13 predicted proteins | sample TSNJ005MetaG_FD_104691 | JGI IMG/M metagenome (GOLD analysis project Ga0153921, IMG submission 104691) | Attine ant fungus gardens microbial communities from New Jersey, USA - TSNJ005 MetaG | ecosystem: Host-associated > Fungi > Mycelium > Unclassified | place: USA: New Jersey, Brendon T. Byrne... | reverse complement strand
TCGGCGTGCGCCATCACGGCCTGGTGGTGCTCGATCACGATCACCGACTTGCCGGAGTCGACCAGCCGGTCCAGGAGGCCGAGGAGCTGCTCGACGTCGGCCAGGTGCAGGCCGGTGGTCGGCTCGTCGAGCACGTACACGCCGCCCTTCTCGCCCAGGTGGGTGGCCAGCTTGAGGCGCTGGCGCTCGCCGCCGGAGAGGGTGGTGAGCGGCTGGCCGAGACTGAGGTAGCCGAGGCCGACATCCTCCAGCCGGTCCAGGATGGCGCTGGCCGCGGGGGTGCGCGCCTCCCCGGCCCCGAAGAACTCGCGGGCCTCGGTGACCGGCATCGCCAGCACCTCGCTGATGTCCTTGCCGCCCAGGGTGTACTCGAGCACGGACGCCTGGAACCGCTTGCCGCCGCACTCCTCGCAGACGGTGGCGACGCTCGCCATCACGCCGAGGTCGGTGTAGATCATCCCGGCGCCGTTGCAGGTGGGGCACGCGCCCTCGGAGTTCGCGCTGAACAGCGCCGGCTTCACGCCGTTGGCCTTGGCGAACGCCTTGCGGATCGGCTCGAGCAAACCGGTGTAGGTCGCCGGGTTGCTGCGCCGCGACCCGCGGATCGCCCCCTGGTCGATCGAGACGACGTCGTCCTGCGACGACACCGACCCATGGATGAGCGAGCTCTTGCCCGACCCCGCCACCCCGGTCACGACGACCAGCACGCCGAGCGGGATGTCGACATCCACGTCGTGCAGGTTGTTCGCGGTCGCGCCGCGCACTTCGAGCGCGCCGGACGGGGTGCGGACGGCTTCCTTGACCGCGGCGCGGTCGTCGAGGTGGCGGCCGGTGAGGGTGCCGCTCGCGCGCAGCCCCTCCACCGTGCCCTCGAAGCAGATCGTGCCGCCCGCGGTGCCGGCCCGGGGACCGAGGTCGACCACGTGGTCGGCGATCGCGATCGCCTCGGGCTTGTGCTCCACGACGAGCACCGTGTTGCCCTTGTCGCGCAGGCGCAGCAGCAGCTCGTTCATCTTCTGGATGTCGTGCGGGTGCAGCCCGATCGTCGGCTCGTCGAAGACGTACGTCACGTCGGTGAGCGACGAGCCCAGGTGCCGGATCATCTTGGTGCGCTGGGCCTCCCCGCCCGAGAGCGTTCCGGAGGGCCGGTCGAGCGAGAGGTAGCCGAGCCCGATCTCGACGAAGGAGTCGAGCGTGTGCCGCAGGTTCGCCAGCAGCGGCGCGACCGTCGGATCCTGGATGCCCCGCACCCACTCCGCCAGGTCGCTGATCTGCATGGCGCACGCGTCGGCGATGTTCACGCCGTCGATGCGGGAGGAGCGGGCGCCCTCGTTCAGCCGGGTGCCGCCGCAGTCCGGGCAGACCGCGAAGGCGACGGCCCGGTCGACGAAGGCGCGGATGTGCGGCTGCAGCGCGTCGCGGTCCTTGGAGAGGAACGACTTCTGGATCTTGGGGACCAGGCCCTCGAAGGTCAGGTTGATGCCCGAGATCTTGACCTTCGTCGGCTCCTTGTAGAGGAAGTCGTTGCGCTCGGTCTCGGTGTAGTCGCGGATCGGCTTGGCCGCATCCAGGAACCCGGACTCCGCATACTGCCGCACCGCCCAGCCGTCGGCCGTGTAGCCCGGGATGGTGATGGCGCCCTCGGCGAGCGACTTCGTCTCGTCGAACAGCTCGGCGAGGTCGATCTCGTTGACCGTCCCCATCCCCTCGCACCGTGGGCACATCCCGCCGGTGAGGGTGAAGCTGCCCGCCGCCTCTTTGCCGGTGCCGCGCTCGATGGTGACCGCGCGGTCGCCGTGCACCGACGCGACGTTGAACGAGAACGCCTGCGGCGACCCGACGTGCGGCTGCCCCAGCCGGCTGAACAGGATGCGCAGCATCGCGTTGACGTCCGTCACCGTGCCGACCGTCGAGCGCGCGTTGGCGCCCAGCCGCTCCTGGTCGACGATGATCGCGGTCGTCAGCCCCTCCAGCACATCCACGTCGGGCCGGGCCAGCGACGGCATGAAGCCCTGCACGAACGCGCTGTAGGTCTCGTTGATCATCCGCTGCGACTCGGCCGCGATCGTCCCGAACACCAGCGAGCTCTTGCCCGAGCCGGAGACGCCCGTGAAGACGGTGAGCCGCCGCTTCGGCAGGTCGACGCTGATGTCCTTGAGGTTGTTCTCGCGGGCGCCCTGCACCCGCAGCAGGTCGTGCGAGTCGGCGACGTGCGTGTCGGCGATGCGCGTGTCTCCGACAGGCGTGGTGGGCGTGCTCATCGATCTCTCCCTCGGTCCGGCGCACCCCACGCTAGCGCCTGGGACCGACGCCCACAGCGGCGCTCAGTGCGTGGTGACGGGATGCAGCGCGTTAGACAGCGTGCAACCCGCCTCGCCGGGCTCCAGGGTCACGTTCGGCGGATGCCAGACGTGGACGGTGCCGTCAGCATCCCGCGTGCCCACGAGGCAGTCCTTCGTGCCCGCGATGCCGACGGCGGCGCCGAGTACGTCCCCTTCCGCTCCGGAGTCGCGGGTCAGCCGCGCACCCGTGACCTCGTCCGACCGGACGGACCCGTCGGGGAACGCCTTCTCGAGGTCGTTCGCGAGGCCGGCCCGCGTCGCCGCGGAGAGGACCGCCGTGAGGCGCGTCTCGGTGTCGTCGGGCAACGCGGGGACGGGGGCGGGGGAGGGAGGCGGCGACGGCGGTGACGGGAGGCAGCCGACCTCGTCGACCCCGGTCGGCCGCCACTCGAAGAACGCGAAGACCTGGAACGCGTAGCATCCCGACCACACGCCCTCCGACCAGCTCGCGCCGCCGAAGCTCGAGGAGGAGTGCGCGGGCACGTGCGCCGAGATCCGGAGGACGAACCGCGCACCGCCGGGATCCCTGGTCATGCCGTCCCATGCGATCGCCTCGCTCGTGAGGTCGGAGGTGAACTCGCCCACGCGAGACGAGCTCCAGGACTCCGACGCGTCGGAGTAGCTGTAGGCGAAGTCGGAGGCCAGGACGTTGCGTGGACGTGCGTCGTCGATGGCGGCGGCGACGCGGTCGGCTTCGTGCCGTGCGGCGTCGTGGGCACGGGCATCCCCGTTCGTCGAGCCGAGAGGCCCGACGCATCCCGACAGTCCCGTGACGAGTGCCGTGCTCAGCAGCACGGCGCCGACGATCCGACGCATCCCATCCCCCGATCCCCCGACCGCTGTTTAGGCCAGTATGCCCGGTCCCGCGCTCCGCCATCCCCGCGCCGCCCACTCCAGCCGGCGCAGCGACTCGCGGTTGCGCACGTGCAGCGCGACGTCCGCGAGGGGCGCGGGGATCAGCCGGGCCGGGCCGGCGACGGGATGCTCTTCCATGCGCACGAGGCAGCCGTCGCCGTGCGGGCGCACGTGGATGACGACCCGCTCCTCGCCGAAGGGGCGCGTCTTGGCCTGCAGCACCATCCGGCGCGGCGGGTCCCATTCGTCCACGCGAGTCTCGTCGTTCAGCACGAACGGCCAGACCCCGATGGAGTGGTGCAGCTTGGAGCCGGCCGCCGGGTAGGTGTCGTCGGCGGCGCGCATCCGCGACGCTCCGACCACCCAGCTCGGGTACACCCAGGGGTCGGCGAGCACGGCGAAGACCTGGTCGGGCGTGCAGCGGAATCGGCGGACGGTCACGGACATGGCGTCACTCCTCGGGGGCGAGAGACGGCATGCGGGTCACGCCGAATTCGTGGCGCAGCGCGCTGCGCGCCGCGTAGTACCCGCCGAGTCCGTGCACACCCGGTCCGGGAGCGGCGGAGGCCGACGCGAGATAGAGGCCGCGCCCGGGCATGCGCCACGGGTCGGGCGAGAGGACGGGCCGGACGATCAGCTGACGCAGGTCGGGCATCCCGGTGGAGATGTCGCCGCCGAGGTAGTTGGGGTTGTAGAGCTCCATCTGGTCGGCGGTGCGGGAGGTGCTCGCCAGGATGAGGTCGCGGAAGCCCGGCGCGAAGCGCTCGAGCTGGCGGATGACGGCCTCCGTCCGATCGGCAGCGGAGCCGTGCGGGACGTGCGTGTACGCCCAGAGGACGTGCTTGCCCGCGGGGGCGCGGGAGTCGTCGAAGAGCGACGGCTGCGAGACGAGCACGTAGGGGTCGTCGCCGATCGCGCCGCGCGCCACCTCGCGCTCGGAGCGGGCGACGGCGGCGCGGGTGCCGCCCACGTGCACGGTCGCGGTCTCGTTGAGCTCGGGGTTCGCCCACGGCACGGGGCCCGCGAGCGCGAAGTCCACCTTGCAGACCCCGTTCCCGCTGCGGAAGCGGGAGACGCTGCGCTGGTAGGAGGGCGCGAGCCGGTCCTCGCCGAGCCGGGCCGCCGCGCGCACGTGCGTGTCGAAGACGACGATGCGCGACTCCGGGAGGTCGCCCAGGCTCGTGACCTCGGTGCCGGTGACGAGCTCGCCGCCGTGCGCCTCCAGATCAGCCACCAGGGCGTCGGCGATGCTCTGCGAGCCACCGATGGGCACCGGCCAGCCGCGAGCGTGGCCGTAGGCGGCGAGGGTCAGGCCCGCGGCGGCACCCGCGACGCTCGGGAGCGCGAGGGTCGTGTGCGCGAACGCGCCCGTCAGGAGCGCGCCGGGCTCCTCGGTGCGGAACGGAAGGTTCCACCAGGGGCCGCCCTGCAGCAGCGCGGTCACCCCGAGCCGGGCGGCGACGAGGGGATGGCGCGGGAGGCCGACGATCGCCGAGCCCGTGAACTGCGCCACCTCGTCCGCATGCCGGGCCAGCGGTCCGATGAGAGCGCGCCAGGCCGCGCCGTCCGGGCCGAGGGCGTCCGCCGTGCGCTCGATGTCGCGGTACGCCACCGCGGCGCGGCCGCCGTCGAGGGGATGCGCGTACGACGCGGTCGGCGTGACGAACCGGACCCGTTTCTCCAACCCGAACCGGCGGAAGAAGCCGGATGCGAACGCCAGCGGGTGCACAGCGGAGCAGATGTCGTGCCGGAAGCCGGGGAGCGTGATCTCCTCGGTCCGCATCCCGCCGCCGGCGGTGGCGTTCCGCTCGTACACCCGCACCGACAATCCGGCGCGGGCGAGGGTGACGGCGGCGGACAGCCCGTTCGGGCCGGAGCCGATCACGACGGCGTCGAGCGAGGAGTCGGAGGGCATACCTCCTGTATACCCCGTGCTCTCGAAACCGGTTCCGGGATCGGCAGCCGCTTCACAGCCTCCGTCCTGTATCGTTGGGAGGTCGGCTCTTGACACCGCGCATGTCGCGCGGATGGGTTTGTAAGTCAAGCGGGCCGGTTCTGCACCCGATCAGAGGTGCGGACAATCACGATGTGAACGGCCCCGGACGATGTTCGACGGGGATTCCCCGGTGCGCTTCTGCGTGCCGCCGCGCACCTGAGACAACCCAGGAAGAATCACGCATGCCCCCGTACAAGAAGAACGACCGACCCAAGCAGGTCGGCAGCAAGAGCCCCAAGCACCGCGGCTACCGCGCCGAGGAGCAGACCGCCGGCAAGAAGGCCCGCTGGACCGCCGAGGACCGCGCCACCCGTGGCGGCAGCGCCGAGCGCGGCCGTGCCGTCTACGGCACCCGCGGCGGCAGCTCCGACGCCGCCGGCCGCGGCCGCAGCGAGCGCCCGAACTGGGAGCCCCGCGGCAAGGACGCGCGCCGCACCGAGCGCGAGTGGGACAGCCGCGGCCGTGCCGGTCGCGATGAGCGCCCCCGTCGCGATGCCGACGAGCGCCCCCGCCGCTCCTTCGACGACCGCGCCGACCGTCCGCGCCGCGACGACGACCGTCCCCGTCGTTCGTTCGACGACCGTGGTGACCGTGCCCCGCGTCGCGACTACGACGACCGTCCGCGTCGTTCGTTCGACGACCGTGGTGACCGTGCTCCGCGTCGTGACAACGACGACCGTCCGCGTCGTTCGTTCGACGACCGTGGTGACCGTGCTCCGCGTCGTGACAACGACGACCGTCCCCGTCGCTCCTTCGACGACCGCGGCGATCGTGCTCCGCGTCGTGACAACGACGACCGCCCGCGCCGTTCGTTCGACGACCGCGGCGGCCGTGGCGACCGTGCCCCGCGCCGCGAGCACGACGACCGCCCGCGTCGCGACTTCTCCGACCGTCCCCGCCGTTCCTTCGATGACCGCGGCGACCGTGCCCCGCGTCGCGACTTCGACGACCGTCCCCGCCGTTCCTTCGACGACCGTGGCGACCGCGCCCCGCGCCGCGACCACGACGACCGCCCGCGCCGCGACTCCTCCTTCTACCCCTCGCGCGACGACAAGCCCGCGTTCAAGGCGCAGGACGACGTCGTGCTCGAGCGGCTCGAGGCCGAGGCCATCCAGGCCGCGGACGTCGACGGCGTGACCTTCGCCGACTTGGGCTTCGGCGGCAACGTCGTGCGCGCGCTCGCCGAGCTCGGCGCCGACAAGCCCTTCCCGATCCAGGCCGCGACCGCGCCCGATGTGCTCTCCGGCAAGGACGTGCTCGGCCGCGGCCGCACCGGCTCCGGCAAGACCATCGCCTTCGGCGCCCCCATGGTCGAGCGCCTCATGCAGCTCTGGGCCGAGTCCGGCAAGGCCGGCGGCAAGCGTCAGATCGGCCGCGCCCCCCGCGCGCTCATCCTGGCCCCGACCCGCGAGCTCGCCCTCCAGATCGACCGCACGGTGCAGCCCATCGCCCGCAGCGTCGGCCTCTTCACCACGCAGATCTACGGCGGCGTGCCCCAGGGCCGTCAGGTCGGCGCGCTGCAGCGCGGCGTCGACATCGTGATCGGCACCCCGGGCCGCATCGAGGACCTGCTCGAGCAGGGCCGCCTCGACCTCAGCGAGGTCGTCGTCACCGTCCTGGACGAGGCCGACCACATGTGCGACCTCGGCTTCCTCGAGCCGGTGCAGCGCATCCTGCGCGAGACGTCGGAGGGCGGCCAGAAGCTGCTCTTCTCGGCGACCCTCGACAAGGGCGTCGCGCAGCTCGTCGACGAGTTCCTCGTCGAGCCCGCCGTGCACGAGGTCGCCGGCGAGGACCAGGCGTCCTCGACGATCGACCACCGCGTGCTCGTCATCGAGCACCGCGACAAGCCGGCCATCATCGAGCAGCTCGCCGACCGCGAGGGCAAGACGCTGATCTTCGCCCGCACCCGCGCGTTCGCCGAGATGCTCGCCGACCAGCTCGACGACGCCGGGATCCCCGCCGTCAGCCTGCACGGCGACCTCAACCAGTCCCGCCGCACCCGCAACCTCGCGCAGCTCACCAGCGGCCGCGTGAACGTGTTGGTCGCGACCGACGTCGCCGCCCGCGGCATCCACGTCGACGACATCGACCTGGTCATCCAGGCCGACGCCCCGGACGAGTACAAGACCTACCTGCACCGCTCGGGCCGCACGGGCCGCGCCGGCAAGCAGGGCACCGTCGTCACGCTCATCCCGCGTCAGCGTCAGCGTCGCATGAACGAGCTGCTCGACCGCGCCGAGATCGAGGCGGACTTCGTCCCCGCGATCCCGGGCGACCAGCTGCTCACCGACCTCGCGCAGGCCGGCGCCCTCGCCGCCGCCGAGGCGTAAGCGACCCTCGCACCACGAAGCCCCCGTCCGCTGCACAGCGGGCGGGGGCTTCTGCGTGCGCGGAGCCGGATGCGGTGTTCAGCCGGCCAGCTGTGCGAGCGCGTGGCGGCCGATCCCGCCCATGCGGGGGTTGTCGTCCGAGTGGGCGGCGAGGGCCGTGCCCATGGTGACCGCCCAGCCGCGGGCGCGTCGCCAGGTCGCCTCGTCGACGGAGCCGTCGAACGCGGCGCGGAACGCCTCCCGCGCGGAGCCGTCGAACGTGAGCCAGGCCGTCGCCAGGTCGGTCGCGGGATCGCCGGCCGTCACGTCGCCGAAGTCGATGACCGCGGCGAGCCCGTCCACGCCCTCCGCGGTGCCGTCGGCCGAGTGGAGCACGAGGTTGCCGGGATGGAGGTCGCCGTGCAGCCAGAGCGCCGGGCCGTCCCACACGGGTGCGGCCAGTGCGTCCTCCCACGCCGCGGTGAGCGCGGTCGTGTCGAGGCGGGCGGCGAGCAGTGCGATGCGATCGCGGACGGCCGCGTCGCGCGTGGCGAGCGGGACGCCGCGCACCGGGTTGAGCGGCGCATCGGCGGGCGCGGGGATGTGCAGAGCGCGCACGAAGGCCGCGAGCGGTTCGGCGATCACGGCCCGGGCGGGGGCGTCGACCGAGGCGCCGTCCACACCCTCCAGCCACCGGATGATGCTCCAGGGCCACGGGAAGGTCGCGCTCGGCACGCCGACGCGAACGGGGGCGGGGACGGGAACCGCGACCCGTTCGGCGATGTCGCCGAGCACCTGCTGCTCGTGCTCGATCAGATGCGCCGCCACCTCCCGGCGCGGCACGCGGACCGCGAAGTCGTCGCCGAGGCGGAAGATGCGGTTGTCCCAGCCGTCGGAGACCAGCCGGAGCGGCCCCGCGAGGTCCGGGTGCTGCTCGGCGATCATCCGGCCGACCAGCTCGGCGTCGGCGGAGATGTCCGAGACAGGGGTCGAGCTCTGATTCACGCGCTCGACGCTAACAGACACGCCCGCGAGACGTGAGTCGTCGTGGGTGCGGGCGGACCCGCACCCGCAACGACTCACGTCTCGCAGGCGAGCCCGGGCTCAGGAGCGGGCGAGCAGGGTGAGGGTGTCCACCACGCGGTTGGAGAAGCCCCACTCGTTGTCGTACCAGGCGACCACCTTCACGTGCTTGCCGTCGACGCGGGTCAGCGCCGAGTCGAAGATCGACGACGCCGGCTGGCCGGTGATGTCGCTCGACACCAGCGGGTCCTCCGAGTACTCCAGGATGCCGGCGAGCGGCCCCTCGGCGGCGGCGCGGTAGGCGGCGAGCACCTCGTCGCGGGTGACCTCGCGCGCGACGGTCGTGTTCAGCTCGACGATGGAGCCGACCGGCACGGGAACGCGGATCGAGTCGCCCGACAGCTTGCCGTCGAGGCCCGGGAGCACGAGGCCGATCGCCTTGGCGGCGCCGGTCGTGGTGGGCACGATGTTCACGCCGGCGGCGCGGGCGCGGCGCGGGTCGCGGTGCGGGCCGTCCTGCAGGTTCTGCTCCTGCGTGTAGGCGTGCACCGTGGTCATGAAGCCGTGCTCGATGCCGGCGAGGTCGTCGAGCACCTTGGCGAGCGGCGCGAGGGCGTTCGTGGTGCAGGAGGCGTTGGAGACGATGGTGTGCGACGCCGGGTCGTACTCGTCGGTGTTCACGCCGTAGGCGAGCGTCACGTCGGCGCCGTCGGAGGGGGCGCTCACGAGCACGCGCTTCGCGCCGGCGCGCAGGTGCGCGCGGGCCGCGTCGGCGGAGGTGAAGCGGCCGGTGGCCTCCAGCACGATCTCGACGCCGAGGTCGGCCCAGGGCAGGTTCTCGGGGTCGCGCTCGGCGAGCACCTCGATGCGCTGCCCGTCGACGACGAGGGTGCTGCCGTCGACCTCCACGGTGCGGCCGAGGCGGCCGAGGGAGCTGTCGAAGCGGAGCAGCTGCGCGAGGGCGTCGGGCGCCGTCAGGTCGTTGACGGCGACGACCTGGAGGTCGGTGTCGCGCTCGAGGAGCGCGCGGAGGGTGTTGCGGCCGATGCGGCCGAAGCCGTTGATGGCGATGCGGGTCATGGGGTGGTTCCTTTCGTTCCCGGTCCGCCATCCATGCTCCGTCGCCCGCGTGGCCCACGAAAGTGGCTCCCACGACAGTGCACGCAAGCATCGCGCCAGCGTGTGTGCCACCCCTCGCGAGGATCCCGCCAGGGCCCGTCAGGCCGAGAACGTGTGGCGGTACTCCGTCGGGGAGGTGCCCAGGATGCGGTGGAAGTGCAGGCGCAGGTTCGACCCCGTCCCGAGCCCGACGCGGTGCGCGATCTGCTCGACGCCGAGGTCGCTGCGCTCCAGCAGTTCGCGCGCGAGGTCGACGCGCGCCCGGAGCACCCACTGCATCGGCGTGTAGCCGGTGTCCTCGACGAAGCGGCGCGAGAAAGTGCGCTCGGAGACGTTCGCGTTGCGCGCGAGCTCCGCCAGGGTGAGCGGTCCGCCGAGCCGGCCCAGCGCCCACTCGCGCGTCTCGGCGAACAGGTCGCCGAGCGGCTCCGGCACGCTGCGCGGCACGTACTGCGCCTGGCCGCCGCTGCGGTACGGCGCGGCGACGAGGCGTCGCGCGACGTGGTTGGACAGCCCGACCCCGTGGTCGCGGCGCACGAGGTGCAGGCAGAGGTCGATTCCGGAGGCGGCGCCCGCCGAGGTCAGCACATCGCCCTCGTCGACGAACAGCACGTTCTCATCCACGCGGATGAGGGGATGCCGTTCGGCGAGAGCGCGCGTGTAGTGCCAGTGCGTGGTCGCCCGCCGGCCGTCGAGCAGCCCGGTGGCCGCCAGCGCGAAGGCGCCGGTGGAGATCGCGGCCAGGCGGGCGCCGCGCTCGTGCGCCCGCCGCAGCGCCGCGACGACGGCCGCGGGCGGCTCCGTGCTCGCCGGCTCGCGGTATCCCGGGACGAACACGGTGTCGGCGCGCTCGAGCGCGTCCAGCCCCTCGGCCACGTGGTACGACAGACCGTCGCCTCCGGTGACAAGCCCCGGCTCCGCGCCGCAGACGCGCACCTCGTACGGCATGCTCGGCCGGTGGGCGAACACCTGCGACGGGATGCCGACGTCGAGCGGCTTCGCGCCCTCCAGCACGAGGACGGCGACGCGGTGGTCCCGGGCGGTCATCGGAGCTCCTTCCGCGGGCCGGAGGACACGCCCGCGCGCCGGAGTCTAGCCGAGGCCGGGAGGCGTCTCACGGCGCTTCGCCGGTCGCAGCTCGCTGACGATCACGCCGGCGACGATGAGGGCGGCCCCCGCGATCGCGATCGGGGGCAGTCGGTCGCCGGCGATGCGCCCGACGACGCCCGCCCAGACCGGCTCGCCCGCGTAGATGATCGTGGCCCGGGTGGGGGAGACCGAGCGCTGGGCCCAGTTCATCGTGAGCTGGATGACGCAGCTCGCGATGCCGAGGCCGACCCCGGGCAGCAGCCACGCCCAGGAGAACGCGGGCGCGGCCTCCCCGACGATCGGCATGGCGAGGAACCCGACGCCTCCCGCCACCAGCAGCTGCACGATCGTGACGCGGCCCACGTCGACCGATTTCGCGAACAGGCCGATCAGGAGGATCTCGGCCGCGATCGGCAGCGTGCTCACGAGGGTGGCGATCTCGCCGGGCCCGAGCCCGATGGTCAGCGCGTCCGGACCGGCCAGCAGCATCAGCCCCACGAAGGCGAGGCCGACGCCCACCAGGGTGAGCGGGCGCGGCGCCCGGCGGAACACCACCCACTGGAGCAGCGGGACGAGCGGCACGTACAGAGCGGTGATGAAGGCGGAGGTGCTGCTGCTGATCGTCTGCAGGCCCATCGTCTGCAGGCCGTAGCCGAGGGCGATGGAGACGCCGATCGCCGCGCCGGCACCGACGTCGCGCCAGCGCATCCCGCGCAGCGAGCGGTGGAAGATCGCGAGGCCGAGGAGCCCGGCCACCGCGAAGCGCAGGCCGACGAAGAACCACGGCCCGCTGTGCTCCATCGCCAGGTGCACGATGAGGAAGGTCGATCCCCAGAGGGCGGTGATCGCGAGGAGCGCGGCCTCCTGCCGGCTGACGGGGAACCGCCGCCGCGCGGGGTCGCGGGTCCGATCGGGTGTGTGCAGCATCCTGCACATCCTATGGTGCAGAATGGTGCACATGCCAGACCACGGCTCCGATGTTCTCGCCCACGTCGCCGGGAACCTCCGCCGCCTCCGCCAGGAGCGCGGCCTCAGCCAGGCGACCCTCGCGGAGCGCTCCGGGATCAGCAGGCGCACGATCATCAACCTGGAGGCGGGGGAGGCCAACATCAGCCTCTCGGGGCTCGACCGCGTGGCCGGGGCGCTCGACACCGACTTCATCACGCTGGTCGCCGAACCGTCCGCCCTCCTGACCGCGGTCAACGCCGTCGCCTGGCGCGGAGCCTCCGCCGAGAGCGTCGCCGCGCTGGTCGGCGCCGTCCCCGCCCGTACGGACGCCCAGCTCTGGACCTGGGCGCTCGCCGCGGGCGACCGCTACGACGCCGAGCCCGACCCGGCGGGCTGGCACGAGATCGTGTTCGTCACCGCCGGGCGGCTGCGCATCGAGCGCGAGGACGGGGTCTCGGAGCTCGGCGCCGACGAGCACGCGATCTACCCCAGCGCGCAGCGGTACTCGTATGTGCCGGTCGGCGCCGAGACCGCGCGCTTCGTGCGGCTCGTGGTCTCGTGACGCGGCCCCGATAGCGCGGATCCGCCACGTCGTATCGCGAATTCACTCCTCAGCTTGTCTGAGGAGTTGTGCATTCAATACAGTCGCATCCTGCCCGCTCGAACCGTGGAGGATGCCGTGCCCGCCCCGACCCCCCTGCCGCGCCGCCGCGCCCGATTCTGGTCGCTGGTGTCGACGCACACCATGAACGACTTCCAGACCGGCGCCGTCGCCGCCATGCTGCCCTCCCTCATCGCGCAGCAGCACTACGACTACGCGGCCGCCGCCGGCATCGTGCTCGCCTCCACCGCGCTCTCGAGCATCACCCAGCCGGTCTTCGGCTGGCTCAGCGACCGCGTCGACCTGCGGTGGATGGTCCCCGCCGGCCTCGCCGTCGCCGCGCTCTGCGTCGCTGCCGCGGGCCTCACCTCGGGCAGCTACTGGCTGACCTGGGTCGTCGTCGCGCTGTCGGGCGTGGGCGTCGCGGCCTACCATCCGCCCGCGACCGTCGAGGCGCGCGCGGCTGGAGGCGGCACCAACCGGTCGATGAGCATCTTCTCCGTCGGCGGGAACGTCGGCGTCGCCCTGGCGCCGCTGCTCGTCGGGCTGACCGCGGGGACGCTCGGGCTGGGGTCGACACCGTTGCTTCTCGTGCCGACGGCCGCTGTCGTTGTGGTCTATCTGGCGGTCCGCCGCCGGCGTGTGCCGGAGGTTCGCGTGGAGGCCGCCCCCGTCGTCTCCCGCACCGCCGCCACCGCCTCCACCACCACCGCACCGGACGCCTGGGGCCGCTTCGCCTGGCTGCTCGTGGTCATCTCCTTCTGGTCGCTCGCGTACCTCGGCACGACGTCGTTCATCGCGCTCTACGTCGCCCAGCGCTTCGGCACGGACGCGGGTGTCGGCGCGATCGCGCTCGCGGTCTTCCCCGCGGCCGGGGCGATCGGGACGCTGCTCGGCGGGTTCCTCGCCGACCGGTTCGGGCGCCGGGTCGTCATCCCGCTCGGTTACGCGGTGGCGGCGCTCGCCGCCGTCGGCATCGTCGCCGCGCCCGCCGCGGGCATCGCCATCGCGGCGACCGCCCTGCTCGGCGCGGCGCTCTTCGTCCCCTTCGCCCTGCACGTCACGCTCTCGCACGCCTACCTCCCCCGGCACATCGGCACGGCGAGCGGAGTCACCCTCGGGCTCTCGACGACCCTCGGCGGGTTCCTGGCCCCGGTCCTGGGCGCGATCGCGGACCGGACCTCCATCACCGTGGTCTTCGTCGTGATCGCGGCGGCGCTCGTCGTCGCGTTCGTCGCGTCGCTCTTCCTGCGCGACCGACGCGATCCACTCGGCAACGTGGGCGGCGACGCCGGCACGGGCCGGACTGCGGGCGAAGACGCGATCGAAGAATCCGTCGCGGGATAGCGGGCACGAGCTCGGTCTCGTCGCCTTCGCCCCCCAAAGCGCACGATACGAGCATCAAGGCGCGACACTGCGCACGAAAGCTGCGCACAGTGCCGCACTTGTGCTCATTCCGTGTGAAAGCATGGTCCGCGGAGGTCCCATGAACACCCAGTTCCCGCTGTCCGCCGACCGGATGCACGCCGTCACTCCCGAGACCCGCGACCTCGTCGACCTCGTGCTCGACTACTCGCGCCGCCGCATCCTGAGCACCGACACCCCGCTCGACAAGCCGCTGCCCGAGCACGAGCTGCGCCGCCTCGCCGGCCAGACCGTCTCCGAGGGCGGGATGGGCGCCGAGCGCGCCCTCGCCGTGTTCGAGCACGTGCTCGCCCCCGCCTGCATCACGACCGACCACCCGCAGTACCTCTCGTTCATCCCGACGGCCCCGACCAAGGCGGCGACCGCGTTCGACCTCGTCGTCTCGGCCAGCGCCGTGTACGGCGGCTCGTGGCTGGAGGGGTCCGGGGCGGTGTACGCCGAGAACCAGGTGCTCTCCTTCCTGGCCGCAGAGTTCGGACTCCCCGCGACGGCGGGCGGCGTGTTCGTGCAGGGCGGGACGCTGGGCAACCTGTCCGCGCTCGTCGCTGCACGCGACCACGCCCGCGCCGAGGGCCGCTCGCCGTCGGACCGCTGGGTGATCGTCTGCAGCGCGGAGGCGCACTCCTCGGTCGCATCGGCGGCCCGGGTGATGGATGTGGACGTCGTCCCCGTCTCGCCCGGCGAGTCCGGTGTGCTGACCGGCGAGGCCGTCCGTCCCGCGCTGGAGGAGTACCGCGACGCGGTCTTCGCCGTCGTCGCGACCGGCGGATCCACGAACTTCGGCATCGTCGACGACATCGCCTCCATCGCCGCGCTGAAGGACGACTTCCCGTTCTGGCTGCACGTCGACGGCGCCTACGGCCTGGCCGGGATGCTGTCCCCGCTCGCGCGTCCGCGGTTCGCCGGCGTCGAGCACGCCGACTCGGTGATCGTCGACCCGCACAAGTGGCTCTTCGCGCCGTTCGACGCCTGCGCGCTGATCTACCGCGACCCCGAGTCCGGCCGCCGCGCGCACACGCAGCACGCCGAGTACCTCGACACCCTGACAGACGCCGCCGAGTGGAGCCCGTCCGACTACGCGATCCACCTCACCCGCCGCGCGCGCGGACTGCCGTTCTGGTTCTCCCTCGCGAGCCACGGCGCGGCCGCGTACCGGGATGCCGTCACGGCCTCCCTGCGCCTGGCCGAGCGGATCGCGGCCGAGATCGAGCGGCGCGACGGCTTCCGGCTCGTCCGCAAGCCGCAGCTCTCCGTCGTCGTGTTCGAGCGCGACGGCTGGACCCGCGAGGACTACGCCCTCTGGTCGGCCCGCCTGCTGGACGAGCAGCGCGCGTTCGTCACCCCGAGCTCGCACGCGGGCCGCCCGAACACCCGGTTCGCCATCCTCAACCCGCTGACGACCTTCGAGGACCTGGTCGCCATCCTCGACACCATGTGAGGGAGGCGGCTCCTCGGTCTCTCCTCCTTCGTGGTGCGGATCTTGTAGGCTGCCTGAAGGGGAAGCAATATCCGGGGGTAAGATTTCAGGTGGCACGAATTCGGATCGATGTCGACGAGCTTTCCGCGTCGGCGCGGCTGCTCGAAGAGGGTGACGACGAGACGCTCTCGCAGGGGTCTGCGTCGTCGGGCAGGTCACAGTTGGACAAAGCGACGAGTGCGCTGGACGCTGCCTGGGCTGCGGCCCCTGGTGCGGACGACGCTCGACTCCTTGCGTCCAGACTTCGCGGGGCGCGGCAGGATGCCATCGCCGTCGAATCCATGATCGTGGAAGTCGTTCGGGCGACTGGCGACGAGGTCTGGGCGTGAGGAGCGAGCTCGCGACAGCAGCGTCGGGGCGAGATTTGATCGCGGGAGATCCGGCCGCGATTCTCGACGTCTCCCGGCGCTACGTCAGCCGTTCGAAGTCGGCGAGCAGTCGTGGAGGGCGAGCTCATGCCGCGGCAGCCATCGGCTGGGAGGGGGAGACCGCGGACGCGTTCCGGATGGCCGCCGGTGTCCTCCGGGCTCGAGCCGATGATGAAGCCGCACTCTTCCACGAATGCGCGTCGGCGCTCGACGTGTTCGCGGGCGTCTTGTCCTGGGCGCAAGAACAGGCGGACACCGCCATCCACGACTGGACGAGCGCCGAGGGCCTGACGTCCACGGCGAGACTCGCGCACGAGCGAACGGTTGCAGCAGCATCGAAGGGAACATTCGCCGGGATTCCGATCGTGATCGTCCCGCCCTTCGTGGATCCCGGCGCTCCCGGCCGTGCGAATGCGACCGCGATCCTGGCGGACGCGCGCGCAGCGGTGGAACAAGCGGAGGCCCAGACGATTCGAGTGCTCGCCCGGAGCGCAGCGGCTGCTCCGACGCAATCCCTCCTCCGCAGCGGACCTGCCCTGACTGCGGCGTCGACGGTCAGGCCCGGCACCACGGCGATACCTGTGCCGACGCCATCGAGCACGATCCCGCAGATCGTCGCTTGGCTGACGGCGGGCTCCTACACGATCGGAGAGCTGATCGCCTCCTGTGGCGTCGGCTCGGTCATCGCAGCGCTTTCGTTCGTGGTGATCGGCGGAGTCGGCTCCGGTTCGACGGCGGGCGAGCCGCTCTCGGCAGCGCGGAACCGGCGGCTGGCTGCGGCAGAGGCGCGCATGCGCGCACAAACGCGCAACCCCGACGGCTCTCTAAGATCCGTGGCGGGCCAGACGCCCGTAGGTCACACGGGCCTCCTGGCAGAAGAGGGCCCGACCACCGCCGATGAGGTGAAAGAGATCTTGAAGGAGTCAACTAAGCGCGGAACGAGCAAACCCCATCGGGAGGTGGACACTCCCGAGGAGTTGGCCGAGGTTTATGACAAGCTCGTCAAAGGCGGCGAACCCATCGAATCGCCGGACAGATACGGAGGCGACACGGTGAGGCTCCCCGATGGTACCGAGATCGGCCGTCGGGATGGCAGTAGCTCCGGCGGCCCGACAATCGACGTGAGATATCCCGGTCGTTCGACCGACGTCAAGGTCCATCTGCCGAAGGGGTGGGGGAAGTGACGGCCACGGGTAGCGCTTCGGCACCGGCGGTCCCCGATCCGCTCGCGATTGCCATCTTGTGGGATGGGTACTCAGCCGACACGTTCCTCGACTCCGTAGACGGTGTGGGCTCGCAGTTCGCACAATCGCCATCAGGTGTGAAGGAACGAGTACTCGATGCTGTGCGGTGGCTCCTGGAGAACGGGTTGATCCGGTTGTACTCGGTCGATAAGTCGCGCGCTCCCGGCGACTGGGAAGTCCCGTGGGAGGGGTCCGTCGCGGAGCAGATCGCGCGGCTCGACAGCGTCTATACCAACGAGGTCGCCGACTGGCACGTGTGGGGCTATTCGTGCTGGTTCTCCAATACCGAATCCGGCGACGCGCTAGCCGACCAGTATCCGCCAGAGCCGTGGAGCGATGACGACGAGTGAGCGAAGCGCCGCATTCGGCCGCGAGACGTGAGTAGTCGCGGGTGTCGGACCCCTCGCACCCGCAACTACTCACGTCTCGCGGGTCGGGGTCGGCCGGTGCCCGCACGCGAAGGAGCCCCGCACCGGAATGGTGCGAGGCTCCTGTCGTCGATGGGTGTCGTCAGAGCACGTCGTCGGACTCGCCGGTGCGGCGGGTCACACGCTCTCCCGTCGCGGGATCGACGGCCGTGCGCGTGGTGGCCACACTGCGGCGGCGGCGCGACATCAGCACGATCCCGAGGATGATGCCGATAAGTCCGGCGATCATC
>Ga0153921_1000639_pt1 | contig 17458 bp, 20 predicted proteins | sample TSNJ005MetaG_FD_104691 | JGI IMG/M metagenome (GOLD analysis project Ga0153921, IMG submission 104691) | Attine ant fungus gardens microbial communities from New Jersey, USA - TSNJ005 MetaG | ecosystem: Host-associated > Fungi > Mycelium > Unclassified | place: USA: New Jersey, Brendon T. Byrne... | reverse complement strand
GTCTGCTGTGGGTTACTCGGCGCTTGGCTGCTGAAAAAATTCAACCTGCATGGCGGTGCAAGGAAGACAGCTTTACATTGTATTAAAATAATGATATAATTATATCATAATATATATATAAGAGGAGGACGATATGATTATAAAACCATCCGCAGCTTTAAGAAATGATTATGCATCGATTTCTAATCTTGCCAAAGAGACTAAGGAACCCATTTACATTACGAAAAATGGAGAGGGTGATATGGTCTTAATGAGTATTGAAGCTTTCGAAAAAAGGGAGCAGATCCTGACACTTCGGGAAAGAGTTCTGCAGGCAGAGCAGGAGCGCCTGAATGGAGCAAAATCAATGAGTGTATCAGAAGCCAGAAGAGCATTACGGGAGCGTTTGAGTGATGCACAAAGTTGAAATTCTCCCATCTGCCTGGGAGGATTTGAAAAAAATTGAAGATTATTATGCAATACAGTTTGATGCAGATATTGCAATCAAGGTTAGTAATCATATTCTTGATGTAATTGAGCGATTGGAGCAATTTCCGAATTCTGGCTCGATGACACCAGACAAATGGTTAAATGAAAAGGGATATCGGATTGTTATATGTAAAAAACATGTGGTGATTTATAAAACAATCGAAGCATCTGTCTATGTTTATCACATTGCCGACACACAAACAGAGTATACAAAATTATTTTATTGACAATTCATTCCTTTATTCGACAAATTGTATAATTCCAAAATATTGATTGAGTTTACGTAATATCTCGTACGCTTTCACCATATGAGATACCTGGTGTATATAAAGCCTCACGATTAACCAGCTGATTGCCGGACTGGATGCGTTCCATCAGCATTTGTCCGCAGCGCTGCCCAAGCACCCAGGTATCTGGCTGCGCATAAGTGGGTTCAATATATAAAATATCAGCCAGTTGTACATCACAGGGACTGACAAAAGAAATATCTTCAGGAATTCGGATGTTATGTTCCTTGCAATAGCGCAGTACCCCAATCGTGGTATGGCTGTGAGAGATGACCAGTGCCGTCGGCGGCTGGTCAAGGGACAGTAAGGATTTGCAGCTTTGATATCCGAATTCTTTGGTAAGGGGCCCTTCAAAATAAAGGGGGTTACCTGTATCCATATTAACGTTAATAGTTTTAAGTGCCCGTTGAATGTTCATAAAGCGCTCATGATGAGAGCTTAAGTAAGAGGGACCGCAGATCAGCCCGATCCGGCGGTGCCCGTTTCGGATCAGGTGACAGCAGAGGTTATAAGCGATCGTGCCAAAATCAGCATCTAAAAAGTCACCGACAAAATCAGCGAAGCGATTGCGTCGATGCAGCAGCACCGTAGGAATCTGTTGGCTTAAACGGGATATCAGCTCATCATTATGGCCGGTGGCGTTGATAATAAAGCCATCTACCTGCCGCTCGGTCATTAACCGCAGATAGTTTTCTTCGGTATCCTGCTCGGTCAGCGTGTTGCAGTAAAACAGGTTGTAGTTATTGGGCCGGAGGACGCTTTCTACAGCCTTGGTAATTTGGCCAAAATACTCGTTGTTACCGTCAGAGATGAGCATGGCAATTGTCTGCGAACTGTTATTTTTCAGTCCGCGGGCCAGAAGGTTTGGTATGTAATTGAACTTTTCTATAGAGGTCAGTACGCGTTCGCGTTTGTCGTCTGTAACTCCGGCGCTGTTATTTAACACGCGGGATACGGTTGACAAAGAAACTCCGGCATCTGCGGCAATATCTTTAATTGTTACACTTCCTTTTTTGGTATTATACATATCTGCTCCATTTCTTTTATCAAAATAAAAATCCATACGAAAACATTTTCAAAGCATATAAGACGTTATTTATATATGATTATAAGGCATAATTGAAAACAAAACAAGTTCTGTTTTAAAAAGCCGTATATTTTCAGAGAAATAAAGAATACGTTTTCAAAAAAGCATATAAAAAATTTTAAACTATACAAAACAAACAAAAATAGCGTATAAAAGCTGTAAAAAACACTGAAAATAATAATAACTATTGCAAAATATGAAAAATAAAACTATAATCAAACTTAGAAATATTTGAAAACGTATTCAAAACCAAAATCAATCTGCAAAAATGGAGGAAAGAAAATGAAGAAAGCTTTTGTATTACTTTTAAGTTCTATGGCATCTCTTAGTCTGGCAGCATGTGGTGCATCTTCTTCAGGTAATGCGCCGGTAATGGAAGATACCAAAACAACAAGTAGTGCTGCCGCGGCTGATAACACAGGCAGTACTACCAGTGAAGAACCTATTAGAATTGGTTTGGCAACGGTTCTAACCGGAGAACGGGCGATGGAAGGGGAGTATGCCAGTAATGCAGCAAAAATTATTACCGAAGAGATTAATAGTTCGGGCGGCATATTGGGACGACCGATTGAAATTGTGATTGAGGATGGCCTTGGCACGGATGTGGGAGCAGTTAACGCTTATCGCAAGCTGGCTGATGATTCCAGTATTGTGGCAATTGTTGGCAGTGATAATTCAAACGATAACATTGCTATTGCAAATGAGGCAAAGCAAGCCCAGATTCTTTCAACGGCACAGGGATCAAGCCCTACCCTGCGGGATATTTGTAATGAAAATCCCTGGCTGTTTCAGTTGCGGGCCTGTGAGGAGACGATGATTGATGCTCTGATTGGATATGCGGTGGAAGAACTGGGATATACAAAGTTTGCCTTGATTCATGATACGGAAACAAATTCATCAGATCAGGCCCGATTGTTTACAATGGCACTTGAGAAGCGGGGAATCAAGCCGCTGGCAACGGTTTCATTTACAACCGGAACAAAAGATTTTACATCTCATATCACAAAAATGCAGCAAGTACAGCCGGAAGCAATTATCGGTGCCTGTCTTTTCAATGAGGCGGCAATTATCGCTGAACAAATCCGGGCTTTCGGAATGACGGATATGCCTATCTTTGGTTCCAATGCATGGGCTGATCCGGTTACCATTGGACTGGGCGGAGAAGCACTAAACGGAGTATGCAGTGCGGCCGCATGGGTACCGAATACAACCAATGAAAAGGGCGCGGCTTTTTCACAAAAGTATCAGGAATTGTACGGACATGAGTGTGCCAAGGCAGCGGCGCAGATTTATGATCATGTCAGTATCATCTGTGAAGCAATCACGATTGCCGGGAATACTGACCGCGCTGCAATCCGCGCTGCAATGAATCAAATTACAGATTACCATGGCGCAATCACGATTTATGATTGCAGCACAAACGGTGATTGTGGACGAGGCGGACTGGTTGTACGGATCGAAAATGAGGTGGCGGTTGTGTTACAGGAAATCTATTCAGAAAAAGACAAGTAGGAGAATGATTATATGGGACAAATCATGCAATTGTTCGTGTCCGGGCTTTCTACCGGCGTGGTGTATGGGCTTATCGCAATGGGAATGGTACTCATATTCCGGGCTGTAGGTGTAATGAACTTTGCGCAAGGTGAATTTCTGATGTTTGGCGGATATCTTTGCTACACCTTTAATCAATTATTAGGATGGAATATTATGATCTCGCTGATTTTAGCATCTGTCGGCATGGGAGTAGTTGGTGTCCTGTTTATGCGTGCGGCTTATTGGCCGCTGCGTAAAGCACAGGCCCGGGCGATTATCGTCAGCGCAATGGGGGCTTCGATGGTTTTCAAAGAAGGTTCCCGCCTGATCTGGGGGTCCATTCCGGTGAAAGTAGACAGAGTGCTGGAAGCGCCGGTAAAACTTGCCGGCGGCGGGATTATCCAGGGGCAGTACCTGGCGATTATGATTGTAGCAGCCATTTTAATGCTTTTCGTATATCTGTTACTGGAAAAAACATTTGTCGGTCATGTGATGCAGGCGACTGCACAAGATCAGTATATGGCTTCCATGGTTGGTGTACCGGTAATATTTTCTATTGCCATGACCTTTGCTTTGAGTGCGATGATCACCGGTATCGGCGGCGGTTTGCTGGCACCGCTGTTTTTTCTAAATAATACAATGGGGTCAACGGCAGGTGCAAAGGCTTTTGCGGCAATTGTTATCGGCGGTTTCGGCAGTGTCCAGGGAGCGGTCCTTGGCGGTTTGATCGTTGGTCTGGTGGAGGTGTTTGGCGGTGCCTATATCAGTACCACCTATCAGCTGGTTTTGATCTATATTGTCCTGATTATTGTGCTGATGGTACGGCCGCAGGGCATTTTCAGCAGCAAGATTCAGGAAAAGGCATAGAGGGGGCAGATATGAAAAACAAGAAAAAAAGTTCAATCATTGTTTTGTTGACGGCACTTGCGGTATTTGCACTCGCACCCTTAGGAATGGGCAATTATATGCTCAGGGTATTAAATGTAGCGCTGATTACGTACCTGTGTGTGTTAAGTGTATATGTTCTGCTGGGGATGTGCGGTCAAAACTCGTTTGCCCAGGCCGGATTATGGGGTGTCGGTGCTTATATGGCAGCCAATCTGGTTCTGCGGGCCGGTTTTCCGCCGGTGATCGCACTGCTTGCGGCAACGGCAGGGACTGCTCTGTTTGCTTTTGTTCTGGGATTTGCATTCTTTCGGCTGCGTCAGTATTATTTTACGTTTGCATCCGTGGGCCTGATGACAATTTTGAACGGTTTATTTATGAACTGGGAACCGGTAACCGGTGGGGCACTGGGGATGCAGAATATTCCGAAGTTTTCTGTCTTCGGAATCATGCTTGAGAGCGAAAAGGCTAATTTCTATTTTATTCTGATTATTTGTGTACTGACATTTGTGGTAATGCGCATTTTGTTTTACTCTTCCATTGGCCGTTCCTTTATGGCAATCAGAGATAATGAAATTGCTGCCAACTGCATGGGTGTAAACAGTTTACTTACAAAGAGCATTGCTTTTGGAATATCTGGCGCGCTGTGTGGAATTGCGGGAGCTTTGTATGCATTTTTATCTGGATATTTAAGTTACCAGACATTCACTTATCAGCAATCTACGATGTATCTGATTATGATTATGCTGGGCGGAACGATATCGCCGGTCGGTGCGATCATCGGCACAATGATTATTTCCTTACTACAAGAGTTTGTCAGACCGCTGGCTAATTATATGCAGCTGATTTACGGAGCCGGAATCATGATCTTAATGGTGGTCCAGCCGGAAGGTATTTTGGGAGGAGGCAAGGCGCTTTATGAAACATTACATAAACGAAAAAGAACCGGTCCTGACGCTGCATAATGTGGTAAAACGATTTGGCGGAGTGACGGCAGCAGATCATGTGTCCTTCGAGCTGTATGGAGGTGAAGTGTTTGGTCTGATCGGTCCTAATGGTTCGGGCAAAACAACGCTGATCAATTTAATTACCGGTATCTACTCGGCAGATGAAGGCAACATTATGCTGGGCGGCAAAAAAGTGACGAAACTGTCGACGCATACCCGTTCCAAGCTTGGAATTATCAGAAGTTTTCAACATCCCCGGCTGCTTGGGCGATGTGATATAGAAACCAACATCCTGGTTGGAGTTGACCTGGCTGTTCGCCGTCGCCTGCCGCAGGCCAGGGATTATCAGGAACGAATGAATATTCTATTGGAAACGGCAGGTCTTTCCGGTGTAAATCTTAAGGACAGCACCGAGCGGCTCTCGTACGGTCAGCAGAAAATGCTTGAAATTGTCCGTGCCATGTTAAGTTATCCCAAGGTTCTGCTTCTGGATGAACCGGCGGCAGGACTTAACCGTTCCGAAATGAATTACATCCGGGCTTTGATTTCAATGGCTACAAATGAGGGGATTGCAGTTTTACTGATTGAGCATGCAATGGATCTTGTCATGGAAGTGTGCAATCGGATTACGGTACTTAATTTTGGGAAGCAGATTACTACCGGTCTGCCGTCAGAAGTACAGGAAAATACTGCTGTAATCGAGGCATATCTTGGGGGAGGTGGACAGCTTGCTGCAAATCAATAACCTGATTTCAAAATACGGACACATTCAGGCGCTGCATGGTATTAGTATGGAAGTAGGCGAAAAAGAAATTGTTGCCCTGATTGGTTCTAATGGTGCCGGAAAAACCACATTGCTCAATTCTATTTCCGGTCATGTGGAAATCGAAGGAAGTGTAAAATATAACGGAAAAGAGATAAAAGGGCAAAAGCCTCATGTAATTACCCGCAAAGGTCTTTTACATGTGCCAGAAGGACGCCATGTATTTCCCGGACTGACGGTTGAGGAAAATCTTCAGATGGGGACTGTTGCCTGGAACGGAATCAAACTTTTGGCGGGTCATTTGAGTGACGATTTAGATTATGTGTATCAGTGTTTTCCCAGGCTGAAAGAACGGCGTAAGCAGTTGGCCTGGAGTCTTTCCGGCGGTGAGCAGCAGATGATGGTGATCGGCCGGGCGCTGATGGGCCACCCGAAGATGCTGATGCTGGACGAACCGTCAATGGGACTTGCTCCGATTATTATCGAAGAAGTATTTGAACGGATCACAGAAATTAATAATGATGGGATTCCGATCTTACTGGTAGAGCAAAATGCGGCATTGGCATTAAGTATTTCCAACCGTGCTTATGTGCTGGAACGGGGAAATATAACTTATCGTGGTTTGTCAAAAGATCTGGCCAATAATGATAAAGTGAAGGAAGCTTATTTAGGGAAAAAGAAAAATGAGAGAAGGATGGACAAATAAATGAGAATATCCGTAGGCAGTGACCACGCTGGTTATAAGCTTAAAATGGCAATGCTGCCGTTGATGAAAGAGGCAGGACATGAGGTGATTGATAATGGCTGTGATGATCCGGCAGAACAGCCTTATTTTCCGGATGTTGCCCAAAAAGTATGTCAGCATGTACTAGACGACAATGCAGAAAAAGCAATTATGTTTTGTGGTACCGGTGTGGGGGCAGCGATTGCATGCAACAAAATACCGGGGATCCGGGCCAGTATGATTCATGACTGGCATTGTGCTCATCAGGCGGTTGAGCATGACCATGTAAATGTTATGTGTATCGGTGAAAAAATAGTAGGAGACTGGATTGCCTGGGATTTGATTCAGGAGTTTTTGCGGGCACAGGGCGATACGGACGAAAGAGCTGTTATCATTCAACAAAAGCTGCGGGAGATGGAATCCAGGCTTGGATAGGGGGTGTGAAGGTATTGGTTTTTGGATCGCAGAAGTATTACAGATGGTTGACGAGCCGGCTGCTGCGATTGCTTCGGATCAAATCTTAGACAAACTGCACCGGCGGTTTCCGAAATCCCGGATTATTCTGACAATGGGCAGCAACGGTTCCGCCTATACGGATGGGAAGATCAGAAAACAGAAAGTCACCGAGAATGGGTTCAGGGCGGTGGTATTCATATAGCATCCGCCCCGATATTTGTGTTAATATACCTGTCATTTCAGAGATTCGTATCTGCGGATAATCGTCAGAATTTCCGCCTCGTCTCCTGCCCGAGACAGTTCACATAATGCCTCGCAGTTGCAGAAAATAGTGAGCGCATCGAGAAAGGTATTCATATGCCACATGGATTTTTCAATTGAGAGTGCGATGACAAAATAAACGGGGTCATTTGCTTCATGACCAAAAGCAACAGGCTCATTAAGCCGCAGGAGGGCAGCGCTGACATCAAGGACGCCGGCTTTCGCGGAAGCATGGGCTATAGCAACTCCTGGCACAAAGACAATATATGGACCATTCTCCAGAACATTTTCAACCATAGCATCCAGATAGTCAGAAGTAACCTTTCTGTCATCCAGCATCGGTTTTCCGGCAGTTAAAATGGCCTGTTTCCAGTCTGTTTCTCTCTCTTTCAGAAGAATATGTCCCTCTGTCAGCAGGTCGGAAAAAAGAAGATTTTCCGGTTCTTGTTCAGTTCTCTTCGATACGGAGTGATTGGATTCAAGAACGATATTTTCCAAAATTGCTACAGCTTTTTCCGAGGACTCGCTGTCTTTTGTCCCTCGGTCAACCTCCTGTATCTCTTTCCTGATATCAAACAGGATTTCCCGAATCTCCCTCCGGTCTTTCTGTGACAGGGAAGGTGTGACCTGCAGCCATCGGTCCTGCAATCCTTTTAGCGGTACGGTCGATAGGATTAAGTCACAGGAGTGTTTTATCAGTGAATCTGCAATATTGTGGGATGAGGTAATCGAGACAATGTTTATATCAAAGTTTTTTTTTACCTTAGAGGCCAGGAAATTGGCAGTTCCCAGTCCGGTATCGCAGGCGATGATTACATTAGGGATGCGCAGACGGCTATACATCCGCTCCAGGACAGCCAGGATATGAGCAAGTACATCGGTAATGGCATCCTCATTAAAACGGCAGTTTAAACCTTTCTCAAGGATTTCAATGTTATCACATAGAATTTGATAATCCTTCGGATATTCTGCCATCAGTTCTTCCTTAAACGGATTTTGCAGTACATGTCCGTCCTGTATCCTATGATAAATCCGCAGGACATGGCTGGTCAGATACGTCTGCAGGACGGAATCTCCGAATAAATCAATCCCGTAGATATTGGAAAGTCGGTAGAGAAGGCTTTTTATAATAATTGAGATATTCAAATGCTCATCTGTTTTCAGTGGTTCCAGAAAAACAGGGTGTCGGCGAACCAGTTTGTCAGTGATATACATCGTCTCAGGCTCTGGTATGGCTTCATTGTAAAGCTGCTTAAAGGCATAATCCATCATATTACACGGAAAAGCGTAGGTTGCCTGATCAAACGTAAAGTCAGCTTCGATCAGGTGGCTGCTTTTAATGCGCTGCATGGAAATACAGAACATCACAGCCAAATCATAAAAATCATAGTCGGTCATGCTGACATCAAAATATTGTTCTGCTGCGCGGATTGCCCTCTCCGCCTGATGGAGTGACTTTCCAAACTTCAGCAGCCTGCCTGCATAACCGATACAAGTATCACACAGCAGGTTATTCCAAGGAAGAGGATAGGGGCGGCACATTTTTTTGAAAATACTGAAAATAGTACTGCGCCTGACACTTTCCGGGCAGCTGATGGTGAATCCCTTCTGCTTATTTTCTGAAAATGAGATAGAATAGGTTTCAAATTGTACGGACAACATACTGACATCTCCAATCAGAGTGCTCCGTCCGATATATAGAAGGTTTTCCAGAACTTTCAGAGTCACCGGGGCATCTGCAAATAACAGTGTCAATGCCAAGATGTCCTGCCGTTCTTCGAAATTCAGGCGGTAAGTGTAAAAGTCCAACTCTGTGATAATTCTTGCAGCTTCCTCAAGCTCTTGTTCCCCGGCTGCGAATCTTAACACAGAGTTATTATAATAATAGAAGGAATCAAGCTGATGACCAGCAAGAAAGCTATCTATCTCGGCAGCATAATTCCTTATCGTTCTCACACTGACATCCAGCTGTGAGGCCAGTTCATCAATAGTAACAGAATTCCGGTTCCGTTCCATCAAAATTCTAAAACATTCACAAACTTGTTTATTCAATGTTCTCACAGCCCTCCTGTTTTTTTTCATTATAGCATAAGCATATTGATTTTGCTATATTTCCAAAGTTCGATTTTCTGCAGTGAAAAGGGAAAGCGATTGTACCTGTCAGACTGTGTAATTACTTTCCGTTTTTATGGAAGAATATCAAACTTTTCCTTGGTATTATGCCGTGATACAATCAAATCACACAAAACAAACCGAACAAAATGATGAAGGGAGGAAAGTATAAACAAACCGAAGGTGGGCATAACTTTTTCATTATTGGTTTGTGCCTTGGACGAAGTGAAAGGATTGTTTAAAAAGATGATGAATGTGGAAAGGGTTTTATTGTTGCAGCCAGTTTTTGGAAGTGCAATATGGGGAGATGGCTCTATTATTAAAAGATATCCGTCTCGTGTCCCGAAAGATATAAAAAAGGATAACATTGCAAGTATCCGAGCATTTTCGGGACACCCACAGGGGTCCAATACCATTATAAGTGGGTCACATAAGGGTAAGACTTTATATGAACTATATCAGGAGGTGCCGGAGTTGTTTGGTAGAGAAGAGGAAAGGAGATGGGAAGTACTTCCTGTTATGATTGGTGTCTGTCATGCGGCAGAGGATTTGAGTGTGCAGGTACATCCGCGGGAGGATTATGCACTGGCTCATGAAAATTCTCATGGAAAGGCGGAGTGTTGGTATATTGTTGACTGTGACAAGGATACGGAAGTTGTGCTGGGGCACAGAGCGCGTAGTCTTGAGGAGTTGGATACCTATATTAAGGACAGCCGCTTTGAGGAACTGGTTCTAAAAAAACCGGTGGAGCCAGGGGCATTTTTTAATCTGGAAGCGGGAACTCTCCATGCACTTCAAAAAAGTACTACATTTATTGAAGTGTGTACTTGCTGCACAATCACATACCGATTCTATGATTATATGAGACGGGATCGAGACGGAAATTTCCGCAGGCTAGACATTGATAAGGCCAGAGACAATATTCTGGTGCCTTACGAAGACATGACCTATAATTTCCGCTATTGCAAGTATGGTGATGTCAGTGAGAAGGAGCTTACTGATAATCCCAACTTTTCCGTCAGACTCTATGATGTGAAAGGGAGGGCTTTGGTACCGAAAAAAAAGCCTTATCTTGCATGCTTTGTGGTAGAAGGGAGCGGAAAGGTCAATGGAACAGCAATAGAAGCCGGAAACAGCTTTCTGCTCACCAGTCAGGTGACAGCAATGGAATTGGAAGGTAACATGAGGATACTGGCCGCCCATGGTTAATGGGCGGCAGAGGGAACAGCCGCATATTGCGGAAAGGAGAAGGGAATATGGCAGAAAAAAAATTTGTATTTGTATGTTGCGGAGCTGGAAAACTGACATCATTTATGGCAGCGGAAGGTATTAAGGCAGGCCTTAAGGCCAGAAATATTACCGATATCAAGGTACAGCATGGCATGATCAACGATATACCACGGTACCAGGACAAGATCACGGCACTGGTATGCTCGACTAATTATAAGCAGAAGCATGACTTTCCCGTATTCAACGGACTTCCATTTGTAATTCAGGATAAAACCGGGGAAGAAAAATTGCTTGATGAACTGGTAGAGTATCTGAAAAAATAGATAGGAAGGAGAATGGGGTATGGGGTATATTGCAGTTATTTTAAAATGGATTACATCATTGAATGCAGCAGTTTTTGTCGGTATCGTTATGGCAGTTGTGTGTCTGGCTTTCCGCGGGGGAATAAAAAATGCAGTCCGGAGCGGCCTTTTATTTTCAATAGGTATCACTGGTATTAACATGGTAATGAATACATGTATCAGCACCGTTACTCCGGTGGCAACCGTAATTTCTGAACGTTTGGGAACAAATCTTTCCATCGTGGATGGCGGTTATGGGGCGATGGCGGCCAGATGGTCATTTCCGGGGTATTTTATCGCACTGACACTGGCAATAGGTATTAACGTGGTTATGATTCTCCTTAAATGGACAAAAACAATGTTTACCGATATTCACAACTCATGGCATGGCATATTTATCGGAGCTTTAATATGGGCGGTTACCGACAATATTTTATTCGGCATTATTGTTGGTCTGTTTATGGTTGTTTTGGGAGTTAAGCTGGGGATCTGCATGCGAAGAAGTTTCAGGAATTTAACGGGACACCAGGCATTGCCTGTTATGCTACAAGTGCGACCTTTCCGGGCACATTCGCTTGGCTGATTATGAAGGTGATTGACAAAATCCCAGGCCTTCGCAGCGCCAGGGCATCAGCCGAGGATATTAAGGACACATTCGGTCTGTTTGGCGAACCAATGGTGATTGGTTTTATTATCGGAGTGATTTTGGCTGCAATTGCCAGATATCCGATAGACAAGATGCTACTGGTTGGTGTGACAATGGCTGCTACACTGGCATTGTTTCCAAAGATGGCAGGCCTTATCTGTGAGGGGATTGTTCCTGTTACGACCACAATCATGACATTTATGAAAAAGCATTTCGGTGATAGAGAACTCAATATTGCTGTGGATCCGGCGATTCTGCTGGGCGATCCCAGCGTAATGGCAACCTTTATTATTATGGTTCCGATTTCCATTATTATATCCTTTGTGGTTCCCGGAATTGGATTTATTCCGATTGCCAGTCTTTCAGCGATGCCATACTGGCTAGGCGGCGTTGTCCCCCACACCAGAGGCAATGTTATTCACAGCGTTATTGTGATGACCTTGTTTATCGGCATTGCCGGCGTAATTGCCACACAATTGGCTCCGTCTATCACCCGTCTGAACTTTATCGGTGGTTACTATGCAGAACAGATCAGTGCAGGGGCAATGCTTACCTGCTGGGATGAGGGCAGCAATATTTTTGGACTGATTTTTGTTAAGTTGTTTGAAGCACTGGGGTTATCCGTAATTTAAGGCAATTGATTGAGCAAAGCCCGCATAGGCAGGATGAGGAGAGTAAAAATGTACAATAAAGATAGAGTTCTTAATTTTGAATTAAACCCGGTGATTACAATTCCGGATGTTGTTTCTTTTGGCGGTTATGAACCGATCCGTGCAGAGCTTCTGCAGGCCATTCACTCCGAGCTTCAGAAGAAGGAACGGCTGGTACTTGTGATTGACTGTTATCATGGTGTAAGCATGGATGACTTGTATGAAAATCTGGTAGCAAGGCTGGATGCATCTCTGATCCTGCACAGTGAGGACGCGAAGTATCCGGAAGAAATACTGTATCCGAAACTTGAGAAGTTTATTGTTCCCGAGGATCGTACATATGGCATGTATTTTGCGGGAACAGTTGATGAATTTTTTGAACAGACTTTGATTGATGCGATGAATAAGCGGATCATGCAGCAGAGCGGGCTTGTGGTTGTTTACGGAATTGCGGCTACCAAGATTTGTGATGGAGACATGCTGGTTTACGCAAATGTCTCAAGGCAGGAGATCAAGGCGAGATATAAGAAGGGGCTGGATAACTGGGGAGCAGGCAATTACGGTGAGGAACCTCTGAAAAAAGAAAAGAGGGGGAGCTTTATCGAGTGGCGGGTTCTGGACAGGCATAAGCGGCCATTGCTGAAAACAATGGATTATCTGATTGACTGTGATCGGAAAGTGCCGGTGATGATGACCGGAGGTGATCTGCGAAAAGCGGTGGATACAATCACCAGAAGACCATTTAAAGCGGAGCCTATTTTCATCCGAAGCGTCTGGGGCGGACACTGGATGCAGAAGGTACTTGGATGTGGACAGGACATAGAGAGTGTGGGCTGGGGGATCATCGGCATTATGGATCATCAGCGTATTAACATGCAGTGCGGAGCGCACATAGTTTCATTTCCCTGTGTGGATCTGATAAATCTTCGGCCAAGAGAGATTCTCGGCAATAAGATCTTTTATTTCTGGGGTTACCGCTGTCCGCTCAAAGTGAATTTCCTGGATACATGGGGCGGAGGAAACTTAAGTCTCCAGGTTCATCCCACTACGGATTATGCGTTTGAGGTATTTAATTCCTCCTATGGACACCATGAGAGTTATTATATTATGGATTCTACCGAACGTTCCTCTGTTTATCTGGGGCTGAAGGAAGGGACGAAGGTATCTGAGATGGTGGAGGACTTAAAAGCGGCCCAAGAGCCTGGGGTAATTTTTGATGATAAAAAATACGTAAACAATTTTCCGGTAAAAAAACATGACCATGTGTTTATTCCTGGCGGTACAGTACATTCTTCCGGCGAAGGAACATTGGTGCTGGAGATCGATCTGTTCTGCTTTGCAACCTTTAAGCTGTGGGATTGGGGGCGTATTGATTTTGACGGCAGGCCGCGGCCGATCAATATTGACCATGGACAGTATACTATTCAGGAGGATTTCCAGGGAGATTGGGTGAGAGACAACTTGATTTCCAAGCAGCCGGAGGTTGCCAGAGGTTATGGGTGGCGCAAGGAAGACACCTCCACGATGCCTTACGAGCCGATGGGTGTTAATCGTTATTGGTTCACGGAACCGATATATTTTGAAACTAATGACCATATTATTATCCTGGTTCTTATAGAAGGGGAAGAGGCGACGGTAGAAAGCGTGGACGGTTCCTTTGAGCCGATGGTGATTCACTATGCAGAAGCTTTATTTGTACCGGCAGCAGTAGGCAAATATTTGGTAAAACCATGTGAGAAGGTGACGAAAGAACTGGGTCTGCTGGAGATATTCTTCCCGTTGTAGTTTTGGCATCGGGCAGGAGAGGAGGAGATGAAAAAATGAGTGCGGAACAAAATCTGGTCGTTCATTTTGGTGCCGGAGCGCTGGGGAGAGGATTTATTGTACCAATATTAAAAGAGAGTGGGATGAAGGTATGTCTTGTAGATAGCAATCATGAGATTATCAGGCTGCTGAAACAGGATAATGCCTACTGCCTAAATGTATCGGACGAAGTACCGGAGCGTCAAATGCAGGAAATAAAAATCGACAGTGTCTTTCAGTCAGTGGACGACAGTGAGGATCTGATGGATGCGCTGAAACGTGCCAGGGTTGTGACAACATCGGTCAGGAAGGAAAATCTGGTACATATTGCAGGAGCGCTGGCAAAAGCCTGGCAGGATGGGATAAATGATGACAGAATAGTGATTTGCTGCGAAAATATTGAGCACGTATCCGCTTTTTTTCGCAATCTGCTACAGGAAGCAGCGGAAAATGAGGATGCCAGGAGAAACTTAATGAACATCAAAATACCTGATGTGATGGTAGACCGGGGTTGTGCGCAGGATCCAGAGGATCCGCTGACGGTACAGGTGAAGAGATTTTATGAGATAGCAGTAGATAAAAAGGAACTCCCGGACACAGGAATCCGGCTGATACCGTCTGTAGACAATATGGAAACCTGTTTCTACCGCAAGCGTTTTTTGCTTAACACTTACGTGGATGCCTTATCCTTTATTGCTTTAGATAAAGGGCTGATTACTCTCTATGATGCCATTCATGATAAGGAGCTGACTGCCAGGATGGATCCTTATATGACCGCAGTTAAGGAAAGTCTGGTATTGGGCTGGGGAATGTCTTCGGTGGAAGTGGAGCACTGGGATCAACTGTACCGGGATCGCAACTTAAACTCGGCTGGAAATAAAAGGACACTGGAATCCATTGCCAGAGATATGTGGCGTAAGCTGGAATATGAGGAGCGGTTTGTTAAACCGCTGGCAGTTGCCGCTGAATATGGTGTTGATATTGGGGAGGCATCAAAATTTCTTGCCGATTTGGTTTCTATTGAAATTAAGAGAAACGAAATGGACAGGAATGTAGCTCTGGAACAGCTAAAGCAGATGTGGCAAGATGGTAAATCCGGGAAGGAAGTATTCACCCAGGTAGAAAAATATCTGAAAATAAGCGAGTAAAGAGGATGGATAATAATATATATGTGATCGAAGGCAGCCCACAGGACTGGGAAGAGGCGATTTATCTGACATATCATGAATTGCAGGAACAAAATTGCGTGAAAGAGAGTTTTTTAGATGCTTGCATTGAAAGGGAAAAAAACTTTCCCACCGGTTTGCCCACTAGAATTCCCGTGGCTATCCCACATACCGATACGGAACATGTACTTTGTTCCAGTGCATGCTTGCTGAAGCTTAAGAATCCTGTTTCATTTAAAAGCATAGAAGATGCGTCTGAAGATATTCGTGTCTGCTATGTTCTGAATCTGGCAATGAAGCAGGCGGGGAATCAGGTTAGTATGCTGAGTACGATAGTAGAGATGTTTCAAAACCATCAGTTTACAGAAATCATGAAACACGGTACACTGGAAGAGATCAGGGAAACGATTACAAACAAGCTGGAGCTTGCCAATTTATAAAAAATCAGTAACTTTTGAGAAAAAATAAAGAGGACAAAATTATGCCGCCAGACAATCATTACAGTCCTGTCAGGTTGATACAGAAAGATGCGCTGCGGTTTCAGGACGTGGAAGTGTTTCGTTATGATATTTTTTCAGAGGATTTATCTCTCACGGTCGGCTACTGTTATCTGATAGGAAACAGTCCGAGGCAGGATGATACCGGTAATATCGGGTATTGTATTGATGAGAAATACCGCAGACGAGGATATGGCAAATCTGCCTGCAGGTCACTGCTGAAACTGGCCGGAATACGGGGAATGAGCGAGGTGTATATTGCTTGCCGAACGGATAACAGAGCTTCCGAACGGATTATTGAATATCTGGGAGGAGTATTGGCGGGGAATACAGATGCCGGGCTGCTGCTGTGGCGGATTGATATTATTTAGGAAGTATTGTGCAGAACAAGTCATAACACTGGAAATATCGTATGTTTTCAGTGTTTTGGCTTTTTTATTTGATAAAACTCCAGCTAACTTCTGTATGGCAAATAATCAATAAAACGCCTGACTGCCAATGACGCGTTCTTTTTATCCCGTATGGCAAGACCGATTTTACGATAGGCGGGCACATCCAGCTCTTTAGTTACGACCCGATATGGTACGCGCCGCAATATTAGTTCCGGCAATATGCTGATGCCAAGACCGCTTTCGATCATCGACATAATGGCATAATCGTCCCAAGTAGTGAAGTGGACATTTGGTGTAATGTTCCATTGCTCCAATGCCTCCGAAATATCAGCCTTTGCGCTCTTTTTCAGCAGTATAAACGGATAGTCGCAGAGCGAGCTGACCGGAAACCGTTCGCAATCAGCCAAAGCATGATTCTCCGGTAACACCACCAGAAGTTTATCTTGTTCCAGAAAAATCGTTTCCAAATCCGGATGTGTTGGAAGCCGCAGAAAACCACAATCCACCCGGCCTTCCAGGATCCAATGTTCAATCTCGGCATAATCCCCTAACAGCATCTCATAGTCAATGTTTGGATAGCTTTTTTGAAATTCCCGGATGATTTTGGGGAGCCAATGGGTTGCGACGCTGGAAAAAGTACCGATGCGAATCAAGCCCGATTGCAGGCCATTCAGTTCGTTTACTTGCATTTGCAGCTTTTCATATTCGCCGCATACTGACTTGGCGAAGGGTAACAAAGTCAAACCGTCAGAGGTGAGCCGTACTCCAGTACGCCCCCTCTCCAACAGGGACACCTTCCACTCTTTTTCCAAGTCGTTTATCATGCGGCTGATACCGGACTGGGAGTAATTAAGCGTCTCCGCTGCTCTGGTAAAACTGCCGCATTCAACGGTCTTAATAAAGGCCATGTATTTTTGAATGTTCATGTCCATGGTATATCACCTCTTTTATCTGCTTTTCTCATTAGATTCATGATAAAAATTCGTTTTTGTAATGAATAAGTTTATGATACTCTATATCTAAAGAAATTACAAGAGAGGGGTATGTGTATCATGGGACTTTATCAAAACCGGATTGTAGTGAAGGTAGGAACCTCCACCCTGACCAATGAGATTGGCCAAAACGACCTGCGGTCCTTCGACCGCCTGGCCTGTGTCCTCGCCGATATTCAGAACATGGGTTATGAAGTGATTTTGGTGTCCTCCGGCGC
>Ga0153921_1000638_pt1 | contig 17474 bp, 11 predicted proteins | sample TSNJ005MetaG_FD_104691 | JGI IMG/M metagenome (GOLD analysis project Ga0153921, IMG submission 104691) | Attine ant fungus gardens microbial communities from New Jersey, USA - TSNJ005 MetaG | ecosystem: Host-associated > Fungi > Mycelium > Unclassified | place: USA: New Jersey, Brendon T. Byrne... | reverse complement strand
TCAATCGTTACATTCTTATAACACCTCCTAATTTTACTCTATTCTTTCACCCCACCCAAAGTAATTCCTTTCACAAAGTACTTCTGGAAGAAAGGATATGCCAGTATAATAGGTATAATACCAACCATAGCGATAGCCATACGTACTGTTGTTGAAGGTAAATCAGTCACCGATGTCACAGATGTGTCTGGATTGACAGCGAGAAAAGTGATACTCTCGTTTATCGTATTCAACACAACTTGAATCGTATATAAATGTCCCCCATCACGCTGTGTAAGGTAATATAGTCCGTTCTGCCAATCATTCCAGTAAGCAATGCCAGTCAACAGACCGATCGTTGCCAGGATTGGTATAGACAACGGTACAACTATACGGAAAAATATGGTGTATTCGCTGGCTCCATCAATTCGTGCGGCTTCCATTAGACTGGGTGGAATGCTGTTGCGTATGTAGTTTTTAACAAGTATGATATTAAAAGCATTCATTAATAGTCCAGGAAAAATAAGTGCCCATATTGTATTTCGAATATGGAATAAATTTACATATGAGTAATATGTAGATACCAATCCACCATTGAACAGCATCGTAAAAATAACCAGAAAGCTGATCACCTTTACCCCCGGAAGCTTTGTATTGGACAAACCATAGGCGAATAATGTAGTAATGATTATGCTCAAAGCAACACCCACAATTGTCACTATAATGGTCATCAAATATGCCCTGCCAATTGTCGCCCATTTATTCATGATATACAGATAGGCATCGGCACTCCATTGTTTCGGAAAGAAGCTAAATCCATGTATGCTTGCATAATTATTATCTGTGAAGGATGCAATAATCAGAAGCTGAAAAGGCAGTAATGCCAGCATCGATACGATAAACATCCAGATATGAGCAATAATACGAATAGTAGGTTTTTCTCTCATGTTACCTTTCCTCCTTAAAATAATGCGTTGTCTTTATTAACTTTTCGTACCAGAGCATTAGCAGATACAATTAAGATGAATCCAACTATAGACTGATAAAAACTTGCTGCCGATGACATTCCAAAATCACTATTTTTCATAAGTGCAGTGTATACATAAACATCCAACGTACGTGTCACAGAAAAAAGTGCCCCTGATCCACGCGGCATTTGATAAAACAAGCCAAAATCGGATCTAAAAACATTTCCAAGCTGGAGTATGAACATCGTAATTATCGTAGGTTTTAAAAGCGGCAGTGTGATTTTACGAATCTGCTGCCATTTTGTCGCACCGTCGATTGCCGCAGCTTCGTAATATTCTTTTGATATACTGACAACATTGGACAAATAAATGATCGTGCCATATCCTATTGTTTTCCATAAATTTGTAAAGATTAAAATAAACGGCCAATACTGCGGCTCATTGTAAAAATTTATCGTCTGGAAACCTAAACTCCTAAGCATACTGTTAATGGTTCCTGTTTCACTTGATAAAAATGCGAACCCAAGATAACTTACAACTACCCAACTCATTAAATATGGTAATAATATCAGGCTTTGATACAGTCTGGATGCCATACGGGAACGAACTTCGTTAAGCAAAATAGCCGTGGTGATTGCAAATAATGATCCCAGTACAATAAATGCCACACTATAAAGTACTGTGTTTCGTGTAATTGTCCAGGCATCTTTGGAAGCGAAAAGGAATTTAAAGTTGTCTAATCCTATCCATTCGCTGCCAAGTATACCTTTTTGGAAATCGAGTTTCTTAAAGGCAATAATAATGCCAAACATCGGAATATAATTATTTATGATAAGATATACCATCCCCGGTATCATCATCACATAAAAGGGAATCATATCCTTCCAGCGAATTTTATTCTTCCGAGAAGTCGAGCCTGTATTTTTTAACTTATTTATTTGTGTTCCAACCACTCTGGATTGTTTCATAATCAGTCCTCCAAAAATTGAGGACGCCCACTTTTTAGATGGGCGTCCTTACTTACCAGCTAAAATCTTTTTATTGGTCTGCCAGCCATTTATCCAACTGACGTTGATTTTCTTCAATTACTTTGTTAATACCCGCTGCCTCTAAATCTGCCAAAAAACGTGGCAGCTGTTCTTCCGGATTTGCCCCACCTGCAGAAATAATGGCCTGGTACTGTACAATTACCGCAGTAACCGCAGAATATTCAGCGGACACCGAATCCGAAACAAAGCAGTAACCGAGCGCAGGAGATTTTCGTGTAATATTCTCACTCCAATCACGCAATTCTTTAAGGCTGGTGAGCGTTCCAGGGGACTTCACATGTTGGTTCAGCCGATTGCCATACACACCAAATCTGCTGTAATAAGGCAAGTTATCTATAGTAAAACCCTCTGGCAGGGCAATAACAGAATTATCTTCGCCCCTCTCAACGACAACGTAACTTACCCCCTCAATACCATATGCCAGTAAATTGGAAATCCTATTATCTATGTAAAGATAATTAAAGAACTGCATGGTTTTTTCAGGATTCTCGCAGGTAGCTGGAATACACCACAAAACATTTTGGAACATATTCATTGCACTGTACGGCTCAACTAAGCGAATCAAGGTCATATCCATACCCGTTTGATTCGAATAATCTGCTTCAGCCATTTTACCACCGCTGATATTACCGGCAAAGCACCCCAAATAATTACCGCTTGCTACCAGTCCAACTCGACTTTCCGATGTGGTAGCCATATCTGATGACAAATAACGTTTTTGTGCCCAGTCATACATGCGTTGTGCATATGCAGCATAATAATCGGATGCAAAAAGATTAACAATTTCGGTATCCTCCCAACTTTTCCATAACGGAAGGACTCCTGATGCTTTCGTAGCACCCAGCTTATCATAAGGCGTTGATGATTCAAAAGCCATATCACTATTTGCACCTCCGGCCACCATAAAGAAGTTTTCTCCTTCTCCCGCTTTTACTGTTGCAAAAAGTTCCTCCATAAACTCTAAATCATAATATGTGTCCGGATCAATTTCATATCCATATTTCTCAAGCAAATCTGTACGAGCCGCATAACCATACTCTTCACCATTAATGTATGCACAAGGAATACCATATAAAATTTTGTTATAATAACCACCGGCAAGTGAGTTCCCACAGATTTCCATAATGTCTTTTCCATAATCGGCAGCAAGAGTATCCAAAGGAATAATAGAACCATTATTTACATACGGTCCGACGCCGGTGTTCAATGCAAGACATAGATCCAATTTCTCACCAGAAGAAACCTTCAATGCAGTTTCATTTAAAAGATTAGTGACGAGTACGGGTTCCAGTTTTAGTCGCACACCTATCTCAGCTTCAATGATCTCATTAATAGCATCCTCCACATCCGCTAGTCCAGGAGGAGAATCTCCATATGAAGGCCATTGCATAATCACCTCGTAGATCTCGCCATTTTCGACAGCTACCTTTTCTGAACTTTCCTCACCATTCTCATTTGCACTTTGGCTTTCAGAACCTTGAACTTCCGTGCTTTTGTCAGTTGATGTTGCATTATTATTCCCGCACCCTGTCAACATCACCGCCATCATGCTTGAAATTAGTATTAATGCCAGTATCTTTTTCACAAAAAATCCTCCTTTAAATTATTTATTTTGTAGATATTATCATATCAAATAATAGAAGTCTTGAACATTCAGAATCCGGTTCAAGACTTTCGGTTTTCGGTTTTTCTTTTGGATTTATATTTCATTCCTCCTAAGTACCTTCTTTATATTGGGAAGGTGATAGTCCGAAATATTTTCGGAATGTGGTAGAAAAATGGGGATAACTGGGGTATCCCACCCGAACCGCAACCTCTGCTGCAGGTAATGTTGTGTTTGTTAACAGATGCTTTGCCACTCCCATGCGCTGATTAATAATGAAACGCATAATACTGATTCTCTCCACCTTACGAAATACTTTGTTCAGATGACCGGCTGTCAGAAAACAATGCTCGCCAATCAGTGAAACTGATAGTTCTTCATTTCCAATGTTTTTCATAATAAAGTCCTTACACTTTTGTACAATTTCTTCCGGACTTTTGTTTCCCTGAATCTCTCCTGATTCTTCCTGCGCATGCAGCCACTGTTGACCATACTCTTTCAACATAGCTTCATGATGATCTTCCCGATGTCGATGTACCGCCCGTTGTATAGCTTCACCAATTTCTTCATCCAATGCCGGCATCAAAATGTAATCACGGCATCCAAGCTTCAACGCTTCCTTAGCGTAATCAAAGTCTGCATGGCAGGTTAAGAAGATACTTTCTACATTTTTCTCCTCTGTGCATATCCAACGCAATAATTCAATACCATTTTCACCCGGCATTTCAATATCCAGCAATGCAACATCAATATCTGCCTCATTTAGAATTTTCTTTGCCTCCATAGCACTTTCAGCAACATATACTTCGGTAATACCATAATTGCTCCATAGGATATTGTCCTTCATAGTTTGTGCAGTCAATAACTCATCATTTACCAATAACAGTTTCATCTTTGTCCTCCTTTGATAAATATGGAATCGTAATTGTAAAAGCACTGCCTTTTTCCGGATAAGAAATCACTTGTAGATTTGTCTTTTCTCCATAAAAGTAGGAAAGCCGTCTGATTGCATTTTGAATTCCCACATGTATCCTTCCGTCCTTTCGCTTAAAGTTATGCTGATTAATCTCCTCTGCAATCTCCTGATCCATTCCCCGTCCATTATCACTGATTTGAAAAATAACATTATCTTCCTCACACATTGCACTGAGTGTAATAGATATCGTCTTACCTTTTACAAGAGCATGGTTAATAATGTTTTCCATAAAATTATGAATCAGCAAAGGCGGCACCCGAATCGCCAGAACATCCGGATCAATCTGATAATTCATTACAAATCCCTCCGGATATCTTATGGCTGCCGCATGCATATAGCCCTGAATAAGTTCTAACTCCCGTTCAAAAGGTTCAAGTTCCTGCCCGGCATGGAAAAGGTAACGGAAATAGTCAGCTAAATACCGGATTAACGTTCGGATAGAATCTGCTTCACCACGCTGCGCAAGATTGGATATCAGATTAAATGTGTTGAAAAGAAAGTGCGGCCGGATCTGCAGCTGCAGATTTTCCAGTTCCATCTCCTGACGCTTTATCTCTTTCTCTGCATTCTCTATACGCAGGAAATAATTGCTGTCTGCCATTTTATTAAAAGAATCATACGCCGTTTGAAATTCTAATGTTGAGGCTTTGTCTGTTATGCGGTAGTTTGGATTTCCCTGCTCTATATGGTGATGTGCCGCATTAATGCGCTTTATAGGTGCTGTCAGCCACCTTTGTGACAAGATATATAATAGAGGTATTAAACCAAGATACAAGCAAACCAAAACCAGTCCTCCGGAATACCAGACAGGCATATTGCTGGTAATAACAGAATCCGGAACTTCAATCTGCATATACACCCTTCCCCTTTGGCTATATGCAATCCCGGCAGCACCGTCCGCTGACTCTGATACTATCTCAACAAAATCAGCTGATACATTGTCATAGCTAATATTTTCCAATATTTCGGCTTCGATAACACTTAAGCAAATCATAGTGCCATAGAAACAATTTTTTGAATCCACACTTCGAATTAACCACTTCTGTTCATCCAGAGTCCAAATGCTCCACTTATTAGGCTTATCTGTCAATTCAGGAATAATTAAAGCTTCTTTCAGCGCAGATTTCTGACTATTATAAACACTATTAACGGATAATATAAGATCTCCGGTATCTTTTAACAAAAAAAAATATCCGTCAGCAGCACTTGAACTTACATGCTCATTAAACAGTTTATACCAAACACGAAATTTTGAGTTGATATAAGTTGTTTCATCATCAGGTCTCAGTAAAAGAGCTGTATCAGCATCTTCTGCATACATTTTGTAAATAATGCTGTCGGCTCTTTCAATACGCTGATCCAGCGTGGTAATATACACTTCAGCAATATTCTGCATATTTATCTGGATCTTCTGTGTTAACGCATGTCCAACCTGAAAGGTATTGACCATGGCAAGTATATTGAGAGGAAATACCAACACTATGATTAATAGCATTGCCTTAACTGTGACCCGCTGAAATATCTGTTTTTGTTTATACCACATCTTTGCCTCCAAAAGTTAATTCCCTATAATCCAATTTACGGGGGAAGGACAACGCCTTTTATCGGAAATGAAAAGCAATTTCCGATAAGCCACATTATAAGATTATTTTATCATATGACAACTCTCTCAACAATAACATGCTTTATTTTCCTGCATATACAGTCTTTGGTATTTTAATTAGAGCAACAAGCTTTCTTTTATGGCAAAAGAAACGATCCAGTAATGCTGAACCGTTTCTTTATGATAATTCATGTCATTCTATTAATGTAAATGTAAGGTTCTCCAAGGGAATAGTAACATTCTATACCTATAGTATCTATCTTTTACCCTTTTGTCCAATTACATTTATTTATTCACCTATAAGTCTATTTATACGAAAGGTGTACCAAAAAAAGACGTAGGTATTTTTATTACAATGACCACGTCTGTCATATACCAACTTAATGACATTGTTTGCCGATATTATCTAAATAGCAACAGATCAATTACAATAAATGACGCAAGCTTTCATTCGTAAGCATGCTTCCATTTGTCAGCATATTCCCCATCAGATTATGCGATACATTAATATCCAAAATGCATTCTTTTATATAATTGAACACCCCTTCATACATAAACTGTCTGTTCCCGTCAACCTGATACGAAATACTGATTTTCTGACTCATATCTACTTCATTGATCGGCAGATATCTATATTCCCCAAACAATTTAAAAGTTGTATCATAAGTTGTCTGCGATGCTAAAAAAACACCTGTACCGTCATTTTCTTTCATTCGCTTGTGATAAAATACGTAGTCCTCTTCTGAATAATACTTCACGCAAATGTTATTTGCCATGAAAATATCATCGCAGATTTGCCTGAAGGAATAACCCGCTTTCAGACCATGAATTTTTACCTTCGAAAGATCACCAACCGTGATACTCTCTTGCTCTGCCAACGGATGTCCTGCTTGAACAACAAGTCCAATCGGCTCTGTCAATATTACAGCTGTCGCAATACGGGGATGCTTAATCAGAGTGCTCGAAATCGCAAAGTCAATCTGTTCTGCCAGTAGCATATTGACGGCCTGCTCCGGCTCTACATAGCAGAGTTTGATAATAGCATCGCGGTGTTTATGTAAGCATCCTGATATGATAAATGTGGAAAAAAAATAGATGCTTCCTGAAAAGCTGATATTCACACAACTGTCCCTTGACCGAACCAACTCATTAGCAGCATTTATCAGAGCTTCCATATCAACAGTAATCTGTTTAAAATATGGCAGCAGACTTTTCCCTTCTTCACTTAATATCAGTATGTTGTTATCCCGATAAAACAACTTAACTCCCAATTCGCTTTCCAGTTTGGAAATGGAAAGACTAAGACCTGGCTGGGAAATGAATAATTCCTTCGCAGCTTTATTCATATTCATATATTTAACTGTAGCAAGAAAATGTTCCACCTGTGAATGACTGATACTCATAGACTCCTCCCCATATGGCTCTATTATACTCCTAAGGGTCTCTGTTGCAGAGTAGCGCAATGACTATCCTGACTGCGCATATGCTGCTTCATCATATATTATATATTTTCAAAGTAACGGTGTCAATGGCATTGCATTCCAGGATATCGGCTCTAGCCGGCAATCCCAATGGCCGCCCATAATGCCGAAACACCCATCAAAATGAATGTATAAACAAACATTTTTTTAAATAATTTAGAAGAATCCCATTTTGGATTTGTACTCATAATTCCCAATGCAATTGCTCCCAGTGAGCTTACCGGACTCGCAACGGTGACATTAGCTCCAAACGCCAGTGCAGTTACTAAAGAAAACGGATTTACTCCCGTTTGGGCGGCTATCTCAGGAATCGTGGGAATCATAGTTGGAAGAACAACACCAGTAATGGATGATACCATGGAAAGGAGGCTTCCAATAATGGAATAAAGCGGTTTTACTGTGTATTGGTTCATCATTTTACTCAGCGCATTCGTCAGTAAGTCAATTCCGCCTGCAGCCTGTACAACCCCAATGAGCATACACATTCCCGAAATCAACAAGATCGAAGACCAGGGAACATCTGCAATAACTCTTTTTTCATCTGCACATCGCAAAAGCAGAAGAACCGCCGCAACCAGGAAAGCGGCCAGTCCCATATCAAAGCCCCAAACAAGCGCCAGGACAATAAAAACAAGCATACCAATGAGCGTGATAAGCTGCTTTCTGCCTAACTTTGGAATCTCCTCCGCTTTCGTAACAGGCCATTTTTCCAGTTTCCACCCTTTATACAATATGTAAATGACTGCAAAAGATAAGATTGCCATTACCGCGCAGCGGGGAAACATATAGGAGGGTGCGATTGGAACACCCCACAGATTTTCCGAATAACTGTTGCAAATAATACCGATAATCGCTACAGGAGAACCGGTAGCTACAGCAGACCCGCTTAAAGCGGACAGAAGCATAAAAACAGGGTCAATATCCTGATCTTTTGCAATCGTTGCTGCTATGGTACATAGAAGCACCACGATACCCGTTGAACCAGCGCCTATAGAGCAAGCGGCAAACATGGCAAAAAAAATAAAAACCGGAATCAGTGCCCGCCTTCCTCGTGCAAGGTGAACCAATTTCTTGATCACAAAATCAAAGGCACCGTTAACGGTCCCAATGTTTAACAGTAAACTGACGCTCAAAGTCAGCCAGAATATATCAAAAGGAAACAGGGAAATAATGGGGATTCCTTTTAATACGGCCGAAGACATTGCACTACCATCCGCCTGCACAAATAAACCCAACAGAAAACCAACCGCAATAGCTAAAATTCCAAGATTAACTTCTCTTTTAATTCCCACAAAAATAGTAATAATAAAAACAATAAGTGAAATCAATCCGATTATATAATCACCCATCAATAATTTCCTTTCGTATCACAAATATGAACATGACAACTGTATTCAATTAAGGGTAGCAGCATTAACCACAACTCTATCCTTAACACCTTCCGGTACATTATAACGTAAGTCTAACGAACCATCCCTCCGTCTGAACCACTCCACATCCACCATACCCCACTTGGTTGCAACACTGCCTTTTGCGTGGTTCAAATACCCCGGGACAGGTGATATGAGAATCTTCTCGTATCCCGGTGCACCAGGACGAACACCAAGAATAGCTGCTGGCAGCTCATATAGAATCAACGCTCCCCAGGCATGGCAGTCGCTTCTCTGATCGAGATTATTTTCAACACAGGTCGTTAGGTTGTTCTGCAGCATTTCCTGCCAGATATTCCAGATATCTTTGGTCTTATCGTAGATTCCGGCTTTTTCCATTGCACGGCATAAATAAAATGTCATGGCGACTGTGCACTGAGCAAATTTATTCTCATCCTCAAGGCTCTTGAGGATCAATTTCCTGCCCTGCGTAGCCGCAACTGTATCTGTCAATAAAGCAAATACCTGACAATGCTGACTGTACTCTTTTATACCCGGTCCATCAAGATATACGCCTTCCTCATCCCTACAGCATACGTTGACAGCACATCTGACTTTTTCTGCTCTCTTATTATATTCTCTTGCAGTATCATTTCTGCCGACATACTCACATAGCTTTGCTGCATGCATCAATCCATAGATATATAGCAGACTCTCCATTGTGAGGGGTCTCCCGCCCATCCCGGCAAGCGGCATTCCAGTCGTGTCCCTCCAGGGAATCGCCCAGTCTATGAAGGACCAGTATCTTGAGCCATTTCTGCCGCCTATACTTTCAAGCATTCCTCTGTCATCAAGATGCTGCTCGAAGAAGTTAAGAATATTGTCTATAGTTCCCAGATGTGTTCTTACCAACTCTTCATCTCCGAAGAACATCATATGATCATAAACCATAAGTATATAATAGACAGAGAACATGGGAATAACATTAGCTGCGACTGTTGGATAGCATGCATTCAAAAGACCGTCTGCTCTCTGTGACCGTCTGAAATCATCCATACATTGCCTTGCCAATCTGTCATCTGCTGAAATCATATATGTATATAGAATCTCAACCCTTGCATCCATTATGTATTGCAGCTGCTCATAGAATGGACAGTCAATATATGTCTCATGCATACAGCGCTTCAATGTACGTAGACTTATATCCCAGATTGCAGGAAATCTGTCATCAGAAGCTTCCGCCGTAGTTGATACCGCAAGCGGATATCCTGTCTCAAGATAATCAAAGCCTTCTATCACAAGTTCCTCTCCAGTCTCAATTTCCAGCCTGATAAACCTGAAGGTACGAAACCAGAATGGTTCGAATATCTCCAACAGATTATCACTTCCATAACCTGATACGTTATAAATATCCGTATATCCGCTTAAATAGCCATTTTCCCAATCAAGGCGATTATCTTTTATAGGTGAAGCACTGCCCGGATACGTTCCATTCCGCACATAACCTTCCGAGCAAAGCAGCCTGATCTTGCTTCCTGCACCATTCTTAACGCGCAGGGATATATAACCGCACGTCAATTCTCCGGCATCAATCTCTATCGTTTGTTTTATACCGGCATGAAGCGTCACTGTCCCTGCGCCTTGCAGGAATGGCTCCCAGGTAAATATTTCCTGTGAGGTATCCTTAGGTACAACTCCTGCGAAATTGCAGGGATCTTTCCTCATGTAAGGTATCGGTCTTTCAGATAAATTACCGGGCGTTGATGAATTTTTCATCTCCCTCGCATTATAGGCATAAGCATACTCCCAATTGCTGTCATTGAATCCGGGAAGTTTCCACCCTGCATTCGACATTTCACCTGTTCGCTCCTCCATGAACATTAAGGGAGCAAATCCCTCTCTCTCACGGACGAACTTACAGCCTTCACTCATCCTGCATCTCCAACTCTCATCAGCATAGATATTTTCTGATTCATCCATATCGTTATGAGTTTCAAAGAAAAGGCCGGGTGTGCATGTACGGAACATGCTAAAATTGCCATCGGTATGTGCTACAGGATATCGGAGAACCTCTACTGCAAGTACATTACCTCCTTCTTTCAGATAAGAGGCAATATCTATCTCATCACGGTACCAAGCATGATTGTCACCCCTTGCGGGACCCAATTCAACAAATACTCCATTTATATATAATTTATAACGAGTATCTGCAGATATCCATATTTTATAGCTTGCAGGAATTCGTAAAAACTCGCATTCCTTTCTAAAATAGACAAGGACTGGCTGTTCATGCAGCTTCTCATCCCATATTGGTCGCCATATCCAATGTGTCATAGGTATTGTTCTTTGTTTCATTGCTTCTCCTCAGTACATCTCTGAATAAATCTTTCATAGTAGTCAATCATCTCATCCTCATAGAATCTCTTATCTCCATGCCTTGCACCTTTTAGAAGATAATATTCCACATCCTTACCAGCATTCGTAAGAGCATTATACAGTTCCTCTGCGTGCCATGGCGGAACTATAAAATCTTCGGTACCCTGTGCGATCAGTGTCGGTGGAATCTTAGCCTCTGGGCTGATTCGCGACAGAATAGAGAGAGGCTCAAGAAGTTCTGCCTGTTTATCAAGATCAGGTGTTTTTGTAAGTGCTGCAAATGTTGACTTCACACTCTCGGTAACAGGATGAGATTCCATTTCCTTCGTGTCAAATTCTCTCATGGAGCGCACAAGATCAGTCGGACCGAACAATTCTATAATACCGGATACTTCAGCGGAAACACTTAAGTTATCATTCGGAGAATCGAATTCTTCTCCATGATATCCGGCAAGCATAGAAAGATGTGCTCCTGCGGAATCCCCAAGCAGAATAATCTTATCCGGACTCCCTCCATATTCTGATGCATGCATGCGAATATAACGAACGGCACTTCTTACATCCTCTGCTGCATCCTGACCATTGCATATCTCGCTGCCTCTGTATTCTGCCATAGCAACAAGCCACCCTCTCTCAGCCAACCTTACCATTGTCGGAACACGATACCTGACCTGAGGTGTCTTCCATCCACCACCTGTTATATACAGTACAATTGTAAAAGGTTCCGGCTTTTTTGTCCTATCCTCAGATCTCGGTATGAGCATCTGCATAGAAAGACTCTTTTTTAAAGTCTCACTCCCAAGTTCACCAGGAACTATTTTAAATTCCACATCGTGATTACATACAACACTATATAAACCTCCTTGCAGGTTTAATACTTTTTTCATTATATACCCCTCCTATTGCTGTCCACAATGCAGCAAGTGGTCTTTAACTTGATGCTCTTACCTTCTATTAGTCGCGCAGCATGAAATCCATCGACTCAGGCAGTACTTTGTTCCAGTAAGACGAATCGTGTGCTCCTTCGCTCTCGCAATACTCAAAAGGAATACCCGCTTTACGGAGATCATTTGCAAACTTACAGTCCACAACGTATGTTCGGTCATCCTCGGTACCACAACACACATACAAACCTGGCAGTTCCTTGCCCGCGTCTTTTGCTTGACTGAGTATGGTAAGCGGATCATAGTAATGCTGATAATTCTCTTTGCTTATAAATACTCTATTGAGCAAAGGAAGTGGCAGAATACCCATATCCGACAAATCGTAAGGGTATATAGCCGGAGACATAGCGATAATTTTTGAGAATGTATCCATATAACGGCTGCCGAGCGCTAACGCTCCATATCCACCCATGGACATTCCGCCGATAAATGTATCCTCTCGGTGCGTAGAAAGCGGGAATAGCTTACGCGTTACCGCTACAAGTTCCTCTGCTATAAATCTGCCATAGAATGTACGCTCTTCCGGTTGATCAATATAAAATGAATTTTCACCATTGGGTATAACTACAGCAAAGCCTTTGGCAGTTGACAGCTCAGCGAAATTGATGTGGGACAGAATCATCTCTGCATTGGAACTGTATCCATGCAGATAGTACAGTGTCTTAAATGGTTTCACTTCAGCTGTATAGTCATATGGGTTTGCAGGAGTGTACCCGTCAAAAGGTAATATGACTTTAGCCGAAACAGTGCGTGACATCATTTGTGATAAAAAATCAATTGAAATAATTGCCATGTGAGAAAACCTCCTCTTAATTTTTATAATGTGTTATAATGGTATATTTTCCTTTCCTTCAAGTCCATTTATTCTATAGAGTGCCTCATAAACCTTTTTCATGTCCCGCTCACTCATACTTACTGTTGCATGAATAGGCATTCCTCTCTTAACCTCCTCCATATGACTATCCCTAGCTATCTGATCAGGAGACAGACCTACTGCGCTCAGATCAGCCTGCTTGGTCTTCATGAGCTCCAATGCCTCATCAACATCCAGATCACAGTCCCACAGATCTCCAACAGTCATATAGTCACTATATAAGATAGGCAGCTTGGTTGTGCTCTCTATAAAGACACTTTCAGATAATAGCAGATCCACTGAAGATGAACCCGCGCGTATTACATAATTACCGCTTTCCACATACCAATCTGACAAACCAGGGTTATAACCTGCAAAGCTTCTCTTGTCGAGTTCGAATACAGCCACACCTACTTCTCCCGGTTTCAGAGATAGCTTCTTAAAACCCTTAAGTTCCTTCACAGGTCTTTGAAGAATCTTGCCTTCACATGGCTGTACATATAGCTGAACAATCTCATTTCCCGCACGGGTACCTGTATTCTGCACGTCAATATATACTGTCAAAGTGTCTGTATCGATTATTCTGTCACTGGAGAGACGCATATTCATATAAGCAAACGTGGTGTAGCTGAGACCAAAACCGAATGGATATTCCACAGGGATCTTCCTCTTATCGTACCATCTGTAGCCTATATATATTCCCTCCGCATAATTGACATCATATCCTGTTTCCGGAAAGTCAATATAGCACGATGTATCTTCGAGACGTAAGGGAAATGTCTCAGCCAGCTTACCTGATGGATTCTTATCACCGAACAAAAGATCTATTGCTGCACTGCCAACCTCCTGACCACCAAGATACATATAGAGAATTGCGGACACATCTCCTCTCCATGGCATATATACGGGACTTCCGGCATGGAATACAACTACTGTTCTTGGCTGAACAGCACATACAGCCTCTATAAGCCTGTTCTGTGACTCAGGAATCGCAAGTGTGCTTCTGTCATGCCCCTCAGACTCAAATGAATTCGGTAGTCCGGCAAAAATCACAGCGGTATCTGCTTCTGATGCTACTCTTACAGCCTCTGCTAACAATACGCAGTCTGCAAGATCATCCTCTGTATTAAAACCTTCTGCATATGAAATATTTGGTATGTCCCTGGAAAATGCAAGAGCACTTACAGCGTCTGTTACATTCACATGGCTTGAGCCACCTCCTTCGAATCTGGGTTTATCGGCAAACCCGCCTATGAATGCTATCTTATCTCCCCACCTTAGAGGAAGCGTTCCGTCATTTTTAAGCAGGACAGCACATCTGGCAGCTGCATCTCTTGCAAGCGCGCGCTGTACCTCCTTATCATAGTCCGCCTCTGCATCTGCTGTTCCTTCCAGTTCTCTGTCTATCCATGTAAGCAGTCGTCTCACAGCTTCATCAAGAATATCCATCGATAACGCACCAGATCTCACCGCCTCTGCAATCAGCCTGTCATTCTCACCATAAGATGTTGGCATCTCCAGTTCAAGACCTGCTGCAAGTGCCTTTGGCCTTTTGTTCATGGCAGACCAGTCTGTCATTACAATACCGTCATATCCCCACTCTTTACGAAGAATATCATCAAGAATATGTTTATTCTCACAGGCATAGGTACCATTGATACGATTATATGAACACATCATGGTATGCGGTGAAGCTTTTTTAACAATCATCTCAAAGGCCGATAAGTAAATCTCACGAAGTGACCTCTCATCAACGATCGCATTCACACTCATGCGATTCGTCTCCTGATTATTGGCTGCAAAATGCTTAGGGCATGCACCAACTCCCTTGCTCTGAATGCCCCTTGCAAGAGCACTGCCCAACTCTCCTGCTACATAAGGATCTTCGCTCAGGTATTCAAAATTCCTTCCGCACAAAGGACTTCTCTTCATATTCACAGATGGTCCTAAGACAGTATGAACTCCTGTAGCCCTGGCAGTCTCCCCGAGTGCTGCACCAATTGATTCAAGCAGCCCAACATCGAACGAAGCGGCCAATGCACTCCCGGTAGGGAAGCATATCGCAGGAATCACTTTGCCTTCCTCGTTAAAGGTCCTCATGCCATGAGGACCATCACTCATCTTAATCGCAGGAAGCCCCAGGCGTTTAACAGGCTTCGTATGCCACATATCTGAACCTGAGCAAAGTCCTGCCTTCTCTTCCAGTGTCATCTCCTCAATCAACTTATCTATGTCCAGCATTTCTTATTCCCTTCTAAAATTAGATTTTCCATATTTCCTGTCATCATTATCAACTACGAACCAGTCCCATCCTTGTATAGATTTCATACGGGGCGTCATTATCATGAAGGAATTCCGCAATAGCTGCTCTCATCTTTGCTGCAATCAGAGGATTGTCCTCTGGTATATCTTTACTGTTGTCCTCCTCCAGGCCATAACATATGTACATTTCGTTTCAGGTTCTTATACTGCTATTCCTATTGCTGCCCACACTGCGGCTAGTAGTTATTATCCCCCATGATTAGTTTATATATCCCTTTAGTATTTTGTCATCTGTTGATTATAATTATAATTATGGATATTCTAATTGTCTAATTTGTTTAATTTATTAAGCAATAAATATTCTTAAGACTATGAGCGCAATTTCACTTTTCAGAGTCACATATGTATTATGGCATGTTACCACAATATTTAGCACCTCTACAAAATATCGACAATGGAGATAGGAATAAAATAATAAAAACGAATTAGAGAGTATACGAGGATCTATATCAGGAATTATGTCTGACACTGCTCCTTAGTATCAATAAATTTAAACTTAATACATGAGGCTGGTAATAATCAGATCAATTACCTGATCTATAGAGCTTGCTTACCTGTAGAGCATACAAAAAGCCGGAGAGAATCAAACTTTCGATTCCTCTCCGGCCATGCTCACTGGCAGATATTTCTTACTTTCTTTGTCTAGTCTTATGTTCTACTCGCCACTTTGTGCAATCCTGCCGACAGCAAAACCTGCAGATACAGCGTTTCTTCAGAACGTTTCACATATTCCACATTTGGAATATAAGTTACCTTATGCAGTTCTTCACGATCTTATAATCGTAGTATCTGCCGGAACCACTAATTTAAAGCTTCCTTCTTCCTGGCTCATTTTCTTCATCCTCTCTTATCTCTTCTCCCGTCAATATCCTCACAAATATCGCCTTGAGCAGTTATTATCTTTCTATATTTACCTTGTCAATCCAGTCCAGCAGCTGCTCATTGTCCAATATGCCATTGGTCAAAAGATTCAGAAATCGAAGCGGCAACCGATTCATCTTATAAATGGCTCGACAGGTGCTCCGTTCCCATCCATCCTTTAATTCCAATACATCCCTGAAAAGCATTATAAGATGACACGATATTATGGTCTCTATGCCCGTCATCGCGAGATTGACGAAAACCTTCATAAAGTTGTAGCTAAATCGAAGCGCAAGACCATTTTGGATTTCAATAAATGGCGGCTTCTCATTCTTTTATCCTTCGGTTATGACCCCCTACAATGTCCGAAGTGCAATCATAAAATGGAATTTTTGGAACTCTATCATTGCCACAAACGCGTTTCTCTAGATGAACTCTATGAAAGGACCATGACCGATTCCGACCTGCTTGACATTTGGTCTTGCAAGAATGGACAACGCCCATACTAAAATGCGCGAACTTGGATATGAAAGTATCGAAACACCAGCAATTTATCGACATGGGACTCCATAACGTTGACAAATATCAATTAGCAGCATTCGAGGCGATGTCAAACAAGGAATTTACCCAAAGGAGTTCAGACTTTTATTCTGATAGTACAGTGAAAAATGAAAAGACCGTATGGAAATCCCTGGACGGCAAAGAAAACCACGCCTTTCAAGGGCGTATGATTGGCGGCTGCATGAATGTGCTGCGCATACTGCTAGCCACAAGGTTTGCCCCTGTGCCGGACTTTTTGGAAAAATACAAGAGTGATGGTTTCATCTGGACGTTGGAAAGCAACGTCAGCGAAATGTGGTCGGGAGAGATTTACCGCACCCTTTGGCAAATGCGCGAATGCGGCTGGTTCAAGTATTGTAACGGCATTCTATTCGGACGTCCTGACCCTGACGATAATTTCGAGGCAGATGATTTTATCCTGCTTGACGCCCTAAAAAACGGGCTTGCATGTTTAAATATTCCTGTACTTTATGATACCGATATAGGCCATACCACCCCACGGATTCAAATTATTAACGGAGCTTACGG
>Ga0153921_1000633_pt1 | contig 17505 bp, 19 predicted proteins | sample TSNJ005MetaG_FD_104691 | JGI IMG/M metagenome (GOLD analysis project Ga0153921, IMG submission 104691) | Attine ant fungus gardens microbial communities from New Jersey, USA - TSNJ005 MetaG | ecosystem: Host-associated > Fungi > Mycelium > Unclassified | place: USA: New Jersey, Brendon T. Byrne... | reverse complement strand
TTCGGCTATATCCATTCAGGTGCCGGAAAAGAAGAAACCCTTAAAAACAATACTGCATCCTTTGGCAAATATGCGATCGTGCCGCGCTTTTTGAACGATGTATCCAATATCGATACGCGTGTTGAACTGTTTGGCAGAACGTATGCGCATCCAATCGGCCTGGCGCCGGTCGGCATGCTGCGGCTGGCGCATGAAGAAGCGGAATTGGCTGTCTCAAGAGCCGCCGCAGGGCTCGGTATTCCGTACATACAGAGCACGGTATCCAGCTACAGCATGGATGATGTCTGCAAGGTCGTACCAGATAGCCCGAAATGGTTCCAGCTCTACTGGTCAACAGACCAGGAGATCTCTTACAGCTTTGTGGAACGGGCTGAAAAAGCCGGTTATGAGGCGATCGTCGTCACCATCGATACCGTGATGCTCGGCTGGCGCCAAACAGATGTCAAAAATCAGTTCTCGCCGCTGAAACTCGGCTACGGCACAGGAAACTATGCCAGTGACGAGGTCTTCCTGTCGACGCTGCCGGATCACTCGCAGGAAAGCATTATTGACGGCGTCGTTAACAATATTTATCATCCGACGCTCTGCTGGGACAACATCCTTGAACTGAAAAGACGGACACCCCTTCCTATCGTGCTGAAAGGCATTTTGGACCCGGAAGATGCCAAGCAGGCTATTGATGCCGGTATTGACGGCATCATCGTCTCCAATCATGGCGGTCGTCAGCTGGACGGTGCGATTGCAGCGATTGATGCGCTGCCTGGCGTTGTTGAGACAGCGGCTGGCCGTGTGCCGGTCCTGTTTGACAGCGGCATCCGCAGCGGCGCCGATGTCATGAAAGCTGTTGCACTCGGTGCGGATATGGCCTTTGTCGGCCGTCCATTTGTTTACGGCCTTGCCATCGGCGGCCAGGAAGGCGTCGAGAAAGTGCTGTCCAACATCATTCAGGAATTTACCGTTTCCGCTTCATTGGCCGGTGCCCAAAACATCAGCCAGCTGAAAGAACGGAAAGTGGCAAAAGTTTAAGATATGAAAACATCCGCTCTCGGGCGGATGCTTTTTTTATTGAGAAAGGCTTTGTTTGAAATACAGGTGAAGCGGGAAAGCCTGTACAAATGCATAAATGAATCCAGCTTAGTCACACCAGGTACCTGCACTTGACTGCATAATTGCTACAACACGGCAAAAGCTAAGAAAAAGGAAAAGGTGGGATTCATGATGGCAAAGCGAAAAGATGAAAAGACAGCACCCAATGTTTCCGGGAGCTTCCAGATTGTGAGCGAGGAACAGCAAAAGGATTTGCAAAATGTGCAAAAAGAACATGATCTGGACGAGAAGAGCCTGTATTACGCCAGAAACTTCATGGAAGATTGATGCTTAATCGGCGCTGGGCTTAAGATCGCCGTATAAAGCGGGAAAACCGCCGTATGTAGCAGGAGAATCGCCGAATGGGGCGGAGAAATCGCTGTATGAAGCGGGAGAATCGCCGAATGGGGCGTGAAAATTACCGAATGAAACGAGAAAATCGCCGAATGTGGCGTGAAGATCGCCGTATGAAGCGGGAGAATCGCCGAATGCGGCCGGAAAATCGCCGTATACGCGGCCGGGGTTGCCGAACCCCGTAACAAGCGCACCCGAATCGAACACGCAGCCCACTAGAAGAGAGTTTGTCCTTCATCAAGGACAAACTCTCTTCTTTTTTTGTAAATTTGTGTCTTATGTGTAAAGGCCTGTTGATTTCAGCTATAAACCGTGGTATGGTATCAAATAACATATTAATCTGATAAGTGTACTTATAATTAAAAAGAGGTGACAGAATGGCCTATAAACTAAGCGTGCTAGACCAGAGTCCGGTGGCAGAAGGTGAGTTGCCGAGCGATGCCTTGAAACAGACAGTCCATTTCGCCAAACAGGCAGAGGAATGGGGGTATTACCGTTTTTGGGTTGCGGAGCATCATCATCATGACCAGCTTGCCGGTTCCTCCCCGGAAGTACTGGCGGCCTATTTGCTGGCAAGAACAAATCGCATCAAAATTGGTACAGGCGGAGTCATGCTTCAGCACTACAGCCCCTTTAAAGTAGCGGAGAATTTCCATGTGCTGTCTTCGCTGGAGCCGGGAAGGGTTGATCTTGGCATTGGTAAGGGACCGGGCGGCCTGCCTCTTGCGGCTAAAGCGCTTCATTACAGTGAACAGCCGATTGAGGAACGGAAGGGGTTTGAAGAGAAGCTGCGTTTTTTGACGGAGCTGCTTGAAAATCAGGTTGATGCGGAAAGTGCTTTTCATTTGCTCAGTGCCACCCCGTTGCCAGAACAAAAGCCGGATCGTTTCTTGTTGGGGGCCAGCATGGAAAGTGCGTTGTTTGCAGCAAAGTATGAATGGAACTTCGTCTTCGCGGCGTTTCTGAATCCGAACGAAGGGCTGCTCCAGGAGGCGGCCCATCTGTATAGAAGTTTATATCCGAAAGGCCGTTTTCTAGCTGCTGTTACCGTAATCGCCGCTTCTACAGAAGAGCAGGCAAAGCAGCTGGCAGGAGAACAGAAGATTTTCAAAGTCCATTTGGACAGTGGCACCACCGTGACAGTGGGCACCAGAGAACAGGCAGAAGCATACGGAAAGAGTGCGAAAGAGGGCTACCATGTCACAGAGCATAAACCCGAAGTGATCTGCGGCACTTCCGAGCAAGTGAAAGCTGCGCTGGATCATCTCCACGAACGTTTCGGAATTGATGAATTCATTTGCCATACACCTGTAAGGCAAGCCGCTGACAGGTTTCTGTCATTCAAACTGATCAGTCCTGAATATCATGCAAGTGAGAAGGAAGGGGAAGAACATGCCATCTAAAAAGAAAGTCAGATTCGGCGTCATGCTGCATGGTCCTGGCAGCCATATGAATTCATGGAAGGATCCGTCGGTCAGACCGGATGCCAGTGTCAGCTTTGCACATTATCTCGAAGTCGCGAAAAAAGCAGAAGCAGTCGGGTTCACATTTGCACTGGTAGCAGACGGCTTGTACATTACAGAGAAGTCGATGCCGCATTTCCTCAATCGGTTTGAGCCGCTGACGATACTCTCGGCATTGGCAGCAGCGACAGATAAAATTGGTCTTGTCGGCACCTTATCGACGTCATACAGTGAACCGTTTACAGTGGCACGCCAATTCGCTTCACTCGACTTGATCAGCGGCGGCCGTGCCGGCTGGAATGTGGTGACTTCGCCGCTGGAAGGCTCTGCAAAGAACTTCGGAAAAGAACATCCGCCGCATCATCTCCGCTATGAGATTGCCCAAGAACACGTAGAAGTGGTCAAAGGCCTGTGGGATTCCTGGGAGGATGACGCTTTTGTCAGGGACCGCGAGTCGGGCGCGTTCTTTGATCCGGAGAAGCTGCACCGCTTGAATTATGAAGGCAGGCACTTTTCTGTGGAAGGCCCGCTGAATGTCGGTCGTTCCAAACAGGGACATCCGGTCGTCTTTCAGGCAGGCGGTTCGGAGCCGGGCCGGGTGCTGGCTGCGCAGGAAGCAGATGCAATTTATGCAAGAGCCGATACCCTGGAAGAAGCGCAAGCATTCTACCGTGATGTGAAGGAAAAAGCGGAGAGCTTTGGGAGAAACCGTGACGACCTGCTTATTTTTCCAAGCATCTCGCCAATTGTCGGGGCGACAGAAGCAGAAGCGGAGGCCCGCTACCAGGAAATCAGTTCTTACGTAACAATTGAAGAAGCACTGAATTTCCTCGGCCGTTACTTTGAGCACCACGACTTCAGTGTGTACCCGCTTGATGAGCCATTCCCGGATGTTGGCAATCTCGGGGAAAACAGCTTCAAGTCCTCGACAGACCAAATTAAAGGCTGGGCGAGAGAGCGGAACCTTACATTACGGGAAACGGCTCTTGAGGCGACCACTCCGCGAACTCCGTTTATCGGCACATATGAGCGGGTAGCCGAGCGGATCATTGAATGGATTGACGGTGAGGGCGCTGATGGATTTGTTCTGAATGCACCAGCGCTGGGTAAAGATCTTGATGACTTTACGGAGCATGTCATACCTATTTTAATTGAAAGAGGCTACTATACAAGGGAGCATGCGGCCGAAACACTTCGGAGCAATCTGGGGCTACCTTTTAAAGAGAGCCGTTACACTAAGGTGAATGCATAATATATTTAGAAAAGGCGACATCGGCTCATTTGCCGATGTCGCCTTTTCATAAGAGCGTCTTACGTCGTTTCCAATACCAGTCTGTCGGCAATGGAGGCAGTCAGCTGCTCTATCATCTCCTCATAGGTATCACCAATAAGGTGTTTTTGGAGTGACAAAAGAATAAGCGAGCGAATCATGCTGACAATCACAGCCGGCGGCAGCTCTTTCATTGTACCGGCTGCCTGCCATTTTTCGATATAAGGAACAAGAAAAGCAATATCTCCTTTTTCGTTGCCAGCCAACTTTTCAGGAGGCAGTTTGCGCAGGAGCTGCTCCATGACAGTCTGGTCAAATAATTGACGCAGCAGCGGGCTTTCGCTTAACAGGCAGAGCGCGTCCTGCAAAAAGGTCTGGAAAGCCGTTCTGGTCAGCACAGGTTCAGCTGAAAGTTTCTTCACAAGCCGTTCCCTCACTGTCGCTTCTTCCATTTCCAATATCTCAAAGTACAAAGCTTCTTTGGATGGGAAAAAGAGATAAAAGGTTCCCTGGGCAATGCCGCATTGCTTCGTCAGGTCACTGATGCTTGTTTTCTTTAAGCCCAGATTCATAAATAAGTTCCGGCCTTCTTGCAGCAATTTGCTGTGAATATGCTCTTTTTCCTGTTGGTTGAATTTGCCCGCCAAGCGACTCACCTCTTACATCTTCATCTAATTCTTTGGTTCAGACGGCAGGAGGAACATGGTGCAGAACAGTCCTGCAGCCGCTACAGTAAAGCAGCCCCACAGCATCAAATCCATGCCGTTCATAAAGGATTCATACAGATGATCAAGCAAGGGCGGTGCACCCTGCTGAATTGCCGCAATGCCCCTTGTATAGCTGTCGTGAACAATTGTTTTCGTTTCAGTTGGAAAGGCTTCAAGCTGCAAATGACTGCGATAGCCGGCATTCAGGATAGAGCCCAAAATGGCAACCCCGAGCGACCCGCCGACATTTCTGGCCGTCTGGATGACAGACGAGCCCATGCCGCTTTGGGCGGAGGGCAGCGCACCAAGTGCAAGATCCATTGCAGTCGGCATGGCAAAGCCCATGCCAAGTCCAAATATAAAAAGCCAGGAGCCGACCATCCATTCACTGCTTGTCACCGAAGTGAAGGCACCTGTAACGGTTCCTCCTGTAATCAGCAAGAAACCCAACAGGATAATTCGTTTCGGCTCCCATTTTGAAAGCGCAGTTTCGGCAAACAATCCGCCAAAAACCAAGCCAGCAATTAATGTTAATAACCTCAGGCCGCTGCCGAAAGCATCTGTATGCAGGACAATCTGAAAATATTGTGGCACCACAAAGAGCATCCCAAACAACAATACATTCAGCAGTACCGCAAGAAACAGAGACCAGCGAAAACGGGCCGAGTGGAAAATCTTCATATCTATAAGCGGATTCCTGGTTTTGTTTTGTCTCAGAATGAATAAGAAAAGAAACAAGACACCGGCAATGCAAGAGCTTGCCGCAATGCCATTCGTCCAGCCTTTACCGCCTGCTTCAATTGTACCATAGGACAGAGAAAGCAGGCCAATGCTTGCAAGCGCGATGCCAGCAAAGTCTATTCCAGCCTGCCGCTGGCCATAGGACTCAGGAAGGAAACAGATCACTGCCAAAGCTGTGATCGCGATAACCGGAATGTTTATTAAAAAGATCCAGCCCCACCAAAAGTGATCCAGCATCCAGCCGCCCAAAAGTGGACCGATCGGCAAGCTGAGCATAACCCCTGTCATGACGATAGCAACCGCTTTAGACCGTTCCTTTTCAGGGAAGATTGCAGGCAGAATTCCCGTTGAAAGTGTGATCACAAAGGCGGCGGCAATGCCCATCAGGACTCTTGATGAGATAAAGATGGTGCTCGATCCTGCCCAAGCACAGAACAGGGAGCTGGCGGCGAATAAGACAAAGGACATGAGCAGCAGTTTCTTTCTGCCAAAACGGTCGCCGAGCAAGCCGGCGGGCAGCATGAAGACAGACAGTGACAATGTGTAGGAATTGATAAACCATTGCAGCTGTCCTGTGGAAGCATTGAACTCAGCTGCAAGTTTCGGAAGTGCGATGTTCAAGACAGTCATATCCAGCCCGACCATCATCGCAGCCAATGTTAAGGCAGCCAGTCCCCACCATTTTCTATTTTGCATAATAAAACACGCTCCTTTTGAACCTATGAATATTTTGTATTTGTATTCACATGATAAACGCATTAGTGACAGTCGTAAAGCCTTTTTGTGAATAATTTAAAAAAATATTCACGAAATAGAATCGAAAGGTGGTGTCAGCAAGCTGGATATAAAAGCAGGCACCTCTTCCTGTATAATGAGATAATAATTGGAAAAATAAGGGGGAGAGGGAGCTGGGACATAGAAGAACAATTGCACTCATCGGAGGCAGCGGAACTGTCGGCCGACATATTGCTGAAAGAGCCGCAGCCAGTGGCTATGCTGTCCGCATACTTGCTAGAAATCCGGAGAAATTACGCTCTCATCATGAGGAAGTTGCTGTGACTTTATATCAGTTTAATTAACATAATGCATATTCTACACAGCAAAAAGGATCTTTCATCAAGAGATCCTTTTAATTATTTATTGAATTAAACACCCGTTAGCTTAACAACGAGTTTATTAAAATTGTTCCCCAAAAAAGAAACTCATAATAAAAACCACAAATAGGAATATCGTAAGTGGCTTTCGTATTTCCCATAAAAATCCCATGTTTTAATAGCTTTCGATACTGTAAATAGATTAAGTTGAAAGTAAAATTAAATTACTCAAGTCAATCTCAGATAAAAACTTTATTAAGCAATTTATACTATTATTCATAATTTAGGGATGCTATAATACCAAAAATCAACATTTCACGTGAATTAATGATGAAGTGATGAATTCGTATTTTGACTGGAGGGAAGGACTTGAATAGGAAAGTTTTTTTATTAGCACTTATTACTATCATTATATGGGGATCAACGTTCGCTGCTATTCGTGCAGGTTTACAAGGAGGTTATTCTGCAGGACATTTAGTCCTCATTCGTTTTCTTGTAGCATCAGGTGCCTTTCTCATCTATGCTTTATGGCCAGGAGTTCGATTTCAGTTACCAAGAAAAGATGATATTTTTAAAATTTTAATGCTCGGGTGGATTGGTATCAGTATCTATCAAATAAGTCTAACCTTCGGAGAACAAACAATCGAGGCTGGAGCAGCTAGTATGATCATTAGTTCAGCACCTATCTTTGCCTCCTTAATTGCTATTTTAGTGTTAAATGAGAGATTAAATATATATGGATGGATAGGCCTGAGCATTGGATTCATCGGTATTATATTAATTACATTAGGAACTACAGGTGCATCTTTTCATATGTCCACAGGAGTTTTTTGGATGCTGTTAGCAACTATTACGACATCGATATTTTTTGTTTTCCAAAAGCCATTTTATAATCGTTATAAACCAATTGAGCTAATGGCATATTTTACTTGGGCTGGTACATTGCCACTTTTTATTTTTATTCCTGGCCTTTTTCAAGATATTCAAAATGCAACACTTGAAGCACATTTATCAGCTATTTATGTTGGTATTTTCCCAGCAGCAGTTGCTTATGTTACTTGGGCAACAGCACTCTCTTTAGGTAAGACGAGTTCTGTTACAAGCATGATGTATATAGTACCGGTTATTGCTATTATAATTGCTTGGATTTGGCTTCGTGAATGGCCAAGCACTCTTTCATTTATAGGTGGGATCATTGCTATTTCAAGCGTTGTTGTTGTCAACTGGATGGGAAATAGGGATCGTCTAGTAACCGTGAATGAAAGTTAAGCTGTGATGCGGTAATTAATGCTTTTGGCCAGCCGGCAAAGGCTGTCCCGCTGTATAGTAAAACAACAGCGCTTATTTTGGAGTCCATGCAGGAAAAGCAGATTAAACGATATATTGGAGTCACGGGTGCGTCATTCCCTGTAAAGGGTGATCAGAAAGGCATAGTAAATCGAATCGGCCAGATAGCGGATAAGCGGCACATCAGATGTACACCTTTTATAGCAAATTAAGAAACAAAACCTCCATAAACGTCAAAGACGTTTATGGAGGTTTCTGTTGAATATAGCAGCTTAGTCTTTTTGTTTATCCTGCTTCTCTTGTTTCTCAGCAGCTTTGCGTTCTTCTTTAGCTTGCTGTTCAGCAGCTTTATGCTCTTCCTTAGCTTGCTGCTCAGCAGCTTTATGCTCTTCTTTAGCTTGCTGCTCAGCAGCTTTATGCTCTTCCTTAGCCTGCTGTTCAGCGGCTTTATGCTCTTCTTTGGCTTGCTGTTCAGCAGCTTTGAGTTCTTCTTTTTCTTGTTGTTCAGCGGCTTTGCGTTCTTCTTTAGCTTGCTGTTCAGCAGCTTTGCGTTCTTCTTTTTCCTGCAGTTCAGCAGCCTTGCGTTCTTCTTTGGCTAGCTTTTCGGCTTCTTTCTTTTCAGCTTCGGCCTGTTTTTGTTCTGGAGTTTTGGCTTCATTCTTGTTCTGGATAGCTTCTTTTTTCTTCGCTACTGCAGCCTTTTTCTCAGCGACGATTGTTTCTTTTTCCGCTTTTTTGCTATCTTTTTTGGCTTTAACATCTGCTTTCTTTTGTTCTATAGTGGCTTGCTTTTCATTCTTTTTAGCTTGGACATTCGCTTTTTTCTCAGCAACAATGGCTTCTTTTTCAGCCCTTTTGTTTTCCTGCTTGACTTTAACATCTGCTTTCTTTTTCTCTACAGCAGCTTTCTTTTCATCTTTTTTTGCCTGCACATCTGTTTTTTTCTTGGCAACAGTCGCTTCTTTTTCAGCCTTTTTGCTATCTTTTTTTGCTTTAATATCAGCTTTTTTCTTCTCTACTGCAGTTTTTTTCTCTGTTTTCTTTTTTTCTACTTGAGCTTTTTTCTCAGCCTGTTTTGTTTCCTTTTTGGCTTTAGCGTCAGTCTTTTTTTGTTCTTCTTTTGCATTTTGTTGGCCAGTTGCTGGAGTTTCGACTTTGTCTCCAATGGTTGGCGTTTCAGCTGCTGGCTGTTCAATTTTCGGTACGGCCGCTTCTTCTGCATAGACAGCTGAAGCTGGAATCAATAGACTTGCTGCAATAAGAGATTGGATCATTGCCTTTTTCATAATTATGCGCCCCTTGTCCTAGTAAATTTGTTATTAACCAAATTATAACGCTGTATAGGGTTGCTTGAATAGTAAAAATTTTATATTTTATATATTTTTTTCTACTTGGAAACATCTTTTAGTCCTATAAATAAAAGTGATCAGGGGAAGGAGGGTGGAGGAAAGAACTATTTTACGAAGGCAGCAGGGGGTGGATACTTCCTAACGTGTAAAGACTATAAAACGCACCTAAGAAATGAAGTAGGTATGTCGTTAGCCGAACGATTGAAATTGCAACAGTAGAATATAAGAAAAGGGGAGCCCGGGCATAAATGCTGGGACTCCCTTTCTGCATGAAAGAAGCTTATTTTGCCTCTTCAGTTTTTTTCTCAGCGGCTTTCAGCTCTTCTTTAGCCTTTTTTTCAGCAGCTTTCAGTTCTTCTTTAGCTTTTTTCTCAGCAGCCTTCAACTCTTCTTTAGCCTTTTTTTCAGCGGCTTTCAGCTCTTCTTTAGCTTTTTGTTCAGCAGCTTTGCGTTCTTCTTTAGTTTTTTGCTCAGCAGCTTTCAGCTCTTCTTTAGCTTTTTTCTCAGCGGCCTTCAGCTCTTCTTTAGCCTTTTTCTCAGCGGCTTTCAGCTCTTCTTTAGCCTTTTTCTCAGCAGCTTTCAGTTCTTCTTTAGCTTTTTGCTCAGCAGCTTTACGCTCTTCTTTGGCTTTCTTTTCGGCAGCTTTCTTTTCAGCCTTCGTTAGCTTTTCAGCTTTTTTGCTGTCTTTTTTTGCTTTAGCAGCAGCTTTCTTCTTTTCAGCTTTAGCTTTAGCCTCTGCTTTTTTCTTTGCGGCTTTAGCCTTTGCTTCAGCTTTCTTCTTCTCAGCCTTTGCTTTTGCTTCAGCTTTTTTCTTTGCAATTTCAGCTTGTTTGTCTGCCTTGTCTCCAGAAGTCTGACCGCCTGTTGCTGGTACTTCTACTTTTTCAGAAGTTGCAGGTGTCTCTGGTGCGGATGGCTGCTCCGTTACAGGTGCAGGTGCTGCTTCTTCTGCAAGAACAGCAGATGGTGGGATGAGCAGGCTTGCAGTAAGCAGTGAACTGATAAGTACTTTCTTCATGATGATTGTCTCCTCCTATATAGATGATTGCTCGTTCATAAAACTGAGGCAATCATGCTAGCGTTACTACAATTTTCGGCAAGATTCGATCTTTTTTGTACCTTTTTCTTAATTTTGTATAATTGACTGAGCTGATTTACAAATAAAATCAAAAGAGTTATGGGACAATATTGATCAAACATGACAACAAGAAGGAGAGAGTATCTTGAATCCAGGACAGGAAAAATTCAAAGTCTACATATTGGAACGTGTTCAAAAAGAAAGACGTGCAGAAGCAGAGGATTTGCTTCGTGAAAGCTTCAGTAAACAGTATGATGGAACGTTCGACCAGGCCTATTTGAACCGTTTTATGGAGAAAATGAAGTCATTCCTTCAGCTGGAGCATGCCGCAGAAGTCGAGCAGACCATGAACGAATTTGCTGCCAAGCTGAATCGGAAGAAGGACTAGACTGTGTGCCGCGCTCAATGGAGTGCGGCTTTTTTGGTAAATATAGATTACATTGATATACTTCCATAAGTTGATTTGTGCTGAACAGTTTTTTTGTAGCCATAAATGGTTTGCACAGGGTTTGGCGGTGGGGCAGCTTGATAAAATGCACTTTGGAGAAAGATGAAGAGAGTATAAAGATAGAGAGCCATCCTGTTTCTTTCATGTAACATGGGCTGTAGAAAGATGGGGGGAGGGATTAGATGAGCTTCGAACTAAATTTTATTTGGATTGGTTTAGGAATTGCAGCAGCCGGATATTTCATAGGCAATGGTTTGAGGAATTTTAAAAATCCGATACTGGGCATGTGGGATGATGATGAAGATGACGACCATAGACTGTTAAAAGATAGTATGGTGCATCAGTTTATCGGAATACCGAAAACGGATGCAGAAAAACTTGTCGAAGAATATCCTGACATTCCGCATTTGGTGATTAATGGAACAGTCTATTATCCGAAGGGCAAGCTGCGTGAATGGCTTGCCCGGGCGGGGAAATAATCTGAGGAAACTTCAAAGGTCCTTGGGTAAATGAAGGGGGGAGTACTTATGCCAGACGACTTGGGCAAAACATGCGTGCCAAATGGCGTTGCGTTAAAGGATACTGGTTTCGGATACACATTATCTGTCATAGGCGGGAAGTATAAAATGATTATTCTATACTGGCTGTCTGAAAATGAAATCATGCGGTTCAATGAATTAAAGCGCAGTATCGCATCCATTTCTTTCAAGACACTTAGTGTGATGTTGAAGGAAATGGAAGCAGATGGAGTCGTCATACGTAAAGAGTACGCTCAAGTGCCGCCTAAAGTGGAGTATTCCCTCTCCGAACGCGGGCTTTCCCTGTTGCCTATCCTGAATATCATGTGTGACTGGGGAGAAATGAATAGAAATCCAGAGAAGCAAAATAAAATGATGACCTGAAAAAAGAGGTATTTCCAGACAGGTAATACCTCTTTTTTATCTATCACAAGTTTTTCAGAAACGTGAGATACTCTTTTGTGTTTTGGGCTAATTCATGTTCAAAGGGTTTTAAATTCTTTTCTTCCGTACCGCCTGGTTTATGTTCTTCTCCATAGAATGCATGAATCGAACGATAGTCTGCCTTACAATAGCAAAAGGTTGTTTCAAAAGGAATCAGTATTTGTTCCAGCGTGTGTCCATATCTTCCATTTTCACGGTAATCCTTAGCCTGAATCCCGGCAGAAACCGCTAAAGCCACTTTTCGATCCTTTAATTTATCACCACCTGAACCGTATGCCCAGCCGTAGTCAAGAACATCATCAAGCCATTTCTTTAAAAGAGGCGGGCAATTAAACCATTGGATCGGAAATTGCAAGACAAGATTCTGGTGGGATTCAATCAACTTCCTTTCTTTTTCTCCATCAATATTTTCTGTTGGGTATGCCTTGTATAGTTCATGTATCGTGTACATATCCGGATATTGCTTCAATTCCTCAATCCAGTACCTGTTTACAATTGATTTTTCGATGCTGGGATGCGCTACGACAATAAGTGTTTCCATAGAGTGGGTCCTCCGTCAAATGTATTTAATCTGAGTATAGAAGGAGAGCTTCCAGCTTGGAAGTACGCACTTTTAGGTTAGATACTTACGTAAAGGTAAGTGCCTGTGCATGGCGCGTGTTTACCCCCCAGCCATTAGGGAAGTCTATTTAAAGGAATAAGCTTATGCAACGTATGAATAGAGGGGGTCTGTCGTATGACAGCCGATCGGCCGGTAATTGGTGTAACTGCCGAAATAACAGTCGCGCAGGGAGGCCGTTTTCCCGGATACCGCAGCGTGTCTATTTATGAAGATTATGTGAAGGGTGTTGAACGGGGAGGCGGTCTGCCGTTCGTGCTGCCTGTCACGACAGATGAAGATGTGACAAGGGCCCAAGCACAGGCGATTGACGGCCTGCTGCTGACAGGCGGAGCTGATATTGATCCACTCCTGTACGGAGAAGAGCCGGAAGAGAAGCTTGGTGCAATTGAACCTGAACGGGATGTCCATGAACTGGTGCTGGTAAAAGAAGCAATCAGACTAGGTAAGCCGATCTTTGCCATTTGCCGCGGCATCCAAATTCTGAATATCGCGCTTGGCGGAACGCTTTATCAGGATCTCTCCTACAAGCCGCACTCTACATTGAAGCATGAACAGCAGTCTGATCCGACAGCGCTGAGCCACACGGTACATGTGCAAGAGGATACCTATCTGTTTGGAGTATTTGGCGAGAAGACACAGACCAATTCTTTTCATCATCAGGCGGTTAAGGACATTGCAGAGGATCTTTCTGTTGCCGCGACTTCTTTGGATGGGGTCGTTGAAGGACTTGAAAATCATGAGCGTTCGATCATTGCTGTGCAGTGGCACCCGGAGCGCCTGGCAAGAGATCATGAGCAAATGCAGCAGCTATTTACAGACTTTGTTGATCGGGTAAGAAAGCAAGTGTAGGGAAGCGGCCATGATGGGGTAAAACATCATGGCCGCTTTTGGATTGCCCTTTCAATAAATTATGGTAGAATTTAGTTAGTTGTTTGACTAACTAAAAGGAGAGTAAGCATGGCAAAGCCAAATGTGATGAAAAAAGAAACATTGATTGAATGTGCCAAAACTTGTCTGGTTGATCAGGGGATTGGAGGTTTTACGCTAAAGGCTGTCGCTGAAATTGCAGGTGTTACGCAGGGTACTGTTTATTATCATTTCAAAACAAAGGAACAGCTGATGCTGGAAGTTGTTGCTAATGTATGCAGTGATTCTTGGGGCGAGCTTACTGCAGGGAATCTTCAGGATGCACTCCAGTCAGCCAGAAGCCGCTGCCAGTCGAATTCATTTTTCCACCAGCTTTTTTTCACTCTTCTGTCTGTAAGTTTTCATCATGATCAGGTCAAGCACACACTCGGGCAGTTGTTGGAGCGGGAAAACGAAGCACTCACGGCGCTTTTACAAACTGCTTTTGACGGGAAGGCACTTGCTGATAAAGTATCTTCGCAAACATTGGGCATTCTGGGGAATGCACTCATTGACGGATTGGCCATTCAAGCTTTGACGGTGAAAGACTTTCCTGCTGATCAGGTATATGCGGAACTTGGAGCCTTGCTGGGTTCCATTGAACAGCGTTCAGAAGGGGGAAGCTGATGAAACGATACGGTGTTACGATCATATGGGGCATTCTGATTTGGCTTATGGCGACCATGTTTTTTTCTTTCTTTGGTGAAGAAGTCTTATACAGCCCGGGTGAAAAGCCGTTTCCTCTAGTGACTGCTCTGTTGCTATTGGGAACTGCCGGGGCTCTGTGGGCTGCAGCATATCTTTACACGCTCTTTGACCATGCCGGGGATGCCTTAATTAAATTCGCCGTTATTGGTACGGCAATAGGCCTCGCATTGGATACCTTCTCATTGGCAAATTATCGATTTGTTTTTCCGGCTTTGAGTGAGACTCAAATGATCTCATTCTCTGTTTGGATGTCCTGTGCTTATGCAATATATTTGGCGGTTCCCTGTGCGATGCATCGATATAAAAACAGCAAATATTCAAGGTGAAACCTCCACTTCAGCTTAATGGCGAAGTTGGGTCTGCTTCAATCTGGAATGCTTTCAGCAAGCTGAGCTGAGGCACTATGGTTAATTCATCCAGGTACATAGTGATTTCCTCTGAGGCCCTTGCATTTATATATGTTATGCAGCACATAGAAAAAGGCCGAACCTCCAAAAGAAGGTTCGGTCTTTTAGTTATACCTTGAAGACGCTTAGCATGTTATGCAGTTCTTCAGACAAAGTGGTCAGTGATTTGGCTGCAGACGTAATCTCTTCCATGGAGGCAAGCTGTTCCTCTGTAGAATTGGCCATTTCATCAGAAGCTGCTGCATTCTCCTTGGAGATACGCACCAGTTCTTCTGCAGTGACAACGACGTCCTGGATGCTTGCTGCAATCTGTTCGGCAATGGCTGCCACATCTTCCACCTGCGGCGCAATGTTTTCAACACTGTTCATAATGATGGACAGCTGTTCTTGTGTCCCTTTGGATAAAGTCAAACCGTCCGCTACTTTTTCGGCAGCAGTCTGCATGGCCTGCACAGATTCGGTTGTATCGTTTTGGATGGTGCCGATCAAACTGGAAATCTGCATGGCCGACTGCTGTGACTGTTCAGCCAGCTTGCGTACTTCATCCGCAACGACGGCAAAGCCTTTACCCGATTCGCCGGCACGGGCAGCTTCAATGGCCGCATTTAATGCAAGCAGATTGGTCTGATCGGCAATACCGGCGATCGTATCACTGATGCCTTCGATTTCTTTTGACCGTTCATGGAGCGATTGGATGGTTGTATTCGATTTTGTCACGGAATCATGAATGGTCTGCATTTGCTCTACAGAACGCAGGACGGATTCACCGCCTGCCTCCGCCTGCAATGCGGCTTTTTTTGTATGGTCTGAAACGGAAAGGGCACTTTCTGCTACTTTGCTGACGCCTTGCGCAATCTCCTGCATGATGCTGGCATTCTTTTCAATGCCAGCTTCCTGTGCTTCTGCGCCGCTGGCCACTTGCTGAACACCGGCTGACAGCTGCTGGGCGGTTGCTGCTGTTTGCTCAGAACTCGCCGTCAGCTGTTCTGCTGATGCTGCAACTTGTTCAGCACTGATATCGACTTCCTGGATCAGCTTGCGCAAGCTGCCGGACATTTCGTTGAAAGAGGTTGAAAGGTCGCCAAGTTCATCTTCAGTATGTACATCAATCTGTTCAGTCAAATCGCCGCTGCTGATCTTCAGCGCGGAATCATTCAATTGGCGGAGCGGACTGACGATGGAACGGATGATGAAATAGCAAAGCACACCGCCTGCTGCAAAAGCCAGAATCAATGTGATGAGTATATAGTTGAGTATGGGCCTTGCTGTGTCGCTGACTTCATCAGCGTCCATCGCGCCGGCAATCTTCCAGCCTGTCAGCTTATTGGTTGCGAATACCATTTTCTTATCCTGACCGTGGTCGGTGTAGGAAACACTTCCGGAATCCTGATCATACAGCTTGTCATAGTAGACGTCTTTCGCTTCAGAGCCGGGCTTTTCCGTTGGGTGGGAGACCACCTTTTTAGATTTGTCGAGCAGGATCATATGGCCTTTCTTGCCGACGGATACCTTGGCTGCCATTTCGCTGATAGCATCGATTTGTACATCAATTCCGATGACCCCGGAACCATCCTGCACGGCCTGGGCGATTGTCACCATCATGTTGCCCGAGGCAGCATCTGCATATGGTTCAGTGAGAATGACTTTGCCTTTCTCATTCATGGCATCCTTATACCATTGCCTGCTGCGGGGATCGAAGTTGGGATCTTTTACAAGCTGCGGCGACTGGATGATCAGGCCAGTCTCTGTGCCGACATAAAGGGAGTCAATATCTGGATGAAAGGCCTTGTACTGGTCAAATACAGATCGCACGGGCTTGCTTTCTTTTCCCTGGTACCATTTGGAAGAGACCTGTTTCGTCAGGACGTTCAAATTATCGATTTGCGGTTTAAGGCTGTCTTCAATCATATTATTCAGCAGCATTGTATTTTCTTCTGCTTTGTCCAGAAGCTGCTGTTCTGTTGAATCTTTGGCCTTGTCGTAAGCCAGCAGTCCGACAGTCAGACTGGGTACGAGCAGAATTAAGGTAAATGCCAGGATGAGTTTTTTTCTGACTGTGAATCGAAAACGATTGTTATGCATATGGTTGTGCTCCTTTTCTATGTATAGGCAATAAAGACTTGATAAAATGGCAAAAAATCATATAAAGCAATTATTTGAATGAATCTTTATACCTAATTATCATCTTATCATAAAATACCAGCTGTTTTTGGATTACTTATTTTGCAGCTTTAATAATTCAGTCTGTTGGTTACATTAAGGGCAGGAGGTGACCAATATGAGCAAAAAGCGGAAAGAAACGAATACGCGCATCAATGCAGAGCTTGGCGGCCTGGGCCTTTATGGTACAACATCGAATACGGAAATAGCAGGTTACCGTACGTCCGGGGATATTGAAAACGCAGGGAATCTGAAGGGGTTTGTCAAAGAGGACGGGCATCGCGGGAGCATCGCTTCAGCAAAGGATGAACATCAGCAGGATTAGGTGCTGAAAATAGAAAAACTGCCGGAGATGATCGTCTCCGGCAGTTTTTCTATTTTATCTGTTTTGAAAAGGTAAGGGCAGTCTGTTGCTGTTCAAACATTTCCATAAACGTTTTGGCATTTTTGCTGAGATAGCGGTCCTTTTGGTAGCTGAATACGATTGTTCTTGTCGGCTCTGCAGAAATGGGGATGTAATGGAGTGTCGGCTTCCCAGCGCTTTGTCGGCGCACCATTTCCGGAATAATGGTCAGGCCAAGCCTGCTTTCAACAAGCGACTGGGCCGTTTCAATGCTGCTTGTTTCGTACATAATCTGTGGTTCAAAGCCGGCGTTCGCACATAATTCAAGGACTGTTCGGCGGAACCCATAGCCTCTTTTCAGGACGATAAAAGGGCAATCTTTAACATGTTGGAGCGTAAGGGCCTGCCCGCTTGAATATGCTGGCATCCAATCCGTTTCCTCAGCCGGCAACACAAGATAGAGCGGCTCTGTCAGCATCACTTTCCAGGCAAGTTGGTCATCTTCCAGCGGCAAGGTAAG
>Ga0153921_1000629_pt1 | contig 17554 bp, 11 predicted proteins | sample TSNJ005MetaG_FD_104691 | JGI IMG/M metagenome (GOLD analysis project Ga0153921, IMG submission 104691) | Attine ant fungus gardens microbial communities from New Jersey, USA - TSNJ005 MetaG | ecosystem: Host-associated > Fungi > Mycelium > Unclassified | place: USA: New Jersey, Brendon T. Byrne... | reverse complement strand
CAGTTGCAGTGGAAAAACCCGCAACGGCAAACGCCAACCGAACGCCTGCACGTTGATCACCGCATCCAGACACCACGCCAGCGCGATCCCCAGCGGCAGCGCCAGCACCAGCGTCAACACCGCTAGCAGCCAGGTCTGGCCGAGGTTGAGCAGCATCAACTGGCGACGCGTCACGCCCAAGGCCCACAGCGGCGCCAGTTGCCCGAGGCGGCTCTGGCTCTGGGTCAGCAGGCTGATGAACAACGCCACGCCGGCCACCGCCAGGGTCAGGCTGTTCAGTGCAGCGGTGGCGGCAAAAGTGCGCTCGAAAACCTGCACCGACCAACCCTTGAGCCGCGCCTGATCGACGATGCGGCTGTCGTCGATCTGAAAGCGCGTCTGCAGCGCAGTCAAAAACGCCGGGATATCGGACGACGCAATGCGCAGGTTGAAACGGTTCGGTGTCAGCGACGGCCATAGCCGCAGCAGATGATTGCTGTTGACCAGCACGTGTCCCTTGGGATTGCCGTAGTCGGCGTAGATGCCGACGATGCGCGGCGACCATGTCCCTGCTGGTGTGGGCAGGCTCAGGTGATCCCCCGCACGGACCTTCAGGCGCCGTGCCAGTTGTTCGCTGAGCATTACCGCGTCGTCCGTTGCCAGATGCGCCCACGGATCACCGGCAATCGCCTCGAGCAGCGGCCAGTGCTGGCGATAGTGCGGATGATCGATCACCCCGAACACATCCGCCGGCCAGCCTTGCAGGGTCACCGTTACCTGCCAGTTGGGCAGCACCGCGCTGATAGTCGGCTGTTGTTTCAACCAGGCGTACATTTCGCGCGACTGCGCCGGATTCACCGGGTTGAGGTACAGCTCGGCACTGAGGCGTTGTTCGAGCCAGTCGTCGAAGGTCTGGCGAAAACCGGCGGTCATGCTGCCAGCGCCGATGTTGGCTGCCAGTGCGAGCAACAACGCCATCAGTGCCAGACTCAGCGCCGGCAGTTGCTGGCGGCAATCGGCGAGAAACCACTGCCCGAGTACCGAACGGCTGCGCCCGAGCAAAGGAGTAAGTACCGCACTGAGCAGCACCGGCAACGCCAGCGCGGCGCCGAGCAGCAAACCGGCCATCAACACAAAACCACTGCCCAGGCTGTCGCCCCAGACCAGCGCCAGCAACGCGATCACGCCCAATAGCGCCGCCAGCCAACCCTGACGGCGCAACCAGCGCGCATGTTGCTGATGCCAGGCCTGCGGGTCCGCCACCGACAACAGCGGCAAGCGTGCCGCCCGCAACAGACTGTTGGCGCCGGCCAGCAACGCGCCGAACAGGCTCAAGCCAATACCGCTGAACCACCACCATGGGCTCAGACGCAACTGCCCCGCCACTTCCGCGCCGTACAGACCGCGCAGGCTGGCGGCGACGTCCGGCAGCAATACGCTCGCCAGCCAGTAACCGCTGATGACCCCGAACACCCCGCCCACCAGAGCCAGCGCGCCCAGTTCGACGATCAGGCTGCCGATCAGCATCCGCGCACTGACCCCACAGGCGCGCAACGTGCGCAGCAGCCCGCGACGCTGCTCCAGCGCCAGGCCGATGGCCGCGTGCACGATGAACAGCCCGACCACGAACGACAGAAATCCCAGGGCATCGAGATTGAGGTGAAAGCTCTCGGTCAGGCGCGCGAGATTGTTTTCCTCGGCGCTGCTTTTGAGCTGCAAGCGACCGCTGAATTCGGCCGGCAACTCGGCATGAAAATCCTTGGGCAGCAACAAGCGTGACACTTGCCCGGGTTGCTCCAACAGGCTCTGCGCGACGCCAATGTCCACCAGCAGCACGCCCGGTGCCATGTCCTTTTGCACCTGCAGCGGTGGCAGGTTTTGGCCGTTGACGGTCTGCGGTGTTGCGCCTTCGCTGAGGTTCAAGGCCTGCAAGGTTTCAGGCGAAATCCACGTAATGCCCGGCGGCGAGAAGAACTCGACGATGCGCTCGATCGGCATCGCTTGCCCGGCCACGGCGGACTCCACCGGCAGCGACACCGGTTCGATGCCCATCAGTTGCAGGCGCTGATCCGGGTGATCCTTGAGCGTCAGCCGCCCCTGCAGCAGCGGCGACACTGGCCAGCCCTGGCGGCGCAGATCCACGAACCACTGCTGAGGAAACGTCGCGCCATTGGGCGTAGCAAGGCTGGCCTGTGGTTCGCCACCAATCATCTGGCTCGCCCGGGCGTAACTGTCGCGGGCCTGACTGTTCAGTGCCTCGACCCCGGTCAGCAGACTGGTGGCCAGCCACAGCCCGGTCAGCACACTGAAAAACTGCACCGGATGCCGCCTCCAGTGGCTGAGCAGCGCACGCAGGGTTTGCCAGAACACGTTCACGTCAGGCGGCCATTGGACAACACCACCCGCTGCGCCAGTCGCGCCGCCACGCGCGGGCTGTGCGTGACCATCAGCAGCGTGGTCGGTGTGTCGTCGAGCAGCTCCAGCAACAGGCGCAGCACGTCATCGCTGGTGGCTTCGTCGAGGCTGCCGGTGGGTTCGTCGGCGAGCAGCAATTTCGGCCTCGACGCCAAGGCCCGGGCCAATGCAACCCGCTGCTGCTGGCCGCCCGACAGCTGCTCGGGATAACGCTTGAGCAACTCCCCCAGGCCCAGACGCTGCACCAGATGCGCCTGCCAGCGTGGCTCATGGCGCCCGGCCAGACGCGCCTGAAACGCCAGATTGTCCTCGACCCGCAGGCTGCCGATCAGGTTGAACTGCTGGAACACCAGACCGATTTCCGTGCGGCGCCAATTGGCCAGTTGCGCCTCGTTCATCTGCTCCAGCCGATGCTCGCCGCTGTGGATGCTGCCGCGATCGGGCTTGTCCAGGCCGGCGATCAGATGCAGCAAGGTGCTTTTGCCACTGCCCGATTCGCCCATCAGCGCCAGACTGCTGCCGGGTTCGAGCGTCAGGTCGACGCCCTGCAGCACCGCAAGCGAGCCTTGGGGAGTGGCGTAACTTTTGAAAATGTCGCGAACCTCAAGCATGAGCAAACCTGATCGATGAACCTGGCCCCAAGAATAGCGGCCCTGAATGGTTTTTGTCCGTTGACGATCATTGTCGCGCCAGACCTGCGCCCTACCCTCCGGGACGGATCCACCCATAACGATAAAAACCGGAGACACCATGCCCCGCTTCATTTTGAGTCCCCGCGGCCTGCTGACCTGCCTGATCACCGCCTGCCTGAGCCAGTCGGCTATGGCCGCCGACGCGCCCGTCACGCCCAGCACACAGACCATCGCCAGCAACGCTGCCGTCCTGCAACAACTGCCCTTTAGCGACCGCACCGATTACGAGTCCGTCAGCAAAGGCTTGATCGCGCCGTTCAAGGGCCAGGTCAAGGACGCCGCCGGCAACGTGATCTGGGACGTGCAGGCCTATGATTTCCTCAACAAGGATCAGGCGCCGGAATCGGTCAATCCCAGCCTCTGGCGTCTGGCTCAGCTCAGCGCCCACGCCGGGCTGTTCGAGGTCAGCCCGAAGCTCTATCAGGTCCGTGGTCTCGATCTGGCGAACATGACCATCATCGAAGGCGACAACGGGCTGATCATCATTGATCCGCTGACCATGGCCGAAACCGCCAGGGCGGCGCTGGATCTGTACTACGCCAACCGCCCACGCAAACCGGTGGTGGCGGTGATTTATAGCCACACCCACGTCGACCATTTCGGCGGCGTTCGCGGCGTAATCGACGAAGCCGACGTCGAGGCCGGCAAGGTCAAGGTGTTTGCCCCGGCCGGGTTCATGGAACACGTGATGAGCGAGAACGTTTACGCCGGCAACGCCATGAGCCGCCGCGCGCAATACCAGTTCGGCAGCCTGCTGCCACGGGGCGAACAGGGTCAGGTCGATGCCGGCCTGGGCAAGAGCACACCCACCGGCGGCACGATTACCTTGATAGCGCCCACCGACCTGATTACCAGGGAGCTGGAAACCCGCACCATCGCCGGAATGCAGGTCGAGTTTCAACTGACGCCCGGCACCGAGGCGCCGGCGGAAATGAACCTGTATCTGCCCGAATTGAAAGCCCTGTGCATGGCCGAAAACGCCACGCAGATGATGCACAACATCCTCACACCCCGTGGCGCACAGGTGCGCGACGCCAAAGCCTGGTCGCAATATCTGGACGACAGTCTGGCGCGCTATGGCGACAAGGCCGACGTGCTGTTCGCCCAGCACAACTGGCCGACCTGGGGTGGCGAACGGATCCGTACGTTTCTTGCCGATCAGCGCGACATGTATGCGTTTCTCAATGACCGCACGCTGCACTTGCTCAATCAGGGCCTGACCCCGCTGGAGATCGCCGACGCGATCAAGAAACTGCCCGGCGACCTCGACCGCAAGTGGTACACCCGCGGCTACTACGGCTCGCTGAGTTTCAACACCCGTGCGGTGTATCAGCGCTACATGGGGTTCTATGACGGCAACCCGGCCAACCTCGATCCGCTGCCGCCGGTGGACACCGCCAGACGCACCGTCGAGGCCATGGGCGGCGGCGCGGCAGTGCTGGAAAAAATGCACGCGGCAATGACCGCTGGTGATTATCGCTGGGCGGCACAACTGGGCAATCAGTTGCTGTTCGCCGAGCCGGACAACGCCGACGCGCACAAGGCTCAGGCCGAGACGCTGGAGCAATTGGGCTACCAGAGCGAAAACGCAACCTGGCGCAACATGTACCTGACCGGGGCCATGGAATTGCGCAACGGCGTGCCGCCCCACGCCGGAACTTCGGTGTCGGTGGACATGGTGCGAGCGATGAGCCCGGAAATGTTCTTCGATTATCTGGCGGTGCGCCTGGACAGCGACAAGGCCGTCGGGCATGACCTGACGCTGAACTGGACATTCGAGGACCAGAAAAAGGACTTCAACCTGACGTTGCGCAACGGCGTATTGACGCATCGTTCGGGCCTTAATCCGACGGCCGATGCCAGTGTCAGCCTGAACAAGGACACGCTGGAGAAGATCAGCCTCAAACAACTGGACTTCCCCACGGCGATGCAGAAGGGCTTGATCAAATTGGGCGGCAACGGCAAGAAGCTCGGCGAGTTGATGAGCAGCCTGGACACGTTCGGGCCGCAGTTCAACATCGTCACGCCTTAAACCGCGTCACGCCCTTCGCGAGCAGGCTCGCTCCCACAGCATTACGCTGAACCCTGTGGGAGCGAGCCTGCTCGCGAAGGCGTTGGTCCAGGCTACACAGAAACCACTTCAACCACCGGCATTCGCCACCGCTGCTCAACCACCTCCCGCGCCGGCCCATACAACCGCAGAACCAGCGTAAACGCCCCGCTCGGCGGCGTCGGCAGCCAATTGCTCAGTTCACCCGCTTCAGGCGCCGTGCTCTGCATCAGCAGCGTCAGCCCGCCGTCACTGTCCGTCTGCAACACATCGCGACTGCTCAGGCAATAACGGTCGATGGCGTTCGCCACCAGTTGCCGATCCGGCAAGTCATACAACGTCAACGACCAGAACTCACTGGCCGGCGGCAACTGCCCCGGCGCAAAACGCAGGCGATAACGTCGTCCGCCCTGCAAGGCTTGCCCCTGATTATCGAGACGAGCGCCGGTATAGAACGCCTCTTCAACGCTGTTGCCGTAAATCCCCATCAGCGCCCCCACCGCACGGTTTACATAGTTGCCGTGCATCGCTTCACGGTTGCCGAACAGGCCCAGCGTACTGCGTGTCTGTGTCACCGCTGTTTGCAGTTGTGCCTGCGCTTGCTGGATACCGGCAATCAGCGCTTGCTGTTGACCGGCGGATTGGGCGGCGAAATCGAACGGTTGCCCCGGCACGATGCCGATTTTTGCGAAACGCTCGCGCAGCGCCTGCTCCGAAGGCTGCGTCGGGCACAGCTCCAGGATCTGATTGAGCACGCCGATGAACGCCGGCCCCAGCCCGCTTTTACTGTCCCACGCCGGCCACGCAATCGGCGCGGCCGGCGTCGGTGCCGGGCTTCCGGTGTATTCGTGCAATCCGCGCAAACGGTATTGCTGCTGCAAGGTGCGCACGGCGGGCATGTCATCGGCATTTTTCAGACCCGTGCGCCCGAGGATCATGACGATCTCGGTTTCACTGCGCAGCACGGCTTTGATGCCGCTCGGCACCGTGCCCTGCCAGTGCGGCCCGGTGATCAGATAATCACCGGCCTCGCGACCGGTACTGAGCACACCCACATAGCCAAAATTGTGGGTGTATTGATCAACCAGTTGATGCACGTAGTACCGATCCTTTTCCACCGCTGGAACGCTCAGCACCTGCGGCTCACTGCGCAGATCGAGCCAGGCCCAGGAGTACGGCGTGTCGTTGTTGGGCGTGACGATTTCGCGATTGGCCGGGGTGTAGAGCTGGCTGTAATGGCGAAAGCGATTGAACCCGCCGACGTACTCCGGCGCACTCGGATTGAGCAGCTGTTTTTCCAGAGTCTGGTAATGCATGAGCATCGGGTATGCGTAAATCCAGGCTTGCTGCGCAATCGCCTGAAGCTCGCTGGCATCATCCGCCAACACCCAATGCGGCATCATCAGACTGCCTCCCAGCAAACCCATGCCGCCCAAGACCCGGCGGCGACTGACAATCGGATTCATGGCTCGACCCTCGCAATGCTCGGCAACTGATAACGGCCATCCAGCGCCGGTTGTTTGGGCAGGTACAGACGCAGCAGCAGGTTGAACGGCCCTTGCGGCGTCGGCAGCCAGTTGCCTTGTTGCGCCTGGGCCGGTGCGTTCGGTTGCAGCAACAGGGTCAGGCCACCGTCGGCGTCGTACTGCAGATTCGCGCTGCGATCGCCCAGGGCGTAACGCTGAATCGGATTGGCCGCCAGCAACTGGGTCTTGCCGTCGTACAGGGTCAACGACCAGAACGCGTTCACTGGCGGCAACTGCCCGGCCGCAAAGTGCAGTCGATAAGCCTGGCGACCGTCGAGCAATTGCCCTTCGACATCGTGCAACGCCATCGGATACAACGCTTCGGCAGGGTCGTTGGCATAGATGTAACGCCAGGCGACGGCGGCGCGGGTCAGGTCATCATCACCGAACTTGCCGACGTTGTCGGGTGAACGGAACCAGCCCTGCTGCTCCACCGACAGCTGACTCGATGCTGCGCGCACCTGTTCGCGCCCGGCCTCGGCACCCGCGGCAATCGCCTCGCGCAGCGTCGGCGCAGGGTTGAACGCAACGCCGGGTTGCACGCCGATTGCGGCGAAACGTGCAAGTCTGGCCTGCTCGCCCGCCGTCCACTGGTGCAAGGGTGCCAGCGCATTGAAGGTATTGAACAAGGCCTGTGCTTCACCGTGTTTGGTGTCCGGATAGGCAGGCAATTGCAAGGGCGCCAGGGTCGCGGGCGCGGCACTGCCCAGCACTCGCGACAACGGTTGCAAGGCATACCCCATCAGCACGCGGGCGGCTTCTTTCTGGTCTGACTCGCCCCGGACTTCGGTGCGCCCGAGCAGGAACACCAGACGGCTCGGCGAGCGGATCACGCCGTTGAAACCGGGCGGAACCTCGCCCTGCCAGTCCGGCCCGGCGATGAGATAACGCCCGGCCTGATTGCCGGTCGCGCGGGTGCCGATGTAGTCGAGGTTATCGGTACGCAGGTCGACCAGTTGAAAGCTGTAGTAGCGTTCCTCGACCGCTGGCACCTCAAGCACCATCGGCTCGGCGCGCAGGTCAAGCAAGGCGCGGGAATAGAACGTGTCGTTGTTCGGCGACACCACTTTGTTGTCCTGCGGCCCGAGCAAGCGCGGTTCGCTGTAGAGCCGGTTGAACGGCAGTTTGGCGTTGATCGCCGTCAGTACTTTGTCGTGTTCGACGGTAGCGTAAGCGAACACATACGCCTCCTGCGCCAGGGCCTTGGCCTGAGTCGCATCGAGATCGGCAGCCTGCACGGTGCCCAGGCTGGTGCCAAGGGCGAGAGCGCAAATCCAGTGACGCATGAAGATTCTCCTGAAGAAACAAAAGAACCTGTAGGCGCTGCCGCAGGCTGCGATCTTTTGATCTTCAACAACAAAGTCAAAAGATCGCAGCCTGCGGCAGCTCCTACAGGGAGCACGGTCGGTTACTTGGCCCAGCGCCGCAGGTCCGAGGGCGTGTAATCGTCGGTCCTGGCTGCAAACCCGACCCGCATCGGCTGAGTCTCTTCGTTGGCCAGACCGCCGGCGTAATAACGCCCGGCAATCAGGTCATACGAGGTCTCGAGCACGTTGTAGGTGAAGCCATGGTCGTACTGGGCAATCGCGTGCAGCTCACCGCTGCGCCACAGTTCGCCGCGACTGTCGTACTGGTCGGACTGGGCGATCTGCCAACTGTCTTCGTCCACATAAAAGCGCCGCTTGGCGTAGATGTGCCGGGCGTTGGGCTTGAGCGTGGCTTCGACCACCCACACCCGATGCTTCTCGTAGCGCGCCAGGTCCTGATTGATGTGGTTGGGCTTGATCACTTCGTCGTACTTGAGCGCGTGGCTGCCGATCCTGTAGCTGTTGTAGGGGATGAACAGCTCCTGCTTGCCGATCAGTTTCCAGTCGAAACGATCCGGCGCACCGTTGTAGCCGTCGATGTTGTCAGCGGTGATCAGGCCGTTGCTGTATCGCGCGCTGTTGTCGTAGGCGAGCATCGGCGCCCGCCGCACACGGCGCTGGCCGGGCAGGTATTGCCAGGCCGAACGCGGCTCGGCAACCTGATCGATCGGCTCGTGCACCAGCACCGCTTCACCCGACAACCGCGCCGGTTCCAGCACCCGGCTCTTGAACAGGAACAGTGTGTTGGCGTTTGGCTCCAGCCCGGACACCGTGTCGGCAAAGTTGATCAGCGACTGGTTGCGGATATAACTGACGGCACCGTTTTCACGCACCAGCGCCGAACTGCTGATGCGCTCGTAACTGCCGCCGCGATAGCGGGTCATGTGGTTCCACATCACCTCCAGGCCTTCGGTGGGCAGTGGAAACGGAATGCCCCGGACGTAGTCATGCAGACCGTTACCGCCATCGGCCAGGCTGGTTTTGGCGACGTTGGCGCGGCTCTGCTCCAGTACATCCTTGGGCAGGTTGGCGCTGCGGTGCGTGGGGTAGATGTTCATCTTGTAGCTGTCGGGGTAGCGCTTGAACAGGGCGATCTGCCCGGGGCTGAGAAACTTCTGATACTGCGCGACGTTCTGCGCGGTGAGGGTGAACAACGGTTTTTCCGCCGCATACGGATCGCTGTAACTGCCCTTGCTGTCGACCGTGCCGGCATTGCTCGCCAGGCCGCCGGTCCAGGCCGGAATGGAACTGTCGGCATTCGCCGCCATCTCCGAGCCCATCGGGGTCAACGTCTTGCCCAGCGGCGCCGGATCGTTACCTTTGGCCTGCGCCAGACCGACGCTGCACGCCAGCGCCAACACACACAATTGCATACGCATGGTGATTCTCCCTAGAAATCTGCCTTGAAGCTGACGGATGCGAAATCGCGGTCGTCGAGGGTGCTGTAATCGTTGGAACCGAAGAATGCGTTGTAGGCCAGTTCCACGCTGTAATCGTTCATGTACACGCCGGTCAGGCTCAGGCCCAGCGCTTGCTGGCCCTCCTGGAACGGCCCTTGCGGATCGTAGGAATACCCCGAAACGTCATGCCGCCAGTTGACCGCCGGGATCAGGTTGATCCCCGGCAGCACGTCGCTGTATTCGAGGCTGGCGCGCAGGCGATACCCCCACGACCAGTCCGTGGCGAAACCCTTGTCGGTGCAGTACTGATTGGTGACCCCGGAGGCCACGGTGTTGCACGCCGTACCGTTGCGCGGCGCGCTGCGCCCGAACGCCGCGCTGCGCCCCAGACGTTCGTCACCCAGATCGTCGATGTGCACAACCCCGGCTTCGCCGAACAGGCTCAAGCGCGTCGCGCCCAGAATGTTGTCGAACGCCTGGGTCGCCGAGCCGGTCATCTGCCAGACACCCTTGCGCACCCAGCCGTCATAACGACTGCCGGCATTGGTGTTGAAGCCCGGCGGCAGATCCACCCAGGAACTGCCGCCCGGCCCGGAAATCACTGCTACGTTGATGTCCGGCGCATTGATCGCCAGCGGCATGTTCGGCCGATAGCTCAACTCACCGGCGAGCGAGATGCCGCTGACCGGCTCCACGCCATTGAGGCTGATGCCATACAGGTGAATGTTTTCCGGAAACGCCGCCGCATAACTGGGCGCCTGAATGCCGCCGGGAAAGGTTCCGGGCAGCGCCGAGTTGCGCGCATCGAGGGTGAAGTACGGCAGGCGCGAGTGATAGTTAATGTAGTAGATGGCCGCCTCGGCATCGTTCAGCGCCGGGATCATGTTGCGCAGCGCGAAGCCGAACTGGCCGTTGTCCGACGGCGATTCATTGCCGCGCGAATAGGCGTACAAACCGGCAGCTTGCATCTGCCTGTCGGTTTGCACCTGGCTCAGGTACAGCGGCCCGCAACCCTTCTGGATCGCATCGCTGCTGGCGAAAAACGTGCCGCAACCGTCCAGCACGCTCTCGCGCCAGTTGTACTGATAAAAGCCTTCCAGATTGAGCGTGTCGGAAATGCCGAAACTGAACGAAACCATCTCCACCGGCAACTGGCCTTCCTTGATCTCCACGCCGGGACGGTTGAAGGCGGAAATATCCAACGGGTTGATCACGTTGATGCCGTTCTGGATCAACAGCGATTCACCCCATGACAACACCTGATTGCCGACCTTGATGTTGAGCGGATGATCATCGATCTGAAAGTCCTTCCAGACGTAGGCATCGAGCGCCTTGAAGCCTTTGAATTTCGACAGGTCATCCCAGCCCGAATCGTCGAATTTCTTGAAGCGGCCATTGCCGTCTTCATAGGCTGCGTCGTACCAGTATTTGAAGCGCAGAAAGGCGCCCTGCCCCTGACCGTCGAGGCTGAAGTCGGTCAGGCCCTTGAAGGTCTGCGAGATCGGATCGCCCTTCTCGAAATTCAGCCGGTTGTCATCGGCGCTGACACTCGTGCCATTGGCGTGCACGCCTTGCGCCTGCAAGGCATTGGCGCGGGTCATCAGGCTTTTGTCAGGGTTTTGCGTCGACCAGCTGCTGCCCAGGGTCAGGGTGGTTTTGGTCGACAGGCTCCAGTCTTCGTTCAGCTCGAAACTGGTGGCGTAGCCAGGGCTCGACAGCGCGGCAAGGATTGCCAGCGTCAGGGGTTGCGTACGGTGGTGGCCACGCCGGAAAAGTCGCGGACGGACTTGGGGCGTGACCGAGCATATTCTTGTCATTATTGGGCTCCGGTCAGGTTTGCTCAGCACAGACACGGTGCCCAACCCTCACGTGCTACACGCAAGCGATGACCGACAAAAAACAATCATCGGCACACGTTATGACGGGTTGAGGCGAAACTGCTTGGGGGTGATGCCGAACTGTTTGCGAAACGCCCGGATGAAGTTGCTCGGCTGGCGATAACCCAAGCGTTCGGCAATCCGCTCGATCGGCTGATCACCAGCGGTGAGCCAGTGCCGCGCCAGTTCCAGGCTGTCGTTGCGCGTGGGCGAAGCCGATTCGGCCTGCCAGTGCCGGAGCATGCTCTGGTGCAAAAACGGATTGGCGCCCACCAGGGTTTCGTCCAGGCATGCACGGTGCAGCGTCAGGCATGGATGTTCACCCTGCCCGACAACGATGGCGACGTTGCGCAGCCAGGTGCCGGCCGCTTGTGTCGGACACAGACTGACGCTGGCAAACACGTGGTCCGGTAGCCTGCCCAAGCGTCGGGCGATGTTGCGCACCAAAGTGATGGTCGCCGCGTCCAGGCCAAAGTGATGCGCCTGACCTTGTACCGGTCGCAGGTGCAAATGGGCCACGCTGCCGGTCTCCTGCAACTCGGCCGCCACATAATTGGTGATCCTGGGCACAAACGTCACAAAGCATTCCAGACTCGCGCGCAGCGTCGCCGCCGAGTCGAGCAAAATGTTCAGCCCTTGCAGACTTGTAGTCGCCAGCGCGTTGACCAGTTCGCAACCGAAGGTCGAGGCCGCCCCCGCCTGCTCACACTCGCGCCACAGTTGCTCGACCGCCTGCGCAGGAATCTGTCGGTCCTGATCGTCCAGCGCCGTTCGGCAGATTCCGGCCCGCGCCAGCAAGGTTTGCGGGCACAGTCCGGACTGCTCGGCGTGGCCGAGAATGGTGCGGGTGAAGGCGCTGGAAGCAAACATTGGATAGGACATGATGCGGCTTGTGGAAGAACAGGCGTGTACTTATGCCAGCCAACGTGATATCGATCCAATGCATTAAAAGTATTCGCACAATGCAGGAGACGCATGATGGATTTGCGCCAGCTTCGCCACCTCGTGGCCCTCGCCGACTACCGCAATTTCGGCCGCGCCGCCGAGGCGATCAACCTCAGTCAACCGGCATTCAGCCGCAGCATCCAGACGCTGGAACGTGACCTTGACTGTGAGCTGGTAGAGCGCAGCAGCCGCGAGTTTCGTCTCACCGGCCAGGGTGAACTGGTGCTGCAACACGCCCGGCGCCTGCTCGCCGGCAGTCAGGCGTTGCACAACGAGTTGACGCAATACAACGGCCTGACGGGAGGTGAACTGCAATTCGGCTGCGGCCCTTATCCGGCGCAAGTGCTGGTGCCCGAGGCACTGGCGGAGTTCATTCAGGCGCATCCGCTGATTCGCACACGTTTTCATCAGGGCGACTGGCAGCAACTGTCGCTGTGGGTGCGCGAACAGCAGATCGAGTTTCTGGTGGCGGACGCGCGCTATTTCATCGGTGACCCGCAGTATCAGGTGCAACTGTTGCGCACCCGGCCCGGACGGTTTTTCTGTCGCGCCGGCCACCCGCTCGCCGGGCAGAAACACCTGAAGCTGCGCGCCTTGCTCGACTATCCGGTGGTGGGCACACGGATCCCGCCGATGATCCGCAAGATACTGGCGGATGTACTGGGCGAGCCGGATTTCAACCCCAGCGTCGAGTGCGCTCAGTTTGATGCCATCCAGCGCGTGGTGCTGCGCTCGGACGCCGTGGGCCTGGCAACGCTTGAGGCACTGCGCGATCAGGTTGATCAGGGCTTGATTCACTTGCTCGAATTCAGCGACGTGCCCCGCGACGACCCGGCCCTGCACCTGAGTTACGGCATCGTCACCCGCGTCGGTTACTCCATGACCCCGGCAGCACGAGCGATGGTCGAGGCGATCCTGAGCGTGGATCAGCGCCTGCTGGCGGCCAATCAATAATCCGCCTGGTTTTGCATCTTCAAAATCTTGCTGCCTGACAATCCGCTTTCGCGAGCAAGCTCGCTCCCACGGGTTGACTGCATCCACACGTGGTCGAGTGTGGGAGCGGGCTTGCCCGCGAAGGGGCCGGTACTCACAACCTCTTCATCAGCTATCGCGAGCAGGCTCGCTCCCACAGGGGTTGGTAGATGGCCGGGGTCTGTGGATCGCCGAGGGCGCGCAGCAGGCAATGCATGGCTTCTTCGCGGCTGCGTTCGAAGCGATAGCGGGCCTCGATGTACAGCGCCAGTTTGAGCTCCACCGGTTCCTCCAGCGGCAACGGTATCTGCTGCAGGCCCAACGCACTGGCAACGCGACTGGGCAGGCTCAACCCCAGCGGTTGCCGATCGGCGATCAGCCTGGCCGCCAGGCTACTTTGCGTGGTCACGCCAATGGTGCGCCGCAGGCCCTTGAGGCCCAGATGCAGATCCACCGGGCTCAGCCCGTCGCGGCGGCTCGACACTTGAATCTGTGGCTGCTGCAAATACGCCTGCAACGTGCGCGGCGGCTCCTGCAAACCGGCGCCGTAAGCGAACACGTAGTGATCGGCCGGCAGGCTGCGTTTGTACAAACCGTTGAGTCCGGCGCGCGGTTGATCGAGGTCGATCAGGATATCGAGCTTGCCGCTGGCCAGCGCCTGCAAGGCATCGCGACGGCGTGGCTGAAAGTAGCGCACCTGCCAGTCGGCATGCGGCGTTTGCAGCAAGGCATCGAGCAGCACCGGTTGCAGGCAATCCAGACAACTGATGCGCAGCAACGGGTTGTTCTGCCGCGCCGCCGGAATCATCCGCAGACCATCGCGCAACGACTCCAGCGCCGAGCGCACATAGTCCGCCAGTCGATGCGCGACCAGCGTCGGCGTCACGCCCAGACGACTTTTGATGAACAGCGGATCACCGCACAATTCCCGCAGACGCCGCAGTGCATTACTCATGGCCGGCTGCGACAGACACATCACTTGCGCGGCGCGGGTGACACTGCGCTGCTGGTAGATCGCGTCGAAGGCGAGCAGCAGGTTGAGGTCGAGCTGGCGTAAATCAAGCATGGTCTTGCTCCGGCAAATCGCTTAACGTCGGCCAGCCTAACCAGTGTCCCGAACCATGCGGTGAGCCCTACATGACAAAAATCAATCAGCCGCCTGCCAACGCCTTTTACGCCCCGACCCTGCTGCCGGCGATCGAAGAGCTGCTTGCGCGCGGCATCGCCCGTGAAGCCATCGAGGCGCAGTTTCACCGCACGCTGTTCGACTTGCGCACACCGTTCATGCGTATTCCGCTGATGCTCTCGCGACGTTTCTGGACGTTTGCCCGCGCGCAGACCAACGATCCGCTGATCGGTCTTGCAGCGGGTCGGCGTTTCGTTTCCACGGCCACCAATGGTCTGACTTATCTGTTCGACGTGGCGGTGTCGCTGGAGACAGCCTGTGCTTACTTCGTGGGTTTCTTCCCGTTTTTCAACGGCCATTTTCGCGCGCAGATCGTACGTGACGAGCATGGCGTCGAACTGCGCCTGCTCGACGCCGGCAGTCTGCGCGCCTGCGCTGCGACCGCCGATTACATCCTGATCAGCCTGTGCAGCATGTTGCGGCGCAAATTGCTCGCCAGCGGGCTGGGGCGCGATCCGGTGCTGGGTGTGCAACTGATCGCGCCGGGCAGCGAGGAACATGAACGCGCCTTCCGCGCTCCGGTGCAGGGCTCGCAACAATACCTGGCGATCCGCCTCGATGCGCAACTGTTCGTGGCGCCACTGACCCCGGGCAATCAGGCACTGGAACAGACACTGGTGGAGCTGCTGGAACAGACCCGACGCAACAGCGAAGCGACCTTGCTCGAACAGCTGAGCGACTATCTGATCGAGGATCTGGCGACTGCAGACTGGAAGCAATTCTGCACTGAGCGCCATCTGCTGGAGCGCACGGCAGCGCGACGTCTGAAGGCGCTGGGCTGGCGTTTTTCCGAGTTGCTCGATGAGTACCGACGGTATCGGGCCGAGGATCTGTTGCAGGCGGGTGAACTGGAGCTGGTGCAGATTTCCGATCGGCTGGGCTACAGCGATGTGCAGAGTTTTAACCGCGCGTGTCTGCGCTGGCTGGGCTGTGCGCCGGGGGTTTATCGGGCTCAATGGTTCTCGGTGGTCTGATCCGGCCCCATCGCTGGCAAGCCAGTTCCTACAGGGATTGAGTTATCCACAAATACCGGGTTCACCCTGAAGCACTGTGGGAGCTTGCCTGCAAGCGATGAGGCCAGAGAATCCCGCACAAATCTCAATCTCCGGTCGCCACACGGGTGGCAGCCTCCCCCGGCGTCACAATGGTTTTCAGATCAATATGCTTCCACTCAGGCTTGGCGCCCAGCCGTGCATTGAAGCGGTAGTTGAAGGTGAAATCATCCGCCGTCGGCAGCGTCAGCGGTTTGCCATACACCGCCTCGATTCCCGCCAGGTCATACCCCATCAACTGCAGCAGCGTCGGAAAAATGTTGTAGTGGCTGGAGCGGTCCTTGTTCACCGGCAATGCCTGCGCCCAGTCCGGGCCGTGCACTTGATCGCCCTGAATCACCACCAGCGGCACCAGCCCTTCTTCTTCCACCGGGTCGCCGCCGCAGTGGGTATTGAGCCCGGGGTTGCCCCGCTCATGCAGATCCTGACCGTGATCGGAGGTGTAGATCAGCAGTGCGTTGTTCAATCTGGCCTGGGCAAACACCCGGGCGAAGAACTCGCCGACGTTCCATAACACCGTGTTCTTGTAGGCGTTGCGGTACAGCACCCAGTCATCCGGCTGCCCATTGAAACCGTCACGTTTAGCGGTATCGGCCACCTCGGTGAACTGCCCGCGGGGCAGCGTCGGGCGGTAGGCCATGAAGGCGTCGGGGTATTTGTCGTGCACCGGAAAATGCGCGCCAACCTTGTTGATCACCACCAGCTCAGGCTGGTCGTCATTGAGCAGCTCGATCAGCTTGGCGGCGGCAGCCATGTCGCGGTCACGCACGCTGGTCTGGTCAAACTGGACGAACTCGTCGATGTCCTTTTTCTCGGCGTCGGTCATCAGGTTCTGCAGATTGCCGCCGGTGCGCTGGGCGTCGATGTAGACGGTGCGCAGTCCAGCCTTTTTCGCGTACTGCCAGATCGACGGCAACGTGCTGTTGATACGTACGTAATCGGCGCGGGTGCCGCCGTAACGCAGGGTGACGTTGGTGTCAGCGCTGCAATTGGCGATCGAAGCGGCGTAGCCGTAATTGAAGATATCGACGCCGGGGTGCGCCTGTTTGAGGTTGCTGTGCACCCCGAACGGCGCGTTGATGTCCAGGTAATTGCCGGAGATGCTTTCGTCGATGATCAGCACGATGTCGTGATTGACCGCCGCAGCGTTGCGCGCCAGCGTCACCGGCTCACGCGGGCCGACCGTATTGTGCAGCGCTTCATAGGCGAACAGGTTCAGATAGGCCAGCGGCGTATACATCACCGGCAAACCGCGCGCGCCCTCACCCGCCCGCAGGAACAACACCGCGCTGAGCAGCAACACGCCGCACACCGGCGCCGCCACCCGCACTGCATTGGGCACCGCCAGCGCATGCCGTGGTTTGAGCCCGACGCCAAACAGCAACAGCAAACCATTGAGCGCTGCGTGAATGATCGCGTCGCGATACTGGTAGGCGGCTTCCTGGATGAAGCCGCCGGAATACACCAGCGAGACAAAGCTGCTGTAGTTCAGGTAATCGGCCGTCACCCGGGTATAGACATCAAAAAACACCGCGGAAACAAATAGCGTAATTGCGAATAAGTGTCGAATCAGTGCCTGACGAATATAAGCCGTTAGATATAACGCGAACGTGAGCGCCAAAAACATCGCGCCAAAAAGAAGTACAGCAAAACCCACACCGATAGCATTTAACCGCTCAATGTAATATTCGGAATAAAGCAGCAGATAAATAATTAAAAGTACTTCTTTGGCATATCTGAACATGGCGATACCGCTCGTGCAAAACGGCAGGGAGTCAAAGCTTTGTCGGTCAGAACCTGACACTAGCACCCAGCCATCAAAGCGCAAGAATTGACTGTTTTCTTTAGAAAGCGTCAAAAAACCGGTGACTCAAATCTGACACACACCGAACGCTGCAAGCCCTTAAATTAGCGGCTTACAACCGTTTATCGCTTATTTTAAATCTGAACAAATCTGCAAAAAAACAACAAATCCAATCGCAGCAATGACTTGATGGCCAATCGCCAAAAAACGCTCAAGTGTTATACAGGTGCAACATGTCATTTTGCTGACACGCTTTCCAAACCCTGCGCTATACCCCTTTTACAGTCTT
>Ga0153921_1000627_pt1 | contig 17566 bp, 15 predicted proteins | sample TSNJ005MetaG_FD_104691 | JGI IMG/M metagenome (GOLD analysis project Ga0153921, IMG submission 104691) | Attine ant fungus gardens microbial communities from New Jersey, USA - TSNJ005 MetaG | ecosystem: Host-associated > Fungi > Mycelium > Unclassified | place: USA: New Jersey, Brendon T. Byrne... | reverse complement strand
ATCGACACGTCGATCACGGTGGAAGCAAGAGAAAACATGAGCACTCTCCAACACAGTGGTGAAACCAGACCCCACGAATGTGGTTGCGCGGAAACGTAGAAGAGTGGTGCCAGGAATTTCAATGCGACCTGTGGATAACTTTTCGGCACCGCGGTTGGCGGGTTTGTCGATCAGCGTTGGCGCGTGTCGTCGCGGGGAGTGTGTTCGGTGTCGCGATTTATCCGTCGGGGATCTCTCGGCGCTCGCGGGGAACTACTTCGAGTGTTGGGCATGCGTGTCGACGTCGTGGTCTTCGCTTCGGGTGTCCGCGGAAGTCTTCCTCACACGCCGCCGGGAGCGTTCCTTCAGTGGAGCGGCAGAGGGTCGTGAATCGGCATGGTCGAAGGCCCGCCGCAGGCCGTGGCGATCGACACATGTCTCCCTCGCTGTGCTTCGTGGTCTTCGTCCGCCTGAAGAACCTGGCGCAGAACCTTTTTCGGAACGTGTCCGCCAGCTGTGCGGGTGACCCCTGCTGGAGCTTGCTCAATGCACGCGTGCCGTGGTCATGATCTGACGTTCGAAGAACAGTTCGTCTCCACCGCCTGCGTGGTGTGCATGCGCTGCATGCATAGCGTGTTCAGCACGCACGCGTGGCAGGCTGCGCACCCTGTGCTCGAACAGTCCCGCATCGGGGGTGCCTGCAGAGGGTGCGGACAGAGGTGGAATTCAGGGGCCCAATTCACCCTTCCCCTTCGGGGTCACTCCCCCGGCCCTTCGGGCCTAGGGGGAGTGTACTCATCAAAATTGCTTCGCGCCAACATATTTCGATCAACTGCTGGTCAGGGTTCTGTTCGGAGTACCGCCGGACCATTCTCGCGCGACGCCTGCCGCGGTGTCGTCCACACCGTTCTCAGCTGTTCGCGCACTGGGTTCTGTACCTCACGACGCGAGACGTTCGAGGGCTCGAAAGGGCTCGGCAAATGGTGGCGCGGAAGGCGCAATCACTCGACGTTGTACATCGTCATCGGGCCCGTGGCGTAGGTGGTTGAAAAAGTCCCCAAACGGTGTATCAACGACGCCGTCGCGGGTACTTCGACCGGTAATGCGCAGCGTCACAACCAGAACCAGCAGCGGGTAGAAGTAAGGGATGTTTATCGCGCCCCGGTATCGCACTTCGGGGCATGTGACGCACGCTCCAGCCACGCACCCGCGAAACAAGTTATCCACAGGCGGGTTGAGATCGCTTCCCGCGCTCTGTGACAGTGCACCCCACACACCCCGGCGCCGACCGTCGTGGACTGGAAACGAGTGAGAGGAGTCGACGGTGAGCAGAAGCCAGCAGGACCCGCTCAAAGACTTTCTCGTCGACCTCTTCGGATCCGACAAACCCCACACACGAACAAGCGGCGCAGGGGAGTCCGCCATCCGCCCGTACAGGGCGTGGGCGCCTTTCGCCGTCATCGCAACAACACTCGCATTTCTCGCTCCGCGACTCCTCGAACTCGCCGAACAATTCTCGACCCCTCAACTCGACAGCGCAGTCTCCACCGCCCACGAGTATCGGTGGCCGCTCGCCGCCCTCACTCTCTGCCTGCTCGCCTGCGATATCGCACGGTTCCTCACCCACCGTCACCGCGCCGGACTCGACGCCCAAATCCGGCAAAGCACCCGCCACACCCCGGTCAAAATCACCATCGGATACCCACCAGGCATCACCACCCTGCGCAACGCCACCATCACCCTTTCGCGCGGCGCCATCATCCGTCCGAAAGAGCTCGACGAATTCACCACCGCAGTACGAGCTTCCGCGAGCAGACGCACCAGCAAATGGACCTACACCGTCGTCCACGACGCCCACCGCGACCGAATCCGCATCACCCGCACACTGACTCAACCTGACATCCGATCACCGCGGCACAAGGCACTGGCGAACTCCCTCAAAGACGGACCGCTGAAAGAGCCTGCCGTGAGCGTCGCCGCGCTCGACGACGGCGTCGAAACCGCCTTCAAGATCACCTTCACACCCACCCTCTCCAGCGGTGCACGCGGATTCCAGAAGAAAGTCGACGAAGCCCTCGCCGCCCTCGCCGGGGAACACGAATCCGGCCGCACCTGGGCCACCGACTGGTTTCCCTCCGAGGGCTACCTCCTGATGAGCCTGCGCGCCCCACTACCCACCCGCGTCGATCACCCTCTCGAACTCGTCGACGAGGACCTGCGCCACCTGCCCTACGCGACGGCAGCATCCGAGGTGAACATGTTCTGGGACATCTCCACCAAGTCGAACAAACCTCACTGCCTGATCGTCGGACCCACCGGCGGCGGCAAGACATCGGTGATCCGCACCCTGCTCACCGAAGCATCGCGACGAGGAATCCCGTTCCTGGGCGTCGACCCGAAAATGATCGAACTCGACGGACTCGAGGGCTATCCCGGGTGCGCCGCCATCGTCTACGACGCCGTCCGCTCCGCGATGCTCGTGCGTGCCCTGCACAGCGAAATGATGGCCCGCAACCACTACGTCCACGTGAAGAAGATCGAGCCGTCCCAACTTCCGCTCCTGATCGCCGTCCTCGACGAGTTCTTCATCCTCTCCGGCAAATGGCAGCGCCTCGCCAAAACCGGCGACGACGAAACCCGCGATCTCCTCAAAGAACTCGACCCTCTCGGCGCGTGGGCCGATCTCGCCGTCCTCGCACGCTCGGCCGGTATCCGGCTCCTACTCGGTGTGCAACGACCCGACGCGTCCCTCTTCGGCGGCGCCTCGGGCAACGCGCGCGACAACTTCGGCACCCGCATCTCCCTCGGCAACCTCTCGCAGGACGGCGCGATGATGCTGTGGGGCGACTCGCAGATCGGCCGCGAGATCGACACCTCCGTCCCCGGCCGCGGAGTCGCCCTCGGCAACGACGGCGTGCCCGTCGATGCGCAAATGTGGTGGACACCCAACGTCGACCCGCACCCCAACAAATGGAACCAACTCTCGACCTCGGAGAAGAAGATCATCGACGGCCTACGGCCCCAGCAGGAACCGCACATCGCGTTCTACTCGACCGAACTGCGCCACTTCATCGAATCCGAACGCTCCGTCGCCGTCGCGGCCCGCGCCTACGGCCGAGCTCCCGAGCCCACCGTCCTCGGCCACCACGACGACACACCTCCCGCAGACCTAGGGGACGACTTCGCCGACGCGATACCCGCCGCCGCGGTCACCGAAGGAATGACCGTCCTCGTCGACGACGGACGCGGCAACGAACACCCGGCCACCGTCGCCGCGGTCACCGTCATCCGAGACAAAGACAGCGGCGCCGTCACCGAAACCACCCTGACCTTCCACGCCGCCGGACGGGTCAAGAACCACATCACCTACGGACCCCACGAAGTCGTACTGCTCCCCGAACCTGACACCACCGCACCCGCGCCCTGACCCCGCGGCCCCCGACTTCGCTGACACACCTGCACAACTCTCACCCGAAAGGTCCACCCATGAGCCGCCGCATCTCCCAATCGATCACCCCCACCGCCGACGACATCACCGTGCTGCGCAACCCCTTCGCAGCCCCCAAAGGCGGCGGCGACCCCGTCATCACCGAACTCCGCCGCGTCCTCAAAAACGCCATCCCCACATGGCTACCGAAACTCAGCGAAGACCAGGAACTGACCGCTCCGCGACTCGACGAAATCAAAAGAGCCGTCGCCACCCGCCGCCAGATCATCGAAGTACTCCCCGACGGCAAAGCCCGCGACGACGCCCTGGCCGCCCTCGACAAGGCCGACACCATCGTCCTCGAAATGGACACCGAACTCTCCGGCGTCGGAGCCTTCACCGGAACCACCGCGTGATGTCGACCCTTGCCATCGAAATCACCTCCGAGCGAACCGCACTCGTGAGCGGGGCAGGGGACGAGAAAGTGGAACTGTCCGCCGAGAACGGGCAGTCGATCCACGCGGTGATCGCACAGTTCAGCCGACAACACTCCGCCGACGCAGGCTCACCCGTCGAGGTCACCGTGCAGGAAGCGGGCCGCTCCCGCCAACTCACCGTCGCCCCGGACGGGAAGGTGGCGCAATCGCTGCCCACCGGCCCCATCCCCGCACCCGCCGACACACCACAGACGCAGCCGGATCATCATGTTGACGAACCGGTCACGATGGCGGTGACACCCCTCGGTGACTCACCGCCACCCGGGGGAGCGGACACCCATGCCCGGCCAGTCCCCGCGGCGCGCACACCGAGCTCGACATCAGTGCTCGCAGCACCCGAGATCGCGGCAGGCTCGCACGAACCCGCCCGCACCGGACTACGCGGCCGACTCAACACCATCCTCAACCTACGAATCGCCCCGAAACCCGAGTCCGCCGAAATGCGCCACCGCGCCGCCATCGCATCCATCACCGGCCCCCTCCCAGGGTTCTCGATCGTGACCATCGCCAACCCGAAAGGCGGCGTCGGCAAAACCCCACTCGCGGTAGGGCTGAACGCGATCATCGCCGAACACCGCGGCGCCGCAACCACAGTCTGCGTCGACGTCGCCGACGTCGGCGGCAGCCTCGCCGACCGCGTCAGCATCCCACCCCGCGACGGACACGACGTGCTCTCACTGATCGCCGCCCAGGCAGCCGAGCCCGGCAGCATCCGACCCTCGGCGCTCTCGCAGTACCTCACCCGCCAACCAGGCGGGGACGACATCGTCGCCGGAAACAACGGCGCCCACGGATCGAGTCTCCGCTACGACGACGCCCAGGCGGCGGCACAGCTTTTGTCTCAGCACCGCGAGATCCTCATCGCCGACACCGGCAACAACCGCCTCGCCGGCAGCTGGCAGTGGGCAACCACCCACGCGGACGTCCTCCTCGTGCCGGTACCGCTCCGCCGAGACGCCGCCGCAGCCGCGCACCGCATGCTCCTCGACCTCACCGCCACCGCAGGCCCGGCGATGATGGCTCGCACCATCGTCGTCATCACCGACGGACCGGGAGATGCACCGATGGTCGAAATCGACGCTGTCGACGCCTTTCTCGACGCCGGCGTTCATTCGGTCGCCCGGATGCCGTTCGAGCCACTCTTCGCCTCCGGCGAGCGCATCTCGCCTTCGAAGCTCCGGCGCAGCACCACCGAAGCACTGACCGTCGTCGCCTCGACAGTCATCGATCTCATCGCCCACGCCGCTGACTGACCCTTCATCTGCCGGCCCCGCACACCGGCGATCCTCCTGGCACCCATCCGCACCCCCCCAATGAAAGGCACCACATGAGCGTCGACACCACCGCAGGAAACCGAGCAACCCGCCGCGCACACCGGCACGGCCGCCACACCCTCGCCCGCCAAAGCACCATCGCCGTCATCGCGGCCGCAGCAATGGCCGCAGGAATCACCCTCGCACCACCGGCACTCGCAGCACCCGGGCAAGCCGGCATCACCGACGGAGGAGGACAAGCAGGCATCACCGACGGCGGCGGACAGTCCGGAATAACCACCGAACCCACCCCGCCGCCGGCCACAGAAGCACCAGCCCCCACCGAGCCCATCTACTGGATCGACCCACCCGCGCAATACCAGAACATCGACTACCAGCCGCTACCGAACTGGGACTACGACACCAACACCTACACACCACCCACCTACACCGACACCACACCGACCGACTACACCCAGCTCCATCTCCCCGGCCCCGTCGACGTCGTCGCACCGATCATCGCCCCCCGCGACACCCTCCGCATCGGAACCTTCCACATCGCACAACCGAACTGGGTCTCCGACGTCGACCTCGAACGAACCAACAACACCACCGCCATCATCGAATCCGGAGTCGCCACCGGCTGGAACTCCTTCGGCGTCCCCGTCGACAAAGCCAGCCGCGACGCCGCCACCCAAGTCGGCGGTGCCGCCGCCGGAGCACTCGCCGGAGGAATCGGCCTCGCGACCCCGTTCGCCATCGGAGGAGCACTGATCGGCGGCACCGTCGGCGGAAACATCGGCCTCGGACTGGGCAACGTCTTCGTCCCCGGAATCGGCTGGGTAGCGGGCGGTCTCGCCGGAACAGCCGTCGGCGCCGGTACAGGCGCACTCCTCGCCGGCACCCCCGCATTCGTTCTCGGCGGACTGGGCGGAGGAATAACAGGATTCACCGCCGCCGTCGCGTACGGCGCAGGTGAACTCGGCGAACCCGTCGAAATCGAGGTCCCCGACGTCGACCAACCCGCCGTCACCAGCCAGACCCAGAACACGCTCACCGACTGGGAGAACTCCGGCCCCATCGGTGAGGCCGTAGCCACCACTGTGCGCGATACCGTCGCGACGGCCCCTGCGATCGACCAGCAGGCCCGCGACTTCGTCGCAGCCCAGCCCGGAGGCGAGCAGATCATCGAACACGTCGACACCGCACTCACGGACTTCCTCACCAACGCCACCCCCGGCCTGGCGTCCTCGCTGATCAGCGACGCAGTCGGAGCGGGTATTCCGGCGTAAAGCCCGCATGATCAGAGCCGTTCAGGGCGGGCGGCAACGCGCCGCCCGTCCTGAACCTGTCCATGCGCCACTGCAGAACCCAGGCGTGAGCACCGAAAAGGAGACAGCGATGACGAACACGACAAGGCACCCCGCAGTGATCGACCTACTCGGTGGCACACCCCACGGCGCAGGCGCGGACACGGCCACAACAGTCACTGCACACACGCCTCCGACAGCGCCGAAGCGTCCGCGCAAGAGGGATTCCCGATCGAACCGCTTGCGCTACGTGGCTGCCCTGATTGTCGTGGTCGCGCTGCTCGGTTGGTTCGTCCTGCGTCTCCTGTCCGGCAACGACGAGAGCGCACAGGAAAGAATCGCCGACGAGACAGACATCTCGGAAACGTCACCTACCCTCGACATCACCCCGCCCGCTCCCGTCGCTGCTGAAACCGATCCCACCGCATGCCGCACCGACCCCGGCGACCAGAAAAGCGGCCCCGGAGTCATCGCAGCGTTCGAATACGCCTACTACGTCACCCGCTCCGGAACAGCCGTCCGTGCACTCGCCACCCCCGACACGTCCCTGCCCGCGAAGGAGAAGATCCAAGCCGGAATCGACACCGTCCCAACGGGAACCACCCACTGCGTGCGCATCACACCGATCTCGGCCGGTATCTACTCCGTCGCTCTCACCGAAATGCGTCCCAGCCAGCCGCCCACACAGTTCCCACAGACCATCACCACCGAAGAGCTCGACGGTCGCTGGTTCGTCGACGTCATCAACTAAACCGGCACCAGTTCCACACTCGCCAAGGAGATTTCGTGAACACGAGAACACTGATCGCGGGCGATACATCCTCGCCCGTCATCTTGCACGTCCCGCACGCCTCGCGCGTCATTCCACCCGAGATCCGCTCGTCTCTGACCGTCACCGACGATCAACTCGCCGCCGAACTCGACGAGATCACCGACGCACACACCGACGTGATCGCCCAGCACGCCGCGCAATCAGTGACACCCCAGCCGTGGACACTGCGCAACGACCTCTCACGGCTGGTGATCGATCCCGAACGATTCCCCGACGAACGCGAAGAACTCAACGCCGTCGGCCGCGGCGCGGTCTACACCCGAACCTGCAACGGAGACGTCCTGCGCGACGCCGACAACACCGCACGAGATGCACTGCTCGATACCTACTTCCATCCCTACGCCGCCGCGTTGTCCGACCTCGTGACGGACCGCATCGCCGCCGCTGGCCGCGCTGTGATCATCGACGTCCATTCCTACCCGACAGGGCCGTCGGCGTACGAGCTGCACCCAGATGGACAGCGTCCCGCGCTATGTATCGGCACCGACCCACACCACACACCGCCGTGGCTTATCGAGGCCGCCTACGCCGCGTTCTCCCCGCTCGAAGACATCGGCACGGATACCCCATTTTCCGGTACATACGTACCACTCGACCACTACAACACCGATCGCCGCGTGCACTCGGTGATGATCGAACTGCGCCGCGACCAATACCTCACCGAGAAAAGCGAACTCGTCGACATCGCCGCCGAAAACCTCGGCGCAATGCTCGGCCGCCTCGTCGACGCGGCAGATCGGGGGAGCCGATAGATGTGCCAGAAGTACCCCGGCCCCCGCTGCACCCCGCACGTGCGAGCACGACTCGACAGCGCCCGCCGACGGCTCGACGCCGCCCAGGCAGTGTTCGACGCGAACCCCGCAGACACCCGGAACCGACAACGATTGGACACTGCGACAACAAACCTCGACGCCAGATCCTCCGAATACGACGCGACCCCAGGCGGACAAACCGAGTTGCGCACTCAGCTCGGCGCGGAGGACGATCCAGGTAAGCGAGAAAAGCTGCAGCATCGCCTGGAAACAGGCAAAGCGCGACGTGAACAGCAGATCAGATCAGTCTCAGGATTCACCCATGACGACTCGAAGGACAATAGCCATGACCGAGAACGAGACCCCGACCTTGACACAGGAGCACCGCGAAGCGTTCTGGCGTCGCAGGGGATGGACGCCGGAACTGCCGGACAGCGCGCGGGCGACGATCGAACAGGAATGGGACGACTTGGCGATCGAGGAAGCCGAAGCCCACGGCTTCTGATCGGTGACCGCGAGGTTGTTCCCACACAGGTCCACACGCTTGATGCCGTTCGGGCCAGACAGCTCCGACGCAGAGGAGACAGCACTCCGGACCTGTACGAGTTGGCGCCCTCCGACGCCGATCTCTACCGGCAGCAAATGGAACAGCTCAAAGTCAGCAACCGCTTCGCCTCATCCGTACACGTCTACAACACAGGCGAATACGCAAATATGCGGCTGTTCGTGACCGACGACGGCCGCTCCGGCATCGCACTCAACGACGACGAAATCGTCTCTGCTTTCTCCCATCAGGACAGCAAATATCCAAGCGCCGCGAAATCCATGCTCGCCGTAGCCGTCCAGCAAGGCGGACGACGACTGGACTGTTTCGACACGGCGCTACCGAGGATCTATTCCGAGGCTGGATTCGTCCCTGTGGCCCGCCTCAGGTGGAACGACGATTACGCACCCGACGACTGGAACTACACCGTCTACAGCCGGTACAACGGGGGACGTCCCGACGTGGTGTTCATGGCCCACGACCCGGCATCCGTGGATTTGCGCTACCAGTACAGGTCCGGACGCTACGTCGAATCGTATGACGATGGAATCGATGCGGTCCGCGCCCGACTCAGACGGTGAAGGATCGGCGGCCTCGAAACCGTCAGTCGACTCGACGGCCGGCAAACCATCATGACACCTGAACGAACCGAGCTTGCTGTTGTACTGCGCGAGCAAGGAACAGCGTCGACGCCTTTAGGCGCCCATCAACTAGTCGTGTACGCAGGATGGCTGCTGAACAGATCGAATTCCTGCGGCCTTTGGTCGTTCAACTCGTAGATTTGTTGCAGTCCAGCGAGCCTGTCCCGCTGCCGGTGTCTCGGCCGCGCGCCAGGTCCACCGTCGCGTGGCCATTGACAGCTTGCTCGAACCGGTCGAAAACTAGCGGAACGGCGTATTCGATCGGTGAACGTTCTGTACCGCGGAGTCGTAGCCGAAACGGGAAAGCAGTGACTTCACCGCGATGTAGTTCTCGTACTGATTTGGTCCTGGACCAACCCACACTCCGGTCACCGCTTCGGCATCCAAGTGGAGTTCGCGATAGGGCACTAGGCCAGCCGGATTTGAACGGAACTCAGGGTACCGGCTTCGATCAACGTCTGGAACCTGACGGTGTGAGGGTTCGACGAACCGCCATTCCTTTTCCTCCTCGAAGCCCTGATGCTTGACGCCAGCGGCGATGAAGGCCAGAGCTTGAACCGTCGAGCGAGCCTGAGATGTGCCCGATCTGGGTTTGGATCCGAAAAGTTCCTGGTCAACAAGAAGCTTTGCAGCCCACTCTAGGCCGCCACCTCGTGCACTCAGCGAGTACTGAACTTCGTGAAGGCCAAGTCCAGCCTGGTGTAAAACGGAGTTGTCCGAGCGAGGAAACTGCTTGGGATCGAACCCGATAGAGAACCCTCCGACACCACTGCCGTAAGCGCGCCATTGGCTCAGCATGTCAGGATTCTTCGAGAACGAAATGGTGTAGCAGTGAAGGAAGAAGTCGTACTCCTTGTCGATGATCTCGTCGATCGTGGTGCATACCAAGCGCAGGAACTTCTCCCGTTCAGCCCGATGCGTGACCTCCGCAGCGTACAAAACGCCTGTCTTGCTTGCGATCACGTTCTCGATGTACTTCTTGACCATCTCAAGGCCATGAACTATCTCGCGCTGATCATTGAGAAACTGCGCAGCTGAGGCCCAGAGCACAGGATGGTATTCCGTGAGATCGGGATCTGTGAGCTCAGTGAGCGGGGCCGTCGCCCCTGTGCTGCGGGTCGGGTTTCGACCGAACTTCCAGAACCCCCATCGTCGACGGGGCGTATCTATATCGCCGGAAGCCATAATGGGAGCTATCTCCGCTGAGTCGCCAGTCGCACTTGGCCCCTTTCTGGCGTTCTTGAGGATGCCGATCAACCCCGCGGCATCTGTGTAGTGCCACAAGGTGTCAGGAAGGACCACAGGTTCCGGAGACATCGTCACGACAGTAAGTCCACCACGTCGATCTGACGCAGTAGCCAGGTGGCCGGCTACCGGCGCCTGGTTGGGTTCTCAGGTCAGTGAGATCTACCAGCGGCCGGATTGGCCGGATCACCGTAGGGGGGCGACTCAGGGGCGTCTCGACATCGGCGTTCTCACGGGCGATTACGACCGGGTGGGCGACTTCGTCGTGTCCCTGGGTGCATGTGTGGTCAGTGCCGAGGAGCGAGATGAGGGGATCGTCGTTCTTCTCGACCCCGCAGGGCATCCTTTCTGTCTTCTGACCGCCGCTGTGTTCGACGAGTCCGCCGGCGACTCGGAGGTGCGATGAGTCCGAGTCTGGTCGCGCTAGGTCAGTGGTGCTCTGTGGTTGACTCGAAGGGATTCGAAGGGGCCTTTGTCGGCGTAGGCCCTCTGGACTCAACGTGCAGATTTCGCGCGCCACGAGGACATTCAGCCGTCAGCGGTCGGCTGTCAGTTCGTGGTCGTGGGCGAAGACCAATCTGCCGTCGTCGAGAGCGATCGCCCATCGGTGCACGAGGCCCAGTCTCGTCCCAACGGGGCCGGGCCCACGACCATGTCCGCGTAGTCCTCGATCACCGCCCCCGTATCCGTGCCTGCGCCGGGGCTTCGGTTTCGGAGGTATCGGGCACGGTGATCCGCACTGGCGATCCCACAGTGATCACGGGAGGAGTTGTGTCGTTTTTGTCGGTCATGCCACGATTGCGACAGAGCTATTTCGTGGCAACTGCTTGCGGGTCGTTGCTGGTTGTTGTGGGTATGGATGTTGATGACACAGGACTGACATGGGCGGACTGGTCCTCAGGTAAGGAAAGATGTTGCAAGACAACCATTTTCGACCCGCAAGGATCGGCCATGTGGCACGCCGGTAATGCTCTGCTGACCGTCGATGGGCTACGGCGCCTGATCGAGAGATGTCGAGCTCGTCCGAGCGCTCACGTCGCTGCGGAAATGGGTGTCTCCCGCCAATGCCCGTCCACGTGGGGCAACTGGCGAATACGGTGACCTGGGATGACAAGTCCGGCGTTCGAGTGCTGGTCCAAGGACTGGGCGTCGGTGCCCGCTCACGCAGGGGTCCACTTGTGGTCGAGCAGATGTCCGTACCCACATCGGATGAGGCTGCCCCGCAGTGACACGCTAGGGGTGTTTTTCCGAGGCCGTTCTGCGATGCCTCGCTCACGTTCTTCCGGTGCTGCCCGCGACAGTCCGAGCTGGGTGATTAGCGAACTGGCGAACCTCGGCGTGGGCGTGCTCGGCGCCGTGAAGACGCCGTCATCGCAGGGTTGACCGTTGCTCGTCGGCATCCACCCGGTCTGGATCGCGAACGTCGGCGCTCCTTCGACGAGGCCATCATGGACCGCAGGTCGCCGACTTCTTCGGGGATCTTCATGTCGGCGTGCTGGAGTCTCTGAAGGTTCGTGCGCACCTGGACGAGGCTGTGAAGGAGACACGATGTGAATGTTGTTCTGCTGATCGTGATGCTGTATGGGGGATGACTGTGGTGATGTACCGATGTGGCGGAGCGTGAGGTTGGCATGGCACAACCGTCAGACGACGGGCGTCGAGGCGTGGTCAGCGGTGATGACGTAGACAAAGCTGGAACCTGCTCTTGGCGTAATCGATCGGCCCGCGGGTGTGGATACCGGCTAGCAGTTCGTGCACGATGACAGCGATGCCGAAGGCGTCTGTGATGTTTGATGTAACGCTGGAACCGCCGATGGGTTGATCAGTGTCGTGGACGGTGCCCCTGCAGTTGAGGCGGGCGTCGATGATGCGATGTTCGCTGCTGAAGTACCCTGCGGGCACGGGGCGGTTTAACCAGGCACAAACCACTTCGCTAACCCCCGACATGTCGGGGGAAGTCAGTAGGCTGAGTAGCCACTCGACGGAGAGGGTTCATGTGCCCAACTTGAACGATGCCACGACCACCGATCTCATGTCCGCATGGGGCGCAATCATCGGGGGCGGGGCAACGGCGATCGCAGCGACAGCCGGTGTGGCCGCAGCCGTCGCAGCAATTCGGACTCTTCGCGCGACCAAGCGAGACAGTCGTGACCGTTCTCGTCCGATGGTCGGCGCATTGCTCAGTCGTGACGACCACCCGCATAGTCGTGTGGCATACCTTCTTGTCCGCAACTACGGGGGTACGGTCGCCTACAACGTGCACGTGACGTTCGATCCTGAGATCAGAAATCTCGGCACGCAAACAGGTGCCAACAGTTTGGTTCCATTTCTGTTGGGGCGCTACGAGAAACCGATTTCGACGATGATGCCTGGCGTGGAACTCAGCAATGTCTGGTTCGCACCCGGAAATAGAGACGGAACTGGCAACGTGCTGAACGACGAGCCGATCCCGGATATGGTTACCGCGACCATTCGGTACTCGGATCGAGCGGATTTCTGGGGCAAGAGGACCAATCGTTACGCCGACACTTTCGCTCTCGACTTGTCAATCATTCGGCTGAGCGTCACCTCTACTCACACCGACGATCACCTCGGTCTACACAAACGATCGACGAAGGCACTTGAAAAGATGGCTCCGGCAATCGAGCAGGTAGCCAAGGACATTCATCGGATCGAGGACTATGTGAAACCGGAATTGGTTCGCGAGCAGCAGGCGATCCAGAGCGCTGCGGACGCGCGGGCAGTCGAAGAAATGTTGGATCAGGTTCTGCCGAATCGTCACAAGAGTTCGACGGACGACGAGTAGATCAGCATGGCCAGACCAAAGCTGATTCACATCAACGAATGAGCTGCGAATCAAGGCCTTCGTATTGCGGAGCACTGCGAATCATCGCTCATTAACCTTTTCACTGCGCCGCTTCGGACAGTCCTTTGCGCCGTTTCTTCTGCTCGACGTTGTCGATGAGAGTCATGGGGAGAGTGAGGTTTTCTGAGGTTTTGTCGAGCAGCTCGAGCAGTTGGGGGTCGTTGGTGAGCTTTGCTATTACCCATCGAGCAAGCATGCAAGAGATCGCCACGACGTAGGTCGCTTGGCCTTGATAGCTGTACTTCGGATCGTAGTTGATGTGCAGTTCCTGGTCGCCTTGCTCGAGGAATTGAGCTACGGCGGCGTGTGTGACGTGGACTTGCTGAGACAGGATGTGGTAGCTCATTTCGAGAAATTTCTCGTGGTCGAGTTCCCGGAGCATGTTCGTGAATGGTGGTAGCCGTTTGCCCTCTGGCGGTAATTCGAGTGAGGCCACCGCTTCTGAAAGTTCCTGATGATTGAGCCATCCGTCAAGGTGACGGTAATGCTCAAGGCGATCGTGGCGGACATCGACCTGGAAGCGATTGATGCCGCCTTCGACGATGAAGACCCATTGGAGAGTGACGGCGTGTTCGAGCGCTGTGCGCGCCAGCACTACGGCCTCCCCGGCGAACCCCGACCTAACTAGCCGAAGATAGGCGTCGCTAAATCGCATGACGCGAACTGCGACACCATAGAGCAGGAGGAACTCGTCTTTGTGGGGTCTGTAGACATCGAAGTTATCCGCATCTCGCAGGTGTGCGACGCACTGCTCGATCCAGGCTTGCAGTGTGGCGTCGTCCGGTCTTGTCATCATCGGAGCGTACAAAGCGGCGTCGATCGAGGTAGGCGTCGGGTCGCAAGTGTTCCGCGGAATATTGACGGGACTTACACTCTGATGTGTGGCTTACGACATTTGGGAAGTTTTCGGTTTCAGTTCTAATCCGTACGACCAAGGGCAGTTGCCGGCGGACGAGCGCGGCTCAAGACTTCTGTCTGGGCGGGGCATTCAAATTCGAAAAATTCAGAGGCTGATTGGGTCCCGAGGGTCTCACGCGCTCGTCGAGGGCCCAGTCGGTGCAGGCAAGACAAGCTTAGTGAATGTTGCTATGTACAGGATGTATCGCGAAACTCTGCAGGAAAAAAATTCAGTTCTATGGCTTCCCGCCGTCAGCTCTTTTCAATTAGATCGCGACATTGACGAATTTGAATCGGATTTCTACAGGACTGTAATTCAGACGCTTATTGCTCATTCGGAGGACATATCGAGCGCTCGTTTGGGGAGTCTGAACCTAGAACAAATAAAAAGATGGCTGAACTCCCCCGAATATAAAACGAGAACGCTCGGGGTAGGGGCAAGTATTATTAGCGGAAACATGGGGATTGGAAGACAGGCTAATTCCACGAAAGGTTTCGAAGAGAGTGGTTTTCCGGTTTTTGTTAGAAATCTGATGACCGAGATTTTTCGGGGCGGTCAGCGAGGCGGTATTATTTGTGTTTTGGATAATCTTGAGATCGTCAAGAAGTCCGGGGATGCCAGAGATGGACTCGATGCCTTGAGGGACCGACTGTTCAATATCCCTGAGGTGCGTTGGGTGCTGTGTGGAGCTAGGGGTGTACTAGCCAGGGCAAGGACTCCCCGGTTGAGTGGGATTTTCATGGCTCCGGAGAATGTTCCGCCATTGTTGGATGATGAAGTTGCTGGAGCGATACGATTGCGGATCGAGGAGTTCGGTTCGGAAAAAATGAAGATTCCCCTAGCGCCCGAGAACTTCGAGTTCATTTACACCATACTCAACCGTAATCTTCGAGATTCTATGAGTTGGTCCCAAAGTTTTGCGCATTGGCTTATTGATGAGTATCCCGAACTTGATTTCCCGCACTCGGTCACCGAGATGAAGGAGGTGCTTGTTGATTGGCTTGCGGGTAGGGCTCGCGAATCGTATGAGCAGATAAAGGATGTTCGACCGCGGTCTTGGAGTTATTTCACCGACCTTTGCAATGCAGGTGGAATTGGGTATGTGGATGAATATCGAAAATTCAAGTTCGGCAGACGGGATGCTCTGAATCGTTCTATGTCCGAACTGCTAGACGCGAATTTAACTGTCAAGGAAGTTGATCCAGAAGATCCGAATCGCGAGATGCATACCGTGACAGCCGCGGGATATTTACTTGATTTTTACCACAACGCTTTAGGGATTCCTGATGGGAAGATTGATGATATTTCGCTGTAGTGTCGAGAAAATTGAGTGTTCTCCGCGCTCGATCATTCCACTTGCACGAATTGAGGTGCAACTAGGTGTAGTTGGTCGGGTGTGGGGATTTTGATTCCTGCTCTCGTGTGCTGGGGGTTCGTTTCGGAGTTCTAGGTGTACGAGGTACGAATGTTATTTTCGCGGTGCCGGTGGTGAGCGGCAGGTTTCACGTTCGCGGTGAGCGTGAGTATCCGACTTGCGATCCGGTTCTGAGTGGCGGACGATTCCCTCGCCGTGACTTCTCTCGGCAGTGCGGCGGCAAGGTAGTCCTCTTGGCTCCATCCGTCGCTTCGGGCCTGCTCGGCTAGCCGTGCTGTCGGTTCCCGAATGCGCGGTGTCTTCATTATCTGGGTGCAGTGCTTGAGGTCCTTGAGTGGCTCCACGGCACCCCATCATCGTTACACGATGCAGTACAGGGGAATTCGACTCTAAAGGCTCGATCGTCGTGGCCCAGGTCGCGCATCTACCGGTCTTCGCCGGCGGCAGTCGGCATCGGCTGTGCTCGATTCGGGACTTTTTGTTACAGGGCAGTTTTGGTCCACGAGTGTTGATCGGTGATCGCGGCATTGCCACCCCCAGCCACGCTTTCATCATGTCGGCGACCTCCGGCGCCGCTAGCACTTCGGTATCGAAATGTTGGTCTGCAGATCCTGCTCGGTGTTCAACGGCGAAGGCGTTGATATCGATGCGCGTGGTTTGTATGTAGACCTCGTCGCTGGTTTCGACGACGACGAATCGTCCACTTTCATTGCTCCAACGAAGTGGTCGATCAAATCTGGAGCGATCGTGGGAAGGCTCCCTTCGTGAGAGGTCGAGACTTTTCCGGCGACCGACCTGCGCGGACTGAGCACTATGTCGAGCTGTGGGTCATACATGCCGTAGCCGGCGGCGAAGGCTCGAGGCACCATCACATCGCGAGCATCCTGTATGCGTCGCCACGGAGATGGAACGAACACCGCGGCGCCGGTTCCACTCAATGGAGTGACCGACAAGAATCCCTGTTCTTCTGTTAGATCTGCGTTGACTGCGCTGATGTCTGCGGCCAGGTTGGAGGCAATCGGTGTCGCCGGTTCGTCGGACTCGTCCTGGGCTATGCGAAGGCACGGGCGGCTGCGGCGGTTTGGCAGTGCTCGGCGGGTAAAAGCCAGAAGTCGTAGCTCATCTCACGATGTTAGTCATTTGCCGGCCGCTGTGGGGCAGGCGTTGCCCAATCGCGGCATCGAGCTCCTCAGCGGGCTGGATCGTCTACGGCCTTGAGCCTTCGCAGTCCTCTCCGATTTCTTGGAAGGCTTACCGCCCTCCCCGCACAGCGATGGGCAGGTCGGCTTCGAACTCAAGCCGGGCCCGATGCGCCGCTTGACCGACCGCGCCCGCACGCATCCGGATCAGTTGTTCGTGCTGGTTGTCGACGAGATCAATCGCGGGAACCTCGCCAAGATTTTCGGTGAGTTGTACTTCCTGCTCGAATACCGCGACGAGGCAATCGATCTGATGTACTCCTCGGACAACGCCGAGCCGTTCACACTGCCACGCAATGTGGTCATCATCGGCACGATGAACACCGTGGACCGCTCGATCGCTCTCGTGGACACCGCCATGCGCCGCCGCTTCGGATTCATTCCGCTGCACCCAGCGCAGGAGCCCACGAAATCGGTCCTGAGACGTTGGCTCACCGCCCGCAAGTACCCGCAGCGTGTCGCGGATCTGCATCTTGCGTTGAACGCTGCGATCGACGATCCGGACTTCCAGATCGGACCCTCGTATTTCATGCGTCCGGCGGTCCACAGTGATGGGGGATTGGCGCAGGTGTGGGACAGCGCGATCATCCCGTTGCTCGAGGAATTCCACTTTGGTGATCGCACCGTGGATCTCGAAGCCCGTTACGGCCTTGCTGCTCTGGAGAAGAGCCTGACCACCGGTGAATGATCCAGTCACGGTGACTCTCTTCGAGCGGCCACGATGCGGTTACGGCTGCGCCGGCTGTCT
>Ga0153921_1000626_pt1 | contig 17566 bp, 17 predicted proteins | sample TSNJ005MetaG_FD_104691 | JGI IMG/M metagenome (GOLD analysis project Ga0153921, IMG submission 104691) | Attine ant fungus gardens microbial communities from New Jersey, USA - TSNJ005 MetaG | ecosystem: Host-associated > Fungi > Mycelium > Unclassified | place: USA: New Jersey, Brendon T. Byrne... | reverse complement strand
GAACAAACGCTCCAGATCTCGGCTGCTGCGGTATACCACTTCGACGGCCATTCACCACCTCACATGCCTTCACGATAGTTGTCTTTTGCGACTACTGTATTTATATACAGCGAAAAGGGTAAGCCAAACCACGGGGTTTGGGTAGCAGTTTTTTAATCTAGCCCGTAAATACAGGTTGAGCGTGCCTCATGTCACCCCGCCATCATCTTATACCTGCCTCTGGCCTTTTTTCTGCATGCAGAACAACCGTCACGTCCAACCCGCATTATCCGGTCGAGTCGACCTAAGGAAGCATCATCGTGAAAATCAACTGGGCCGAAAAGCTGCGCCAGAACGTCCATGGGCTGGCTGAGTCCCTGGGCAATCTGTTTGTCGAGTCGTTCCACTACCTGGCGCTGTTCGCCATTGGTGCAGTGACCGCCTGGGCAGCGGTGATGGAGTTTCTGGGGATGCTGGAAACCGGGCACATCAAGATCGATGACATCTTGCTGTTGTTCATCTACCTGGAATTGGGGGCGATGGTCGGGATCTACTTCAAGACCAACCACATGCCGGTACGCTTCCTGATCTACGTGGCGATCACCGCGCTGACGCGCCTGCTGATCTCCAACGTGTCGCACCACAACCCGCCCGATATCGGCATCATCTACCTTTGCGGTGGGATTCTGCTGTTGGCGTTCGCGATTCTGGTGGTGCGCTATGCCTCGTCGGCGTTCCCGTCGGTGAAGGTCGAAGGCCCGCGTCGCAAAGGCGAGACGAGCCTGGAAACCGAGAAGGGCGAGCTTTAAAGCCCGACGCTGAAGGGCAGGGCTCGGGTCGGTGGCCGCTGCAACAGTTTGTGGCTGTCGCCGTCGGTCATCACCGCCAGGATTTCCATGGCGCTGTGGCCCTGCTCGATGGCAATTCCGAATTGGATGCTTTGCACCAGGCGTTTGAGGCGTTGCGGGTCGTTGCGCTGTTCGGCGCTGATCATGCGCTTGGCGACGACGCCGGTGTCATCCGAGAGGGTGAGCATGATGCTGCCATCCAGTCGCTGGATGCTCAGGTTGACGCGGTATTGGGGGGTGAAAGTGTCGGTGATGATCTGAAAAGGATTGTCCATGGTGCGTTACCGCCTGATAAGAACATGCAGTCATTGACGACCGGTGTCTGGATTAGTTCGCATTGCCTGACCACCGGCCACTCCGTCGCTGAGGGTGTACAAATTCCGTTTGCCTCATGAGCTGTACAGCAAGGGGCGTGCCGTACAGCGACTTCCCAGCCCATGGGGTCTGAATGTGGGAGCGGGCTTGCCCGCGAATGCGCTTCTTCAGCTAATAAATACTCAGCTGAAAGACCGCATTCGCGAGCAAGCCCGCTCCCACATTTATCTTGGGTTGATCTTCAGGTCTGTGGGCTATTTCAGGGCAGTACCGAGAAAACGATCGCAGACAGCGCAATCAACCCGATCACCACCACAAACACGTTCGAAAGCTGGCCCGAATACTGGCGCAGGGATGGCACGCGGCGGATCGCGTACATCGGCATCAGGAACAGCAGGCACGCGATGATCGGCCCGCCCAGCGTCTCGATCATGCCGAGGATGCTCGGGTTGAACGTCGCCACGGCCCAGCAGGTCAGCACCATGAACAGCGCGGTGCAGCGCTCCAGTCCTTTGGACGACATCGAACGGTTGCGCCCGCGCAGGGATTTGACGATCAACCCCTGGAAGCCTTCGCTGGCGCCGATGTAGTGGCCCAGGAAGGATTTGGTAATCGCTACCAGCGCGATCAACGGCGCGGCATAGGCAATGACCGGCGTCTGGAAGTGGTTGGCCAGGTACGACAGGATCGAGATGTTCTGGGCCTTGGCGGCCGCCAGGTCAGCCGGCGACAGCGCCAGCACGCAACTGAAGCAGAAGAACATCACGGTCAGCACCATCATGCCGTGGGCGGTGGCCAGGATGCCGCTGCTCTTGCGCTCGGCCTGCGCGCCGTACACGCGTTTCTGGTCGACGGCAAAGGCTGAGATGATCGGCGAATGGTTGAACGAAAACACCATCACCGGGATTGCCAGCCACAGGGTCTTGAAGAATATCGGCAGCGGCATGCCGTCGCCGGCGGAGGCGAAGAATGCGCCGTTCCAGTTGGGGATCAGGCTCACCGCCAGCAACAGCAGGGCGGCGACGAACGGGTAGACCAGCACACTCATGGCCTTGACGATCACACCCTGGCCGCAGCGCACGATGGCCATCAGGCCGAGGATCAGCACCAGCGACAGGATCGCCCGGGGCGGCGGCGCCATGTGCAGTTGATGTTCCATGAAGCTGCCGAGGGTGTTGGTCAGCGCCACGCTGTACACCAGCAGGATCGGGAAGATCGCGAAGAAATACAGCAGGGTGATCAGCTTGCCCGCACCCACGCCGAAATGCTCTTCGACGACTTCGGTGATGTCACCGGATTTGCCCGACAGCACAAAGCGCGTCAGCCCGCGGTGGGCGAAGAAGGTCATCGGGAAGGCCAGCAGTGCCAGCACGATCAGCGGCCAGAACCCGCCGACGCCGGCATTGATCGGCAGGAACAGGGTGCCCGCGCCGATGGCGGTGCCGTAGAGGCCAAGCATCCAGGTGGTGTCGTGTTTGTTCCAGCCTTTTGCAACGGGGGTCGTCAGGTCTACAGCGGGATTTTCGGCAGCAGGTGTACGTACATCGGTCATCGTTATTGCCTCGTTATTATTTTTGCGCGGGCTCACGTTGGGGCGGTCAGGGAATGCGCCTCAGCACTCCACCCAGTTCACGGCCAGGCCGCCCCGTGAAGTTTCTTTGTATTTGTCATGCATATCGGCGCCGGTATCGCGCATGGTGCGGATCACCCGGTCGAGGGAAATGAAGTGTTTGCCGTCACCGCGCAGGGCCATCTGCGTGGCATTGATCGCCTTGACTGCCGCGATGGCGTTGCGCTCGATGCACGGCACCTGTACCAGGCCACCGACCGGGTCGCAGGTCAGGCCGAGGTTGTGCTCCAGGCCAATTTCGGCGGCGTTTTCCAGTTGCTCGGGCGTGGCGCCCAGCACATCGGCCAAGCCGGCGGCGGCCATGGCACAGGCCGAGCCGACCTCGCCCTGGCAGCCGACTTCGGCGCCGGAGATCGAGGCGTTTTTCTTGCAGAGGATGCCGACGGCGGCCGCGGCCAGGAAGAAATTGACCACGTCGTCGTCAGACGCGTCGGGGTTGAACTTCATGTAGTAATGCAGCACCGCCGGGATGATGCCGGCCGCGCCATTGGTCGGCGCGGTAACCATGCGCCCGCCGGCGGCGTTTTCTTCGTTGACGGCGAGGGCGAACAGGTTGACCCATTCCATCGCCGACAAGGTCGAAGTGATCACATTCGGTTTACCGATTTCCAGCAGGCTGCGGTGCAGTTTCGCAGCGCGGCGCGGCACGTCCAAGCCGCCGGGCAAGATGCCTTCATCGCGCAGACCCTGCTCGACGCATTCGCGCATCACCGACCAGATATGCAGCAGTCCGCTGCGGATCTCCTCGTCACTGCGCCACGCGCGCTCGTTGGCCATCATCAGTTCCGAAACCCGCAGCCCGTGCTGGTTGCACAGGGCCAGCAGTTCGACAGCGCTGGAAAAGTCGTAGGGCAACTCCACGTCACTGGTCGGCGCAATGCCCGAAGCCGCTTCAGCGGCTTCGATGATGAAACCGCCGCCCACCGAGTAATAGGTTTGCTCGCTCAGCAGGCCATTGTCGCCGTAGGCATGCAGGGACATGGCGTTGGGGTGGTAGGGCAGGCTTTCGTCGAGCAGCAACAGGTCGCCGTGCCAGTTGAAAGCAATGTCCTGCTGGCCGGCGAGCAGCAGCCGGCCGCTCTCGCGCAGTTGCTGGATACGGGCGTTGATCGAGGTGGGGTCGATCTGGTCTGGCCATTCGCCCATCAGCCCCATCATGCAGGCGCGGTCGGTGGCGTGGCCCACGCCGGTTGCCGACAGCGAGCCGTACAAGCGCACTTCGACGCGACGGGTTTCGCTGAGTAGCTGTTGGTCGATGAGGGCTTGGGCAAACGTCGCCGCTGCGCGCATCGGGCCGACGGTATGGGAACTGGATGGGCCGATGCCCACCTTGAATAGATCGAAAACACTGATAGCCATGCTAAAGCCTTACAAGCAATGGAGTAGAAATCGCTGCCATGTTTTGTAGGACGAGCGCAATTGGAGCGATACTGAGCCTCTGGAACGGCACTGACCAACGAATTATCCTAAGACACCCTTTAGCAGGACTAAACCCTATGACCCGGCCCCTTCATGGCCAGACGTATGTCTGGTTGCACGTTTTTTCCTGCGCGGCGCGGCATTTGTCGTTCACTCGTTGCGCCGAGGAACTGCACATCACGCCGGGGGCGGTGAGCCAGCAGATTCGCCAGTTGGAAGAGCGCCTGGGTTTCCGCCTGTTCCATCGGCGCGCGCGCGGTGTGGAGTTGAGCGCAGAAGGTCAACGGCTGGCGACCACTGTGGGGGAGGCCTACGGCAGCATTGATGCCGAGTTGCAGCGCCTGGATGCGGGGATGATCAGCGGCACCTTGCGCCTGCGTTCGATCCCCTCGTTTCTCGGCAAATGGCTGACGCCGCGCTTGCCCCGCCTGCAGCAGCGGTTCCCGGATATCCAGCTGCGCATGGTTGCCGAAGACAGCAGCATTGCGCTGCACGAGGGCGACTTCGACCTGGCGATCGACCTGAACGACGGCAGCTACCCCGGCCTGTTATCCACAGCCTTGCTGGATGAACAGATTTTCCCGGTGTGCGCGCCGAGCCTGCTGCGCGGCCGTCCGCCGTTGCATGGGCCGGCTGACCTGGTGCATTTCCCGTTGCTGCATGACATTACCGCGTGGCGTGGGAGTTATGAGTACGCCGAGTGGGAGTTTTACCTGAATGCCATCGGCTATCACCACGCCGACGTACGGCGCGGGCACACCTTCAACCGCAATCACCTGACCATCGAGGCCGCCATCGCCGGCATGGGCGTGGCCATCGCGCGGCGCACCTTGCTCAACGATGAGTTGGAGCGCGGCACCTTGATCGTGCCGTTCGGCCTGGCGGTGCCCAACCATAAACGCTACGTGCTGCTGTATGCGCCGGGCGCGCTGAGCCATCCGGGCGTGCGGGCAGTGCATGACTGGCTGGTGGAGGAAGCAGGGATTTTTCGCAGCTTGCACCCGTTGGGAGAGGGGCAATTGTGAGGATTGTCGGGCGTAAGAAGATGTAACTAACTCCCCACCCTACCAGCGTTTTTGCTCGTAGTCAGAGTTAATTTGTAATGTGTGATTTATCTTTGCAAAGGGGTTGAATTGTTCTGCTGACTGCTCAATTGTGTAATCAAGAGGTCATGGTTTCACCACACCGGTGTTGCAGTTGTGACCTCTCGCGAGCTAGCTGAAATAAGGGAAGAACTATGCAAATCCAAGTCAATAGCGATAACCATATTGAAAGCAGCATCCGACTGGAGGAGTGGGTACGTAATACCATTGAAAGCACGCTCGAACGTTATGAAGAAGACCTGACCCGTGTCGAGGTCTACCTGCGGGATGAGAACGGCGACAAGCCCGGTCCCCACGATCTGAGTTGCCGCCTGGAAGCGCGGCCAAAAGGCCATCAACCGCTGTCGGTGCTGCACAAGGCCGATACCTTGGAGCAGGCGATCGACGGCGCTGCGACCAAGCTGGACCATGCGTTGGAACATTTATTCGGCAAACTGCAAGGCAAGCCCCGCGCTGCCGGGAAAAGTCTGTCGGACACCAAAGTGAATGAAGATGAGCTTGAACAGGAGTTTCTGGAAAAAGAACGTGCCGTGTTTAACAGCTGATCGCTGAAGGTTTTTACCCTCCGACTGAAACGGGCCTGCACATGCAGGCCCGTTTTCGTTTAGCGGCCGCGTCGGAAGAAATACCCGCTGAGCAGTGCCAGGACGCCAGCCCCCAAGCCGGCAAAAAGCATCGCCCATCCCGCCCCTTGGCGCAGCCCCGCCTGTGCCTGGGAGATTGCCAGCCCGGGCACTTCCAGTTTGCCTGCCGCAATCTCCTGGCTGAGGGCCGACCACTGGGAGGCCGTGGTGGCGGGCAATACTTCGGCCAGGTAATGGCTGATCCCCAACAACAGCACCAGTCCCATCAACGCGATGTTGAGTGCCAGGGTAATCAGGCGTGCACTCAGGTCGATGCCCGATGCCATGCCCGCGCGATCAGCCGAGACCGCGCCAGTGGTGGTGTTGGTGGTCGGTGAGTTGGTCAACGCCAGGCCCACGCCGGCGATCACACAACTGGCCAGCATCCAGGAGAGACTCGGATGCCCGGTTCCATTCGCGGTGGCCATGGCCAGGAAGCCTGCACCCATCAGGCCCAACCCCAGCGGGATAATGCGCTCGGCACCGTAGCGCAGCGCCAGGCGCTCGGCGAGCGGCGGCACCAGCAAGGTGGGCAAGGTGTAGGCGAGCAGGGCGCCGCCGGTGGTCAAGGTGTCGTAGCCGAGGCCGGCCTGGAAGTAGAGCGGCAGGTAGATCATGAACGGCCAGAAGCTGAAGTTCATGCCGATGGAGCCCATCAGCGCGCCGTTGAAACGCTGGATTCGAAACACCGAGAAATCGAACATCGGCTGCGCACTGCGGCGCTCGACCACGATGAACAGTAGTAACCCGCCGATCGCCAACCCGGCCCAGCCGAGCATGGGCGCCGTGCCGAAGCCTTGCTCGGTGCCCTGGGTAATGAAGTACACCAGCGCGAAGACCGACAGCGTCAACGTGAGCATGCCGGCGATGTCCAGGCGATGGGCCGCCGGATCGCGAGATTCCTGCACGCTGATGTGCAGCAGCGCCAGGGTGAACAACGTCAGCGGCACATGCACGAGGAAGACCCAGCGCCAATCCGCGATCGCCAGGATCAACGCGCCCACCATCGGCCCGAAACCCAGGCCGATGCCGGCAATCACGCCCCATATCGCAAACGCCCGCGCCCGTGCCGCCGGCTCGCGGAACAGGTGCGAAAGAATCGCGAACTGGCAGATCATCATCGCCCCGGCGCCCACGCCTTGTACGAAACGTGCCGCGATCAGTGTCGGCGCATGATCGGCCAATCCACAGGCCAGCGATGCCAGGCCGAACACCCATAGACATAGCACCAGCATGCGCCGCCGCCCGAAGCGGTCGGCCAGCGTGCCCGCCGCCATCAGTACACTGGTGCAGGCCAGGGTGTAGGCATTCATGATCCATTGAGCATCCTGAAAGCCGGTGCCCAGCTCTCGTTCAAGCGTCGGGAGGATGACGGGCACACTGGAAATCTCCAGGCCGAACATGAGGGCGACGAGGCACACGGCGGTGAGGGCCAGGCCGTTCCTGGCGGTAAGCGCGGGCGTGGCGGCGGATAACGTAGCGGCGGGTGGCATGGGATTCTCCTGTCGATGGCAATCGGGTCATTTTCAGGGGAATTCGTTTCTTTATTCGTGATAAGTTTTCTTCTTATCAGGGAATCAAGAGCGACAATCGAATCATGGCCACTCCGCGTTTTGATGGCGTCGAGCTGTTTCTACAGATCGTCGAAAGCGGCAACCTGACCGAAGCCGCAGAGCGGCTTAACCTCACGCGCTCTGCGGTCGGCAAAGGGCTGGCGCGATTGGAGGCGCGCCTGGGCACGTGTTTGCTGCAGCGTTCCACGCGCCGCCAGCGGCTGACCGAGGACGGCCAAGCTTATTACGAGCATTGCCTGCGCGCGCTGGCGGAGCTGGAGGCCGCCGAGTCGGTGCTGGAGAGCGGTCGGCAGCAGCCACGCGGACGCCTGCGCGCGAGCCTGCCGCTGGCGTTCGGGCACCACTATGCCGCGCCTGCGCTGTGGCGGTTGATGGACCGGTTTGCTGAGCTGGAGATCGAGATTTCGTTTTCGGATCGGCTGATCGATGTGGCCCAGGAGGGTTTTGACCTGGCGGTACGTATTGGCCCGCTGCCCGACACTGATCGCTTGAGTGCTCGCCGCCTGGGCGAACAGGCCATCGGCCTGGCGGCGTCATCTGCGTATTTGCAGCGCAGCGGCCGGATCGAGTGCATCGAGGATTTGGCGGGGCATCGCGGTATTGCCTACCGCTGCAGTGCTCCACGCCTGGAATGGGAGTTGAAGGATGCGCAAGGGCGCGCGCACCGTGCGCGGGTGGCCTCGCCGTTGATGATGGACGACCTCCAGGCCGTGGCCGATGCCGCGATCGCGGGCGTGGGCCTGGCCTGGTTGCCGAGTTGGTTGATTGCCCACTATGTTTTGCGTGGGCAACTGGAGGCGGTTTTGCCGAGCTATCGCGACCAGCCTGCGCCGATCCATGTGATTTGGCCGACGGCGGCGCATATGCCGGCCAAGACGCGTTGTGCCATTGATGCCTTGGTTGCTGCGACGCCTAGTTGTTTGGCGGGGAGTTAGGTGTCAGGGCTTTTTGGGGTTGCTTCGCAACCCAACGCGGGGCAAGCCCGCTCGCCACAGGAAGCGTGCTTGCCACATTAAGCCTGCTCTCCACAGTAAGCCTGCTTGCCACGGGAAGCCCGCGTGGGGCTTTGCTCTCTCACGGCAGTCAGAACGCGATAGACGTTTGCACGTATACCGTACGCGGCTCGCCGACATACTTGCCCTTGTTGTTGTCGTCGAACGAACGGGTGAAATACTGGGTGTTGAAGATGTTCTTCACTCCGACGGCCACGTTCAAGTCCGATAGTTGCGGGCCGAAGTCATACGCCGCGCGGCTGCTGAACAGCATGTAGCCGGGGATGCGACCGGTGGCACCGTTGGCGCTTTCGGCCTCGGTGTTGGCGTTGTCGGCGAACTGGCTGCTCTGGAAGCTGCTGTCCAGGTTGAGCTTCCAGCGGCCTTCGGTGTAGCCCACGCCGAGGGTGCCTTTGTGCTTCGACGAGAAGGGCACGCGGTTGCCTTTGTTCGGGCCGTCTTCGCGGATGGTGGCGTCGACATAGGCATAGGTGGCGTACACATCAAACCCCGCCAGCGCGGGGCTCAGGCCGTCGAGTGCATAGTTGACGCTGGTCTCGATGCCCTGGTGGCGGGTTTCGCCACGGGCGATCACCGAGTCATCGGTCTGGTTGCTTTCGTACTGGTTGTCGAAGTTGATCAGGAACGCGCCGATCTCTGCACGCAAGGTGCCGTCGTCGTAGCGGGTACCGAGTTCCCAGGTGCGGGCCTTTTCCGGTTGCACTTCGCCCTTGGGCACGCGCTTGGCCATCTGGCTGTATTGCACGCTGCCGAACGAACCTTCAGTGTTGGCGTAGAGGTTCCAGCTGTCGGTGAGGTGATAGAGCACGTTCAACGCCGGCAGTGCGGTGTTGTAGTCACCTTTGTAGTTCAGGTTGTTGATGTGGTCGGTCTGCTCGGACTTGATCATTTCGTAGCGCACGCCCGGGGTGATGGTCCACTTGCCGATATCAATCCGGTCATCGAGGAACAGTGCATTGGCCTCGGTGCTGCCGCGGGTGTCGCGGTCGTTGCGGCTGTCGGTGGTGGGGATCTGCTGGTTGGCGGCGATCGGTGTGCGGTAGCGCAGTTCGTGGCCGGCTTCGTTGATGTAGCGGTAGCCGATGCCCACTTCGTGGCTGGTCGGGCCGAGGTCGAAGCCTTGGGCGAAGCGCGTTTCGAGGCCGCGCACCCAGTATTCGCGTGGCGACAGCGAGAGGAAGTTGCCCTGGTCCAGGTAGCCGTTGCGCAAGGTGGTGGTGAAGAAAGTGTTGGCGGTGAATTCGCGGCGATCTTCCTGGTAGCGGTAGCCGGCGTTGAACATGGTGCGCCGGCCCCAGAACTTGTCGTAGGGACGGGTGGATTGGTACGGGTCGGCCTTGTAGTCCTTGACGTTCAACCCCCCAGGCATATCGGCCTGGCCTTCGTAGTATTGCGCCATGGCGTTGAAGCTGTTGGCGTCGTCGAGCTGGTATTTGCCTTTGAGAATCAGGTCGTCAATGCGCGTGTTGCTGTTCTCGCGCCAGTCGCCGCCACGGGTCCCGGAGTAGAGGATCGCGCCGCCGAGGCCGTTGTCGGCAGTGCCGCCGGCGAGCAAATTGCCGGTGGTCTTGAACCCGTCGTGGCTGGAGGACGGGCTGGTTTCAGTCTGCAGGCCGCCTTTGACGGTTGGCGCATCGGGAATCGCGCGGGTCACGAAGTTGACCACGCCGCCGACGTTCTGCGGGCCATAGCGCACAGCGCCGCCGCCGCGCACCACGTCCACCGCGTCCATGTTGCCCATGCTGATCGGAGCAAACGACAGTTGCGGCTGGCCATACGGCGCGAATGGCACCGGGATGCCGTCCATCAGCACGGTCGAACGCGAGGCCAGGCGCGGGTTGAGGCCACGAATGCCGAAGTTCAGCGCCATGTCATGGCTGCCGGTGCCGTTGTTTTCCGGAGCATTGACGCCGGGAATACGGTTGAGCACATCACGGGCCTGGGTCGCGCCCTGGCGTTCGAATTCTTCGCGACGGATCACGTCGCGGGCGCCGGGATGTTCGAATACGTTGGTCTGCGCTGCATCGCCGAGCCAGTCGCCCACCACGCTGGAGGTGCCCAGTTCAATGCTGGCCGGGGCGTTGGCCGGTTGCAGGCTATAGGCATTGTCGCCTTCGGCACGTGCTTGCAGGCCCGTGCCTTCGAGGAGTTTCTGCAGGCCGTCAGCGGCGCCGTAATTGCCCGACAACCCACGACTCTGCATGCCCGCCGTGACTTCGGAACCGAAGGAAATCAGCACGCCGGCTTCGCGACCAAACTGGTTCAGTGCCGCTTCCAGCGACGCCGGGGCGATGTGGTAGGGCTTGGCGTCAGCGGCCATTACCGGTGGCAGCACGGTCAGGCCGAGGCTGGCGCCGAGCAGAAGTTGGCGCAGGGTGCGGGCGAGAAGGGTGGGTTGCTGGGGCATGACGAGCGGTCCTGAGAAGGAAGGATCAAGGTGGCTTTCCTTCTCTGTCACGCGAGGTGTGGAAAACGGCTCACTGGGATTGAAAATAATTTCAGGCGCGTGCCTGCACGGTCACCCAATAGCGGGTAAAGCGCCGCACTTTCACCGGCAGGCTGATTTCGAGCAGGTCGAGAATGCGCTCGCTGTCGTCCAGCGGGTAGCTGCCGGAAATCAGCAAATTGGCGACTTGCGGGTCGCAGTTGAGCTGGCCACGGCGGTAGCGGCCCAGTTCGGCGAGGAAGTCCTCCAGGCGCATGTGCGCGGCCATCAGCATGCCATCGGCCCAGGCACCGCTGTTGGCGTCGGTGGCGCGCGGGGTGTCCCAACCCTTGCGGGTAAAGTTGACCTGGCGCGCGGCCTCGACCGTCAGCGGCAGGCCGCTGTAGTGGTTGGGCATCACCTCGACGCGCCCGCTGAAGACCGCCACTTGGGTGTGGTCGTTGAACTGGCGCACATTCAGGCGCGCTGCCTGGCTGCTGAGCAGGCCCTGGCCGGTCAGCACGTGCAGCGGCGTCGCGCCGGCGATGCCCGTCAGCAGGATCTCGCCTTCGAGCAGGCGGATCAGCCGTTGCTGGCCATCGAAATGTACATCCACCGCGCTGCCGGTATTGAGCTGCAACTGACTGCCATCGGCCAATTGCACCTTGCGCCGCTGGCCTACGGGGCTGCGGTAATCGGCCGTCAGCGGTGGCAGGATATGTTGCTGGCGCAGACTCCAGGCCGCCGCCGAGCCGGCCCCCAGGATCAACAGCAACTTCAGTGCCTGGCGCCGGCTGGTGGACGTCGGCGCGTTCAACGCCGCGTGCGCCAGTGGCGAGGGCATGCCGCGCAAGCGCTGGTTGACGCGCTGGATATGGTCCCACGCGCGCTGGTGTTCGCTGTGGGCATTCAGCCAATGCTGCCAGGCCGCCTGCTGGCGCGGGTTGAGTGCGCCTTGCTGCATTTCCATCAGCCAGTGCACGGCTTGTTCGGCAACCTGGGTCGAGAAGTTCATAGGGCGAAGTAGCAGCGCATCGCTGCTTTATTCAGGTGGCGCTTGACGGTGGCGATGGAGATGCCCAGCTCCGCGCCGATTTGTGCGTAGGTGAGGCCGTCGAGCTGCGCCAGCAGGAATGCACGCTTGACCTGCACGGGCAGGCCGTCGAGCAACTGGTCCAGTTCAATCAGGGTCTGCAGGATGATCGCGCGTTCTTCTTCCGACGGCGCCACGTGCTCAGGCATTTGCGCCAAAGCATCGAGGTAGGCGCGCTCGAGGTCCTGGCGGCGGTAGAAATTGAACAGCACGCGCTTGGCGACGGTGGTGAGGAATGCGCGCGGTTCGATCAGCGTGGGGGCTTCCCGGGCGGTCAGCACGCGGATGAACGTGTCGTGTGCCAGGTCGGCGGCGCTTTCCGGGCAGCCGAGCTTGCGTCGCAACCAGCCGGTGAGCCAGTGGTGATGGTCGTGGTACAACACTTCGACGGTGTGGGACGGGCTCAACGAAGACACTCCACAAGCACCCATGCACTTTAGAGAACAAGAATTGTTCGCATTGTAGGGCGCAAGAACGGCTTCGGCAATCGGCCTGGGCAGGTGATTCATCCGTTCTGTTTTGCTTATGAGAATATTTATCATTAATATTGCGCGCTGATGAACCTGGCGCCTCCCGCATGAAAAGCAAAACCTCGCTGCCTGTCTCTTATCGTCTTGCCGTGACCTCCCGCGTGCTGGCTGCCGTGGTCGGCGGCTACCTGATGGCTTCGCTCGCCAGTATCTGCCTGGCGCTGTGGATGCCCACCAGCCGCGCCGATGCGGTGATCACCGGGATGATGAGTTCATTTGTGTTCTATTTGCTGGCGGTGCTCTGGTGTTTCGCCTGTCGCAGTGCCGCGCGCGCCTGGTTCGGCGTGATGTTGCCGAGTGCGGCGTTTGCCACCCTGGCGGGTGTGGGGTTCTGGATGACACGCACATGAAAGAGGGATTTCGCCAGGCCATGGCCTGGCTGCACACCTGGGCCGGCTTGATCTTTGGCTGGTTGCTGTTCGCGATTTTCCTGACCGGCACCCTGTCGTATTTCAAGGATGAGATCAGCCACTGGATGCAGCCTGAAGTGCAGGCGCATCCGCTGGACGATGCGCGCAGCCTGAGCGTGGCGCAAACCTACCTGCAGCAGGTGGCGCCGTCCGCCGCGCGCTGGTTCATCACTTTGCCCGACAGCCGTGACCCCGGCCTGTCGGTGATGTGGCAAGACAAGGTCGACCCCGGCAAGCGTGGCAACTTCATCCAGAAAACCCTCGACCCGGTCAGCGGCCAGGCAGTGCAGGCCCGCGAAAGCATGGGCGGCGAGTTCTTCTATCGTTTCCATTTCCAGCTGCAGATGCCTCATCCCTGGGGACGCTGGTTGTCGACGATTGCCGCGATGGTGATGTTTGTCGCGTTGATCACCGGCATCATCACCCACAAGAAAATCTTCAAGGACTTCTTCACCTTCCGCCCCCGCAAAGGCCAGCGCTCCTGGCTCGACGGGCACAATGCGGTCGGGGTGCTGGTGCTGCCGTTCCACTTGATGATCACCTACAGCAGCCTGGTGATTTTCATGAGCCTGGTCATGCCGGCGCCGATCCTGGCCTCCTATGGCAATGACACCCGTGCCTTTTTCAATGAGGTGTTCCCGGCCTCCAACAATGCGCCCGCGCTGGGCCAGCCGGCCGAACTGCTGCCGCTGGTGCCGATGTACGAGCAAGCGCGGGCGCAGTGGGCGGGCGGTCATGTCGGGCGGTTGGCGGTGAATAACCCCGGTGATGTCAACGCGTCGGTGAATGTATTCCGCGCCGGCTCCGACCGCGTGGTCCATGATTTCGGCAGCACCGTGTCGTTCAACGGCAGCACCGGCGAACTGCTGCGGGTGAGCGGCGAGCAGTCGCTGCCGGCGGTGATCGGCGGCAGTTTCTACGGCCTGCACATGGGCCATTTCGCCGGCCCGCTGCTGCGCTGGTTGTACTTCATCTGCGGCCTGGCAGGCACGGCGATGATCGGCACGGGGCTGGTGATCTGGCTGGGCAAGCGCCAGCTCAAGCATGCAAAGGCCTCGGTCATGCCGTTTGAATTGCGCCTGGTCGAAGTGCTGAACATGGCCAGCATGTCCGGGCTGATGATCGCGATCGCGGCGTTTTTCTGGGCCAATCGCCTGTTGCCGGTGAGCTTCGCCGAACGCTCCGACTGGGAAGTACAAACCTTCTTCATCGCCTGGGGCTTGAGTCTGTTGCACGCGATCCTGCGTCGCGGCCGCCAGGGTTGGGTCGAGCAGTTGAGTGTTGGCGCGCTGCTGTTTGTTGCCATCCCTGTGCTCAACGCACTGACCACGTCCAGCCACCTGGGTGTGTCCCTGGTCACCGGCGACTGGGCCATGGCCGGTTTCGACCTGACCTGCCTGGCCAGCGGCGTGTTCCTGAGCTGGGCTGCCTGGAAGATGCAACACCGCACCGCGCCCGTGGCCAAGGCCGAACGTGCGCGCCCGATGACCCTCAAGCGCGAGGCGAACTGATGCTGCTCGCCCTGTTGATGTGCTACGCCGGTTTCACTGCCTTGTGCCTGTCCACCGACCGTCATCATGGCGAATTGCTCCACAGCAAGCCTTCGCCGCAACGGCGTGTGGGGCTGCGGGTGATCGGCTGGTTGCTGTTGAGTGTGTCGATCTGGCCGGCCGTGAGCATCGCCGGTTGGGGCCAGGGCCTGGTGGAGTGGTGCGCCGTGCTGATGCTCAGCGCACTCCTGCTGGTGCTGTTGTTGCCGTATCGGCCAAGGCTGGCCTTGATCCTGGCGGGCGTCGGACTGCTGGCCAGCCCCGTCGCGGCCTTTGCCACCCTCTGAGCCCCAGCCATGATGATCAGCACGCCGCCCGAATCCCAGGACAGCCAGCACGCTGAAGCGGCGGGCGGGCGTGCGCATTTTCTGCAAGTGTTCCTGTCCCAGCGTTCGCAGATGGAAGCCCTGGTCAGCCGCCGCGTCGGCTGCCGTGCGACAGCGGCCGACCTGGTGCAGGACTTGTTCCTGCGTTTCTGGCGCCGGCCGCTGGTGCAGGTCGAAGAACTCAGCACCTACCTGTTGCGCTGCGCCGGCAACATCGCCATCGACCACTTGCGCAGCGAAGGCGCGCGGGTGCGCAGCAGCGAGGGCTGGTTGCCCGAACAGCAGGATAACCAAGGCTGCGAGCCCCAGGCTGCACTGGAAGCGGGCAATGACCTGCGCCATGTCGAGGCCGCGCTGCGCAGCTTGCCGGAGCGCACCCGGCAGATCTTCCTGCTCAACCGCATCCATGGCCGCAAATACGCACAGATCGCCAAGGCGATGGGCCTGTCCCAAAGTGCCGTGGAAAAACATATGATGCGTGCCCTCGAAGCCTGCAAGGCCAGCCTTCGCGAACCCTCACCCCCACGCACGCCAGGGAAAGCACCGTGAACGCCAGCCCCACGCCCGACCAGGAACAGGCCGCTCTCGCCTGGCTGAGCCTGCTGCATGATCAGCCCAGCAGCGGCGACCAGGCCACGTTCAGCCGCTGGTTGCGCGCCGACCCCGCGCACGTCGAGGCCTATTCCCAGGCCCAGGTCCTGTGGGAACTGAGCGAAGTGCCAGCGCGCAAGCTGGCGGACGAAGACGCCCTGGCGTTGCAGGGCTACCTGAATGCGATGAACGCTCCGACGCGTTCGCGAGTGCTGCGCTGGTCCGGCGCCCTGGCCATGGCCGCGTGCTTGCTGGTGATGGTGTCGTTGGGCGCTGGCTGGCAGCCTTCGCGCTGGGTCGATGACTTCGGCGCCGACTACGTGACCGCGCCAGGCGAGGTGAAAACCGTCACCCTGGCTGATCAATCCCAGGTAACCCTGGATGCCGACAGCGCCATCGCCGTGGATTTCAGCCGCGGCGAGCGGCATATCCAGCTACGTCGGGGCGCAGGGTTTTTCCGCGTGACCCACACCGGCGAGTCGTTTGTCGTGGGGGCGGGCAGTGGCGAGACGCGGGTGTTGGGCACGCAATTTGAAGTGCGCCTGCAACCGGAGGGGGCCCAGGTGACGGTGTTGTCGGGGCGAGTTGGGGTGACGCCGTCGAAACAGGGCCAGCAGCAAATACTGACGGCAGGCCAGCAAGTGGCCTACGCCGATGGCATCGCAGAGCCCCTGCATGCGGTCGACAGCGAGTCACGCCTGGCGTGGCGCGACGGCTGGCTCAACTATTACAAGGCGCCGCTGGCGGACGTGGTCAAGGATCTGGGCCGCTACTACCCAGGCCGCATCCTGTTGCTCAACGAAGAGATGGGCGCCAAGCGCGTCAGCGGCAGCTTCCCGAGCAAGGACCCTCAAGCCGTATTGAATGCCTTGCAGGCGGTGCTGGGGTTTGAACAACACCAGCTGCTGGGCCGGATGATCGTGGTGCGCTGATTACTGAGTCAGCGCCGCCATGATTTTCTCGGGGCTGTACTCGCGGATCAGCGTGCCGTTCACCGCCACAAACGGAATTCCGCCGCCGCCCAGCGCCTCATACGCCTTGCGGGCCTGGGCGTCCTTTTCGATATCAAACGCCTGGTAGGGAATGGCTTTCTGGTCGAGGAAGCGGCGAATCTGCTTGCAGTAGCCGCACCACTCGGTGGTGTAGAGCACCACCTGCGCTGACTCACGCAGGTGTTCGGGCGCCACCTGCGAAGGGTTGAACACCCGCTCGATCTTGCCCCAGTTCTGGATCACCACGACCACCAGCAACACCAGCAGGACTTTCTTGAAAACCCCGCCGAGCATCAGTTACGGCGCTTGAGCTGATCGGTCAGTTGCGTCGGCAGGCCCTTGATGATCAAGGTGCCAGCGGCTTCGTCGTACTCGATCTTGTCGCCCAGCAGGTGCGCTTCAAAGCTGATGGACAGGCCCTCGGCGCGACCGGTGAAACGGCGGAACTGGTTGAGAGTGCGCTTATCCGCCGGGATTTCCGGCGACAGGCCGTAGTCCTTGTTGCGGATGTGGTCGTAGAACGCCTTTGGCCGATCTTCATCGATCAAACCCGATAATTCTTCAAGGCCCATCGGCTCACCGAGCTTGGCCTGGCTGCTGGCGTAATCGACCAGGGTCTTGGTTTTCTCGCGGGCGGACTCGTCCGGCAAGTCTTCGCTTTCGACAAAGTCGCTGAAGGCCTTGAGCAGGGTGCGCGTCTCACCTGGGCCGTCGACACCTTCCTGGCAGCCGATGAAGTCGCGGAAGTACTCCGAGACCTTCTTGCCGTTCTTGCCTTTGATAAACGAGATGTACTGCTTGGACTGCTTGTTGTTCTGCCACTCGGAGACGTTGATGCGCGCCGCCAGGTGCAACTGGCCCAGGTCGAGGTGGCGCGAGGGGGTCACGTCCAGCTCGTCGGTCACCGCCACGCCTTCACTGTGGTGCAACAGGGCGATGGCCAGGTAATCGGTCATGCCTTGCTGGTAGTGGGCAAACAGCACGTGGCCGCCGGTGGACAGGTTGGACTCCTCCATCAGTTTTTGCAGGTGCTCGACAGCGGTGCGGCTGAAGGTGGTGAAATCCTGGCCACCGTCGAAATATTCCTTCAACCAGCCGCTGAACGGGTGCGCGCCGGACTCGGCATGGAAGAAACCCCAGGCCTT
>Ga0153921_1000625_pt1 | contig 17576 bp, 15 predicted proteins | sample TSNJ005MetaG_FD_104691 | JGI IMG/M metagenome (GOLD analysis project Ga0153921, IMG submission 104691) | Attine ant fungus gardens microbial communities from New Jersey, USA - TSNJ005 MetaG | ecosystem: Host-associated > Fungi > Mycelium > Unclassified | place: USA: New Jersey, Brendon T. Byrne... | reverse complement strand
TGCCATCCGTTCGTGCTCAAGGAAATGGCCCTGGCCGGTCGCGAAGACCATGACCAGGCGCTGAAGGAATTCGACGGCCTGCTGCTGCAGCACATCGGCTTTGCCGTAGGCAACGCCGCCAGCACCCTGGTGTTGAACCTCGGTTTCGGTCACTTCGAAAAGGCTCCGGGCAACAGCCTGAGCCAGGGCTATTTCCGCGCACTCAACCGTCAGGCCGCGGCGTTTGCGATGCTGGCGGACCTGAGCATGATGCTGCTGGGCGGCGAGTTGAAACGACGCGAACGCCTGTCGGCACGTCTTGGTGATGTGCTGAGCCACATGTACCTGGCATCGGCTGCACTCAAGCGTTATCACGACCTGGATTCGCCAGACCACCTGGAACCGCTGTTCGCCTGGGCCATGGAAGAGAGCCTTGGCCACTCCGAGCGTGCACTGGATGAACTGCTGACCAACTTCCCGAGCAAGGTGTTGGGTTGTCTGTTGCGGGTGATCGTGTTCCCGTTCGGCCGCCGTCATAAAGGCCCGTCCGATGCGCTGGATGCCGAGGTGGCCGCAGTGCTTGGTCGCGCCAAGGGTGACCCGACCCTGGAAGCGGTGCTGGCGGGCTGCTATCGCCCACAGTCCGCAGAAGATCCGGTGGGCGCCCTGCAACACGCCTACGACCTGTTGGCCGACAGCCATCCGTTGCAGAAAAAACTCCACGAAGGCTTCAAGAGCGGCCAGGTCAAACCGACCGCGGGCGAACACGCCATCGATGCCGCGCTGCATGCCGGCGTGCTGCAACCCGCCGAGGCGCAGACCCTGCGTGACGCTGAAGCGGCGCGGCGCAAGGTGATCGACGTGGATGATTTCAGCAAGGAAGAGCTGAGCCAGGCTGAGGGAAAAGTCCGCTGATCCCAACGGTCATATAAAAACGGGTAGAGTGCCCTGCCTCACAAATACTGATCCCTTTTGACGGCGTCTGTTGTCGTCATGCTGCGTTGCCGCTCCTCGCCATAGCAAGCTATGACTCGTCGCGGTGCCTTGCCTGACAACAACAGCCACTCGTCAAAAGGAATCGTATTTGTGAGGCAAGGCACCGAGCTATATACTCTCGCGCCCGTTTTGCTCTTGAGGACTTATCTCGTGTCCAACGTCGTTGCCGATCATCTCGTCTTGCTCGACCACCTGCGCAGCATCCTGATTGCCGTCGGCGAAGCCGAACAGGTTCCCGAGGAAAGCCACCTCCTGTTCCTGGAGCGCTTCGATGAACTGCGCGCCTTGCTGCCCATCGACCCGATCGAAAGCCAGTACCTGGGCCAGGACATGATGAGCCAGGTCATCCTGCGCTACCCGCAAATTGCTCACCTGGTACCGCGCGACCTGCTGTGGTTCTTCGGTGGCGACTGCCTGCACTTCATGCCCGACGACGAGCTGGACCTGTACCAGGCCCTGGAAGAACGTCGCTTCGAAGCTGAACAGAACGACGAACCGTTCGACTGGAACCAGGAAAAGCAGTTGTTGGCCATGTCCAATGACCAGCCCAAGCACTGATTTCAGGGCTGACGCAGATCAAATGTGGGAGCGGCGGTGCGACGGTTCGACTTGCTCGCGAATGCGGTGGTTCAGTCAATATTTTAGGTGACTGAACCACCGCATTCGCGAGCAAGCCCGCTCCCACATTTAAACTGTATTCCTACCGTTTCTTCAGCGTCGGCTCTTTGGCCATGCACTCCACCAGATAATCAATAAACACCCGCAACTTCGGCGGCAGGTACCGCGTCGGCGAATGCAGTAGCCACGCATCCCCGTGGTACGACGCAATGAAATCCCACCCCGGCAGCACCTGCACCACCTCCCCCGCTTCCAGCGCATGCCGCGCCGTGAAATACGGCAAGCTGCCAATCCCCACATGTTGCAATACCGCATCCAGCCGCACGCCTGTGTGATTGGCCGCATACCGCCCGCGCACGCCCACCGTCACCGCCTTGCTGCCCTGGCGAAACTTCCAGCGCGCATCCCCCGGCGTCTCACCCAGGTAGATGCAACTGTGCTCCAGCAAATCATGGGGATGCTGCGGCGTACCGTGCTCCGCCAGGTACCGCGGCGTGGCGCAGATCAAATGCTCGATCGGCAGCAACTGGCGCCCCACCAACCCCGGCGGCGGGCTGTCGGTGATGCGGATGCTCAGGTCGACATTGTCGTCAATCAGGTCCACATGCCGGTCCTCCAGGATCAACTGCACGTCAACCTTGGGATAACGCCGCAAAAACTCCGGCATATGCGGATGCACCACAAAACGCCCTACCGCCTTGGGCACGCTGACCCGCACCAGCCCTTCGGCTTCATGGGTGTATTGGCCGCTGATTTCCATCACCGACCGCGCAGCACTGACCATTTCCTGGCAGCGCTTGAACACCTCTTCGCCACCTTCGCTGAGGCGCAACTTGCGCGTAGTGCGTTGCAGCAGGCGAGTTGCCAGGGCCTTTTCCAGACGTGAGATGCTGCGGCTCACGGAGGACGGCGATGCTCCCAGTTGGCGCGCAGCCTCGGAGAAGCTGCCTGTTTCCACCACCTTGACGAAAATCGCCATTTCGCCCAGCAGCGGTAAGGGAAGATTGATGCTCATGACGCACAAGTCCATTGAGATTTGAACGGATTATCACCCATTAGCGCACTTCTTATACTGCCGGTTAGAAACCCTGATGCGGATATAAATGATGACCCAGCGCCTGTTTTTTACCCATGACCACCTGAATGCCGAACTTGAAGTGCTGGGATGCACACCTTTTGATAACCAGTTTGCGGTAATCCTGCAGTCCACAATCTTCCATCCACAAGGTGGCGGCCAGCCCTGCGACACCGGCTGGCTCGGGGCAAGCCAGGTGTTGAAGGTGGTGCAGGAAGGCGATCATGTCGTGCATTACGTAGACCGCCCCGTGGCTCCCGGCGTGATCCAGGCACGCGTCGATGAAGACCGCCGCACCTTGCACACGCGCCTGCACTCGGCCGGGCATCTGATCGGCAATGCCGGTGAAACCCTGGGCTGGATGCCGATCAAGGCTCATCACTGGCCGGGCGAAGGCAAGATCACCTTTATTCGCGGCACCTCGGCCCAGGCCATGGACGCCGAAGCGATCCAGCGGCAAGTCGACCAATGGATCGCCGCCAACCTGCCGCGCCATATGGCCCTGGATGACGGTACGCGGCAAGTGGGTTTTGGCGACCTGCCGGCCTATGCCTGCGGCGGCACGCATGTGCAGGCATTGGGGGACGTGGGTCAGGTGACGATCCTGGCCCTCTCCGAGAAAAAGGGTGCATTGTCGGTGCGCTATACCCTGAACTGACTAAACCGCAATCGCCCCCGCCCTGCCCGGTTCCACCACAAACGACTTGAGGGTCGAGACGCTGGCGTTCGGATCCCGGGGATCGGAAATCACCCGGAAGTTCGTCAGCATATTCCTCTCCTCAAGCGCCACCGACACATAGCCGCGCTGGCGGCTGTCGAAAAACTTCACATGGGGATTGAGGGGCAGGATCGCACTGAACGCATCAAATGGTGGCCCGTCAGACGTCACCGACGTGCCGACAAACTCGGTCGCGACCACGGGCGAATCCGGATTCCCTGCGTCAGCGTGCAGGTCCGTCGTCCAGAACGAGTGAATATCGCCGCCCCAGAACACCGGGTTATTCACCTTTCTGCGCACCATCGACGCAAGCATCCGCTCACGGTTGGCCATGTAACCATCCCAGCCATCGGTCCAGCGGCCGGGCTTGTGGTTGGTCAGGTCACGTTGCGTGAGCGGCGCGACCAACAGGTCCTGGGCGATCACGTTCCATTGTGCCCGGGACTCGGCAAAACCCTGATCCAGCCAAGCCTCCTGCTCCCAGCCGAGCATGGTGCGACGGGGATCTCGCAGGTCAGCACAGGTGTTAGCGGCCACATGTCCCTTGTGGCTGCCATTGGCCAGGATGCATGGCTGCTCGGAGCGGTACTGACGCCCATCCAGCACATGGAAACGCGCCAGCCGGCCGTAGTCCAAACGCCGATAGAGGCGCATGTCCGGCCCGCGCGGCAGGCTGCTGGCCCGCAGCGGCATGTGCTCGTAGAAGGCCTGGTAGGCCGCCGCCCGCTGCTTGAGAAAACTCGTCACCGGGATGTTCGGGTCCTGGGACCACTGGCTGGCATAGTCGTTTTGCACTTCGTGATCGTCCCAGGTGACCACACTGGGCGCCGCAGCATGCAGTGCCTGCAAATCCGGATCGGTCTTGTACAAGGCGTAGCGGTTGCGGTAATCCACCAGATTCAACGCATTGCCGCTGCCGTGGGGTCGAATGATCTTGCCGGAATCAGCCGCGTAGGAACTGTCATAGATGTAATCCCCGAGGAAAAACACCAGGTCAGGCTGCTCGGCGGCCAAATGCCGATAGGCGCTGAAGTAGCCTCGCTCCCAATGGGAGCACGAGACAAAACCCAACTGCGCTGATGCCATGGCATGCACCGCCGGCGCCGTGCGCGACTGGCCCACCGGGCTTTGCGCACCGAGGCCTTCGAACTGGTACCAGTAAGGTCGACCCGCCTCCAGCCCGGCGACTTCCACATGCACCGAATGGGCGAAACGCTCGCTGGCCATCACCTCGCCCTGGCGCACAACGCGCGTCATCGCTGCATCGCGGGCCACCTTCCAGCGCACCGGCACCGCTCGGTTCAGGCCACCCCGACCGTCGGCGGCATTGAACAGCGGCGCGAGGCGTGTCCAGATCACGAAACCATCGGGCAATGGATCGCCTGACGCCACACCAAGGGTGAAGGGATAGTCGATGCCTGCACTACGGGCAAACGGGCTGAGGATCGAAAACGCCGTGGCAACTGCAAGCCCGCCCAGTACGCGACGGCGATCGTGATTCACACTCATCAACTGCGCTCCTTCCAAGCATCCCGCACCGACCAAAACAAATGCTTGTGTAGCGTTCTTACCACTGGCAGCAGGGTGGATAAATGCGGCAGTGCAATGCTCATGCAGGGGGACTCGCGAAATAAATTCTCCAAGAATGTACCCGCGTCGTGTCAGTTTCATTACGTAGATAAATAGACCTACGAGTCGTCTGTAAGACGCGTCCTAGAGCCTTAAAAGCTTAAATTAAAGTTAACCATTCGGTCATTTTTGGTTGCTAGCGTGTCGCCCCTAATCAACTGCGGGGTAGCGGAATGAGAACTTGGGATGAACCCAAAAAACGCAAGGCACACATCGAACTGATCCCGATGATCGACGTGATGATGTTCCTGTTGGTGTTTTTTGTACTGGTGAGTTTGAACGTGATTCCGGCCCTGGGCATGAAGACTCAGCTGCCGAGCGCCAGCAGTTCACAGCAGCTCAAGCCGCAAAATAAATTCATCCTGACCCTGGGCCTGGAAGGTCAGCTGCAGCTCGATGGCAAGGACCTGACCGTCGACGCGCTGGTGCCTGCACTCAAGGCCGGCGAGAAGCCAGACACCAAGTCGACGATCATCGTCAACAGCGACAAAGGCGTGGAAGTGTCGCGCCTGGTCGAGGTGATGGACACCCTGCGCCTGGGTGGCTTTACCTCTGTCTCCATCGCCACGAAAAAGTCCTGATCATGTATGCCTTGTTTCGTGCGCGTCGGCTGCTGGGCAGTGTCCCGGCCCTGATCGCCCTGGTGCTGATTGCACTGGGTATCCAGTCCCAACCCCTGAAGATCCAGCCGCAGTACGACGAGTCGGCGGTTGAACTCGCGCTGGTCGAGCCGGAGCCGGAAGTGGTCCCCGAGCCCGTGGTGGAAGAACCGCCGCCACCGCCGCCGGTGATCGAAGACGAGGAGGCCGAACCTGCCCCTCCGCCTCCGCCACCCAAGCCGATCCCCAAACCACTGCCAAAGCCTGAGCCCAAGCCAAAACCGGTGCCCAAGCCCGTGGTCGCCAAGCCAACGCCTGTGCCTGCGCCAGCTCCGGTGGCCGCCAAGCCGGTGCAAGCCGCTCCCGCTCCCACGCCAGCACCCGCTGCGCCACCGGCGCCGCCGAAAGTCGACGGCCAGGCACTGGAAGGCGGCTACCTCAAGGGCTTGCGCAACGAGTTGGACACCTACAAGCAATACCCCACCGGGCGCCAGGCGTCCCTTGAACGCCCGAGTGGCGAGGTGGTGGTCTGGTTAATGGTGGACCGCCAAGGCCGCGTCCTCGACTCCGGGATCCAGACCCCGGCGCCGAGCATGCTGCTCAACCGGGCCGCCACCAACAGCCTGCGCCGTATCAAGCAGGTGAAACCGTTCCCCGAACAAGCCTTCGGTGGACGTAACGAGCAGCGCTTCACCGCCACCTTCAACTACAGCGTGCAATAAGCACACACCACCAGGACGACAGTGATGAAGTTCACCCGGATTCATCTGGCACTCGTTGCCGCGACGAGCATGACCCATGGAGTGGTCATGGCAGATACCAGCGACAGTGACGTCGGGACTATTGGGGTACAGGGCAAGGCAACCGCTGGGGGCGGTTACATGGTCCAGGAAGAGAGCGCCAAGGGCCGCTCGACCATCACCAAGGAAGCATTGGACAAACAGACGGCCACCGGCAACGCCATCGACAAGCTCAAGTACACCCCGGGCCTGAACATCTCCAGTGAAGACAACACCGGCCTCTCGGGCTTCCGCTTCACCATGCGCGGCATGAACTCCGACCAGGTCGGTATGTCGGTGGACGGCATGCCGATCAACGACTCCGGCAACTACGCGTTGTACTCCAACCTGTTGGGCGACCCGGAAAACATCGACCAGATTTTCGTCACCCAGGGCTCGTCGGAAGCCGACGGCCCGCACATCGGTTCCAGCGGCGGCAACATCGGCATCGTGACCATTCGCCCCACCAAGGAAACCGGTGCCTTCGTCAAGCAAGTGGTCGGCAGCAACGCCACCCGCAAGACCTTCGCCCGCCTCAATACCGGTGAAGTCAACGGCCTGAGCAACTGGCTGTCGGCTTCCCACACCGAAGGCCAGATGTGGCGCGGCTCGGGTGCCGTGCGTGCGGACAAGGTGGAGTGGAACAGCTTCTTCGACGCCGGCAACGGCAACACCGCCAACCTGATCCTCAAGTACCACGAGCAGGACAACAACAGTTACAGCCAGTTGACCAAGGCACAGTTCCAGCAGTACGGCCGCAAGTACGACCCGTACCCGGCGACACCGGCGGTGGGCGCCAACGGCAAGGTCAGCAGCTACTACGACCTGGCGCAGAACCCGTTCCAGACCTTTACCGCCGTGCTCAACACCCAGTACAAGCTGAGCGACAACCTGTCCCTCTCGGTGATCCCGTATTACTACTACGGCAACGGCAGCGGCGTGGGCTCCTCGGCCTATGCGCTGAACAGTGGCTCGAACAAGGGCGGCGTTTTCGACCTCGGCAACCTGCCGACACAGGCTCAATACAACGCCGACGGTTCCGCGACCACCGGCGTCTACTACCGCCCTTCGCGCACCCAGACCTGGCGCCCGGGCATCACCACCAAGCTGAACTGGGACCTGGGCGACCACAGCCTGCAATTCGGCTACTGGTATGAACGCGCCCGCCAAAGCCAGACCCAACCGTTCATTGCCCTCAAGAACAACGGCAAGCCAAGCGATACCTGGCCCGACGGCAACTCCGTGGTCGACGCCAACGGCAACACCGTACAGGGTCGCGACCGCTACACCGTGACGCCGGCGCAAAAGGTCTGGACCCAGGACACCTGGTACATCAACTCGGACTGGACGTTGATCGCGGGCATTGCCTACATGAACGTCGAGCGTGACGGCACCAACCACGGCAGCCTCACCGAGCAACCCGGCAAGGCCAGCCAGACCTACAACAAACTGCTGCCCAACGCCGGCCTGAAATACCAGCTCGACGAGCGTGACCAGTTGTTCTACAGCCTGTCGCGCAACATGCGTATTCCACAGAACTACGTGCTGTACGACAAAGGCGTCGGCTCCCTCGACTCCAAGCCGGAACTCAGCTGGAACCAGGAACTGGGCTGGCGCTACACCGGCGAAGACAGCACCCTCGCCGCGACCCTGTTCTACATGCAGTTCAAGAATCGCCAGCTCACCTCCCTGGACAGCAACGGTGATTCCGCCGACATCAACGCCGGCACCGTCATCAACAAAGGCCTGGAACTGGAGTGGAGCGGCAAGCTGCCGCACAACTTCAACTACTACACCTCCTACACCTACACCAGCTCCAAGCAGCAGGACGACCTGACCGTCTACAGCGCCGGCAAGCCGATCGTGCTGCCCACCAGCGGCAAGCAGTTCGCCAACGTGCCGACCAACATGCTGGCGGCCAACATCGGCTATGACGACGGGCGCTTCTACGGCACCTTCGGCGGCAAGTTCACCAGCAAGCTCTATGGCGACCTGACCAACGACGAAGCCATCTCCGCCCGCACCATCTTCAACCTCGGCGCCGGTATCTACCTGCCGGTGGACAAGAAAGTCGTCAAGGACGCAACCCTGCGCCTGAACGTCGACAACCTGTTCGACAAGAAGTACCTGGACGGCGTGTACACCACCAAGACCAACTCGGCGAGCTACAGCGGTTTCCGCGATGGCGACCCGGCCTACATCGTTGGGCTTGACCGCACCGTCACCGTTTCCCTGGAAGCCAATTTCTAACTGCGAGGCTCAGCATCATGGACATGAACCTGCTTCACCAAATCACCTTTTATGTGATGTACGCCGCACTGGCGATTGCAATCTTCATCACCATCGAACGTGGCATCTACTTCGCCTACGTGCGCCGCCAGGCCCGTGCATTGACCGAAGTGCTGGGCGCCAATGTGCACAGCGAACGCGACCTGCCGGAAAACCTGACTCGCCGTGACAGCCTGCCGCTGAGCATGGTGCTGCCGATCCTGGCGCAGAAGGCGTCCCATGGTTCGCGCAAGGACCTGGACGACGAGATCGAAACCCAGTACCTCAAGACCCGCGCGCCGCTGTCCCGCAGCCTGTGGATCATCGAAACCATCACCACCGCCGCGCCGCTGCTCGGCCTGCTGGGGACCATCCTCGGCATCATCGACACCTTCAAGGCGCTGGCCAGTGCCGGTGTGTCCGACCCGGGCCAGATTTCCGGTGGTATCGGTACGGCCCTGTTCGCCACGGGTTTGGGTATCGCCATCGCGCTGTTCTGCGTGGTGTTCCACAACTTCTTCCAGGACAGCCTGGAGCGTATCAACGACCAGCTGAAAATCCTGCTGATCCGCGCGGCAACCGGTGCCCGCGTGCAGGGTGAAGTGCCGCACCTGGTACCGACCCCGCTGCACACCCGCACTGCGTGACCTTCCCGGGGCGGGCGCATCATGCGCCCGCCCTTTTTTTTGCCCGATGAGACGCCTATGTCCATATCGCTGAAATTACGTATCGCCGGCCTTGCAGGCCTGCTCCTCAGTCCGCTTGCCCAGGCGGACTTTTCAATTCCGGGATTTGAGTTGGTACACACCGTGCCAGTGGACACCCAACTTGGCACCGCCGATCTGCGCCAGCCCGGCCCCGTGTGGATCCAGCTGTTCGACGGCGCGAAAAGCCGCATCGACATCGGCCAGTTCTACGCGGCCGACCATCCTGGCTCGGTGATGGACAAGGTGATTGAACACCTGGAAGCCGCCGGCAAACGCGGGGTGAAAATTCGCTTCCTGCTGGAAGAAAAAGGCGTGCGGCTGTCGGAAGCCTCGACCCTGGAGCGCCTGAAAGCCATTCCCAACCTGACCTTCCGCATCCTGCCCTATGGCAAGCTGAGTGGCGGGATCATCCACGCCAAGTACATGGTAGTGGATGGCAAGCAGGCGTTTATCGGCAGCCAGAACTTCGACTGGCGTTCGCTGGAGCATATCCACGAAACCGGGCTGTTGATCAGTGATGCAAACGTCGTCGCCCAGACCCAGGCCATTTTTGAACAGGACTGGCAGGCCCAGGCTGCGTTGGCCGACAACCAGCCTGTTGCCCTGCCCGCCACAGGCGCCACACCGGCACGCGCCGGCAACTACCTGGTAGCCAGCCCCCAGCGCTACAACCCGCCGGGTGTGGGTGATTCGCAGCTGGAACTGCCACGTCTGCTGGGCGAGGCGAAAAAGGAAGTGCGCGTACAACTGCTGGACTACGCGCCGCTGTCCTATGGACCTGACAGAACCCGGCCTTACTACGCGATGATCGACAATGCAGTGCGTGCAGCGGCAGCGCGCGGGGTCTCGATCAAGTTGATGGTATCCAACTGGAACACCGAAGCGCTGGAATTGCCGTACCTGAAAAGCCTGGCGGTGCTGCCGAATGTCGAGGTCAAGATCGTCACGCTGCCCGAGGCCAAGCAAGGATTCATTCCTTATGCGCGGGTGATCCACAGCAAGACCATGGAAATCGACGGGCAAGTGGCGTGGGTGGGCACCAGTAACTGGCTGGGGGGTTATTTCGATAACTCGCGCAACCTGGAAGTGGTGATGCGCAGTGAGGCGATGGCCAAGCGCGTGGGAGATTTACACGAACAGCTGTGGGACGGGCCGTACGCCAAGGCACTGGAAGTGACGAGTGAGTACCCGCAGCCGCATCCGGGCAAGCCGTGAGCCGTTGCCTGCAAATCCCATGATTTGCGGGCAATGTCACATTGCCAGATATGAATGTTGCACTTTTCCGCCGTTGCGCTGACCAACCCTGCACAACTCATGGAGGGAGAGCAGGGATGAACACCACAAGCAATGGACTGTACGGTACGGCGCTGGTTTGGGCGGCCATCGGGCTGGCAGGTTGTGCCAATTCCATGACCTCCACCGGGGTGCCGGGGGTGAAGATGGGCGACAGCTATGAGCAGGTACTCGCCGTGGTCAGCCGTGACAATACGGTGACCAGGAAGATCGACGGGCAGGGATTCCGGGCTGAGGGTTACTCGCAGACATTCAGGGATTGTCGCAGCACATATTTTATCTTCCAGGGCGCCGATGGCTTGCAGATGGTCAGCCATGAGCCCGCGCCGCATCTGTCGGTCAGCCAGAACTGCCGCCAGCCATGAGCACTTTACGTGTCATTCCCGCCCTGTTCCTGGTGCTCCTCAGCGGCTGCGGCCAGGTATATAACATCCGCTCCCTCAACACCGCCTACACGGCGCCGCCCGCCACCGAGACGGCGCGCGTGCGCGTGATCAGCGACGGCATGGTGCGTGCAGTGCCAGGGCGCGACTGCCTGGACTGGAATGTTCCCGGCGCCGGCGTGATGGTCTCAGCCAAATCCGGCTTCGCCGACCGCAATGGTGCAAGCCTCGGTATGCCGGGGCCGATCTATACCTGGGACGGTGCGGTGTCATCCGAACTGCTGATTCCGGCGAACACGCCCATCGCCTTTCACTACATCGGGCTGCCGCAAGCTGGCCGGCAATGTTTCAACACCATGACGTTTATCCCCAAGCCCGGCATGGACTACATGGTGCGCGCATCCCTGTCCCGCAGTTGTGCGTTCGAGCTGGCGGAACTGCCGAAGGGTGCCGAACGATGGAGTCCGATTGAGCCGACGCCGTCGGGAAGGCTGTCCATGTGCCACGCGATGGATAACTTCTAGGGATTCGGACGCCACGTGGAGCGAGGCATTGCGTCCTCGCCCACAAAATACAGGCAAAACCGACAGCCTTTTACGTCCTCAATTGTAGGATCGCTCTTGATCTCCCACGCTCTATTGAGTCGCCAAATCTTGTCAGCCTAGAGTGACGCCAGCAACGAAAAAGCAGAACTCACGTTGCACCTCTTAACCTGCAAGAGTGTAGACAACACGATGAGTGATGCCCCATCGAATACAGCCCTCCACACAAAACCCGTTGCTTCGCCCGAGCCGGGAGCCACAGGCTCCAGCCCCGCCCCCTTGCTGGCCGACCCTGAGTTCGATATGCGCGGCCTGGCTTGGAACCCGCTGTGTGATGCGGCTACGCCTCTGATCGGGCTGGTCATCCGGCTGCGCCGTTTGGACCGGCACGATAATGTGCCCGCGCTGTACCAAAGCGTCAGCAACCAAATCACCACGATCATGGAAGAAGTCCGTCAGCTCGACTATGACGCCGGCATGCTCAAAGCCTACTCCTACAGCCTGTGCCTGCTGTTGGACGAGGTGGTCATGAGCACTACCTGGGGCAAGTCCTCCACTTGGAGTGCACGCTCACTGCTCAGTCAGTTTCATGAGGAGACGTGGGGCGGCGAAAAATTCTTTACCGTCATGAACAACATGATCCCCGAAGCGGCCAGGTACCAGCATGTGCTGGAGTTCATGTACCAGTGCCTGGTCTCCGGTCTCAAAGGCAAATACGGCGCCCATGCCAAGGGCGATGACGAAATACAGAAGATCATCAACCAACTGCACGGCCTGTTGCGCCCGCTGCGCGGCGAGACACCCAAACGCCTGACTGATCCACTGAAAAATGTCGCGCCGCGCAATTACCGGATCAAACATGCCTGGCCGCTCTGGACACCGTGGGCACTGGCCGCCGTCGTACTGGTCACCGCGTACTCGATCTACACCATGCGTTTGAACGCCATCACGCGAGAGGTACTTACCTCACTGGACAAAATCCTCAAGCTATAACCCCTGCGCGAAAACCATCAGGAGACCTTATGCCCCGCCAAAGCGACCTGCGCTACACCTTCGAACCGCTGCGGGGCGATCCCTTCGAAGTGGTCTCGTTCACCCTTGAGGAGGGCCTGTCTCAGCCGTTCAAACTCACGCTGGAACTGGTCAGCCATCACCCGGCCATCGACTTCTACCGCGTGCTCGACCTGGCCGCGCTGTTCACCATCTGGCGCGGCGACTCGCCGGTACGCTACGTCCACGGACTGGTCAGCCTATTCACCCAAGGCGACACCGGCTTTCGCCGTACCCGCTACACCGCCGTGATCGAACCGACCCTGGCGCGCTTCGACCTGCGCTCCAACTGGCGCATCTTCCAGGGCCAGACCGTGACCGACATCATCATCAGCATGCTGGCCGAACAGAAACTGACCGACGTCAAAACCTACCTCTGCTTCGATCATCAACCTCGCGAGTACTGCGTACAAGCTGGCGAAACCGACCTTGATTTCATCGCTCGCCTGGCTGCCGAAGAAGGCCTGCTCTATACCTTCGAACACCGCGCCGATGGCCACACCCTATGGCTCACCGACCGCGTCGGCGGCTTGGGCACCATCGGCACCCACACCGACTGCCCGGTGGTCTACCAGCCCATGAGCGGCGGCGACGCCATGGAACCGGCCCTGAACCGCTTCCACTACACCGAACAGGTACGCACCGCCGTACAAGTCCAGCGCGACTACACCTTCACCCATCCGCGCTACAACCAGCAGCACACGGCGACGGGCGATCAGGACCTGAACAACCAGCACAAGGATTACGAACGCTACGACTACCCCGGTCGCTACAAGCGTGATATCGCCGGCAAGCCCTTCACCAAGACACGCCTGGCCGCGCTGCGCAACGACGCCAAGCTGGCGCATCTGGAAGGCGACGACGCGCGCCTGCAACCGGGGTTGGCTTTCGACCTCAACGAGCATCCACGGGAGGATTTCAACGACCGCTGGCGCACCATCGCCATCACTCATGCAGGCAAGCAGCACACCAGCTTGCAGGAGGAATCGTTCGGCAGCGGCCTCGGCACTTCCTACGAAATGAAAGCCAGCGCCATCCGCTGGACCTCCGACTGGAAAGCGCCGCTGCGCAAGAAACCCTGCATCGACGGCCCCCAGATTGCGACTGTGGTGGGCCCTCCCGGTGAGGAGATCTACTGCGACGAATGGGGCCGGGTCAAAGTGCAGTTCCCGTGGGACCGCTCGGACAAAAACAACGACCACAGCTCCTGCTGGATCCGCGTCACCCAGGGCTGGGCCGGGGCGACCTGGGGCTCCATGGCGATCCCGCGGGTGGGTCAGGAACTGGTGATCAGCTATTTAGATGGCGATCCTGGCCAGCCTATTGCCACGGGAACCGCGTACCGGCAAACCAACCTACCGCCCTACCCGCTGCCCAAACACAAGACACGGATGACCATCAAGAGCCGAACCCATAAGGGCGAAGGCTTCAATGAACTGCGCTTTGAGGATGAGCTGGGCCAGGAGGAAGTGTTTATCCACGCCGAGAAAGACAAGAACGTTCATATCAAGCACAACAACACGACATTCGTGGGCAATGATCGCAGCGAAAAAGTCGAACACGACGAGCAGGTTGAAATCGGCCATAACCGCAGCGAACGAGTGGGCAACGATGAGCGCATTGCAGTTGTTCAAGACCAGCATCTGGAGATCGGACGTGATCGAACTCAGACGCTGGGGCGTAATCTTCACACTAGTATCGGCGGTGACCGGATTGAGGAGATTGCCAACAACCGACATGACAAGATTGCCGCTGACCATGACATCCAGATCGGCGGCAGTGCAGAGCACTCAGTCCGCAATCGCTATCGCCTGTCTGCAGGGCAACGCATTGAGCAAAAAACGCCTGTGTTCGATATCACATCGAGCCAGCGCATTGTGCTGAAGGCTCCAGGTGGCAGCATCACGATTGACCACGATGGCATTACCCTTGACGGGCTGACCATCAAAATCAAAGGCCCCGTCACCACCTATCCAATCGGTACGGGCAATCCGCTGGGTAGCCCGCAATCATCTCCCGAACCGCCCGGGGCATTCCTGGGGCGTTACACCCTTCTGAAGAACGATCAGCGTGCCTTTGCAGGCTATCAATATCGCATTACGGATGGCGCTACTCTCCTGACCGAAGGACTGACCTGCTCCCTGGGCGGAACCGACTGGACGGCTACCGAAGCATCCAGGTCAGTGCAGGCCCATAAGGCAATCATGCGCGACGATCAGCGAATCACCGAAACCTGGCAGCCCTATCTAATGGCCCTCGATGATCAAGCCTCCCCCGTCGAGGCCAAGGCTATTTTTACTGATGACTTTCTCGATCAGCACAGCGGAGATCTCGACTGATGCCCGGTCCTCTCGCCCCCGTTGTCGCTCGCATTATTGATGGCGCCTACCGGGCCTACCGTGCGAATCAGGCGTTTGAAAACACTAAAACCGCCGCCGAGCTGGCCCAGCTTGCCGTGGAGATTGCCGAGCGCAGGAAACAGATCAAGGACACGCTTCGCGCCACCATTGAAGCAATGACGCGGGAAATCGAGGTCAAGAGTTCGACCTTTGCCGTCGTAGATCGCGGCGGCAACAGCACCGTCTCTCGCAGAGGGCAAGAGAACATCGAATTCAAGGAGTACATCGAGCGCAAGGTGCCTTTTCGTCCGGCGATCAGCCAAGTCTGCGCGGTTGCCCTGCAGATGCCGATCAAAGTACCACGGCGCATCAGTAAGAAAATTGCCGGCGACACCGTGAAAACCACGATTGAAGTCGCACTAAAACAATTTACCGCCTCGTTGTTCTTTGAGGCCGTAGACGAGGCGCTGGAGTGGCGTAGCCCACTCAAATCAGAACCGAACTACAACGCCACCAGCAAGAAGGCATTGCTTGGGACCCCTGCAACGCGCCCCAAACGATTCGGCAGCGATATCCAGCCATTTTGGCCACGCCCGAAGGGATTGCTGGCACCCGACCTGGTCGTTGTTGAATACCGACAGGAACCGTTTGAAACCGACAATGTGTTCGCGGCGGTGGAGATCAAGTTTCCGGGAGATTGGGTGGTAAAAAAGCAAATATCAGATTACGCGAACCTGATGAAACCCGTAACAGGCGTCAACCCGGACAAAATCGGCAGAGAGAAAGTTGCGCTGTTGCGGGTGCCGGAGGATTGCACTGGCTTTGAAGGAGATGGAAAGAAACCTACACCAAGTGAACAGGCGAGGAAGAAGAAATAGCTATGAGTACAACTCACCAAATGTTTACCGTAAAAGAACGTGATCTATTTATCGAACTACTGAAAGAATGGCCCAATTCCGAATCCGGAACAGAGGAAGCGTCCCACAGCGTCAGCCCCTTCATCAGCTTCTATTTTCCATCCACCCCTGGCACTCATCGCGATGTCGCCCTGCTGATGGTGGATATCCACGAAGCCTTCGAGAAAATGCTTGGTCACCCTTACACCATGACCATGCACGAAGATACGGATCGCCCTCACCCTTACCCTGAGGAGGAGCCTGATCTTCGCAGGCAGGCCATGGACGCCCATCCACACGAGCACTTCGTGTTCTGGTTTTCCGACGAAACAAACCATGCAAGCTCACCTACGACATCGGGCGACTTCTGGCTCAGTTGGTATCGGCTTGACGGAACCAGAACTGAATATTCCTCAATCGTATTTTATTACCGCTGGCAATGGTGGCTGGATAACCGCTATGCCTGGCGCGAGTTTGTCCTCAAGACCATTGACCTGCTCAAGGCCCATCAGGTCTACAGCGGTTTCGCCATGGCTAATCCGATGGAATACGGCACGCGTGCGGAGGTTACAACTTGGGAAAGAGCGTTGACTCCGGCGTTCCATGGGCTCGATATCGACTACGAGTTCGCGATGCGAGACGAGTTGCTCAACGGCATCCGCCCTCCCACCTGGGCCTTCCTGCTGGCCGACCACTGGCGCGAAAAGCTCGACCTGACCCGCGAACAGGTACGTACGGCACTCTCTCACCCACGCATCAGCATCACCGAATTACAAAGCGGCCAATGGATCGAACTGGGCGAACAGCCGGAGTTGTACCCCGTCGAACAAGGCGTGCCCGAACTGCCCATGCTCTTGAACAAACTGCTCAAGCCTATCCGCTACGACAATTTGGGATTGCTGGGCTTCGGCCAATGGGACGGCGACCCCAACGAACGTTTCACTGACCCAGACAGTCGGCGCTGGATGGCGCGCTTTGACGCCGACAGCGATTGGCCGACGCCGGCAATGCGCTTCACCGCCCCACCGCCCATGCCCTCTGGCCAAACCTCTACACCAATGCCTCTTTGTAGCGTAGCGGGTACTGCCTGTATTCAGGCCGGATGGTGGCTGGTTCCGGGACAGGCGCAAACCCGGCGCGACTTCAAACAGGGCGAAATGATGCCAAACCTCGAAGGAGAGGACGCAGAGGGATGGGTGACATGGCAACGTGACCCGGATCAAACACCACCAGAGCCTGCCCGCTATGCCAACACCCATGATCCGGCGCCTCGCGCAGGCCGCTGGGAAGTTGAAACCGACCGATTCGCCTCGTGCGATATCCAGCTGAACGAGCGACTGCCTGCCCATGAAGGGCGCGTCGTTCGCTGGCACTGGACGGTCAGCGGCATGCGCGCGAACAGCGGCCAACCGTGTCCATATCCGGGTGCCTGGGTCTGCGAATACAAGCCAGAGAGCAAGCAAATTCTGGAATATGGGGCTCCAATGCCAACCGTGGAGGGTGAGTCCGTCGTCTGGCTTTGGACAGGATTGGAGCCGGTCTGAAAGTAGCTTTGCGCCCCATCCCATAAAAAATCCACAAACAAAAACGCCGATCATTGCTGATCGGCGTTTTCGTTAAATATGGAGCGGGAAACGAGACTCGAACTCGCGACCCCGACCTTGGCAAGGTCGTGCTCTACCAACTGAGCTATTCCCGCAAATGG
>Ga0153921_1000624_pt1 | contig 17577 bp, 14 predicted proteins | sample TSNJ005MetaG_FD_104691 | JGI IMG/M metagenome (GOLD analysis project Ga0153921, IMG submission 104691) | Attine ant fungus gardens microbial communities from New Jersey, USA - TSNJ005 MetaG | ecosystem: Host-associated > Fungi > Mycelium > Unclassified | place: USA: New Jersey, Brendon T. Byrne... | reverse complement strand
ACCTATAGCACCCGCTATCCACACCAGAACTGCGCCTGCGAATCTAGCCGTAGGATCCACTACGCCGTCGATTCGCAGACACACTTCTGATGCGGATATCAGGCACTATAGGTACAGGCATTTACGTTGTGCAGCACCAGCACGATAGGTTTACCGGACGAGCTACTCATTGACATATTCCCGTGTCCCGTCGGCGGCCTCTAAATACGCACGCTTGTTTACCACATCATACCGTGCTACCGGGTATCCCTTTCGCAGATTTTCCTCAATCTCATTGCGTACGGCGGCCTCAAACGCGTCTGTAACGTCGGCCGGGGTATAACCCGTACCATAGGCGTTTTTTGTGCTGACCGGAAAAGGAATGGCCTCTTCATCAACCGCTTTGCGCAGAAAGACGTTGAGTGCCGTACTCATATTCATTCCCAGGCGGTCAAACAGGCGTTCAGCACATTCCTTCAAATCTTTGTCAACGCGGATTGTGACCCGCACGTCATTTTGTACCCTCATGACTATCAACTCCTTTTCAATACCTCTATTATCATTATATGCCATGCACTTCACATTGTCAACCAATGTATGACTATTGTATGACTATTGGTGTTGGATAATTCATATGTTTTGATATCAAGAGAATTCTACGGTACGCGTTATTCTGCCTGAATACAGTCAATAGAGTGCGATTTACTGATTTGAGCCTGAAATGACAGAAACAAACGGTCGATCCAGTCCCTGCTCAAATACCCCGTTGTCACGCCAGAACTTATGCCAAAATACGTGATTTATGCCGGTACGGTGGAGAAACTCATACACTTTCGCTTTGCGAGGGGGAATTTCATACATGCCGGCCAGCAACGCCGCAGTCTCTTTATGGAACTGCCCGTACCCGGCATAATAAGTGCCAAGTGCCTGCAGGTGCCTGAACAGCTTTTTGTTCATATAGTCCGGCAGGAACGAGACTCCGGCAGCATCCCCCTTTGTTACCACTCCAAGGTTTACATAGCCCATGCGTTCGGCAAATGCATTCAGGTAACGCACCAAAAACCTTGCCTGTGCCCCTTCCACAAAGCCAGCCTGAACAACAAAGCCAATCCTTTGCCCCTTTTTGGCAGGGGTCATCTGCTCAAACAATTTCATCACAATACCGGGCATGGCGTGGACATACAGCGGCATGAAAATAAGCAGTGTGTCCGCCTGGGCAATGGCCAGAGCAAGGTCTTCTGCCGGTTCCTTCACTACGTATCGCACAGGGTAATCCTGTCCGGCCCCTGAAATGAACCGGCGGATAAAAATCTCCGAATTTCCGGTCTGTCCTCTTGGGGATCCGTTTATAATCAATGTATTCATACGGCTGCACCTCCTTGCATATACTCTTCAACCGGCTTAATAATGGTTTTTTGGATGTGAAATTGATAGAAAACACGGTCAAGATACTCTTCATACAAACGCCGCGCCTCTTCACTGCTGAAAGTCCCCTGATAAAACACCTCAATATCCGGATAGTGGTCATAACGTGGTACATGCATCGATTCCCCGGTTTTGTAGGTTGTGTAGGGCAAAAAATGTGGAATCAACCGGTCGAATAACGTTTTCAACCGTCCGCTGACGAAATCACAGGACACGCCGATTAACAACACCACTTTGTCGGCCTGAATAAAAGCCGTGTAGAAATCATCTAAGTCTTTGAATGCACAACGCCCCGGCGTTTTTTGCCAGCAAGACCAGCAACCGGCACAGTCTCTGATCTCCCGCCTATTTAAGTCCAGCACAAAGGCAGCATCTGGAATATCGATTCCGTCCACTTCTCGTATCACTACAGTTTTCATATGACCCCCTCCTTTGAAAGATAGCTGGAAATGGCATCGATCAGCACATCCAGCGCCTGTTGCCTGCCATTATCACTAAACATTGTGTTAGTGGCAATCATCCCAAGGCAATCGGTCAGTAAGGCCACCGCTTCCATTTTGTTTGTACCAACGCCCAGGAGCTCCAGGCTGCGCTTAAAATAATCAGCGGACTTTTCGTTCTCCCTGCCGCGGTACTCTGTCGGAAGCTTTCGCAGGAGCACTTCAAGATCTGTTGGCGAAAGATATAAGATTACGCTATCCGGAGCGAGGTACACCTCCCGGAAGAACTTCTCTATTTGCTCCTTATCAAATAACTCCTGGGACATAATTGCTTCCATGCGAGCGAACAGTTCCGCTTCGCTGCGCTTTAGCACCTCGTATATCCCAATTTCCTTTGACGGGTAGTACGCATAAAACGCTCCCTTGCTAATGCCTGCCGCCGCCGCAATGTCGTCCACCGTGATACCTTTGATTCCGTTACGCCTGATCAGTGCTATGGTATTTTGGTAAATCGCATCGCGCACTAGTTTGCGTTCCTCCTCAGATATTATTTTAGGCACTGGCATCACCCCTTTTCTTTTATTTGACCATATAGCCTGAAACTGGTCAATAAAAATATTATATATCGCTTATGGCTATTTGTCAATTGAAATGTGGGAGAAATGATGGGGATAGTCATCTGTTTCTCATAGTCCTCTCGCAAGTTGTGGTAATCGAAAAAAATAAGAACAATACGAGAAAATCGTTTTGTTCTTATCAATTTTTTATTCAGTTTTGATAAATGTTTCAACCACTGCTCTTTCCGATGCTCCTTTTTCCTGCTCAATCAAATCTGGATTTGCATAACTTATTTTATCATAAAAATTAGTGCTTTCAAGATTTTAACCTCCCAAGCAAGTCCCCGCTTCTAAGCGAAGCGAAAGCGGGGGGCTGCCAGTCTGTATTTACTCAAAGATGGCTTGTGCGACAGCGGTAACTGTCTGTGTAGTTCCCGCAAAATAACTGCCGCTCCATGATGAAATATCGGTTATTCCTCTTGTGGCGGTTGTAATATCTGTGTCATTGATAGTCTTTCGTGCATAATCATTACAAATGTTTGACTTTGAGTATATAAGCATATATTTTTTGATTATCTGATACTCGTTTCACATAATCTCTGGTTTCCTGAAACGGTATATACTTAAGTGTTTTACCATCATCGCTATATTCTGGATTTTTCAACCAATTTTCCACGTTTCCGCTGCCTGCATTATAAGCACTTAATGCTACATCCATGTCGTTAAATTGCTTTTCCAGTTTGTATAAGTAGTAACATCCTAATCGAATGTTAATTTCCGGATCGAAAATTTGATTGTAATCAAAGTTTTCAATATTTGTTTCTTTGGCAAGCCAATAAGCCGTACTTTCAGTAATTTGCATAAGACCGCAGGCATCTTTTTTTGAAACCGCTTCTTCATTAAATTTACTTTCAGCATGTATGACTGAAAAAATAAATTCCTGAGTAAACCCGTACTCCTCGGCACATTCGTTAATTATGTCAATATAACGTATAGGATAGTATCGGTCGAATGTAACATAGGCTAACAATAGTATTAAGATTACCAAAATAATTAACCATTTTTTAATTTTCCATAACTTTTCTTTTCGGTGCATATCTTTCCTCCATCAGTCAAAGCGGATACTCGTAACCTCCTGGCTGCTTTGCTGCCATTTCAGTAAGAGCTTGAACTCTTACTGAAACAAACAGTCCCACCCACCGCTTTCGCTTCGCTTAGAAGCGGGGGACTTGCTTGGGAGGTTAAAATAAGTATCAGCACTTCATATGAACAGAATAGTTAAAGGCGAAATATAATACCTGATTATATCCATTGATGAGCAAGAACCTTAATAATGGCAACAGCCGCCAACCCTTAAAGGTTGACGGCTACATACGGAGGAGAAGGGATTTGAACCCTTGCGCCGGAAAAAACCGACCTACCGGATTTCGAATCCGGACCCTTCAGCCGCTTGGGTACTCCTCCTTATATTGAACTAAAGGCATTTGGTTGCATGACCGCTTCGATACGCTTTCAATGACAACAAAGTAATTATATCTTTATGCCATGAAATAGTCAACCATTACTTTCAAAAGCGCAGAGCTGATTCGCACAGAACTTAAACACTGCCAAACACAGCCACTATGGGAGGCAATATGCTTTAAGCAAACAATTAAAGGGCGTCTTTAGCGGCGGCGAAATGACTGCTTACGCAGACCTCGGCGCCCAGGCATTCCTGGGCGCTGACCTGGTCGGAGTTAGCAGTTAGTTCGCCAGAGCGTTGCCCTGTTTGCGTAAAGCATATTGCCTCCCATAGTGGCGTCCTGATACCAATATTTATAACTCCCCCTTTTAAATATAAATTCATCAAATTTTAATCACTGCTTTTACCACATCATTCTTATTGTGAATCACAAAGTCAAATGCTTTGGCCGTATCTGCAAATGCAAATTCATGAGTAACAATCCCCGACACATCAATGTTTCCCTGAGCAATGGCATTAATTGCCTTTGGGTAAATATTACGGTAACGGAATACGGATTGAATGGAAGCCTCCTTATTCATAATCCTGGCAAAATTGTAATCCATGATATCTTCCGGTGCAAGTCCTACTAAAACAATGACTCCCCCACGTTTTACGATATAGGAGGTCTGTTTGATCGTATGCTTATTTCCTGCAGTCTCCATCACCACATCCACACCTTTTGCATTTGTAATCCTGTCAATTACTTTGACCGGATCCTCTTCCCCTGCATTAATAACCCTCGCGGCCCCCAGTTTCAACGCATAGTCCAGACGCTTCTGCACAACGTCTACTACGGTAATATCAGTGGCTCCATGGGCTTTACAGGCAAGCAGAGTCACAAGTCCGATACACCCCGCTCCCAATATCACCACAGAGTCTCCAAGTCCTACCTTTCCCTGGGCTGCAGCATGCATGCCTACGGCAAGGGGTTCTATAAGAGCTCCTTCTCTTGTTGTTATATTCTCCGGTAATTTGAAACACATATTCGCAGGAAATGCAATATAATTTTCCAGGCAGCCATGATATGGCGGAGTTGCCAGGAATTCCACATCCGGGCATAGATTATATTTCCCTGCTTTACAAAATTCACATTGTCCACAGGTAACTCCCGGTTCCAGCGCCACCTTATCTCCAATTTTTAAGCCCTCCACATCACTACCGGTTTCTATAATGGTTCCTGCACATTCATGGCCGAGAATAAAGTCTCCATTTACCACAAAATCACCGATAGCGCCGTATTCCAGATAATGTACGTCAGAGCCGCAGATTCCCACATATTCCAATTTTACCAGTACCTGATCTGCCTTTGCCTGAGGCATGGGTACTTCCCGTATTTCCATTTGATTTATTCCAGTCATAAACACTGCATTATTTTTCATGATATTCTCCTATTCTGCGCTGCGCTTCTATTTTGCAGAAATGTGCAGACAGTATCCTGCACATTTCTGTTTTCTTTCTTATTTGTGCACTTCATATGACTAAAGCGGCTTGGTCAAATACGCTCCGGCGTTCTTCTTTCAAGATTAATTGTCAAGCAGACCACTGTTTTTATACATCTGTACATATTCTTCCGAATTATCCTTAGTGATCAATACTTCTTCAATATCAGTGTCAATCTGAGTCTCTTCACCGGTCAGCAGCTTGTGTACCGTTTCCAGATTTAATTTTGCCAGGTCAATCGCAGACTGCAGACAGGTGGCCGTCATGGTTTTATCCCGAATCAGAAGACATGCCTCTGCGGTACCATCCACGCCATAAGCCAGAATGTCTTTAAACTCCTCTTTGCCTGTAACTACTTCCAGAGCACCGGCTGCCATGTTGTCATTCATGGAAATGATCGCATCTATTCTATCATTGCTTGTCACCCAGTCCTCCATATATTGAACTGCCTCATCTTTATTCCAGTTCGCAATCTGTTCTCCGACAATTGTTACATCACTTCTCTTGTCAAAGAATTCTGCCTGCCAGGCTTCCCTTCTTTTATCTGCATGGAAGTTTCCTGAAGGTCCATTTAATACCACCACATTTGCATTCTCCGGTATCTGCTCTAATGCCAGCTTCGCATTGACTGCCGCCTGTTTATAAGGATCCGCATCTACGGATGATGCACCTTCAATGCCGTCAATGCGGGCATTTGTGGTAATTGCCACGATTCCTGCTTCCACAATCTTCTCCACATAGGGCCGCTGAGCCTCACCATTGTTTGGCTGCACAATAATAGCGTCATAGCCATTGGTAATGGCATTTTCAATTGCCGCATTTTCCTTTTCATCATCGGCCTGTCCGTCAAACACATCCAGAGAAATGTCATCATATTGTTCAGCCGCAGCCTGCATTTCATTTGCCAGCCATGCCGCAAAAGAATCCGACTGTGCACGGGCTATATAAGCTACCCTGTATCCGCCGCTTTTTTCACCGGCTGCAGCGCTGCCGTCTGCTTCTGTCGAAGCGGTCCCCGTGGTTGCTGCATTTTCGCTGTTTCCACATCCCGTCAGCATTGCTCCCAGCATTGCTGCACTCAATAATAGTCCAAAAATTTTCCTTTTCATGTTTAACTCTCCTTTTCTTTTTTGGTAGTGTAACTAGTACAGGCTTTTCCCTTATCCTCAGCCAGAATGACCCTGGTGCTTTTCTTACTCTTCGAGCGGATATCCCAGATTACCGCCAGGGCAATGATAGCTCCCTTGACAATCTGCTGGATATAAGAATCCACACCAATCAGATTCATAATATTGTTCAGGCACCCGATAATGAATGCTCCGGCTAACGTTCCCATTGTTGTGCCAACTCCTCCGGAAAATGACGTGCCGCCCACGATTGCTGCCGTCAGGCCTTCCATCTCGTACCCTATGGCACCATTTGGCAGACCGGCATTTACACGCGACATAAAAAGCACACCGCAGATTCCCACAAGGATACCATTCAGAATAAATACAACATACTTATTTCTTGCCACATTGATACCTGATGCAACCGCCGCCTCTTCATTTCCGCCAATCGCATATAAGGAACGCCCAAACCGGGTGTGGCGCAGCAGGTACCATATAATCACTGTTATGGCTGCCATGAAAATGATGGATATGGGAACTGGTCCCAATGTCCCCTGCCCAAATATTACATAGTTATCTAACTGCAGGATGTTCTGTCCCTGGGTATAAAACAATGCAATACCTCTGGCAACCATTTGCATGGCAAGTGTTGCTATAAACGGAGGCGCTTTAAAATTAGTCACCATCAAAGCATTTATCAGGTTACAGATGAGAGCAATCGCTATCGCTGCCAGCAAAGCAAGCATAAGAGAACCCGACGCTTTATAGCAGCTTACTGACAGAACACCTGACAAAGCCAGCACCGAACCGGAAGAGAGATCCAGCATACCGCTGATAATCAAAAGCATTTCTCCATAAGCCAGAATCGTTGGCACGGCCAACTGTTTCATTATATTGGATATATTTCCGGTACTTAAAAAGTTCCTGTTTAAAAAGGTACACAAAATAATCATGAAAAGCAGTACAATGAAAATTGAATACTTCTCCATTAATTGATTTTTACTTTTTGTCTTCATGTCATCTCCCTATTTCCTATTATTCAACGTCATTATTCTTTGTATTATGTATGACGGTCTTTTTTGCCACTTCCGGTAGCATATTTCATGATTGTCTCCTGACTGAACTCTTCCTGCTGCAGTTCGCCGGTAATCCTTCCCTGATTCATAACATAGATACGATCGCACATTCCAATAAGCTCCGGCAGTTCTGAAGACACCATAATAACTGCTTTTTCATCTTTCGCCATCTCCGTCATCAGTTTATAGATTTCAAATTTTGCCCCCACATCAATTCCCCTGGTAGGCTCATCCAGAATCATCACGTCAGGATTACGCATCATCCACTTTGCTAACAGCACTTTCTGCTGATTCCCCCCTGACAGGGACTGAATTGCAGTTTCCAGCGATGGGGTCCTTACATTCATCTTTTTGAAATACTGATTTACCAGTGTTCTCTCTTTCTTTTCATGGGCAAAGCCATTGTAAATGACTTTTTCCAGACTGGATATGGAGGTGTTTTCTCTTACACTGCGTACCGGCAGAATACCATATCTTCTCCTGTCTTCTGACAGCATAACAATTTCGTTACGAATGCTGTCTGCTGCCTTTCGTATCTCTAATTCTTTTCCATCTTTGATAATCTTTCCGGAGGTGTAACCGTCCAGTCCAAATATGCTTCGCATCAGTTCCGTTCTGCCTGCGCCTACCAGTCCTGCGAATCCTATGATCTCACCCCTTCTGATATGAAAGCTGATATCCTCAAAGGTTCCGGCACTGTAAAGCTTCTTTACTTCAAGTACCTTTTCTCCCAATGCTACTTTTTCTTTGGGATAAACATTCTCCATCTTCCTTCCTACCATCAGTGCAATTACCTTGTCTATATCCAGCTCGTCTGCCGGATGAGATTCCACCACTGTCCCATCCCTCAGCACCGTGATATCATCTGCTATCCGGAAAACTTCATCCATCTTATGTGATATGTAGATAATGCTGACTCCCTGTGCTTTTAGATCCGCTATTTTTTGAAACAGCATATCCACTTCTTTTTGGGTGATGGCAGATGTTGGTTCATCCATGACAATAATCTGCGCATTGTTGGATATTGCTTTAATGATTTCCAGCATCTGAATGTTGGAGACTGTAAGGGTTTTCATTTTTTGATCAGGCCGGTAGGACAAATTTTCTGCTTTCAAAAATGCTTCCGTCTGTTTCCTCAATTTCTTCCAGTCTACCCTGCCCACTTTGTTCACCGGCAGTCTCCCCAAAAACAGATTCTCTTCCACAGTCATCTCCGGTACATAATTCAGTTCCTGGGCTATCATGGCGATCCCGTATTTTCTTGCCTGAATCGGATTCTGAATCCTGACTTCATTTCCATCAATAAATATCTGCCCGGCATCCGGTTTATAAATCCCGTTGATAATCTTCATCAGCGTAGACTTTCCTGCTCCATTTTCACCGCACAGAGCATGGACCGTCCCTTTTCGAACAGAAAAATCAATTCTGTCCAGTGCTTTCACACCAGGAAATGATTTCTCAATATTCAAAACCCGTAACTTGATTTCTTCAGCCACAGCCGCATCATCTCCTTTCTCTACCCGTTCACCGTATTACTGAGTTCCGGTCTACGGACTGTTCTTGTCTTGATTTTTCCATATGGATACTATAACAAAGATATATATTTCTCATAAGGTATTACATTTTGATGATTTTATATTTTTTTGCTATAAATCATTAATTATTTTTTTATATGGATATATATTGAACTGTGAGGTAAAATGTTGCGATTTCAGTCAGAGGAGATGCCCGTAATACCCTACGGGTTATAATAGAACGGAATAATAAAAAAGCCATGGAATGGATTTTTCTTCCTACTTCCACAGCTTCCCTGTATTATTCTTTTTTACGGTATTCCGTAACCGTCATACCAGTGTATTTTTTAAACGTCTTGCTGAAATACTGCTGATCATTATACCCTGAAAGATACGCAACCTGCTTCACATTCATTTGGGGATTTTTCAGCATCTTTTTTGCCTCCCTGATACGAATTTCATTCAGATAGGAAGAAAAACCGGCATCACATATTTTATTAAACAAGTTCGAAAAATAATATTTGGAGATCCCCACATATCCGGCCACCTCATCCAAAGTCAGTTTTTCGGCATAGTGCTGTTCCATATAGTCAATAGCCCTGCGAATAACGGCATCTGCATTATCTACTTTTGCATTCACAATGCATTCCGTCAGCACTGAAAGAAATTTTTCCATCTGCGCCAGCGCCTCCTGTATATCCTCTGCATCTAATATATTTTTCTGCATAATCACTGTATCAGGACCCTGGCTCTGTATATATATCCCGCACCTTTTAAGGATGTCATCTATGGTATGCACCATTTCCAGTTTTGCCTTCATGGATGAGAGCCTTCGTGAAATAAATGAATGCCTCATCTCTTCAAGAGATGATTGTATATTTTCTTCATTACCTTTTTCTGCCTCCTCATATAAACGGATTACCAGATCAGAACGTTTTATGAAGAAGCAGTCCGTATGGCTATTGTCTTTCCCGGGCGCAACATGACTGCCTTCCTCATAGTAAAACAGAAAATCAGCAATTTTAAAAATCCTGTCCGGATTTTCATGAATTTTCTCAATTTGATTTACAATTTCAGAATTTGTGCTTTTAAAACGGATATTAAAATATTGATAAATGGAGGCCTGAAGACCTTCTACTTCATATTCCAGACGCATCTGATTCAATGTGTCTGAGATCAGCAGGCAGGTCAGAGAATTTCTAAATTGTTTTATTTCACACCGGATTCCCTTATCCCTGAACCGGTTTTCGGCTACCTGAGCGCAGGCGGCAAGGATACTTACTTTCTGTTCCCCCGTATAAGATTTCAAAGCCCGGCTAAAATCAATCTGCAAAAAACAATAATGACTTTTTCCCCAATCGAAACCCATTTGCTGAAATTCCGACTGAATCAAAGAGACAGGCTTATCTTTATCCAGAATAAGACCAATCAACCGCTGTCCGGTATTGCCCGGAACCACCCTTTCCGGTTCCACATACTGTTCCATACTGCTCTCATCCAGATCCGTTTTGATTTTTTGCATAATCGTTTCTATTTCTTCCTCTTCCATCTCTGCTTTCAGCACATAATCCGACACCTGTAATTTCAACGCTTCTCTCACATAATTAAATTCGTCATAGCAGGTGAGAACTACAATCCGGATATTGGGATTATGGTCTTTTACTTTCCTGATCAGCCAAAATCCATCCTTTTTTGGCATTTTTATATCCGTGATCAATACCTGAGGCTGCAGGGCCAGATATTTTTCAAAAGCCGCTTCTCCATTTCCAGCCTCCCCGGCAATTTCATATCCGGTCTTTTCCCAATCTATCATAGACTTCAGACCGATTCTCACCAGCATTTCATCATCCACAATCAATACTTTATACATGCCAGTCACCTCTATTCGATGCAGCGCGGAACCCATATGATGACTCTTGTCCCTTTCAAAGGTGCGGGTATCACCTGCAGGCCATATACTTCTCCAAGATGCATCTTAATTCTCTGGTTGATATTATTCAGTCCAACTTTACTGAATTTGTTAATATTTTTTTCCTGTTTAAAAATGCTTTCTATTACTTCAGAAGAAATTCCCGGTCCGTTATCCTCTATGATAATGCGCATTCCCGTTTCACATGTTTCTGTAAAAATACGGATTGTCAGGATATGCTCATCTTCCGGGTCTCCCTCCTCTTCAATTCCATAGATCAGGGAATTCTCCACGATCGGCTGCAGAATCAGTTTCGGAATCAATACTTCCTCATCCTCGCTGCGTATTTCATATTGAATTTGGAACCTCTGATCAAAGCGGAGTCTTTGTATCAGAATATAATTCTCTATATATCCTATTTCTTCACGCAGGGTAATCAGATTTTTCCCCAGACTAATGCTGACACGCAGCAGCTTTACCAATGCCACAAGGGAAGCACTGATGCTTTCTTCCTTTTTTATTTTGGCCATCCAGCGGATCGTATTTAAGGTATTATACAAAAAATGAGGATTGATCTGAGCATGTAGTATCTCCAGCTCCATTTCATTTTTGTTCCTCTCAGCAATGACAACCTCTTCCATTAACCCTTGAATTTTTCTGATCATATGATTAAAACTCTTTCCCAGATCTCCTAATTCATTGTTCACGTTCGTATCTACGGAAACTGTAAAATCTCCCTTTTCCACATCTTTCATCTGCTTTATCAGTTTTAAGACAGGTTTTGTAATCTGGTTGGAATAAAAAGAGCCTGCTGCCAGAGCCAGGGCAAATACCAGTCCGGTGCCAATCATCACCCATATCTGCAAATGATTTATCTCCGCATATAAAGTGGCTTTTGGAATGGTTTTAATCATTTTCCAACGGTTTTGATTCAGGGAGGAATAAATCGTTACCCAGTCCTGATGATTCCCGCCGGATTCCACCCCGCCGGACATACTGCCATCCAGAATCTCCTGAAAGGACTGGTTTCCGGTAACTTTACTGCCTAAACTGCTGATAGTATTTCCTTCCATATCTATAATATATATTTCTGCACCCGGTTCTTTCAGACCGGCATAGGTTTCCTGCAAAATCCGCTCGTCCAATTCAATACATAAAGAACCTGTTTCCTCCAATGAATCGATATCCACAATTTTCCTGGTCATAGAAAAATAATTCCTTGGAACACGTCCTGAGAGTATCTGTACATGGACTTCTCTTGTTGGTGTCCATACGATTTCTCCGGAAGTATCTTCCAAAACTTCCCGAGGGAAGTTTTCCCTTCCAGACTCAATGTTACTTCCAACATACCAGTAATGTTCTCCTTTTTCTACATAAATACCCTCAATTATCGAATTTGAATTATAATAGCCGGTCAGCTGAGATAAGAATGCTTCCCGATCTTCTTTTTTAAGTGCATCCATCATCTCTTGATTAAACAAAATAGATTTCGACAGTGTTTCAATTTCCTGCAGCATATAATCCATATTTTCAGATGCTGCATAGACGGACTGTTCCGCCGCATTACTGTACTGCCTGATGATAACTCCTCTGACACCCTGAAAGGCCACCAAAAACAATCCTGTCATCACAACGGAGACTCCTGCTATTGCCCTTGCTATCTGCCTTTGAATGGTCTTCTTTTTTTCATTTCTTCTCATTTTTCCCACTGGCTTTCTGACTGATATGGCTCCCATTCCCGGATCATATTTTCGGCTGTCTCCTCAGCACTTAAATCCACCTCCAGCATTTTCCGCAGATTCATAATGATAATATTTTCAAACTCATAACCCTTCTCCAGTTTCGGCCGGTAGTAAGCATAAGACTTTTTATGAGCGGTTAACGCTGCCAAAGCCTGTGGAAGCTGTGCCATGTATTGGGCGGTAATCAATGCATTCAAGTTACTTCTGGTGGGCATATTTCCTCCCTCTTCTTCTAAAAATGCGTCTATCTGCAGTTTTGGAGAAGTCGCCCAGACAATAAACAGCCAGGCAGCCAGTTTTTTCACATCGCTGCAATTGCTGTTGATTCCGATACCAGACCCTCCATATATATTAGCACTTCGCTCCGTTCCATAGGGAAGCACTCCATACCCCACTTTCCCAGAGGCTAAAGACTCCTTTTCATTTTCCACTACCGGAACATTTTCATCCCAGTTGAGCATCATAGCCACTTTACCTTCTTTGAATAAATCGGCTCCTTCCGTCCAATTCAAAGCTTTCACTTCTTCCGGGTTCTGATCTACCAGCCGTTTATACCGGGCGAGTGCCTCCAAAAAAGCTGGACTGTCTGCCATCAGCCTCCCTGCATTCTTTTCACCATAAGAATTGATTCCTTCATCCGAAAAATAATCTCCTCCATTGGCACTCAGCAGATTTGAAAATTCTGTATATATGGAATTATGATCTGCCGACATGGTGATGCTTCCATATGCAATTTCCGGCACATGTTCCGTTATCCACCCGGAAACCTCTTCATATTGCTGCCAGGTAAAGGAGGGTGCCCCCGGATTTGGCGGATACCCTAAATCCTGTTCCATTTCCTCTTGATATTTTTCAAAAATATCCTCACGGTAATATAGCAGCATCGTTGTGGTATCAAAGGGAACCGCACACAACTTTTCATCATTCAGAAAATAAGAACAGACGATTCTGTCCTGTTCCGAAAAGCTTTCCATTCCGCCTACAATATTTGGTATATCCGGATTATTTTCATATTGGTTTAAGTCTTCCAACTGCTCATAAAAACGGCACAGGGTCTGGTAGGGATCTACATAGATCAACTCATATTGATCCGTATTCGAAATAAATTCCATATTTAGTTTTTTCGTCATGGTATCAAAGTCCATACTGCGTATATTCACTTTGATTCCGGTCACTTCTGTAAACTTATCCACTTCTCTGGCCAGAATATTTGCATTAATGTTATTTTCCACCAAAAAATCTAATACAACTCCGTCACACTGTTTCCAGTCAAAATCAAAGGGCGCCGTAACATTTCCAAATGCATTTTTACTCTCTCCAAACAGCTCCTCTTTCGTCTTCTGAACCGTGTTTTCCTGTTCAATACTGCATCCCGCCAATAGTTGCGTAATCATTACCAGCGCCAACATGCATGCAGCTATCCTCTTCATACTGCTCCTTCCGGCTCAATACCAATCATTCTATTTTTGTTTAGGCATTGCCCGTATCTGTATATATTTTAGCATACCCTCTCGATTTTGACCATAATGAAGAATCAGGTAATTAAAAAGGTCAACCCGGCTTTTTTAAAGGGGCGGTATAACTCGTTTGAGTTATACCGCCCCTATTTCATTCACGGGTTCATACCCCGGAGGAGATCTGAGTTCCTTTAATTTATAATCGCTGCATGGCAAAATACAGAATCTTAACAATCCTCTGTAGTTTGTCGTGCCTCTATATAATACGGTATCACCGCAGTCCCTTGTTTCAAAAACTGCACCGCTCAGTCAGTCTCCTGTCACGATTCAATTTTACATATATTTAGAGGAACACATCATAATTGATTGCAACAAGAGTGGATACATCGCATAATAAAACAACTCCTTCTCTAATAAACTTTCTATAAGTTTATTTCACCATGTACAGAATCGTAAACTTTATTATAAAATTACCTCTGTACACTACTATTATACGAAGAAAGTCTGTTTTTGGTGCATAATAAATTGTTTTGCAGATTTATGTCGCAACTCATAAGTCATCGCCCGGTCACGGCATCTCATCTCCTGGTACATCACATAACTCCCCGTTTTCTTCCTTACTTAAAGTTTCCGAATCAAAGTCAAGCTTCTGCATGTCTTCAATTTTACCTATTTTTTCTATCACTTCATAAGAATCTTCATATTTTTGAATAGAATCCATAAGCACTCCCCGAACCTGTTCAAAATCTGTTTTGATTTTGTTCGAAATCTTTTCTGCCTTTTCTTCCGCTTCCTGTATGATACATTTTTTCTGATTCTCTGCCTGCTCCAATATGAGAGCGGATTGAACTCTTATTTCCTCTGCTTTTGCATTTGCATTTTTCAGTTCTTCCTGTACCTTACGGCATAGCTCATCATACTTCTCTTTTAATTCTTCTTCATTTTTTTGTATACGGACATATTCTTCTTCTATCACTTTATTGCTGGCTTTATGTATAAAATCCTCTGCCAGTTTCTTTACTTCCTCTTGAATTTTTTCATTAACATTCGACACATAATGATTTACCTCAACCTGTGCTCTCTCAAATATATCTGAAATATCAATAGAAGGAGCCTGGTCTATCCAGATAGATTTCTCTTCTCTTAAGGTATTATATTTCTCAATCAGTGCTTGTTTTTCTTTATTCATTTCCTCTACTTTGTCATTCAGCGTTTTATGAATTTTTTCATTTTCTACTTCTAATTCTATAACACCTTCCTGAAGCATTCGAATATAGGTATCAACTTCATTCTTATTGTAACCCCTTATTTCATTTCTGAATTTTATATTGTTACTCATAGCCCAATCCTTTCTTTATATGTAGTATTTTATTATATTTCTTTTCCTTTGTTTTCAAGTGATAATACTTCAATTAACCTTATTTTAATAATACTATACTTTAATCAAATTATCTAGTATTTTTATGCATATTAAGAAATTTTGTCTTCAAATAGTTGAATAACTGAGTAATATTGGTAATAAAAATCTCTGGCGCTTGATTGGTGGTAGTATATATGCTACAATAACGGAGTATTAAAATTAATATTTTATAACATGAGGTGGACGGATTAGAATGGATATAAATCGCAAATCATTTAACTTAAAATATATTATATTTTCTGTGCTGTCGATCACTATCATACTTATAGCAGTTTATGTCCTCTTATACTTCAATACAAGGAGTACCATAGAAAATCAACTTGGAATAAATGCCCAGAGTGTGGCTGTAGCGGTATCGCTTGATATAATGGAAAATATAGAGGAATATAAAACGTTCCTTGAAACAAAAGATACCGATTCTGATTACTATAAAAGGATGCAGAATCAATTCCAGACTATTAAAGCAGAAAGTAATATAAGATTTATTTTTACCGAGAGAAGAATAGATTCCGAAACAATTGAATTTATATTAGACTCAGAACCTGTTGGAAGTCCTGAGTATTCTCCGCCGGGGTTGACCGGTCCTAACGACTGGAAACGAGAAACTGTGTACAACTCCGGGCTTTCCGCAAAATTTGAGGTATACAATCATCCGCAGTGGGGTAAAATCATTGCCGCATATGCGCCTCTATTTGATGAAAACAGCGAATTTATGGGGATCGTAGGCGTAAATATTGACAGTACGGAATTGTTCAGTCAACTGAGCGGCTTGTTTCGTATGATGGTTATTACATACATAATCATTATCTCCATTACTGCTGTTCTGTTAATTAAGTTTTCAAACACTATTATAAAATCAGCCGGTCGGCTGGCACAGAGCCAAAAAGCCGCAGAGCAAACCGCCGTTTCATTTAGAATGGTTAAAACCCTGCTGGATTCATTGGATACTTATTTGTTTGTAGCCGAGCTGGAATCAGATAAAATTATATTTGTCAACGCTAAAATGAAAGAACACTTTCAATTTGGCACTGACGTCTTAGGGCGAATCTGCTATGAGGTCATGAACACTTGTGCAGAGGGCCGATGTGCTTTTTGCGTTAAGCATAAACTATTAAAAAATCCGGAAAAGGCGGAGTCTTTGGATGCCCAGGTTGAAATCAACGGGATACATTACCAAAAATCCGACCGCATAATTGAATGGTATGACGGTAAAGAAGTTCACCTGCAGTATTTCATTGACATCACAGAACTCAAGCAGGCAGAAACTTCGCTTAGAACCCAGCTTGCACAATCTCAGCGCATGTCTGCACTCCTTAAAGCCGCACCGCAGTATATATCCTACGTCAATACTGAGGGTATATATGATTTCTTTAATCCTGCCGCATGTACGATAACCGGTTACACTTACGATGAACTGATGGAGAGCGGATCAAATATTCTTTACGATGATGAAACCAGACGGCGTATATCGGATGAGATTATACCCGCAATATGCTCATACGGTAAATATGAATATGAAATACCACTTATACGCAAGGATGGTCAGGTACGCATTATGTCCCTTTCAAGCTTTGAAGTTGAAACAGAAAAGGATTGGCACGGATCTATCGCAACCGATATTACCGAACAAAAACGGCTTGAAAATGAAATTATCGAAACCAAGGAGAAGCTTGAACGCCTTATAAACACCGCTCCTGTTGCCTATATGATGACTATAGACGATATTGTACTGGAATGTAACGACTACACGGGAAAATATCTCGGAATGAAGCCGGGTCACAAGATAGAGCCTTTTTATGTCAAACCAAAAGAGCGGAAAATCTTACTTGAGCAAGTAGAGCACATGAAATCCCCGGTGAACGGAATAGTACATTTTTATATAATAAACAGATATATACTTATTGAAAATCTTCGCGAGACAGGAGTTGAAATCGACGAAGCCGAAAACGGACAACAGGCGGTAGATATGTTTTATGATTCCCCTGCCGGATATTACGATTTAATT
>Ga0153921_1000623_pt1 | contig 17629 bp, 11 predicted proteins | sample TSNJ005MetaG_FD_104691 | JGI IMG/M metagenome (GOLD analysis project Ga0153921, IMG submission 104691) | Attine ant fungus gardens microbial communities from New Jersey, USA - TSNJ005 MetaG | ecosystem: Host-associated > Fungi > Mycelium > Unclassified | place: USA: New Jersey, Brendon T. Byrne... | reverse complement strand
TACGCGACCGACGTTGTAGTCAGTCTGTTCGAGATAGCCCGCGTAAATTTCCATCATGCGCGCATAGAGTTTTTTCTGATCGGGATTTAGGGAATCCCACGCCGGAATGCTGTCGGGTCTGGCCGTGAGTTGGGTCTCTGGGGGAATGATTCCAAGCTGTTTCTGACGCGCAAAGGTCTGCTCGCGCAACTTGTCCCAGCCCATGTCGAACTGACCTTTGTACTTCTCCACCCATTCCTTGCGCGGATGGTGCGGCGCATGGGTGGCACCCGGGGCGTAATACAGAAAGAACGGTTTGTCCGGCGCTACAGCGTGTTGCATATGCAGATATTTGATCGCCTGGTCGGCGAGATCGTAGTCCAGGTTGTAATCAGGCTTGCCGATGTAAGGCTCGATGGGTTGAGTGCCATCAAACACCAAGGCTCGCCATTGGTTCATGTCCCCGCCGATAAACCCATAAAACTTCTCGAAACCCAGTCCGGTTGGCCAGCGGTCGAAGGGGCCGGCCTGACTGGTTTCCCAATCCGGTACGTTGTGATCCTTGCCGATCCAGGCGGTATTCCAGCCATTGTCGCGCAGGATGGTGCCGATGCCGGTGGTGTCCTTGCCGACCATCGAGTCGTAGCCCGGATAGCCAGTGGCCATTTCCATGATTTGGCCGGTATGCACTGAGTGATGATTACGCCCGGATAACAGCGCTGCACGGGTCGGGGAGCACATGGCGGTGGTATGAAACTGGGTATAACGCAAACCTTTGTCAGCCAGTCCTTCAAGGGTAGGCGTATTCACCGGTCCGCCGAACGTGCTTGAGGCAGAAAACCCGACGTCGTCCAGCAAAACAATCAATACGTTGGGCGCGTCTTTGGGAGCGACAGGTGAGGCGGAAAAGTGCGGCTTTGCCGAGTCTTTGGTGGTCAATCCGAGCTTGCCGTCAAACGGTACAGGCTGCATCGGTAGAGATTGATCACCTTGTACTACACCGGCCAACATCAGCAATGCCGGCGCTGTCATCAAGTAACGGGTCGTGAACGGGGCGTTGGAACTGCGCTTCATGGGGTTCATCCATGACTCTCCACTTCATTCAAATCTGAAAAGAGTAGTCCGTTACCCGAAATGTGCACGTGTGAATGTTCATTCATTCTCGAAATCACGGGCCGTTTGGGAGTGCCACGGGCTTCCGTGAGCGACCGCTCATGGCCGATAGCTGCCGCTCACGAACGACGGCTCTCGGCCAAAAGCGGACTTAACGTGAACACATTCTGTGTCAGCAATTTTGGGACTGAGGAGCTCTTTACCCTTCAGATAAGCGCAACCGCTCAGCTGCTATAGGTTCACAAAATAGGTGATTGCTCAGGCCACGTGAAATGGGAAGCCTAGTCATTTATTTTGTAAAGTGAAGAGGTGCTTTTCACAGAAAAGCTGAGAAAATCCTACTTGCCTCTCCCAAAGTTGATTGGCCTAGTGAGGGCCACTGTTCTACCTTCATGACCGACGCTCAGCCGTTGACGGTACACTGTAGCGCCAGGCACAAGAGGTCCATAGCATACGTGTGGACCTCTTCGACCTTTATCAGAATAGGTCCTGTAGGGTTTGCTGCGTAGGGCTAAGCGATGGGTCACTATCCTGCGTGGTTCTCGTCGCCGGCGCACTTTCGACTTTGAATACTTCCATAGCCGTCTGCGGCCCGTCCGCCCATGCCGCCGTCCCGTCTGCTGTGTTGATCAGCCGAGTTACAACCCCATCAGGCGCAGGCTGCGAGTAAGGTGCTGTCCCGGCAAGTGCCACCTTCATGTAGTCCATCCAGATAGGCAGTGCGATGGTCACCCCCCACTCCCTCCGCCCTAAGCTTTGCGGCTTATCGAAACCTGCCCAGACACTCGTCACATAGTTGCCGTTGTACCCCGTGAACCAAGAGTCCTTGGCTTCATTGGTAGTGCCCGTCTTGCCCGCAATATCGGGGCGATGCAGCGCGGAAGCGGCGCGACCGGTACCCCGCTTGATGACATCCTGGAGCATGCTGGTGAGTAGGTAGGTCGTACGGCTGTCAACAATCTGTTCTGCCACCGCTTCGGGTGCAGGGTTGCGGGCGCTAGGCGCGAAACGCGGGGCGGCCTCGAAGACAACCCGGCCTGAGCGTTCTTCGACTCGGTCGATGAAAAAGGGCGTGACCTTGTAGCCGCCGTTGGCGAGCACGCTCCAGCCGCCAACCACCGCCATGGGGGTAACGGAGGCTGTGCCCAGGGCGAGGGAAAGGTTGCGCGGCATGTCGTTGGCGTCGAAACCGAAACGCGTGATGTAGTCGATGGTCGGGTCGACGCCCATGGCTTGCAGCAGGCGGATTGAAATCATGTTTCTGGAACGATACAGCGCTTCGCGCAGGCGAATGGGGCCGAGAAAGGTGCGGTTTTCGTTCTGAGGGCGCCATGCAGGCCCCGAGTAGTCGCTGCCCAGCACAATGGGCGCGTCGTTGACGATGCTCGCCGGCGTATAGCCGTTGTCGAGCGCCGCACAGTAGATGAAGGGCTTGAAGCTTGAGCCCGGTTGCCGTTTGGCCTGTACCACGCGGTTGAAACCGCTCTGGTTGAAATCGAAGCCGCCGACAAGGGCCTTGATCGCGCCATTGTCCGGCGCTACCGACACCAGCGCGCCCTGAACTTCGGGCACCTGGCTGAAAGCGAAAGAATGGGAGCCTATCCGCTCAACGCGGATCACATGTCCTGGGCTGACGATGTCTGCAGGCCGTGCCGGTTGGCGGCCCAGTGCGCTGTGGTTGATGAAGGGGCGGGCCCACGCCATCGTCTGCCAAGCGACGTTATGTTGCTTGCCGGTCTGGTCGACCACGGTGATGTGGTCGGCGAAGACCTTCGTCACCGCCACAGCTTCCAAGCCGCCCAGTACCGGATATCGTTTCAACCTCTCCAGCCATACTGGGCTCAGGCTGCCGGTGAGATGGCCTTCGGGGCCGCGATAGCCGTGGCGCTTGTCATAGGTTTTCAAACCGTTCTGTAACGCAGCGTTGGCAGCCTCCTGCAGGGTGCCGGAGACGGTCGTCACCACGCGAAAGCCCTGCGTGTAGGCGTCATCGCCGAAGCGGCTGACCATTTGGGCCCTGACCATTTCGGCTATGTAGGGGGCACTTACCTCGGGTTCAGGTGCGTGATATTGCGCGGTCACGGGCGCCTCCAGCGCGGCACGGTAGCGGGCCTCATCGATGCTTCCCAGCGCGTACATTCGCCGCAGAATCCAGTCGCGGCGTTGTTTGGCCCTTGCCGGGTTATTGATAGGGTTGAACCGTGAGGGCGCCTTGGGCAAGCCGGCGATCATCGCGGTCTGCGCCAGGGTGAGTTGGGATACCGGCTTTCCATAATAGATCTGCGCGGCGGCTGCGATGCCATAGGCCCGCTTGCCCAAGTAGATCTTGTTGACGTAGAGGTTGAAGATTTCGTCCTTGGTCAATGTGCGTTCAATGCGCAAGGCCAGCAGTATTTCGGTCAGTTTGCGTGAGAACGTCTTCTCTTTGCTCAAGAAGAAATTCTTGGCCACCTGCATGGTGATCGTGCTGCCGCCGGAGCGCACGTGCCCGCTGCTAATCAATTCAATGGCCGCCCGCACCAGGCCTGTGGGGTCGACGCCACGGTGATGGTAGAAATTGGCATCCTCCGCAGCCATGAAGGCGGCTAGGATGTCGCCTGGGATTTGTGGGAACGGCAGGGGAATACGGCGTATTTCACCAAATTCGGCGATTAGCTGTCCTTCTGCGCTGAATACCTGCAAAGGCTCTTGCAGTTGCACGTCCTTGAGGCTTTCTACATCGGGCAGTAGTGGGTTGAAGTACAGATAAGTGCCGCTTGCACCAAGCACCAGCACGCTGACAAGAGCCAGGGCACACCAGCCCAGGGCCTTTAAAAGCCGCATTCGTTGCTCCTTAAGTAGGTTTTTCGATACCGGTGAGGGAGCGTCGGAGCATTCCAACGCGTGCATCGGTTTTTGCCGGCTCAGGTATCAAGGTATTTTGCAGGGCAGTCGGGACGTCGAATTCCGGCTTCAAATGCCCGTGTGCATCCAGTAGCCAGGCGTCCATTACCTTCCTGACCACCGGCCCTGCTACCCGGGCCCCGGCTTCACCGTTTTCGATCATCACCGCGACCACGATGGCCGGGCGTTGCGCGGGGGCAAAACCGACAAAAAGTGCGTTGTCGCGGTGGCGTTCATGGGTCTTGTTGCGGTTGTAGCGCTCGCCCTGCCTGATCGCGATCACCTGTGCGGTACCACTCTTGCCGGCTATTCGGTATGGCGCGCCCTGGGCTACCCGGCGCCCGGCACCGCGCGGGTTGTGCATGACCATCTCCATGCCCTTTACCACCTCGCGCCAAGTGTCCGGATTTTTCAGGGTGATGTTGGGCAGCGGGTGTGGGTCGGCCGGTTTTTGCCCACCAATCGACAACGCCAGGTGCGGCCGATGCCAGATGCCTCTGCTGGCAATCAGGCTGGTTGCCTGGGCCATCTGCAGGGGCGTCATCTGTACATAGCCCTGGCCGATGCCCGCGATAAGCGTTTCGCCGGGATACCACTGCTGGCGGCGGGTTGCGCGCTTCCAGGACGGGGAGGGCATCAGCCCTGACGCTTCCTCGAACAGGTCGATCGAGACCCGATGTCCTAGGCCGAACGCGGTGAGGTAGCTGTGTAACCGCTCGATACCCAGCCTGTGGGCTAGGTCGTAGAAGTAGGTGTCATTGGAGCGCATGATCGCATCGTACATATCCACCCAGCCCTCGCCTGCTCGATTCCAGTTGCGGTACTTGTGCCGGTAATTAGGCAGCTCGTAATAGCCACGGTCGAATACCCGCTGGTAGGGGGTGATGACGCCACTATCCAGCCCTGCAACCACCACCATCGGTTTGATGGTTGAAGCCGGAGGGTAGAGGCCGCGTAACACGCGGTTGAACAGCGGCATGTCGGCTGAATTTCGCAAGGCCGCGTAGTCCCGGGCCATGATGCCCTTGACGAAAGGATTGGGGTCGAAGCTGGGCCGGCTGACCATGGCCAGGACATCGCCAGTTGCCGGGGCCAGTGCGACCACAGCTCCTCGCCGGTCTCCCAAGGCCTGCTCTGCAGCACCTTGCAGTGACGCATCGATCGTCAGCACGATGTCCTGGCCCGGGGTCGGGTTGTGCCGGCCCAGCACGCGGATCACCTTGCCTTGCGCATTGGTTTCTACTTCTTCGAAACCCATCTGGCCATGCAAGGCGTTTTCATAAAATCGCTCAATGCCGGTTTTGCCGATCAGCTCCGTGCTCAGGTATTTTGCGTGATCGAGTTGCCGGTATTCTTTTTCATTGATGCGCCCGACATAACCTACCGAATGAGCAAAGTGTTCTGCCAACGGATACACCCGTGAAAACTGCGCTTGAACATCTACCCCGGGCAGTCGAAATTGATTCACTGCCACCCGGGCGATCTGCTGTTCGGTGAGGTCCGTCATCAAGATGACTGGCTCGAATGCTCTGCCCCTCCGGTGCATGGCCCTGTCTATCTTGTCGCATTGACCGACGCTCAAACCCAACACCTGGCATAACTGGCTGACGACGGCATTGCTATCGCCCGCTCGTTCGCGGGTGATTGTCAGGTTGAAGGTGGGTATGTTGTCGGCCAGCACGACTTTGTTGCGGTCATAGATGATGCCCCGTGCTGCCGCGATTGGCCGCATATGCACGCGGTTTTTTTCTGCGACCGCAACGTGTAGATCATGCTGAGTGACCTGCAGAAAGTACAACCGACACACCAGTGCGGTTGTGAGGGCTAGCACAAGTACGGTGCTGGCGATAATCCTCGTGTTTACAATCCTGTGGCTTGCTTCCCTGTCCAGTAATTCGCTGGGATGTGTCATCTGGAGATACTTACGCTTATTACAGATCTTACGCTCGTGGACCTTTATTCTAAGAGGCGTAAGTTATTCAGCAATCCGTACTTCTGGTTATCTGATATCAATAAAGCTTATGTCACAAAAGAGCTAATGACTCTGATCGCTCGCACATCAGCATCGGGGCGACTCAGGTCAGGCAAAAGGTCTCATCCACCAATTCGATGATCATCGCCTTGACCGTTTGCAACGTGCTGTCGTGCTTGCTACCCACTCGCGTACCGATTTCAAGGTCGTAGGAGGGCATTGGAACGGGGCAGGAAAACGTTTGCAGCGTGCTGACCCTTTCCATGGCGCGAGCCGCATGAGTAGGCACAGTGGTGATCAGTTTCGAGCCCATCAGCAGAAACGGCACTGCGGCAAAATGCGAGGTAGAGGCGTGGATACGGCGTTTGTAGCCGACTGCATTCAAGCCTTCGTCGACGATGCCGACGAAACCGGCTGACGAGACCAGCAGGTGGGGCCGCTGGGCGTAGTCTTCGACGGTGTTGGGCAGCGTGTTGTTGGCATCGGCAATGCCTAGATAATTTCCCCGGCCAAGACGGTGCCGGGTGATCAGCGGAGACGACATCCCGCCGGCCGACAAGGCAATGTCTATCTGGTGATGCATCAACATGTCCTGGACCAGACCGCTGTGGGTCTGACGAAAAATCACGCGCAAACCAGGCAGGCGCTCGTCGATCTGCGATACCAGGCTTTCGCCCAGGGCGATTTCACTGTCATCGGACAAACCGAGGGTGATCGTCCTGCCCTTGATGTCCTGAGCACCGCCCGAAAGTGCAAGGGCTTGCCGGCAGCAATTGAGGGCCTCGCCAATGAGCGGTGCCAGCTCATTGGCGCGCCTGGTCGGGCGCAGACCACGACCGGTGCGCTCGAACAATGGGTCGGCGTAGATCTCACGCAGGCGGCCAAGTGCGGCACTGACCGCAGGCTGCGTTACGCCGAGGCGTATGGCCGCACGGCTAGCGCCACCTTCTTCGATCAAGGCGACAAAAACCCTGAGCAGATTTAAATCGGCACTTTCGATATCAATGTTTTTCATATCAGATATCCTGATAGTTGATTGATTAATAGTATAGGTGTGCGGACAATACGCGGCAAATAGTTAGCTAATGCTTGAGTCGCTAATTGGCTAGGCAGGTAAATTGATACTAATGAATGCAAGCAAAGTTATTGCGGGTTTACTGCTGGTTATTACTGTCGGCACGTTGAATGCCGCGCCCATCCCGCCACAAGATGAGCCGCACGCCAGTGTAATGATGCCGCTTGGCAAGCAATTGATCACCGAACTTCAAGTCGCGCTGCAAGGGCACAACTATTATCAAGGCGATATCGATGGCTTGTTTGGAAGCGAAACGCAAGAGGCCATCTATTTGCTGCAGTTGGACCAAGCGTTGTCATTGACCGGGAGTGTCAACGTGCAACTGCTGGAATGGCTCGGTATTGCTCCCCCCGCCTGGCTGTTGCCCTGATTCATCGCTGTGAGTGTCTTATGCATCCCCCTTCTAGAACGCTGCCCGGTTATCCGTGGCGGTTCAGGCTCGTGGTCGGCGTTGTATTTATCCTTGCGTTCACGCTGTGCTGGCGCATTGTCGAGTTGCAAATTGTCGATAATGCCTTCCTCCGCCATCAGGGTGATGCGCGGAGCCTGCGTTATCTGAACCACCCCGCGCCCCGAGGGGTGATCACGGATCGGGCCGGACACCCGCTGGCTGTCAGCACCCCAGTGGTTACCCTGTGGGCTGACATGCGTGAACTGTCCGATGAGAAGGCCAAATGGCCGTCGCTCGCCGAGGCGTTGGAGATGCCGCTTGCGACGCTCGAAAAGCGCTTTGCGCAAAACCGGCACAAGGCGTTTTTCTACCTGCGCAGGCGCCTGCCCCCTGAACGGGCTGACCAGGTTTTGCAGGTCGTCCACCAACAGCACATCAAGGGCATTTACAGCTTAGAGGAGTCGCAACGCTTTTATCCTACAGGTGCCATCGCCGCGCAGGTCGTTGGTTTTACCGATATCGACAACAACGGCAGCGAAGGCGTAGAGCTGGCCTACGATCAGGCGCTACGTGGGATCAGCGGCAGGCAGCATGTAGTCAAAGACCGCAAGGGGCAAGTAATCCAGGACCTAGGAGTGAGCCGGCCTGCAAGACAGGGGCAGGATCTGGCGCTTTCCCTGGACATACGCTTGCAGTACCTGGCGAGCCGCGAGTTGAAGAAGGCCGTGACCGACAATGGTGCCGACGCGGGAAGTGTTGTGATCCTCGATGTCGAGACCGGGGAGCTGCTGGCACTGGCCAACTACCCCACCTACAACCCTAACAACCGAGCACAGGCCAGCCCATTAGCGATGAGAAACCGGGCGCTGGTGGACGTGTTTGAGCCTGCCTCGACGATGAAACCGTTTTCGGTTGCCGCTGCACTGGAAAGCGGGCGCTGGAAACCGTCCGACACCGTGCTGGTAAAAACCGGCAGCCTGAAGGTTGGCAGGTTCACCATCCGTGATGCCTCGCGCACCGCGGGCGAGCGGTTGGACATGACCGGGATCCTGGTGCGTTCCAGCAACGTTGCGATCAGCCAGGTGGCATTCGATATTGGCGGTGAGAAGATTCATGGCCTGCTGCAGCGCTTGGGCCTAGGGCAACCGACCGGTACGGCGTTCCCCGGGGAGCGTTCGGGCGTTCTGCCCACCCGACGCCAGTGGCCGGACGCCGAAACCGCAGCGATGTCCTACGGCTACGGCGTTTCCGTCACCGCCGTGCAGTTGGCCAAAGCCTACGCCACCCTGGCCAATGGCGGCAGAAGTGTGCCTGTCTCGCTGTTGCGTGTTAGCGAACAAACGCGTGGGAGTCAGGCGATGCTTGCCCCGGTGGCCAATGCGCTGAAGCACATGCTGGTACAGGTTGTTGAAGCACCTAGGGGTATTTATCGGGCCAAGGTGCCGGGCTACCATGTGGGCGGCAAGAGCGGTACCGCCAGGCGGCCCAGCGCCATCAATAAGGGCTATCAGCACAATACGTACAGGGCGATGTTCGCCGGGTTCGCACCCGCCGCCTCACCGAAATTTGTGGTGGTCGTGATGATCGACAACCCGTCCAGGCACGGCTATTTCGGAGGGCTGGTATCGGCGCCGGTTTTTAGCAAGGTCATGGCGCAGGCGCTTCGGCTGTATAATATTGCGCCGGACAATCTTCCCTGACCTAAGGCTTGGCGCCATCTTCACCCGCGACTTGCAACGGATTCTAGATTCAACTTCTTACCAATAATCAAAAGGGGTAGCTGACGTGGTCGCTATTTTCGGATCGTGCCCATACTGCTTAACAAGAAATTCAGCGGCTCAGGGCGCGCGCTGTTGATTTGGGTTCGGCCCGACAATAACGCCACCGGAGCCATGTACCTGTAGCTACTAAGCTGCTTACAAATTTCGCCCTCGTAGAAAGTACTACTTCGACCTATACCTGTCGGTGCTGACTGCCCGCTTTTGGCCGGAAGGAGACGTTCAACACGCCATAGGATTTTTTACACTCCCCATCATGCCTTGTCGCCAACAGTCCTAGACGATGTCCTCGGTTGATTTTGCACCTAGGGCGGTTATAGCCGTAGAAAGGCCCTGCCGGAACGTCGTAGTAGAATTGTGCGCGATTGGCTCTCAGTTGTTGTACCCACTCTCTGAGTGGTACAGAGGTTTCGGAGTCGCTAAACGCGCCGTCCGATCAATTCAAAACAGGGGCCCTTCAACCAGATGTATTGGCGGCATTTCAAGAGCGATGCGGAGGGGCCGGCGACGGGAACCATGCCCAGCATTTTCATATGAGCGGTCGCTTTTAGTGAGCTCAAGCAAAGGATTTCTGCGATCTCTTTCCCCACAATGTAGGTTTGCTTGAATTTCTCGATCGCGTTTGAGGTGATCCTGTGTGACGAAATGCCGTTTCTGAATTCAACATTTGAGTTCAGCAGGCCGTACCGTATTAATGCGTAAGCGACGTCGTTGGTGATACTTAGTATTTTGGCGGCTTGTAGAACGCTCAGCGATTGAAAGTCAGCCATCTGCTTCGCATGCGCTCTGATCCATGCCTGCCATTCAGTATTTACAAGTCGCCACTCTCCAATCACATTGGCATCCGATTTGTCCGTGAGTGAAACGGATAATTTGCCTTCTTGAATTGACTCAAAAAGGTGGGCTACACCTTCCTCTGACATGAAGGGATGACGGAGAGCATTACTCAGGGAAAGGCTGTTCGCACATGATCGTCGGCGCATGACACATGTGTTGGACATATCGAAGGAGCTTGCATCGATCCACCAACTCTGACCGGCGGCAGGTCGACCTCCTAGGCAAGTAAAATAGCCGTTTTTGCATAGCACTTTGATTGTATTGATTGGAAGCTTTAGTCGATTGGCTGCTTGTGCAATGTTCATCATGGGGGGCAGTCTAGCGGCGAAGTGTTCAGCTTGCTTCAGATCGATGACGGTCATCCTGTTCCCGCATGCAGATATGCCTTTGTATCCTTGCAGTTCGCCATTGCTGATTAGTCTTCTAAGCAATGGAGTTTCAATATTTATGGCCTTCGATGCGGCCTTCAGAGAGGTCAGTTGCCTTGGGTCGGTGGGTAAGTAGAAGCCGAGATGCGAATTATTTCGGGTGCAATCATGAAGGTAATGCGCTTCAAGTTCAGAACGAACAAAGTCAAAGGAGGGGCTTGTGAGTCGTTCATAGATGTTCATTCTCAAACGATTCGCATGTCTCGTCGCTGAATTCCTCCTGGAGGTTGCAATACAAAAATCCAGTTTTTGAAGTGAGGAGTGAAATGAAACTGGCCAGTCCGACAGGAGTCGGCCGGCCATCGATGTCTTTTGATAAACGTTCTCTATATGATGCGGGTTATTACCTCTCTCCACTAACGCATTTTCTGCTTTGCATCCAAGGTTTGCTAACAGTATTGCAATGCAGTGAAGCTCTAGGGCGTCCAATTGGTAGACGGGGGAGCGGCTGTTGGAATAGGTGCCCCTCAGTCGCTTTTCGAATTCACAACACAACCACACCGAATCCTGAGAGGCCATGCGGTGCGTGGTTGTATGGTGGAGGATTGAGGCACCACAGTGCAGACATTTCTGGCGTTCGATGGTTTGGAGGTTGAAGGGACTTGCGCAGTGGTGGCACCGATCCCTGAGCAAAAAGTTATGTGAAGCACATACTGTGTTCAGTGTCAGATCCCAGTATTCCTTGATTTGTTGATGCTCCGAAAAACAGGTGGGGCAAATTTTTGGATTTAGACAAGACCACGTTTTATTAGTGGTTTGAGATATCAGGTGCTCATAGGCCGATCTCCACGTTGTTGGGAGCTGCGAATCCGGAAAAATGTTCGGCCGTTTAGAATCCCTAAGGTGTGCCACGAGATCTGTAAGCTTTAAAAAATTGGCAGCAGCTACTCGTTGTAGGAAATTCGTGAGGCTTTCGCCTGGAATAACACTCAGGTCAACTGTTAGGCCGAACATCGGTACGCTCTCCTCTAAAAAGAAGAATGGCCCCACGATTCGCGGTTACTCAAAAAGCCCTCAACACCGCACAGGATAAAGCGGCACCACTTACGTTGCGTCCCAGCAGGGATCGCACCAATGACGTGAGAAATGCTGTTGTATACAGTGGCAGCGGTCTCGTTGTATGACCTAAAACTTCGAGCAAAGGCTAGTAATCTGTGGAAACCATTCGGCCAGTTCAATAGTGCGCTGGTCGACTTTTTAAAGCGTCGATGACAAAGCTTTAGGCTTACGACTTTACGATTTAAGTCCAGATATGTTGTGCCGGGCTCATCTGACAGGGCTGCTAGAAACGCTAGCAACTCCAACACGTCCAATAACTCCATGGAAAGAACTTCGTGCGGATAAAAACGGCTGCCATTAGTAATAGGTTCCCCGATAAATTTGGCCGCAATGATGCTGCCCATTTCTTGTAGCGGTTCAGAACACTCAATTGAAGACATTTTTGAGTAACGTGCGCCACAAGAGCAAACATCGTAAGCGGGACGTGTTGCTGTTAGCGGCTTTTCACATGTTGCGCATCTGTCGATCAGCATGCATTTATGCATCTCGCAGACGGAAAACGTGGCCAACGACCAGTATGACTTTCCGTATCCAAGTTCCCTTACGCATTGAGGGCACACGCGGTATGAACTGAGTGCGAGGTGTTTGATCGGTAGCAGATGCCCGTGCAGCCTAATCGTCGATTTGCTCATTAGGGTTGGAATGGTTGGAGATAGCGCTCTCAGGTCCTGGCCTAGCGCTACACCCAATTGCAAGTGTCGCTGAATCGACATCACCCCATTCTCCGGCAGCATGAGTGCACGCTGCAGAATGGAAATGCCGGAAAGGTTATTCAACGTAGATACCCGAAATAGTATGCTCTCAAGGCTTTCCCAAGGAAAAAGCTTCGTTTTGATCAATAAATTGATGGTGGGTGGTGCAGGCACCTCATTTACGGCGTGCATTCTAAGCATTGCGGCAAGTTTTCTGGCCTCATTTTGCTCTCTCAATATCATTAATTGTTGGTCGACGTGTTCAGCGCTTTTATAAAGCATGGTGGCTCTCCTCGTTATTGTTGATCCTTGTCAACTTTATAGAATGGTTCGTTGCGCCCGATAAGGGGGCGGAAGTTAAACTGAGAGGAGAAAGGATTGCGGTTGTCCTTTGCGTCGCTCCAAACTTCGTCGATAAATGCCTGGTAAAGCACCTCTACGGTAATTCCCTCCAGTTTGTTTTTCATGACAAGAAATACTGCGCGATCGAGTATCTTTATCAGATAGTCGATGAGGCCGTAAGAGGCGTAGTAGAATCTCTGCAGCATCTCGCTGGTCGTGAGGTTGACGGACTTAACTTTGATAATGGTCTCCAGGGTTTTGAGTAGCGAAGAGAAGTAGTTTGAGGAAGAGTTGCTGATTTTGAATCTGTCAAAATCAATAGTGGCGGAAAAGCGCCTGCGCAATTGTTGGTCATTGTTCAAGATTTCTTGAGTTTCTCGCATGCCAATAAGGATCACAGCAACACCGGTGTGGTTCATTAAATACTTGATCCATTTGCTTGTTTCTTCAGTGTTACGGCGATACTCAACGATGTGCTGGACTTCGTCGAAAATTATAAGCTCAGTTCCTATCGCCTTAATTAAGCCCACAATTCGAAGTAATTTGAACTCCGCCGAGTGACCATGCTTTCTCGCAAAAGGATCTTGTAGGGCTTCCAGAAACGCTTCCCCCATCGATTTTGTGGTGGGCTTTGAGGGGATGTCCATGTAAATAGTCTTAAACTCATTACCATCAGTGATTTCAAAACGACGATCTTTTATGATTTTTTTGATCATGGTGCTTTTACCAGCGCCGCTTGGTCCGCAAATGATAAGTCCTTTCGCCTTTCCAGAGGCTCTTGTATCATCGATAACTTCATATACTCGGGCCGAAGTTCGCTCGATCTGAGGGGTGGTGATGAAATGGTTGCTTAACCTGGGTGTCTTTCCGGTGGCTGTATTCAGGTTCATGTCACACCTCCAAAGTGGAAAATGATTGAACGGGGAACATCGATGGCGTTTCGTCGTTATAATTTTCCACAAAAGGAAATTCATACGAGTTCGGTGATGGTGCGGCTGTGGGTTGGCTACTAGAGTTTTTATTCAAAGCAGCTTCTGTTTTCACAGCTTCACGTCGAATACGCAATTTGTTGGAGCGACGCTCCTCTTCTATATCGTTGCGGAGTTGATGATATGCGCGCTGAATGGCCTCTCGATCTATGTTGTTTGCATTTTCGGATTTAGCTATTTTTGTCGCAATTTTGTATAAGTCTCTGCTCATGCCTACGAGTCGCTTGTCCTTCGCTGGAACTTCAAAGAAAACGTTGCGAAAAGGATCGTGCACCCAAATGTGACCGAGTTCGTCCCGGTATCTAATCTGTGCCTTTTTTTCTTCACCCAATCTAATTCGTAAGCTGCCGAGTTCATCAGAGTGATAAAAGTTGTTGGACAGTTGGATGCCGTAAGCTTGTATAGTCGAAAGTTTCCTGTGCGATAACGCGGTCTCCAGGGCGTCAAGATCTGCCGGCATCTGTATGACACGAGATGGCTCCATGGCTTTCCAGACTGCCATGGGTGTCTTCGAATCAAGTCCTTTGTGTGGCGCTTGGTGATAGATGTCGACTATCCATTTAATAAGGGCTGACTCGAGTGCCTGCAGCGTTAGGCACGCGTGCTTTTCAGGAATGTAATCCCCGCGGTGTTTGACATTTGAAAAGGTAGTACCTGGAAGCGTATGAATGAGCCCCATATTTAGCGTTTTAAAAAAGCGCTCGACAGCGCCTTTCATTTGAGGGCCCCTAGAGCGTGGGAACATTATTTCGATACCCATTTCCGTAAATGCAATGACCAGATTTCCGGCATGAAATTCTGCAGCGTTATCTGGAACAATACGCAAAGGGAGGCCGCGAGCCGGCCATTCATTTATAACTTTTGGAAATCTCGCGAGCCAGGATGCTTTCGGGCTGATTGCTCTTTCTATCACTTGCAGAACACTTTCTGTATTGGGTGCTGCAAAGTGAAGCCAGAACCCCATAATCATCCTGCTATAGCGATCCAATACGACAGTGAGGAAAGGACGTCCAATCACCCGACCTGTGACTGGATCCACTGCCATGACATCGAGTGCTGTATGGTCAATTTCCCAACGATCAAGAATATTGTTGACGGTAAGTTGTCCAACCGCTTTCGAGAATTTTTTATCTGCCGCATGCCGTCCATTTTTTTTGACTTCGGCCTGATAAGGGTCGAGTTTCTCAATGTAGCGTCGAACGGTAGCCTCTGAAATATATTTCAGTTGTGCAGACGGCAATTTATCTTTGTTATATTCACGAGTGCGACGAATGAACTCTTGGTGGACTTGCGTAATTGGCACTGACTCGGGTTTAAAGTAAGTCGTATTTAGAACATCTAGGAGCAAATCCTCTAGCTCAGGAGTGAATACTGTTGCTCTACCTTTTTTTGCGTGCAGAGGTACTAAAGCAATAATGCTGTTGCCTTTCGCTTTGTAATACCAGCGTCTAAACGTAATCGCTGAAGGGGCTCCCTTAGCGTCTTCAAGCTTCTTGGCAAGCTTCGGAAGCTGTTTATTCAGTTCTTTTCTGCTAGGTAGCTTGCCTTCAAAACCTATTGCATCGAGATAGCGTTTCCGTCGCACCGCTTCTGCCGAGTGATGTTTCGGAAAGCAAGTCAAATCTGGAGCGACATTACGAACGTATGGGATTTCGCCCAGGTGAGGCTGGTTTTGATCGATGATGATCTTTCGTTCATTGTAAAGACTATAAAATTCTCTCTCGGAGAAGGTAATAGGTTCTCCGTATTCGTCCTTGAAGATAAGTTTGTGGTTTATGCTTTTTCCCATGTAGCGCATTGCACGATCTTCATGGATTACCACAAGAGAGGGTTTAAGCGAAAAGGTTTTCATGGCGATGACCTCCGGTCAGGAAAATTGGAGTCGAGGCGGAAATAGGATTTCTCAGATCTATACCTATGTAACCCAAACCTAATAATCGCCATGCTTCTTGCGCACCCAACAGCTCAATCAAGTCAGCCAGAGTCTGAGGAGGGGCGCTGTTGAACTTAGAGCTCAAGCTTTCACTGTACGCTTCTGATACGTCCGCTCCGCGCCGGTGGTACATGAGCGTTAAAAGGTTATCTGCCATCGGCATCGCGAGAATTAGTTTCTCTGTCGCGATATGAAATGTGCGCTCAGTACTTTCAAAGTGAGCCTGAATCGCCTTAGTTTTCAGCGTCACCTTATGGTTGAGAAGGCGCATCGATGGTTTAACTTCAAACCATCCTGTCGTCCCATCGACAAAGTTGACGCGTACGTCCGGTATATATTTCGTATCCCTGTCGCCCATGGAAAATACTTCCAATGTCGGCTGGACTTCATATGTCATGACTTCAGGGGAAAGCTCTAACAACCGAAGGAAGCTAGCTTCCAACTGGGATTCCCAGGCAATAGGAAGTCCATTTTTACGTGACGGGTGATATCCCCTGAAATGGTTGGACCTTCGCGTTACGACTTTTCGTACAGACATCTGCAACTCCCTCACAAGCGTGCGTCTACGCAACGCTCGACAAGTGCATTGGACTTGAGGCTTTCGACAGGCAACACTTTCCCGTCGAGTGGCCTCGCTGAAATCGAAGTTATGGGAGGGGGTTGACAGACGACGAAAAAAAGGAAGAAACTACACGCACCACACGTTGTAGTTTTTCTCTGTTTTTCGTCGCGGTCTTAACCCCTCAAGGTTGGCCGCGTTTTACATTTTGGTACCTCCTCTTTAAAGCCAGGTAGTGAGTTTAAAACTCATTTCTGGCTTTTTTCGTTTTTATGACGAACGGCTCGCAACCTCCGGAAAAACCAGAGTGTCTTGCTAACCAATTTTTACACGTAGTTATAATTTCCTGCATTTGTCAGGGTTCGATAACGTGTAAGTGTAAAGCTCTTTAGATATCTTCCTTGTGCATAACACGTAAGTATATTTCGGCATCTGCCTTTCGGTTGATAACGCGTAAGTATATTTCTGTGCCTGACTACGAAGCCGATAACACGTAAGTGTATTTCTGGAGTAGGTCGGCGCGCCGATAAGGTCGAATCTTAATTCAATAAAATTCACGCTGACAATAATTATTTTTGAGGTGTTTGATTTATTTTTTATGCGGAAGGATTTTTATAAGTAAGTGTCTGGCGGAATTTTATAAGTATTTACAGATATGCGAATGCGCAGTGTGCAATGTGCAGTGAACATAAACGTTCACTACTCATCTAGAGCAGTCGCTTGCCCCAGGAGGAGAGTTTTTGTAGGCCTCCAGCACTCTGCTGAAGCAAGCTTTCACCCCTTGATCGTGTTCCATGTGGGGAGTTTCGTTAAAGAAAACAACTAGTTAGATAGACTGTCTGGATCATTTATTTGCCATTTTTGTCATCTTTTTTGAAAACCTACACCCTGGCTCGAACGTTCCCAAGGAATGAATTGCCGGGCTTAATAGGAAGCATTACTATTCACGCCCCTTTCCACAGCACGCCGTCATGAACCCCATGCTGCCCCGCAGACCCGGCTTTTTCGAGCATTACGAAGAGTTGATCGGCACCTGGACCCGGCGCCTGCGCAATCGCGCGCAGGCCGAGGATCTGGCGCACGACACCTTTGTGCGGGTGCTTGAAACCGATCCGGCAGCGGTGCAGCAGCCACGGGCGTATCTGCACCAGACCGCACGCAACATTGCGGTCGATGGTTATCGGCGTGAGGACCGGCGGGGTGCCATGGAGTCGCAGGCGATCGATCACAGTGAGTCGTCAACCGGCGACCCGGAGCATTACATGCATGCGATCCAGCTGGCCGACTCCATCGAACGGGCGCTGCAGGAGCTGCCGCTCAACTGCCGCCGGATTTTCGTCTGGCAGAAGATCGAAGGGCTGACCCAGGCGGAAATCGCCGAACGCCTGGGGCTGTCCAGAAACATGGTCGAAAAGTATATGATCCGCACCCTGCGGCACCTGCGCGATCGTCTCGACGGCATGCAGTCATGAGCGCCCGCCGCTTTTCATCCCCAGCCCGACAGGACATTCCATGATGGATACCCGTGATTGCGCGTGCGGGCAAACAACGGTGCGTGATGAAGCGGCGCGCTGGTTTGTGCGTTTGCAGGATCCAGCC
>Ga0153921_1000621_pt1 | contig 17649 bp, 19 predicted proteins | sample TSNJ005MetaG_FD_104691 | JGI IMG/M metagenome (GOLD analysis project Ga0153921, IMG submission 104691) | Attine ant fungus gardens microbial communities from New Jersey, USA - TSNJ005 MetaG | ecosystem: Host-associated > Fungi > Mycelium > Unclassified | place: USA: New Jersey, Brendon T. Byrne... | reverse complement strand
GGTTAGAGCACCACCTTGACATGGTGGGGGTCGTTGGTTCGAGTCCAATCGCGCCTACCAAACAAAATCCGCTCTGCTGGGCGGTCTAGAAGGGCTCACCGAAAGGTGGGCCCTTTTTTGTTGTATGTGATTTCATGCAGAACGTTCACAAAATATAGGGTTCGTTCACACTGGGCAATGTGAACGCCTGCAAGTCCCGTTCTGACGCGTGATTATTCATATGTCGCAGGAGGGGAGCGAGGCGTTGTGTTCCCGATAGGTGTTGGTGAGTGTGGAATGTGATTGTGGTTAGCGCTACTTGCTACGACGTGTACTATTACTTCCGGGTGTCCTAGTGAGGTTGAGAGTATGGGGAGGCTCATGCGTTCGATCTGGCGTCCCAGGTGCTGAGAAGGTATAGAGCAAGTGAGCCTGCCAAATTCACAGCCAGTTCCGCATGCCGTGGAGCTGGTTTTACTCCAGCTTTTCCTGTGCCGTGGGAGTCGCTCAGACGGTTCCTTAACGCTCCTAGCCCTTCCACCACTGACGTGCAGCCGCCAAGGATTTGCTTGAAGACCTTCTCTGTGTGTTGAGATGGCGCAAGGTTGAGCAACTCAGCGGTTTGGCGGTACAGCTTGTTGAGATCTGGCGTGTCGTCGTACTCGGTTCCGGTCTCTTCCAAAATGTGCTTGCAGACAGATTCGAGAAGGGTTCGCGCCATGGTAATAGCGCCTTCTGGGTCTGTGGTGCGCCTCTCCAATGATTTCGTCCATGCAACCCTCACATGCTCAGAATCGAAACGCTCAATCGCACCAGTGACCGCATGATCTGCTGGTGATGCACCGCCTTTCTCGACGTAGTCCAGCAGTGGGCGAAACTCGTCCCATAGGTAAGTCCGTCGTTCAGCGTAAGTGCCGTATTTGTTCTTGATGAACTGCCAGAACTGCCCGAGGCTTCGGCAGGTGTTCACGCATCGAGGCACCATTGTAGTAAGAGTAGGGTCATCCAGAATGGCGCGTCTGAGTGCCAGGTACGCCGTCTCCTCCTCATTTCCGCCTGTAGCCTGTGATACTAGGAGGTTCTGAAGCGCCTCTGCTTCTTCGGATAGTGGATGCATTTCTGACCCTGTTATATCAGCCTTGCCGTATTTTATGGATCGCCTTACTGATGGCGAATGCGTTTTCATCGAGCGTTCGTAACGCTGTGGTGGCGTTTTCATGGATTTCGATTGATCCATTAGCCCTAACCCAGAGCGCTACCTCTTCAATTGCAGCAGCTAGAGCGTGCTGGTTATGTAGAAGCAATGTCAATGCGTCCGCAGTAGCGATCTTGACTTCTGAGTTGTCTGGCATAACGATCGTCCGTGACTAGTAGTTAAGGTATATTAGTACATCCGGCGACTGTCCATCATTAGTGCCAAATCTAGGGAATCGCGACTGGCTAGTAACTTTCGCAGGCCTATCCTTACTCGCAATGCCCCCTTCGGCAAGGGGGGCATTGAGTTTTAGCTAGTCTAGAAGCCAAGCATCGAGGACCCTTTCGCTACTTACGGGAGCCGACGAGTACTCTCGGAAAAAACCTAATACATACTGCATCTCATACCTACTGCAGTAATTTTCTCGGCAAATGATTAAAACCTCCCCGACGAACTCCTTATGTTCTGTACGATAAAAATCTAGGCCTGTAAAAGCATGATAGACAACATCAATCAATACAGAATCAATGTTTTCCCGCAGAAGACCGAGTAAAGACCTGGTAATACTGCCTAAGATCGGATTTTCCGATCCTTCATTATTAAACACAGCTAAAAGTAATGCACATCCGACTGCGGCGGTACGATACTCTAATTCTCTCTCATCATTATCATATATATCCTGAAGCTTGACTTTGTCGAGGCCGTAGGCAGCAAGTATTTCTTCAGCACTTACTCGATCTTCACTTTCCCGATGTGCCTGATTTATCCGGAGATCAGCTAGCAAACTTTTCATCACATGCGGGAGAAAAACATAATCAGCCGGAAATTCTAATAGAAACGGCCTAATGCTAACTGGTGTTAGTAATGAATCGACGCCGGAGGCAGTCTCCCTCATCAAAGGGCGTATTCTTGAGAAAAGTTCAGGCTGAGTCGATGCAACTTCTCCCCATCCGCCAAATAGCGACAACATCGCATATGGACGCGTATTTATCACTTGGAGAACAGCATCGTCTAACCGACTTATGTTGTCCTTCATAATTGGCTCACTAAAGTCGAAGACACCAATCCAACTAGCCAATGCTAGTTTTTCATGCACCGTTGCAAGAGTGATAAACTGCTCCGCGGTCTCCGCTACCGCGTACCGATTTAACTCGTAGGGAGGATTGATCAATGAGCTAAGCTGAAACTCATGTTCCAGTATCAAATCCAAATCCAATTGACTCATACTTGAAAGCTTACTCAAGATAATGTCTTGAGGCATTGAATATGTATCGATAGGCATCAAATGTGAAATGATGCTATGGGTGATCAGCTCAATCAAGTCATGTTTAATAGCAACTTCAAATAGTCTGCGCAGGGCTTCCAATGATCGTTCTTGAACGAAAACTATTATATTGTTGATAATCTGAGCTGCTGGAGCCGAGCTTGCCCAGATATATTTATCTAGCTCCTTGGGAAGAGTTCCGGTTTTCCAATTTTCCTTCCTCCGTACCATCCCCAACCCATTTATTTCACATTCTTCGTGAGCATCAAAACGCTCACGTGCTCTCCACGCTGGATCCAACAGCACCCAAAGCGCCGACTTAATATCATCCGGAAAATCATAATCGTCGAGAGCTGATTTATTATTTATAATAGACCTAGCATGCCTTAAAGGGAGGTTTAAACTAAACCCTTTCGGTGGATTCTCTGCAACGAGAAACTCCAAGGTTAATTGAGTAAACCACTTTGATACATAGTTTTTATTTGCAGGGGCGAATGGGTAGTTCCCCTCACCTAGAACAATAGTGAATAACCCATTAAGATAGCCTGGTGATGAAGATCGGATTTTTCTTGAAACCTCATTGCGGCGCTTGTGATCGCACGGGAGAAGTTGAGCCAAAACAGCGGCAGCGTTGATTTGCTCTGATTCACTTAACTCCAGAAGCGCGTCAATCATGCAATTTAACAGCCACGCCAGCGTGCTCGGATGCCGAACTGAACAAAGGGATTCGGTAACACTTGCATCCATCATCCCGTATATAGGCGATAAAGTATCTTTGAATTGCATACGGATCGATCTGTCTTGCTCGAGCACCCCTTCGTGCAGCAGGCGGAGGGTCATCAGCGCTCCAGCACCAATTCTTCTGTTATAGGCTCTCAGAGCTAACGAACTATCGCTATCGTCAAGCTTCGATATGCAACCGATTGCAACCGATAACTCAGTTGGTCTAGAAGTAACAATTAATGCACTTATTGCGAAATGCATTACCTCACGCCAATGGGAGTCTCCTCCGACTATGTCAAGTCGGCTCTTCAATTGCTGATGAGAAACCCCAGAATAAAGAAACTCTGCAGCAAAAAATTCTTGAAGTTGACGAACATCAAATCGGACAGAAGAACTGCTTTCAGGTGTACTGACAAAAACAAGCCGCTGAACAGTAGCCTCCATGAGCGTGTCTACTATTTCGTCAATTTTATCGTCTTCATACTTTTCGGTGGTTTGCCGCGTTAGCGATTCAAACTGGTCTCTACTCAGAGTTGTTTCCGCTCCGAAGCTCTGTTCCGCCAATGAATGTAATGATATACCTAGGCGTGAATGTATGGCTTTAAGCAGCACACTATTTTCACGCAGCATTTGAGAAATCCGAGCATCTGGGAAATTCTTTAGACTTTCCCTTCGCTTCATAACTTGATAGAAATTATCGAAAAGCTCCCATCTTTTCTCGGGTGGTCTGCCGCCTTCTTTGACTACTACTGCCATAATATGAGACTGAAGAGGAGTCGTCATTAGCTCCCTGACTTGTGGCGACTCTATCGCAGTCTGCAGTATATCCATACAACTCTGCGCCTCAGAGTCTCCTGCCGAAAACCTTACGACTCCTTCGGCGCACCTCAAGGCAATTTCAGCAGGAAGCGGTATCAAATCCAAAGTGATCGCGTTTAACTCTTTAAACTGCCCAGAATATCCTTGAGGACGGGTTGTACACAGAACAAGAACATCAGCATCTAGCTGCGGAAGAATTACGTTTACAAACCGAATCACCTCTTCAGCCACCTGATCTTTTACATCATTCGGAACCTCATCCAAACCGTCAAAATTAACAAACCAGCTTCGAGTCTCAAATGCCCGCTTTAATGTTCCGCCCTCAACAGGCTGATCAATTTTCGATGCGATTTTTTCGCAAAGATAAGCCAGTACGCCCTTTGACTCAGAAGTTTTTCGAGCGCCATGCCAACTTGCAAAATCCTTAAGTTCTATTGAGATCGGTATTCTAGGTGCGAGCGGGTTAAAGTTAAGTCTAGACGCGACAGTTAATAGCTCTACTGCGGTCTCTCGGACATCCGGAAGAGTTGTAATCGAATTGGACTCAAGGAGCAATGCTGCTCGTTGAATTTGGCAAAAAAATTGACCGGCAGTGGATTTGCCTTGTCCTGGACCACCTTTTAATATTATCGCTCTTGCTCTCTTTGGATGAGCAGCCCACGTTCTCCACCCATCTCCAAATCTTCCCCACGCTGTGGGCTTATGAACATTCGATGCGGTGGAAACTAGTGTTTCCAAAATGCAGACTTGCTCTTGATGTTCCTTGGGCTGGGCAGGCAAATCAACAAACAGCTCGTGGATCTTTGGCTTTGGACCAGTTCCACCAGCTTGTTCGAGTTTCGTATAGACTTGATCTTTAAATTGGTCGAGGATTAGATGATTTATAATTGGCTTAACTTGTGCAGAAGCGTCCCCTATCTGCTGATACATTGCTGAGAGCACATGCCCCGGGGTTAAAAAGTGCCCAAAATGTGCAGCTACCTGCGGGTCTTGAGTTAAAAAATCGAGAATTTTTCGACCACCCCATACATCGAACTTTACGTTCGTTCCGAAGGCTTCCTCCACCGCCTCTTTGATCGAGTCATAAGCTCCCGTGGTAGGAGTGCCGGAAGGTTCTATATTAGTTGCTATGATCCAATTGTCAGGAATAACGCGTCCAGAGGGTTCGAGATACGCTTTGATTTCACTCTTAACTTCGGCTATCAACCACTTCTGTGAATCTCTCGACAAATGAGGTTTATGGAATTTCGACTGGATATACCAAGTGCCGTTCCATCGGTCGACTTCAGATGGATACGGGGCTTCACCGGTCAGCAACCCATCTCTTCCGCCGTCAGCACCTTGAGCGAGTCCTGTCACACCTTTTCCTAAGACTGTAAGAGCTAAGGAATTAACCATATGCTCGAAGCTATGAGCATCGAGTTGTGTGAGATCGTAACTGTTTGACATAGATTTCCTTCTCTAGCAGGGAGCAGCAATTTGCGAAGACCTAGAAAATAGGTAAGGCCTGAAAAGACTGGCATTTTGATATGAATTGCTGAGGGATTGCTAGCGTATAGCGCCTTGATTGGAAACGAGCCATTCACCCGGAGGTTCTCACGCAAACGGCCTCACAAAGATAGCGGTTAGAAAAGACCCGCCGACGCCCTCATTCGGTGGGCGCCCCCCCATATGACCGACGATACGGACGGCAAGTGGAATGCGAGCCTTCTTTCGCCTGGTGGAGCCTGAGTAAATTTGAAATTTAATAAGCGATCATTACCTTTGGCGGAACATTGCTTCTGATCCGAATATCGATAGTGAACCGATGGTGCGATGGAATCCCACTCAGCTGGGTCGGCCCTTAATGCCTTTACCGCGCCAACTCGCTTTGAGCATTTTAATTATCGAATATCGCTGGCAAAGAAGAGCCCCGCGCTTGGCGGGGCTCATATAGTGATCAGGCCTTGTTCCAGTGACGTTTAACGGTGGCGATGCCTATCTCCAGTTCGCCAGCTACCTGAGCCTGATTCATATCCCTTGCCTTGAGGCGCTGTACCGCTGCTGTAGTATCCGTCGCTTCTGGACGGCCCAACTTCTTGCCTCCGGCCTTGGCCCGCTTCAACCCCGACTGGGAATGCCCGGTGCAAGGGCAAGTGGCCACTTTGGGTCGACTTCTGCTTGGCCATATTATGTCGGTTGTAAGCCACTCTTGAAATCCTTTCTACCCACACTTCTCAAAGTCGGCACCTGGCTCTTGGGCAAATGGCGGTCGAGATTCTGTGGCCCGAATATCACAGGCCGGTATCTGGAGAATTGCTGAGGCTCCGCATTATGGCGGTCGGTTCCTAACCCCATGGGGCGACCTATAAGGCGCTACAGCGGCAAATCTAGAAAAATCGCGGGAGGCCGCCCATAGAGCGTCGCCGCAATCGCTTCCTGCGAACCTAAAGAGGCTGTATTCGCTTTGTTCAACTCCAGTCCGAGACGCTGCATCACACGCATGGCGGCGGTAGGGGACCACTGACCACCACGGGCGGTGGGGATGTTGCGAGAGATGAGGCAATTGGCTACAGCTTGGAGGCTGCTTGCCCCCTTGAGGATGCACAGTTCGATGGCGTCCTTTACCAAGGCTGCACGCTCGTCTGCTTGTTGACGTTGAGTGTCGTGACCTTTGGTGCGATTCAGCTTGATACGACCCTTGGCGAGAGCCTGGGAGCGGTTGCTGATCTTCTGCACTGCCTCTACATCACCACTAGCTGCACGCGCTTCCAGGGACTTCAATGCGGCCTTGGTACGTTCGCTGATAAAAGTGCGTTCCTGTTCAGCCAGCACCGCGTAGATATGCAGTTGGAACGTATCGGCGGTGGGCATCATGGCTACTCGGAACCTGTGGCGCTTCATTAGGCCAGCGATATGCTCAACGTCCCGACTCATCCGATCCAACTTCGCCACCACCACGGGACGGCCCTCAGCGAAAGCTTTGGCACCCGCTGGACGCTCCAAGGGGTGAATGGAGCCAGATACACCCACATCCTCATATTCAGCCACAATTACCCAGCCTTGCTGTTCAGCAGCAAACTTCACGTACTCCCGCTGTGCATCGAGGCCGAGGCCGGACTCGCCTTGGCCTTTCGTGGATACGCGATAGTAGGCGACAACTTCCATGCTGGTGACTCCGTAAAGGGCTTGCGATGGCATTCTACATCTGTAGAACGACCGTTCAACCATTGTAATGACGATAATATTCAACCGTTCGAGTCGAGTAACGACCATTCGGGTTGTGTGCTGAGGCGACTCTGCGAGTTGTGTGACGACCGATCTGGTGGTGTAAGGGGTCGCTCCAGAGCGGTGTGGAACGGCTGTGCAATATTGTGCAACTTGGTTGCGGCTTCTCCTGGATTGCTCCTGGTGATCGATCAGATCAGGCAGCCCCGGTGTAGTGGAGATCCTGTGATTTCCGATGCCGTACGCAGCCCGGTGTGAGGAAATCTGCCGCTACGGCGAGAAAACCGCGTGTAGAGGGGGCTTGGCTTAGCCGCTGTGTCCGCAATCCCACTGTTTCCGGACGTTTCGATGTTCGCCTTGGGAAAGGATGATTGCTTTGGAGTGGTTATGGATTACTACCTGCTTAGCTTTTTGTTATCCAGATTCAGCGGGTTTCACTGGCAGGCGGCCGACTCATAAACCCGTGCACCGCTTTTTCGACGTTGACTGCCAAGCGCCATCATGGTGGCTCCCTGTCTTGATTTCCGCTTGCCGGTATGGCTAGTTGGCGTTACCACCTGTCGCAAGGAAGACTTGATGTCTGCCAAGAGAAAAATTGCCTACGCCCATTACTTGCCCAGCTGGGAATACGTTGGCGGAAGCCGAGAGGCTTTAAAGGCGAGCCGGCGAGTCGCACCAGATGAGTATGAAGAAGAGATGGTGGGCGGCTTGTATTGCCCTGGTTGCTATACGAACGTTGAGCGTACCCCAAAGAGGAAGAACCTTTTCACCAATGGGCGTGACCCCTTTTATCGTCACCTGAGTTGCTGGCAGCACGTCGCTTGTGTTCTGAGGGCAAAAAAACCTGAAGGAAAACGCTACGACTCATGGGAAGAGGCTAAGAAAGCAATCGACCACGAACATTTGACTATCGTGCATGGATTTCTCCAATCCAAGCCAGAGGTCGAGCTCACGTCAGGCGCCGAATACGATGAAACCCCTATTGAGGATATTGATGGTCCGCCGTCAGCGGTGCCGATCGGTCGCCATCAAGGAGAATCCTTCCAGCTGCCGAGCAAGATCACCACTGTTGCGGGGATTTGCCGAAACTTTGAAGTCAACAAAGACAAGTATTTCTTCCTTCCTAGCGCTCAGCATGCGGTCAAGTTGGCAGACCTGCTTACGAACGTGACTGAGCTAACCTCCGACATTCTCGACACTGAACAATCGCCGAAGTTGTACTTCGGGAAAATCAAACGCAGCTGGAATGCGGGGAAGTATTCTTTCTCTACACGTATGACTCGGATCGAATGTGACCCCGCAATCGGGGACTTCACTGTCAAGCTTCAAGACGGGTTTTGCCAAGACAAGGGGATAACCGACGAATCGACGGGACGGATCGTTATGTTTTTTGGGGTTATCACCACTAATGGCAGCGGATTGGCAGTGGACAAGCTTGCTTGGGGTGAGATAACGCTGGTGCCCAGCAAATACAACCAGCTGCTGATGCCTGACTAACATCATTACCAACTTCTATCAGCAGGTCAGGTGGGGAAGAGTGATGGTGGCTGGTATGGGCCTGGGAGTGTTGTATCCAAACAAGCCCGTCACTTTTCCTCGGCGTGATAGTTTTCACTTCACGATCGTTTCCACGTCGGCGATGAGGGCTGATGGCTGGCAGTTCAGGGCAGCAGCCAGCTTGAAGATAACGTTGATGGTGGGCTGATGTACCCCCCTTTCGATAAGGCTTACGTAGTTCCTCTGGACATCAGCCTCCAGCGCCAGCTTTTCCTGCGTTAATCCTGCCTGCTTCCGCCGCTCGCGGAGAACTTTACCGAATGCCAACCCTGCGTCCAAACCGTGTCTCCCTCGTCAGAGGGTTGCACTGTCGGTTGCATGGCTTCTTAGGTCTTCACAGTATGCTGTGAATTTTCCGCGTCTCATGGCACTATCCGCCACCATGTTGCTGGTATTTTTGGTCAGCCTCAGGGCCAGGCCACAGCCATCGCATGAGCTAGTTAAATCGACTACAGCCATCCCCAGGAGCAGCGTGATGAACGAAAAGAAAGGTGCAACCCCATTAGCCGTCGATAGCGAAGGTGAAGACGTATACGCCAACTCATCAGCCTTTATGGAGCTGGGTCGGTTGAATGGAACTAACCCGCACGCTACGTCAGTCATGCTTACACTGATGTCGATCATGGGTGACAGTGGGGTTGTCCGGACTACGCAGGCAACAGTGGCTAAGCACTGCAACTACACCCTTCAACAGGTCGAGAATGCTGTAGCCGACCTCGCTGAAGGGAAGTGGATTCTGTCCGTCGATGCCAGCCCTGAACCGGGCGGAAGCCTCGTATGCACCGTGAACTCAAGCGTTGCCAGATCGGGTAAGCCAGAAGAACTGCTGTAACCCATCCTTCGGTTCCATGGTTGAGAAGTGACTGATGACTGAACAAAAAACATTCAATGATCAGACTGTACTTGTCCCGCGGTATGCGTTTGAAGCCATGGCGGCATACACAGCGCTGGACGAGGACAAGGTGGCAGTGATGCTGCTTCTGTTGGTGCAAATGGATCGGAACCTTGCTGTGAGGATCGACACCTCAGTGTTACCTGATTTCCTGACTCTCAGCAGTGAACGCGTGGAGCGTGCGATCTCAAGGCTCATTAAGAATGGCTGGGTAGAAACGGTTGATGAGAGAGCGATGCGGCATCGCATTCTCGATTGCATTGTCCACCCAGCCTTCATCCACGCAGACTTCAATACACTGATGCGGGTCGTAAACGCTCGCTCAGTGGCGGTTGTCTGATCTAGGGATTGGCTCCGAACTGTCCCAAGTCCATCTCTGCACGCTAACGATCACATCTGGACGTTAACGTGCGTTGGATGGGCCATCTCTAGCCCACCTAGGTGGGCTACTTAACGAATCCAATCTTCCGTCGCTGACGCATTACCGATGGGTTACCCTGCACGCTGGGGATCAGTTCACCTAGGTTCCTTGTGCCGCTCGGCATGGTCAACTTCAAGACAAGATCAGGGTGGTGGCTGAGCCCCCTATCCACCCTACTGAACAGAATCGTTATCCTGCCTCACGGCGTAACATGTAATTGCTGGGGTAGGGGTAGACAAATCCAACACACTTTTGATCTTGAGCCGTGTAGTTAGGTGACTGACAGTCACGGATAACTGACTTCCAAGTATGTAACCTCCTCCATTATTCCTACCTGTGCCTCAGGCACAATTAACAACTGTTCAAGTTCCAAGGGAGAAAATGGGGGAACCCCCTCCCGCTTTTGCTTTGAATTGTGCAAGGGGAGTTGGTGCCTGAAGGCACAGACTAATCCTCTGTGACTATAGTCACGGAAAATCTCCTGCATTGATTAATCGTGGCTCACGCCACAAGTTACTAAGCAAGGTTAAAAGCGAAAAGCAAAGCGTGGAGGGGCTTTTGCCCCCTCTTTTGCCTTTATTATATAGAGTTTTAACTTGTGCCTTGGGCACGGGTTGTTATGTTGTAGTGTCTGCGCTGCAAGATATCTATATAATAAGTTAAACTCATACGGTAGCGTGTCCGGCTTTCGCCATACACTTAGGTATGGAGGGCGCGAATTTCAATTCCCGGACAAATGAGAGTAATTATCGTCAGGTAAAGGTGTCTTCCACTTCCTTCAACCAGCCTTGAGAATCAACGAAATCTAGGAACGGATTAATGCCTATCGGCTCAGGGTAGTATTCCGGTTTCTCATCCTGCCAGTCAACTTTTTCAACGGGCATGAGTGAGTCTGGTGTTCCCTCAAGCAGGTCAGTCAGGACAATTGAACGCTCCAGCAATAAGGCCAACGGTTCTTTCCCGCCGTAGCCTTTTACTGCCATCTTCAGTAGGTGGTTCTCCACGGAGTAAAGTTGCTTGCGTTGGGCAAGGTCAGCCTCTTCACTATCCTCTCGCCAGCGTGTGGCGTGGAGTTCCATATATTGGTGCGTGTGGGCTTCAATCCTATGCATCAGGTCGGCAGCGGCAGCCTCCAGAAACTTACGCCCCGCAGTTGGCGCGGCTTCATCCACCCAGTCCATCACGAACAGGACGTTGCAATCCTCCTCTGTTGCCCGGAGCCTCACCTTTTGTTTCACCCGTTTGATGGTGCTCTGATCGTAATTGCTGACGTAGTTGCCTGTAGTGGTGTCCCACTCCGACCGGTATTCCTCATGCATGATGTTGCGTAGCTCGTAATCACGAATGCCGTGCTGCCGTCTAGCTAGGGGGAACACGCGCTCTACTGTGTTGGCGAATGGCGTTTGAACCTTTGTGCCGACCTTCTTCACTTTGGGAGGCTTAGCAATTCCCTCTGTTAAGTACTTGACTTTACGCTCGGCGAGTCCGGTCACGATCATGATATTGGCGATAGACATGCCGCCTTTGCGAAGTTCGATGACGGTTTCTTCTACAGGAATTGAGTCGGTATTACGTGCTGCGATAGTTATAAGTTCCATTGTACTTCTCTTCGTTAATCAAGTTCGTTTCATAGACAAGTCCTCAATTGGTCGCCGGATGTTGATTTCCGGAAACGCATAAACCCATATCGCAGACGACAACAATTTGTACTGCTCAGAGGCCTAATGCCTTGAACAAGCAAAGTAATAGTCTGGTATGGAAAGTTGCTGTATCCAGCCTTAAGGGGGGCACAGGCTGGTGAAGACCGATTTTTTACATGGACTTGTGATGCGTGTCAACGTCAGACTTCAGTTCACGCTATCGGTCGATAACTGCGGACCTGTATCGAGTCAGCAGGATTTCTACTTCCCGGCTAGGTAGGCTGGAGCATGGTAGGCCGCGGCCCGTGCATTCTTCTAGCTCAGCCCAAAGTTGGGCTCAGCGATTTCCAGGCCCGCAAGCATCTTCTGGATGACCCGCATGCCGTGGGCTGAAAACTCAGCGGACATCGCTCCCACCTGCTTCCGGTTCTCTCCAGTGACCCGAGTAAATATTTATTAACGGGACGCTTAACCGTCAATACTTTGCGACTTTTCGAGCAAGTCTTGGGCAGAGTTCTCGTGAACAGCCACATCATCGGTTACCATCTGGTCATAGGCACGAATTACCTTCAGGTGGTACTCAGGACTAACCCAAGTTGCATATGCGTATACCAGTTCCTTTACTGTGAAGGTTCCGCCGTAGCGCCCCTGTTTCGCAGTTAGTGGTTTAAATGCGGGATTCCCAGCCTTTAGAATCTCCTTCCTCAGCTCCCATGTGGAATCAAGGTTCAACCAGTTATTCAGCTTATCCTTGGCTTCTCCGCCTGCTGCCTTATGTACATCAGTGAGGCAGTAGCGGCCCTCGGCATCTTGTTTGACGGTGATTCCTTCAATAACAACTTCTTGCGTCTGGTAGTCAGACAGGTTTGCAACGTTACTCATTTACTTCCTTGTCGTTGTGGCGGGTGTGAGGTGGCTTTTATTACCTGAGCTTCCAGCTCCTGCCAGCGATCCACCAAAGCGGCTATAAACCTTGGGCAGTTCTGAACCACCACAACGATGGCGTCACGCTTGCCCTGATGCCGGAGAAGTCGTAGACCTTCGACACTTGGCCGCTTGCATTTTTAAGCTCCTGCAATGCAGGAGCTTGAATAACACCTCGCTCGATGAAGTAATCAATGCTCACGCGAATATGGTCGTAGCCAAGCAGCAGGCCACGCAGAGTGGTGGGATTGTTCAGGTTCGCAACAGGGGTTGGCTTGGCCATCTGCTCTTCCAGTTCACGCAGACGAACAACTACAGCATGACGAAGTGGAGCGCTGTAGCCGAGAATCAGGGTTTCAGTCAGGTCGCGTGTTAGATGGAAGCATGGTCGATCCTGTTTATTTTTATCTTTGTAGCTCCCCTGAAAACTGAGGGGGGCTAAATTTAGCCCCCCTAGCATCGCCCGGATATCAGCCATCACGTTGTCGTGACGCTTATCTGTCAGCTCCGCAATTTCCAAGCCACTCATGGTCACAACATCAATGTTTGATGGCTTCAGTTCAAACACTGGGCAATCAGGACGTGGTCGTCGTGACCAGTGACGATCTTCAGCAACCAAGGTGCGTTGGTTGCTGAAGGGGGGATGTCAGTCGATCAGATGTAGAACGTCTCTGACATTGAGATGTGAGTATCGCGCCACGGATCGAGTATCCCGATGGCCTGACACGATCATTATCTGCGCGTTGTTGAATCCTTTCTTGGCAACATTGGTGATTCTGGTGTGACGCAACTGGTGCAGACGGACGCTACTGTCTAAGCCCGCTTTCCCTCGTGCCAGTCGGACAGCCTGAGATACTGCGTGTGGAGTGACGGTGAAAATCCGACCGTTGGGGTTTCGTACGACGGTTGCACAGAGCAAAGCAAGCTGAAGGATTTCAACTGCACGATGAGTGAGGGGGACAGACCTTGTGCCGTTCTTACCGTCGATTACGTCGGCAATGCGTTCGTCAAGGTGCAGGCAGTCTTTTGTAAGCTTCAGGATCTCTGATCGGCGCATAGCTGTCTCATAGGCTAGTTCGACAATCAGCTTCATGGCTGGAGATAGTTTCGCCAGAAGTCGTTCAAGCTCACTTGCACGGATTACCTTGTCGGACGATTTGTCGGGCTTGGGTAAAGCAATGTCACTGACGGGATTATGGATGTCGATCAGTAAGCCGCGTTTGGCGAACCGGTAGAAGCGGGACATGAACGCAAGCTGCGTCCTGCAAGTGGAAGGCTTCACCTTCTTCAGCCGCATAATTTTGAAGTCGTTGATCATCTGCGGCGTAATCTCGTGAATCGGCTGAGTGAAGTGGCTGCCCAAGTGCTCCACGATCTTCAGTGCGTGGTTGTAGCTGCCTTTACCCTTGAGCATGGTGTCGCAGTAAGTCATCCCGAGCGTATAGATAGTGTGGTGCTTGCGATCTACCGTCACAGCTTCGATCTGGTTTGCCCATGACTCTGCTTCAGCTTTGGTGCTGAAGGTTTTCGACTGGGGAGATTTGCCTTTAACCCGAACCTGGACATTCCAGTTGCCAGAGGGAAGTAAGCGGAAATTGGCCATTGATGACGCCTCATTGATGTGAATGGGCGTTCTGTGAAATCCAAGAGCAGCAGGGCTTGGAGCTTGCTCCTAGCAGACCTTGACATGGTGGGGGTCGTTGGTTCGAGTCCAATCGCGCCTACCAAACAAAATCCGCTCTGCTGGGCGGTCTGGAAGGGCTCACCGAAAGGTGAGCCCTTTTTTGTTGTCTACGATTTGTCAAAGTCCTGCTTCAGGCTTGCCTCAATCCCTTCCAATCTTTCGTTACCTGAACGCTTAGCGTGTTTCGAAATAACACAGCTCGTGCATATGATTTTCTATCTATTTTTGGATCCGTTGAAAAAGTGTGGATATTGAAGGGGTTACCGGTATTTTTAACCGACCGGTTATCAAAAAAATGTTGTTGCTGGTCGTGAACTTCAGTAACATCCACCCCGCGTTCACCACCACGGTTTATGCATTTTTAAATCCCAAGCTTCCATCAGCTGCTTGGGATTTTTTTTGCCTGCGATTTGGTGGATTCTCTGCCCTGTCTCCTTGCTTCCTGCGCGAAGCTTTCCAGTCCCACAGTTGTGTGCGGGCGAAACCGACTTTTTTCGACTACTACTGACTGGCGTTTTCAGGGCTTTCTCAAAGGAGTTCGTCGATGCTGGTTCACTGGTTTCTTGCCGCTATTCATCTATTGGCTTTTGCCTTGGGCTTCTGGGCCGTGTTGACCCGTGGCACGGCGTTCAATCGTCTGGCGGCTGGCGCTGGTGAGGCAAAGCGAGTTCTGCTTGCGGATAATCTATGGGGGATTGCCGCGCTGGTTCTGTTGGTGACCGGCGGCATGCGTGCTTTTGGTGGCTTTGAAAAGGGCACTGACTACTATCTGCACCAGCCGTTGTTTCATTTGAAGATGACGTTGTTCGTGTTGATCCTGCTGATAGAGCTGGCACCGATGATCACGCTGGTCAAATGGCGGATCGCGTCGGCGCGGGGCAAGGCGCTCGATACCGGACGAGCAAAACTGTACGCGCGGATCAGCCATGTAGAGGCGCTGCTGTTGGTGTTGATGGTGATCGCAGCGACCGGTATGGCGAGAGGCGTGACGTTCGGCTAGCAGGGAGCAATTCTCTGCGCTCTCTCGGAAATGTCTGACAGCCAGGCTTGGCAGTCGCAGGTAGTATCGCGCTGCAGGTGAGTGGTGGGAGCGAATGGAGCGGAGGGGAGGGATGTGTCAGGCGCCGTGCCCAATGAGCGGGGGAGCGGATGGCAATACGGCGCGTGGATCTCTAGCCAGTCATTACGCAGAGCAAACGAACTGGCTACTGACTGCGGTGAGGCTCAGGGTGTTTGTGGCTTGTCCGGGGCGGTCAGGCCAGCCTGAATACGCTGATAAATCTCTTCACGGTGCACGGCGACGTTTTTCGGGGCGTTGATGCCGATGCGGACTTGCTGGCCGCTTACGCCGAGGATGGTGATCGTAATGTCATCACCAATGTTTATGCTTTCACCGACTTTGCGGGTGAGTATCAGCATGGTCTTCTCCTTGATTGCTTTGTAGGGCACCTGATTCAGACAGTGCAGAGGTCGGTGGTACGTATAGATTAGTGCGAAGTCTCACGGTTTGGGTGCCTCTTTCTGACGCGCAGATGCGGCATTAATTCCCAGGGCGTAACTATACAGAGGCTGCAATCATCAATCTCGTTGTTTTGTGCCCATTTTGCGGGCCTCGCCAAGTATTTATGAATGTTAAGATCGTCGCTTTGTGATTTTCGAGGAAAGCGTTGTGCGCAAATTGGTCTGGATGGTCGCGGCACTGGCATTGGCAGGATGTGGTGAGGGCAAGAGTGTAGATGTGCAGAAGCCGAAAACGACAGTCGCGGCCGCGCCTGCGGCGGCATCTGCTCCGCAATGGGACCTCGAAGTGCGCGGCGAAACACCTCAGGCGGTCAGCGATCTGAGTGGCTGGTTGATCGAGCATGCGTTCGTGCCGACCGTGATCAAGGACAGCAGCGGCAAGACGCGAATTCTGATTGGTCCGTTCAACTCCCAGGCCGACGCGCAAGCGCGCAAGGTAGAGGTGGATGCGGCATTGGTGAAGGCCAAGAAGCAGAACGTTGAATCGGTGATCGTCGAGCATCCGCTCGCGCCTTGAAAACTCTATTTGACGCAGCGGCCTAAAGGACCTCGGTGGTGACTCGTCTAATACGAGTCAACCACGATTTCCCAAAGGAGCTCCGCATGGCCTCCGCCGCTCCCTACAAACTCTTCAATGCGGTTTTGCACCGCAAGACGCTGGTGAGTCCGCACATGATGCGGATCACGCTCGCCGCCCCTTCGATAGGTGGCATGGCCACCTGGGCGCCGGATCAGCGGGTCAAACTGTTTTTCCCTGCCGAAGATGGAACGCCCGCGAATCTCGCGCAGGAAGAGGGCTGGTACAGCCGTTTTCGTTCGATGCTGGCGAGCCGGCGGCCAGCAATGCGCACCTACACCATTCGTCATTTGCGCGCCGAGCAAGGTGAGGTCGATATCGATTTTGTCCTGCATGGCGAGACAGGCCCGGCGTCGCGCTGGGCGCTGCGTGCGCAGCCGGGAGCGTCGATGCAGATTCTTGCTCCCGACAGCGGTTTTTCCGCGCAGGACGCCGGCGGCTTCGAATGGAAACCACCACAGACGCTCAGGCAGGTTTTGCTGGTGGCCGATGCCACGGCATTGCCAGCGGCCATGGGGATTCTGGAAGAGTTGGCCGCCATGGCCGAACCACCCCGGGTTCAGGCGTATTTTGAAGTAGACAGCGCGCCGGACATGCTTGCGGTACCAGACTGGCCTGGGCTGTCGGTGCAGTGGCTGGTTCGCGATCAGGCACCGGCAGCGATCGCTGGCGCGCTGATGGTGGAGGCGGTGCAGCAAGCCTTCCTGCCTGCAGATGATCAATCAATCGGCCAGGCTGCCGAACTGGCCGAGGTCGATATCGACAAGGACATTCTCTGGGAGATCGCCAATACAGCGCCTGAAGGATTCTACGGCTGGATTGCCGGAGAAAGCGCCGCGGTCATGCGCCTGCGTAAATACCTGATCAAGGACTGCGGTATCGCGCGCGAATCCCTCAACCTGATGGGGTACTGGCGCTACAACAAGGCTGGCGGTTAGGCACAAAAAAGGCCTGGAACGTGGTGTTCCAGGCCTTTTGTTTTGGGCTGAAGGATCAGCCGCAGGCTTTCAGATTCACCGGGCCGACAAATTCATTGCCGCGTCCCATCACGCACGCCACGCTCTGATTGCGCTGGCGCTCCCAGTCCTGCACCGGATAGGTCTTGTCCCACGCCTCGTACAGCTGTCGATCCTGTTTCGACAGGCGCAGGCCGTACTGCTTGCTCATGTAGAAATAGGTGCGCGCGATCATGCCGCGAATCGACGGGCGCGGCATGACCTTCTTGGCCTTGAAGTCGACTTGAGTC
>Ga0153921_1000620_pt1 | contig 17758 bp, 8 predicted proteins | sample TSNJ005MetaG_FD_104691 | JGI IMG/M metagenome (GOLD analysis project Ga0153921, IMG submission 104691) | Attine ant fungus gardens microbial communities from New Jersey, USA - TSNJ005 MetaG | ecosystem: Host-associated > Fungi > Mycelium > Unclassified | place: USA: New Jersey, Brendon T. Byrne... | reverse complement strand
TCAGGGCTGTTTTTCTGGCCCTTGAGGGTGGCGCGAATGGTGCCGCGCCGGGTCATTTCAAACGGAATGCCGAGCTCTTCCAGGCGCTCGGCCACGTAGCGCACGATGGTGTCGGTAAACCCGGTCGGGCTGGGAATGGCGAGCATTTCCAGCAAGACTTTTTGCAGGTAATTGAGGTCCGGTTCGGGGATGGTTCGAGTCATGAAAACTCCTCGTTAGGTGAGCGCGCTGTAGGAGCGAACGGGCTGGTTGTGGCGTGGCGAGCGGGCTAATTGTGGTGTGGCGAGCGGGCTAATTGTGGTGAGCGAGTTAATTGTGGTGAGCGGGCTTGCCCCGCGTTGGGCTGCGAAGCGGCCCCAAAACCTGCCAGTCAGTTCTGGCTGGAAAAACGCGGCGCCTGGATGGGGGCTGCTTCGCAGCCCAACGCGGGGCAAGCCCGCTCGCCACAACAGCCCTGCTTGCCAAAACAGTTCTGCCTGCCATGACAGCACTGCTTGCCACACCAGTTCTGCCTGTGATGACAGTCCTGCCTGCCACAACAGTTCTGCCTGTCATGACAGCCCTGCTTGCCAAAACAGCCCTGCCTGCCAGACACAGCCTGCTTGCCACCACGCACATGCTCTCCACAACAGCCCGGCTCTCCACTGGGTTATTGGGCGGTCGGCTGGCTATGGGGAAACAACAAATCCACAAACTTCTCCGCCGTCGGCTGCGGCTCATGGTTGGCCAGGCCGGCCCGTTCGTTGGCTTCGATAAATACATAGTCCGGTTGGTCGGCGGCGGGCACCATCAGGTCCAGGCCCACCATGGGGATGTCCAGGGCGCGGGCGGCGCGTACGGCGGCGTCGACCAGCGTGGGGTGCAGGATGGCGGTGACGTCTTCCAGGCAGCCGCCGGTGTGCAGGTTGGCGGTGCGGCGCACGGCCAGGGTCTGGCCCCGCGGCAGAATGCTGCTGTAGTCGTAGCCGGCCGCCTGCAGGGTGCGTTCGGTCTCGGCGTCCACGGGGATTTTGCTTTCGCCGTCGGTGGCCGCCTGGCGCCGCCGACTCTGGGCTTCGATCAATGCCCCGATGGAATGCTGGCCGTCGCCGGTGACTTCGGCAGGGCGGCGGATCGCGGCGGCGACCACCTCGAAGCCGATCACCAGGATGCGCAGATCGAGGCCCTGGTGGAAACTTTCGAGCAACACGCGGCTGTCGAACTGGCGCGCCGCTTCGATGGCCTGCTGCACCTCTTCAATGGTCTGCAGATCCACCGCCACGCCTTGGCCTTGCTCACCATCCAGCGGCTTGACCACGATGCGCTGGTGTTCGTCGAGGAACTCCAGGTTGTCATCGGCGCTGCCCGCAAGTTGCTGCGATGGCAGTTTCAATCCGGCAGCTTTCAACACCTTGTGGGTCAGGCTTTTGTCCTGGCACAGGGTCATGCTGATCGCGCTGGTCAAATCGCTCAGCGACTCGCGGCAGCGTACGCGGCGCCCGCCATGGCTCAGGGTGAACAGGCCGGCATCGGCGTCATCTACCTGCACATCGATGCCGCGTCGGTGCGCCTCTTCGACGATGATCCGCGCGTAGGGGTTGAACCCCGCCTGCGGACCCGGGCCGAGGAACAACGGCTGGTTGATGCCGTTCTTGCGCTTGATCGCAAAGGTGGTCAGCGCGCGAAAGCCGAGCTTGGCGTAGAGGTTCTTGGCCTGGCGGTTATCGTGCAGCACCGACAGGTCGAGGTAACTCAAGCCACGGCTCATGAAGTGCTCCACCAGATGGCGCACCAATACTTCGCCGACGCCAGGACGCGTACAGTGCGGGTCCACCGCCAGGCACCAGAGGCTGCAGCCGTTTTCTGGGTCGTGGAAAGCTTTCTGGTGATTGAGGCCCATCACGCTGCCAATCACCGCGCCGCTGTCTTCATCCTCGGCCAGCCAATACACCGGGCCACCTTGATGGCGCGGGGTCAGGCGTTCAGCGTCGACCGGCAACATGCCCCGCCCTTGATAGAGCTGGTTGACTGCCGCCCAGTCTGCCTCGGTCTGCACCCGGCGAATGCGGAAACCGCGAAACACCCGGGTGGCCGGACGATAGTCGCTGAACCATAGGCGCAGGGTGTCGGAGGGGTCGAGAAACAACTGCTGCGGATCGATCCCGAGGATCTGCTGCGGCGCCGCCACGTACAGGGCGATGTCGCGCTCACCAGGCTGCTCGTTGAGCAGTTCCTCGGCCAGGCTCGCGGGGTCGGGAAAGGTATGGCCGATCAACAACCGGCCCCAGCCGCAATGCACGGCAATCGGCTCGGCGGCCAGCGGGCTGCCATCTTCGGCCAGTCGGGCTTGCAGGCGCTCGTAGGTTGGCGCCTGGCCCTTGAGCAAGCGTTGGCTGTAAGCCGCTGCATGGGGTTTCATCAATCAGATTCCTTGTTCGCTGAGCCACAGGTTCAGCGCCGCCAGTTGCCACAGCTTGGAGCCGCGCAGCGGGGTCAGTTGGCCTTGCGGATCGGTCAGCAGGCGGTCGAGCATGGCCGGATTGAACAGGCCACGGTCCTGGCTCGGGTCGAGCAGCAGCTCGCGCACCCAGTTGAGGGTGTCGCCTTGCAAATGCTTGAGGCCGGGGACCGGGAAGTAACCTTTCTTGCGGTCGATGACTTCGCTCGGGATCACCCGGCGCGCGGCTTCCTTCAACACTTGCTTGCCGCCGTCGGGCAGCTTGAATTTGCCGGGCACGCGGGCCGACAATTCCACCAGGCGGTAGTCCAGGAACGGCGTACGCGCTTCCAGGCCCCAGGCCATGGTCATGTTGTCGACGCGTTTGACCGGGTCGTCCACCAGCATCACGGTGCTGTCCAGGCGCAACGCCTTGTCCACGGCCGCATCGGCACCGGGCATGGCGAAATGTTCGCGCACGAAATCACCGGCGGCGTCGTTGGCGGTCAGCCATTTCGGCGCGACGGTGGCGGCGTAGTCGTCATAGCTGCGGTCAAAGAATGCTTCGCGATAGGCCGCATACGGATCGCTGGCGCCGTCGACCTGCGGGTACCAGTGGTAACCCGCGAACAGCTCGTCGGCACCCTGGCCGCTCTGCACCACCTTGCAATGCTTGGCCACTTCCCGCGACAGCAGGTAGAAGGCGATGCAGTCGTGGCTGACCATCGGCTCGCTCATGGCGCGGAAGGCCGCCGGCAATTGCTCGATGATCTCGCTTTCGGCGATGCGCAACTGATGGTGGCGCGTGCCGTAGTGCTTGGCGATCAGGTCCGAGTACTGGAATTCGTCGCCACGTTCGCCGCCGGCGTCTTCAAACCCGATGGAGAAGGTCGAAAGGTCCTGCACGCCCACTTCACGCAGCAGGCCGACGAGCATGCTCGAGTCGACGCCGCCGGACAGCAGTACACCGACATCCACGGCGGCGCGTTGACGAATCGCCACGGCTTCGCGGGTGCTGTCGAGCACGCGGTCGGTCCAGTCTTCGAGGGTGAGGTTGCGCTCATCCTCGTGCGGGCCGTAGGGGAGGGTCCACCAGGTTTTCTGCTCGGTGGTGCCGTCGGCGTCGATGCGCATCCAGCTGGCCGGCGGCAGTTTTTCGATACCTGCCAGCAAGGTGCGCGGTGCAGGCACCACGGCGTGGAAGTTCAGGTAATGGTTGAGCGCCACCGGATCGAGGATCGGGTTGATATCGCCGCCCTTGAGCAGCGCCGGCAAGGCCGAGGCAAAGCGCAAACGCTGGCCGGTACGCGACAGGTACAACGGCTTGACGCCGAGACGGTCGCGGGCGATGAACAGGCGCTGGGCGTCGCGCTCCCAGATGGCGAATGCAAACATGCCATTGAGCTTGGGCAGCAGGGCTTCGCCCCAGGCGTGATAGCCCTTGAGCAGCACTTCGGTGTCGCCACCGGAATAGAAGGCGTAGCCGAGGGCTTCAAGCTCCTGGCGCAATTCCGGGAAGTTATAGATCGCGCCGTTGAACGCCAGGGACAGGCCCAGGTGGGCGTCGACCATCGGTTGGGCGGAGCCGTCCGACAGGTCCATGATTTTCAGGCGTCGATGGCCCAGGGCAATCGGCCCTTGGGCATGGAAGCCCCATGCGTCAGGTCCGCGTGGCGCCAAGTGATGGGTGATTCGTTCCACCGCTGCCAGGTCGGCAGGTTGGTGAACGAAACGTAATTCTCCAGCTAATCCGCACATAGAGTCCTTACCGGTTTTTCCGTTGGGGAGGGATAGAAATGCACGCGCCAATTCAGCGGGTACCTAGGGACTGACCCCACGCCCATGTGCGGAGTTTTAGATCAATAAGTTATATGGCAAACGGCCGCCCCTGCCTGCGAAGTGCCCCCCGGCCCGCGTGGCGTGGGCCAACGTGGCGGTAACCAGATCACGTTCAGGTACAAAAACCAGGGCGCTCCAGTGCTTGAACGCGCAACTATTTGAACCCTTTGGCGAGGAGGGTGGGCTTATCGTGCTGCGTCATTGTTCAACGCAATGAAGGAACGTTGTTAATGACGCAAACAGTTGATTTGAGCCAGGCCGTCGCGCCTGTGACTCAGGATGAAACGATGGCTGCGCTGCTGGGAGTCACTGGCGACCTGGACAAGGCGCAAGTGCTGTATGAGCAACTGCCGGCCTGGTTGGTCAAGGCTGATGCCGAGGTGCTGCACGGCATCGAGCGGGCGCATGCGCTGAGTGAACGGCCGCGGGAAAAACTGCAGCGGCTGCTGCGCCGCCTCAAGCCCCTGGATCAGTTTTGCCGCGAACGGCTCGGCGCCTTCCTGGCGAGCAAAGGCCTGGCTGAACTGGACATCGATAATGACACCCTGGATCTGCCCCGGCGTTCATTCAGCGGTGTGAGTGCAGACCTCGGCGGTATGCTGATCGAGACCATCAACCTGGAGCGGCACAGCCTGTTGCAGGCCGCCATGCAGAACTTTTCCGACGCCTCGGCCGCGGTGGGCGGGCTACCGATCAACGCGGTCGTGCGTGTCGGGCCAAAGCGCGCGATTGCGCAACACCCCACCGCGCATACCTTTGTCGGTTACTGTCGCGAGTTGAACCTGGGCGCGGCTTATCAGGCGCATATCCGTGAAGTGTTCAACCTGCCTGCTCCCGGTGAGGGCCAACTGGACACTGGCCGGGGCTATAACCCGGCGGTCAGCGAGGTTGGCCAGCCTCGCTGCCTGGACATGCAGATCGACCTGCATGTGGCCTATGGCAAGGGCGATATCGACGCCCCCACCCGTGCGTTGTTGCTCGACGTGGTCAGGCTCGACCTGCCAGCCGCCGAGGTGCCAAACGTGTGGTTCAACCGCCAACCGTTGACTTGGCAGGGCTTGAACATAGACGGGGCTTGCCTGTGGGGCGTGCTGGTGTTTTCCAGCACGGCGGCCGAGGGTCTTTCCCGCGGCCCGATCGTGGTGTACATGCCCAATGAGCCGGTGCGCCCGTGGTACCGCTATGAGTCCCTCGAGCAGTTCAAGGTCTACCTGACGCTCAAACTCCAGGTCGGCTCCTATCGCACGTTTTTCACCGGCTATCTGGATGAGTCCGAGCGCTTCGATTTTTTTCAGCGCTTTGACCAGAACAAAACCTTAATACGGGTGGAGCCGCTGGCGGTAACCAGCAATGTGTCGACGTTTTTTTTCAATGCCTGTGTCGGCAAGATACGCCTCGATGCCCTGGTACTGGCGGTGCCCAACGCCCAGGCCGATGACGATGCGCGCAAGGAGCGCGTCCAGAATTACCTGGATATCGGCCTGACCCTGCTGAATGTCGCGGGGTTGATGGTGCCGGTCATCGGGCAACTGATGATGGGCGTGGCGGTCGGGCAGATTCTTGGGGAGGTCTTCGATGGGGTGGACGATTGGGTCCACCAAGACAAGCACGAAGCGCTCAGGCACCTGACCAACGTCGCTGAAAACCTGGCCGCCATGGCCTTGTTCGCGGCGGGGACGAGCGTGGTGGGGCGGCTGTGGCGATCTACCCCTGCCACGTCGCGGCTGTACGAGAAAGTCGAAGGTGTGCGCATGCCGGACCAATCCACGCGGTTATGGCGTACCCGTCCCGAGCCCTATCAGCAGTCCCTGTCGCTGCACGGCCGGGTTGCCGGTCCGCGAGGGGTGTATCAGTTCGACGGCCAGTCCTACGTGAATATCGACGGTGCGGTGTATTCGATCACCTTTGATGCCCGTACCGGCCGTTGGAGAGCCGTGCACCCGCGACGTGCCTCGGCGTATCAGCCGCCGGTGAGCCACAACTTCCAGGGCGGCTGGCAGTTCTCGTTCGAGCGTCCCTATGAGTGGGAAAGTGTCGAATACATCCTGGGGCGGCTCGACCCGAGCCTGAAGTCCTTTACCCCGGAACAATTGCGCCAAATCGCCGCCATCACCGATATGAACTTGCCCCGCCTGCAGCAACTGGCCAGGGACAACCTGCCATTGCCGGAACGGTTGCGCGATTGTGCGCAGCGCATGCGGCAGAACCAGAGTATTCGCGACCTGATCTGGCAAATGGACCATCAAGCCCCCCTCGACGCGACGACCTCCCACGTGCAGATGCAGGCGCTGCCGTTGATGGACGGCTGGCCCAAAGGGCGGTTTTTCGAACTGCTGGACGATGAAGGCTATGTGCTTGAGCGTCACCCTGACACTGCGCCTTTCGACTACGAAGACCTGAGCATCCACCTGACTACGCAGCAACTGAAAAGCGGGCAGATCCTGCCGACGTTGCTGGCCGCCCTGGACGATGAAGAAAAGGTGACACTGCTGGGCGGCGCCTTTCAGCCAGGCGAGGCGCAAGCGATCCTGGCGCGGCGCCTCGCGGCATCGCTCAAGCAGCATCATCGAGCGGTGTATGAACGGCTGCGAGCGCATGCCGACTTCACCGAGCAGGCGGATCATGGGCTGCTCAAGGACCGTCATCCGCAGTTGCCTATTCGGCTCGCCTGGGAAGTCATGAGTGAAGCCTCCACCGCCGAGCGCCTGCGCTTGCGTCATACCCGGCGCGTGCCGCTGCGCCTGCGCCAATGGGCGCGCGCGACCGAGGAGGCGTTGGACGAAGACGAGGCCCTGATGGGCCTGTACGTACCGGAGGTGGCCACCGATGCCACCCGCCGCATCGCCACCGGCCTGCTGCGCGTGGTGCCGGGCTGGCCCGAGGACCTGGTGCTGCAAGTGCGCCGTGAGCGCTTGCGGGGCGATATTCTCGCCCAGGTGGTCGATACAGAGGCCGCCGCCACGCGTGTGCTGGTTCAGTCGGCGAAGGGCTTTCGCGCCCACGATGGGCAGGGGGTGTCGCTGGGTGCGCTGGCCGGTGGTCCGGAAGGGTTCTACACGGCACTGCTCGACTGCCTGTCCGCCGAGCACATCGAGGCAATGGGACTCGACGGAAACGAAATGGCCAGTCGCTTGCGCCACACCCTTATCGGTAAGGCCGAGGATGAGCGCAGCCGGATGGCCCGTTACCTGTGGCCGGAACGAGCGCTGCCTGAGGAACCGGCCCTGTCGTGCGTGCAGGCCACGCCGATGGGGTGGCAGCAATATCCCCATGGCCTGATGCGCAAGGTCAGAAAGCTCTACCCCTTGTTTGATGACTCGCGCATCGCGACTTTCCTGCAAGCCCTGGGCTCCGATCACCTGTCCCGCGCCAAAGCCGTGCGTGCCCTTGAAGAACAATATGAGGCGTTGCATCGGGCCCTGAAGCTGTGGACCAAGGACAAGGTCGCGCAATCCAACCAGGCCCTGCTTGACCTGCGTCTGGCGCGCCATCAGGCCGCAGAAGCGATCAAGCGCAGTTGGCAATACGCGACGCTGAGCCGGGATGTGGCGGCTCGCCAGGTCCCGATCCTGAATCTTGACGGCATGGCCGTTGGCGCCTTGCCGACCCTGCCGCCGGGTGTTCAGTTCGGGCATGTCCGGCAGTTGTCGTTGAAGCGGATGGGGCTCAACGACGACGTCGGGTATTTCCTCAAGCACTTCAAGGGCCTGAATTTCCTCGAACTGACGGGTAACCGCATCACGCGGCTGCCGGAAGTGCTCCAGCAAATGAAGCAGCTCAGTCACTTGTACCTGGACCACAACCAACTGCAACTGACCGAGTACACCCGCACCAAACTCGCCGACCTCAAGGCGCTGCAAGTGCTGAACCTGAACGACAACCCGCTGCTGGACTCACCGGTGGTCTACAAGATGCTCGATCTGCAGACTCTGGCCTTGCGCAATTGCCGGCTGACAAGCCTGCCGACCGGCATTATGCGCATTCCCCACCTGAACCGACTCGACCTGCGCGCCAACGATATCGTCAGCTTGCCGCCGTGGTTGTTCGACACCGAGCAGCGCAAGCCCGAGAACATCCACCTGGAGCAAAACCCGCTGGATGCCGGCACCCGCCAGCTACTGAACCATTACCGCGACGAGACGGGGGTGGGCATGGGGTTTTTTGAAGATGACATTGGCCGGTTACACGAACAGCGGGCCAAGGCCCTGTGGCTGGGGGATGAACGGCTGGCGGGGCACGCGCAGCAAGCCGAGATCTGGCTGGGGCTTCGCGATGAGCCGGCTTGCGACGGACTGTTCAAGCTGCTGGCAGGGCTGAGTGATACCGCAGACAGCGTGCACGTGCGAGAGGACCTGCACCGGCGCGTCTGGAACGTGTTGGAAGCGACGGCAGAGGATGTCGAGTTGCGCGGCCAAGTGTTCGAACTCGCCGCCACGCCGTTGAACTGTGATGACAGCGCCGCCGACAGTTTCAGTAATGTGGAGGTACTGGTTCTGGTCCGCAAAGCGGTGCGACAGGTCGAAACGGGCGAGGCGCAGACCCGGCCGCTGCTGCGCTTGGGCAGGGGCTTGTTTCGTCTCGATCGGCTGGCGTCCATCGCCCGTCGCCATAGTGTCGCGCATCCGACGGTCGACCCGCTGGAGGTCAGCCTGGCCTATCGGACTGGCCTGGTCGAGCGCCTGCACTTGCCGGGGCAGCCTCGCCACATGCGCTATGCCAGCCTCGGCGGGGTCACCCAGAACATGCTCAGAATGGCCGAAGCGCAGGTCAAGGAGGCTGAGCTTTCGCCGCTGCTTCTGAAGTACCTGGCGAATCTGCCGTGGTGGCAAAACTACTTGAAAAAGACCCAGAGCGGCTCGTTTGAAACCTTGAACGAACCATTCATCAGCCGCTCGGACACGCTGTTCGAGCAGCGTGAAGCCCTGGATGACGCCACCTACAAAAAACGTATCGATCAGATCAGTGACGACCGGCAACGGGCGGAGTCTGCCGAGCTTGAGCGCCTGACCCAGGAGGCGTTGAGGCTGGATGACCTGGGTGGCTGTGCATTGCCAACGGTGCACTGAGCCTGCGCTCAGCGCGGATTTTTCCCGGCGTTGCTGCGAATCAAGGCCCGCACCGCGAAGCGGTTCGGGTGGCAGGCCTCGGCCACACTGCGCGGCAGGGGCAACGGCTCGTTGTCCAGCCAGGCTGCCAGTAGCTCGCCGGACAGCGGCGCGGTGATCAGGCCCCGCGAGCCGTGGCCGCTGTTGACGTACAGACCGTCCAGCCACGGGCAGGCGGCTTGCGGGGCGTGGCGGGCGTCCTTGCGCAGCGCATCGTAGGCCTGGTCGAAGGCCTCGGGGTCGGCGAGCGGGCCGACAATCGGCAGGTAATCCGGACTGGTGCAGCGAAATGCAGCGCGGCCTTCCAGGGCATCCGGGGCGAGGCTGGCCGCCTGCAGGCGCCGGGCCAGGTCCGGGGAGATTTCCTCCAGCAGCTCGAGGTTGCCGGCATGCTCGGCAGCAGTGGGGGCGAGGTCATCGCTGTGGAAATTGAAGCTGGCCCCCAGTGTGTGTTCACCCAGGCGTGGCGGCGCCACATAACCTTCGGCGCACACCACCGTGGCCAAGGCCTGGCTGTCGGCGGTCTGGGGCAGCCGGGTGATTTGCCCGCGAATACGCTTGAGGGGCAACGCGGCGCTGGCAGCAAAACGCTTGACCTCGGCGGCACCGGCCAGCACTACCACCGGGGCACTGGCGAGCAACTGCTCACCGTCCCAGGCCTGCCAATGGTCGTCGACTTTGCGCAGCTCCAGCACCTCTCGATGGGCCAGCACATTGATCCCGGAGTGGCGTGCCTGCCACTGGCAGAGGGCGGGCGGGTGCACCCAGCCACCTTCGGGGAAAAACAGCCCGCCATGCTCCAGGCCAACCCCGGCGCGCACCTGGGCCTGATCCCGGTCCAGCAGGTGCAGCAAGTCCGGAGCGAATGCCCCGGCCAGTTGCGCCTGGCGTTCGGCCTCCTTGGCATTGAAGGCCAGTTGCAGCACGCCGCAGCCATTCCAATCCACCCCCCGGTGCAGGTGTTCCAGCAGGCGCCGGGTATGCCCGAAGCCGCTGACAATCATCTGCGACAAGGCGGTGCCGTGGGCGGACAGCTTGAGGTACAGCACCCCCTGCGGATTGCCGGAGGCCTCCTGGGCCAGGGCCTCATGCCGCTCCAGCAGGCTGACGCGCCAACCGCGTGCAGCCAGGCTGGCGGCGCTGGCGCAACCGGCCAGGCCACCACCGATCACCAGGGCGTGGCGCTCGCCATGGAGCGCGGGAGGGCGCGCGAACCAGGGTTTGACCGCAGCGGGCGCGGGCGTCTCGGCGGGCCAGCCGAGAAACTCACCGCGCAGGATTTCCCATTTATGACCGATGCCCGGCGTGCGCTTCATCTTGAAACCGGCGGCGTTGATCAGGCGGCGTACCCAGCCGGTGCTGGTGAAGGTGCTGATGGTCGAGCCAGGGGCTGCCAGGCGTGCCAGTTCGGCGAACAGCTCGGCGGTCCACATCTCGGGGTTTTTCGCCGGGGCGAAGCCGTCCAGGAACCACGCGTCGACCTGGGCGTCCAGTTGCGGCAATTGCTCCATGACATCGCCGACCAGCAGGATCAGGGTCACCCGGCCGTTATCCAGCACCAGTTGCTGGAAGCCTGGATGAATGGCGATGTACTGGGCCAGCAGTTGCTCGGCGAAGGGCTGCAGTGGTGGCCAGAGGGCGAGGGCGCGCTGCAGGTCGGCGTGGCTCAGCGGGTATTTTTCCACGCTGACAAAATGCAGGCGCGCACCGGCCACGGCGTGCTGTTCGAACAACTGCCAGGCGCAGAGAAAATTCAAGCCGGTGCCGAAGCCGGTCTCGCCAATCACCAGCCGCCCGCCCACCGGCAGCGCCGCAAAGCGTTCCTGCAGGCGGTTCTGCTCGAGGAACACATAGCGGGTTTCTTCAAGGCCGGACTTATCGGAGAAGTACACGTCGTCAAACACCCGCGAGTGCGGGCGACCTTGGTCATCCCAGTCGAGCTGGGCGTTGGGCAATACGGGGGTCATGGGCGGCTCATCATCAACGAAGCAGGCAACGGCAAGGCGGCCATTCTAGCCGATCAACTACCAACGCATTGATCCATGGCAAGCGGCAGTGGAATTTCCTCCCGCGTGTCGTTGCCCAATCCGCTAGTCTTGCTGAATTCTGGAACGGAGCCGCCCATGTTCGAATCTGCCGAAATTGGTCACGCCATCGACAAAGACACCTACGACGCCGAAGTCCCGGCCCTGCGCGAAGCGTTGCTGGAGGTGCAGTACGAGCTGCAGCAGCAAAAGCGTTTTCCGGTGATCATCCTGATCAACGGCATTGAAGGGGCCGGCAAGGGCGAGACGGTCAAACTACTGAATGAATGGATGGACCCGCGCCTGATCGAGGTGCGCACCTTCGACCAGCAGACCGACGAAGAACTGGCCCGCCCACCGGCCTGGCGCTATTGGCGCCAATTGCCTGCCAAGGGCCGCATGGGCATCTTTTTCGGCAACTGGTACAGCCAGATGCTGCAGGGCCGGGTGCATGGCGAGATCAAGGACGCGCGGCTCGACCAGGCCATCGCCGGGGCCGAGCGCCTGGAGAAAATGCTCTGCGATGAAGGCGCGCTGATCTTCAAGTTCTGGTTCCACCTGTCGAAGAAGCAAATGAAAGCGCGCCTCAAGGCCCTGGCCGACGACCCGTTGCACAGCTGGCGCATCAGCCCGCTGGACTGGCAGCAGTCCGCGACTTACGACAAGTTCGTGCATTTTGGCGAGCGGATCCTGCGCCGCACCAGCCGCGACTACGCGCCGTGGCACGTGATCGAAGGCGTCGATGCGCACTACCGCAGTCTTACCGTGGGCAAGATCCTGCTCGAAAGCCTGCAAAATGCCCTGAAGCAGGCCAAGGGCAAGGCCAGCGGCATGAACCCGGCGCCGCTGCTGGCCTCGGTGGACCAGAAGAGTCTGCTCGACAGCCTCGACATGACGCTGAGCCTGGACAAGGACGATTACGAAGAACAGCTGATTACCGAGCAGGCCCGCTTCTCCGGCCTGATGCGCGACAAGCGCATGCGCAAGCACGCCCTGGTGACCGTATTTGAAGGCAATGACGCGGCGGGCAAGGGCGGCGCGATCCGGCGTGTCGCGGCGGCGCTGGACCCGCGTCAGTACCACATCGTGCCGATTGCCGCGCCGAGCGAGGATGAACGCGCCCAGCCTTACCTGTGGCGGTTCTGGCAGAAGATCCCGGCGCGCGGCATGTTCACTGTGTTCGACCGTTCCTGGTACGGCCGCGTGCTGGTGGAGCGCATCGAAGGCTTCTGCACCCCGGCCGACTGGATGCGTGCCTACGGCGAGATCAATGACTTTGAGGAGCAACTGCGCGATGCGGGGGTGATCGTGGTCAAGTTCTGGCTGGCGATCGACAAGCAAACCCAATTGGAACGCTTCCAGGCCCGCGAAGAAATCCCGTTCAAACGCTTCAAGATCACCGAAGACGACTGGCGCAACCGCGAAAAGTGGGACGACTACCGCGCCGCTGTCGGCGACATGGTCGACCGCACCAGCACCGAGGTCTCGCCCTGGACATTGGTGGAAGCCAATGACAAGCGCTGGGCGCGGGTAAAAGTGCTGCGCACCATCAACCGCGCGCTGGAAGAAGCATTCGAGAAAAGCGACAAGCACGACAAGAAGAAAAAGAAATAAGCGCGAGGCAGTCGGCTTGGGGTGGAGAGCTGGCTTGTGGTGGACAGCTATGGTGGACAAAGCTGGTATTTAGTGGAGAGCCCGCTTTTTTGTGGCGAGCGGGCTTGCCCCGCGTTGGGCTGCGCAGCAGCCCCAAAACCTGCCCACCCCTTCTAACTGAAGCACTGCAGTGCCTGGGGTCAGGGCCGCTTCGCGCCCCAACGCAGGACAAGCCTGCTCACCACAAGGGCCTGGCCGCCCAAACCCTCTGCATTACAAACCCGCGTGGTGGACAGCCAGCTTTTAGTGGACAGTGGAGAGCCAGCTTTTTTGTGGCGAGCGGGCTTGCCCCGCGTTGGGCTGCGCAGCAGCCCCAAAACCTGCCCACCTCTTCTAACTGAAGCCCTGCAGTGCCTGGGGTGAGGGCCGCTTCGCGCCCCAACGCAGGACAAGCCTGCTCACCACAAGGGCCTGGCCGCCCAAACTCTCTGCACTCCAAACCCTTGTGGTGGACAGCCAGCTTTTAGTGGACAGTGGAGAGCCAGCTTTTTTGTGGCGAGCGGGCTTGCCCCGCGTTGGGCTGCGCAGCAGCCCCAAAACCTGCCCCCCCCTTCTAACTGAAGCACTTCAGTGCCTGGGGCCGGGGCCGCTCCGCGCCCCAACGCAGGACAAGCCTGCTCACCACAAGGGCCTGGCCACCCAAACCCTCTGCACTACAAACCCGCTGCACTACAACCTTCTGCACAACTAGACTTCTGCACAACCCCCCCCCGCACTCCAAACCCGCGCACCACCCCATGCTTTTGTATATGCCAGGTGAATGATCATCGCGGCCGGGCGGGCGCGGATCTATCCTCGATTGATCTCCCAACAACGACAAGATCGAGGTAGCCCATGCGTGAAGTAGTGATCGTCGACAGTGTGCGAACCGGCCTGGCCAAGTCCTTTCGCGGCAAGTTCAACCAGACCCGCCCGGATGACATGGCGGCCCATTGCGTCAACGCACTGCTGTCCCGTAACGGCATCGACCCGGCCAGTGTCGAGGATTGCATCGTCGGCGCCGGCTCCAACGAAGGCGCCCAGGGCTACAACATCGGTCGCAATGTGGCGGTGCTCTCGCAGCTGGGCACCGGCACGGCGGGCATGACCCTCAACCGATTCTGCTCGTCGGGCCTGCAGGCGATTGCGATTGCGGCCAACCAGATTGCTTCGGGTTGCAGCGACATCATCGTCGCCGGCGGCGTCGAGTCCATCAGCCTGACCATGAAAAGCGTCAACACCGACAACCTGATCAACCCGCTGCTCAAGGAGCAGGTGCCGGGGATCTATTTCCCCATGGGCCAGACCGCCGAAATCGTCGCGCGCCGCTACCACGTCAGCCGCGAAGACCAGGACCTCTATGCGCTGCAAAGCCAGCAGCGCACGGCCCAGGCGCAGGCCGACGGGTTGTTCGACGATGAAATCGTGTCGATGGCGGTCAAGTACAAGGTCGAGGACAAGAACACCGGCGCGGTGCAGGTCCTTGATGGCGTGGTCGATCGCGATGATTGCAACCGCCCGGACACCACCCTGGCCAGCCTCGCCGGATTGAAGCCGGTGTTTGCCGAAGACGGCTCGGTGACCGCGGGCAACTCCTCGCAGTTGTCCGACGGGGCCTCGATGACCCTGGTGATGAGCCTGGAAAAAGCCCTGGCGCTGGGGCTCAAGCCCAAGGCGTTCTTCCGCGGCTTCACCGTGGCCGGTTGCGAGCCGGACGAAATGGGCATCGGCCCGGTGTTCTCGGTGCCCAAGCTGCTCAAGGCGCGTGGCTTGCAGGTGGCGGACATCGACCTGTGGGAACTCAACGAAGCGTTCGCCTCCCAGTGCCTGTATGCGCGCAATCGCCTGGAAATCGATAACGCCAAGTACAACGTCAACGGCGGCTCGATTTCCATCGGCCATCCGTTCGGCATGACCGGTTCGCGGCAAGTCGGGCACCTGGTGCGGGAACTGCAGCGGCGCAACCTGCGCTACGGCATCGTCACCATGTGCGTGGGCGGCGGCATGGGCGCCACCGGTCTGTTCGAGGCCGTCCGCTAGATCACCCGCCAATGTAGGCGCCGGCTTGCCGGCTCCTACAATTGAATTGCGCCGTAGCCCAATCCTTCTGCTTGCCCCTAGAATGCCCGTTCCACTTCCTCTGGCATCTGGGGCACTCATGCACATCTCTTCCGGCCGCTGGGTCTACGGTTTCTGCCTGACCCTGTTGACCGCGCTGCTCTGGGGCATCCTCCCGGTCAAACTCAAACAGGTCTTGCAAGTGATGGACCCGGTCACCGTCACCTGGTTTCGCCTCACCGTCGCCGGCAGTTGCCTGTTCCTGTACCTGGCGGCCACCAAGCGCCTGCCCAGCCGCAAAGTGCTCGGCCCCAAGGGCGGCTGGCTGGTGGCGATGGCCGTGTGCGGGCTGGTCGGCAACTACGTGTTGTACCTGGTGGGCCTGAACATGCTCAGCCCCGGCACCGCCCAGTTGGTGGTGCAGATGGGGCCGATCTTTCTGATGATCGCCAGCGTGTTTGTGTTCAAGGAGCGTTTCAGCCGGGGGCAGGTGCTTGGGTTGGTGGTGTTGATCGTGGGGTTTGGGCTGTTTTTCAACCAGCGCCTGGAGGAGTTGCTCACGTCTGTCGGCACTTACACCGCCGGCGTGCTGACCATCCTGCTCGCCACCTCGATCTGGGTGTTCTACGCCCTCGGCCAGAAGCAGTTGCTGACGGTGTGGAATTCGCTGCAGGTGATGATGGTGATCTACCTGTCCTGCGCGGTGCTGCTCACTCCCTGGGCGCATCCGCTGGAAGCGCTGGACCTGAGCCCATTGCAAGGCTGGCTGTTACTGGCGTGCTGCATGAATACCTTGGTGGCCTACGGCGCATTTGCCGAAGCCCTGGCCCATTGGGAGGCCTCGCGGGTCAGTGCGACGCTGGCGTTGACGCCGCTGGTGACGTTTGTCGCGGTGGCGCTGGCAGCCTGGCTGTGGCCGGACTACGTGCAGGCAGAAGAAATCAACGCGCTGGGATATTTCGGCGCGCTGGTGGTGATGCTCGGTTCGGCGGCCGTGGCGCTGGCGCCCTCGCTGCTCGCCGGGCTCAAGGCCCGGCGGCTGCGCATGGCGTCTTAGGCGCCCAGCATGTTTTCCGGGCGAACCCACTGGTCGAACTCTGCATCGGTGAGGTAGCCCAGTTCAAGGGCGGCCTCGCGCAGCGTCAGCCCTTCGGCGTAGGCCTTCTTGGCAATCTCTGCCGACTTGTCGTAGCCGATGTGCGGGTTGAGCGCGGTGACCAGCATCAATCCGCGCTCCAGGTGCTCGGCCATTTGCGTGGCGTCGGGCTCGAGGCCGGCAATGCAGTGCTCCTGGAAGTTGTTGCAGCCGTCGGCCAGCAGGCGGATCGACTCCAGCAAGTTGTGGATGATCACCGGCTTGTACACGTTCAACTGCAAGTGCCCTTGGCTGGCGGCAATGCCGATGGTCACATCGTTGCCCAACACCTGGCAGGCCAGCATCGACAGCGCCTCGCACTGGGTCGGGTTGACCTTGCCGGGCATGATCGAACTGCCGGGCTCGTTGGCCGGCAGCTTGACCTCGGCCAGCCCGGCGCGTGGGCCCGAGCCCAGCAGGCGCAGGTCGTTGGCGATTTTCATCAGCGCCACGGCCAGGGTTTTCAGCGCGCCGTGCAGGGTCACCAGTGGCTCGTGTCCGGAAAGCGCGGCGAATTTGTTGGGCGCCGTGACAAACGGCAGGCCGGACAGCGCGGCCAGCTCGGAGGCAATCGCCTCGCCGAAACCATGCGGCGCATTCAGCCCGGTGCCGACGGCGGTGCCGCCCTGGGCCAGCTCGCACACGGCGGGCAGGGCGCTGCGGATGGCGCGTTCGGCGTAGTCAAGCTGGGCGATAAAGGCTGACAGTTCCTGGCCAAAGGTGATCGGCGTGGCGTCCATCATATGGGTGCGGCCGGTCTTCACCAGTTTCATGTGCCGCGCGGCGAGTTCCGCGAGGCCACCGGACAGATTGGCGATGCCCGGCAGCAACTGGGTGTGTACCGCCTGCACGGCCGCAATGCTCATGGCCGTAGGGAAGCAGTCGTTGGAGCTTTGCGAGCGATTGACGTGATCGTTGGGGTGCACCGGGCTCTTGCCGCCGCGGGTCTTGCCCGACAGCTCGTTGGCGCGGCCGGCGATCACCTCGTTGGCGTTCATGTTGCTCTGGGTGCCGCTGCCGGTCTGCCAGACGACCAGCGGGAATTGGTCATCATGCTGGCCGGCGAGCACTTCGTCGGCGGCCTGTTCGATCAGGCGGGCGATGTCGGCGGGCAAATCGCCATTACGGTCGTTGACCCGCGCGGCGGCCTTCTTCACCAGGGCCAGGGCGTGCAGCACCGCCAGCGGCATGCGCTGCTCGCCGATGGCGAAATTCACCAGCGAACGTTGGGTCTGGGCGCCCCAGTAAGCGTCATCCGGGACGGCGACTTCTCCCAGGCTGTCGGTTTCGATACGGCTCATCGGGCACACTCCTTCAGGTTCGTTTGCGCAGTTTAGGCCTTGATGGGCCTATGGGGTTCCCTAAAAGACTTTTCATCGGATTCATCCCGTGCCAATCCACGCCGTACAAGGCCCGGGGTTGAGCCGCAGCGTTTTTTAGGCGCAGAATGGGCGCCCTTGGGGTCTTACCTCGCCTGCTAGAAAAGGAAACTCGATGACTCGTCTTCGTGCCATCTGTACCGCGGTTGCTCTGGTTTGCGCCAGCGGCC
>Ga0153921_1000619_pt1 | contig 17764 bp, 13 predicted proteins | sample TSNJ005MetaG_FD_104691 | JGI IMG/M metagenome (GOLD analysis project Ga0153921, IMG submission 104691) | Attine ant fungus gardens microbial communities from New Jersey, USA - TSNJ005 MetaG | ecosystem: Host-associated > Fungi > Mycelium > Unclassified | place: USA: New Jersey, Brendon T. Byrne... | reverse complement strand
CGCCTCGCGCGTGCTGGAGCGGCGCTGGACGCAAGCATGAGCGCATTGATCGAGTTTCAGGGTTTCAACAAATTCTATGGCGAACAGCAGGTGCTCAAGGGCATCGACCTGCAGGTGCGCAGCGGTGAGGTGATCGTCATCCTCGGCCCCAGCGGCTGCGGCAAAAGCACCTTGCTGCGTTGCCTCAATGGTCTGGAAGAAGCACACAGCGGCAGCCTGAAATTTGTCGGTCGTGAACTGTTGAACAAAGCCACTGACTGGCGTGAAGTGCGCCAGCAGATCGGCATGGTGTTCCAGAGTTATCACCTGTTCCCGCACATGAGCGTGCTCGACAATCTGCTGCTCGGCCCGCTCAAGGTGCAAAAGCGTCAGCGCCGCGAAGCGCAGCAGCAGGCCGAAGCCTTGCTTGAGCGCGTGGGCCTGGCGGACAAGCGCGACGCCTTCCCGCGCCAGCTCTCCGGTGGCCAGCAGCAACGCATCGCCATCGTCCGTTCGCTGTGCATGAACCCGCGAGTCATGCTCTTCGACGAAGTCACCGCCGCCCTCGATCCGGAGATGGTCAAGGAAGTGCTGCAAGTGATTCAGGGCCTGGCCCGCGAGGGCATGACCCTGCTGATCGTCACCCACGAAATGGCCTTCGCCCGCGCAGTGGCCGACCGCATCATGTTCATGGACGCCGGGCGCATCCTTGAACAGAACCCGCCCGAGATTTTCTTTACGAACCCGCAAACCGCACGCGCGCAGCAGTTCCTGGAGAAGTTCTCCTTCGTTGCAACACTGCCCGAAACGAATCCGACAAAGGAACTGGAACCGCTATGAAAACTGCCAAAGCAAGTCTGTTTTTACTGCCACTGCTCGGCCTTGCGCTGCTCGCTGGCTGCAACAAATCCGAAGAACCGGCCAAGCCGAAAGTCGCCAGAGAAAGCAACGCGCCGGCCGGTTACCTGGACAAGATCAAGGCTCGCGACAAACTGATCGTCGGTGTATTCACCGACAAGCCACCGTTCGGTTTCGTTGATGAGGCCGGGCGCTACGTCGGCTTCGACACCGACATCGCTCGGCGCTTTGCCAAGGACCTGCTGGGCGACGAGAACAAGGTCGAATTCGTGGCCGTGGAACCGGCAAGCCGCATCCCGTTCCTGCAGAGCGACAAGGTCGACCTGATCCTCGCCAACATGACCGTGACCCCGGAACGCAGGGAAGCAGTGGAATTCACCAATCCGAACCTCAAGGTTGCCGTGCAGGCGCTGGTGCCGCAGGGCAGTTCGGTCAAGCACCTCGATGACCTGGCGACCCGCACCACCATTGTCACCACCGGCACGACCGCCGACATCTGGCTGACCAAGAACCATCCGGACTGGAAACTGCTGAAGTTCGAGAAAAACACCGAGTCGTTGCAAGCCCTGGCCAGCGGCCGTGGCGATGCCTATGCGCAGGACAACCTGGTGCTGTTCAGCTGGGCCAAGCAGAACCCGGGCTATCGCGTGCTGGACGAGAAGCTCGGCGCCGAAGCACCGATTGCACCGGCGGTGAAGAAGGGCAATATCGAGCTGCGCGATTGGGTGAACACCGAACTGGCGAAGCTGGGTGAGGAAAAGTACCTGCTCAAGCTGTACGACCAATACGTGCGCAAAGAGCTGAGCGATGACACCCGGCCTGAGAGTGTGATTGTCGAGGGGGGCAAGTGGCAGGGTTGATGGCCGATAAATCTGCGCTGACCTGAAGGTCCTCTTCGCGAGCAGGCTCGCTCCCACAGGGGTACGCATTCCAACTGTGGGAGCGAGCCTGCTCGCGAAAGCGCCGGTTCAGGCGCCGCTCAATCCGGCCAGTTCCACGCCGGCTCATCCAGCACCCGCTGCCCGACAACCCCGGTCTGCCCCAGTTGCTTCTCCAGCACGATGCAATTGCATTCGGGGTCTTCCTGCAACGCTGAAATCAACCGCCGCGCATGGGACACCACCCACACCTGACAGTCCTGCGAGGTGCGAATGATCAAGCGCGCCAGCGCTGGCAAAAGATCCGGGTGCAGACTGGTTTCCGGCTCATTGAGCACCATCAATGACGGCGGCCTCGGCGTCAGCAGTGCGGCGATCAACAGCAGATAGCGCAAGGTGCCGTCCGACAGCTCCGCCGCGGACAGCGGTCGCAGCAATCCTTCCTGATAGAACTCGATGGCAAACCGTCCGCCAGCCAAGGGCGCAATATCCAGTCGCGCTCCGGGAAACGCATCGCTGATCGCTGCCTGCAAAGCCTCGGGGTCACCGATTTCACGGATGGTCTGCAACGCGGCCGCCAGATCCCGGCCATCGTGATGCAACACCGGCGTGCGCGTGCCCAGTTGCGGCTGGCGCACCGGTGCGTCGGGGTCGCTGCGAAAGTGATCGTAGAAGCGCCAGCGGCGGATGAACTCGCGCATCTGGAACACCTCCGGCGAACTGCGCAGGCTGCCGACCTGATCGAACAGACTGTCGAAGGTCGGTGTGTGCTGCGCCAGCACGTCCCAGCTGCGACCTTCACGGGCGCGAATCATCGGGCCGTCACGATCCACCAGCAGGCTGGCCGGGCGATAGAGTGGCCCGGCCCAGATGCATTCTTTTTTGATTTGCGGATCGAGGCTGAAGAGCGAGGGGCTGGGATGAGTGTCCCCCGGCAACATGAAGTGTCCGTTGGAGTCGGGCAGGCCGAGGCTGATGGAGTAGCTGAAATCCTCTGCGGCAAACCCCAGGCGCAGGCGTTTGACGCCCTGGCGCACCGTCGGCTCGATCGCCACTTCGCCGCTGCGCATGCGTCGGCTGATGGTTTCCGGGCCGGCCCAGAACGTCGAATCCAGCCCGCCCTCGCGGGCCAGCGCATTGACCACGCCACCCTGCGCGGTCTCCGCCAGCAGGCGCAAGGCCCGATAGAGATTGGACTTGCCGCTGCCGTTGGGGCCGGTGATCAGGTTCAGCCGGCCCAGCGGAATCACCAATTTATTGATCGAGCGGTAATTGGCCACCGCGAGGGTTTTGAGCATGGGCGTTTCCTTTGCCGGAACCGATAGTGTGCCGTGCCTGTACCCCTGTGGCGAGGGAGCTTGCTCCCGCTGGGCTGCGAAGCGGCCCCAACCCCCGGTTCGACAGGTTTTCGCCTGCTGCGCAGTCGAGCGGGAGCAAGCTCCCTCGCCACAGAAATCAATGTGGGAAATATGGAGATCGCGCGAGCGAACGTTGAACCCTGTTCTAAGCTCACAGTCGTATCGTCACTTGCACGTTCGTACACAGGAAGGAGTCTGCATGGCGAGTCCCGGAATGAAAACAGCAGTGTTGCTGAGCCTGCTCGCGCTGGTGACCGCTTGCGGCGAGAAAAAGGCTCCTCAGGAGTACCTGCCACGGGTCTTCGTGCAAGAGGTCAAACCGGCAGATTACGCCGCTGCCGTGACGCTCACCGGTGACGTGCAGGCGCGGGTGCAGACCGAACTGTCGTTCCGCGTCGGCGGCAAGATCATCCAGCGCATGGTCGATGTCGGTGACCGGGTCAGCGCCAAACAGGTGCTGGCCAAACTCGATCCCAAGGATTTGCAGACCAACGTCGACTCCGCCCAGGCGCAGGTTGTCGCCGAGCAGGCGCGGGTCAAACAGAGCGCGGCAGCGTTCGTGCGTCAGCAGAAACTGCTGCCCAAGGGTTACACCAGCCAGAGCGAATACGATTCGGCACAAGCGGCATTGCGCAGCAGCCAGAGCGCCCTGAGTGCGGCGCAGGCGCAATTGGCGAATGCCAGGGACCAGTTGAGTTACACCTCGCTGATCGCCGACGCACCGGGGATCATCACCGAGCGTCAGGCTGAGGTCGGTCAGGTGGTTCAGGCCACCGCGCCGATTTTCAAGCTGGCCCGCGATGGCGACCGCGACGCGGTGTTCAACGTCTACGAATCGCTCTTGGCCGAGCGCCCTGCGGATCGTTCGATTGTCGTCAGCCTCCTCGATAACCCCGCGATCAAAACCACCGGCACGGTGCGCGAGATCACTCCAGCGGTGTCGGCGCAGTCCGGCACGGTGCAGGTCAAGGTCACCCTCGACAGCCTGCCCCAGGGCATGCAGCTGGGATCGGTGGTCAGCGCCACCGCCAAGGGCAGCGGCAAGTCGGCGGTGGAATTGCCATGGTCGGCGCTGACCAAGAACATCAGCGATCCAGCGGTGTGGATGGTCGATGACAAAGGTGAGGCGCAGCTGCACAACGTCACCGTCAGCCGCTACCTGATCGGCAAGGTCATCATCAGCGACGGTCTCAAGGACGGGGAAAAAGTCATCGTGGCCGGCGGACAACTGCTGCACCCGGGCATGAAAGTCGAGATCGCCGAGAACACCTACAAGGATCTGCAACCGGGAGCGCAGCCATGAAGCGTCTGTGGCTGTTTTCCATTGCTGCGATTCTGGCTGCCTGCTCGAAAAACGAGCCACCGCCAGAGCCGGTGCGGCCGGTGCTGTCGATCAAAGTCCAGGCGTTGAACGAGCAAACCCTCGGGCGCTTTGCCGGCAGCATTCAGGCGCGATACGAGAGCAACACCGGGTTTCGTGTCGGGGGGCGCATTGCCAGTCGCAACGTCGATGTCGGCGCCGAGGTGCAAAAGGGCACGCTGCTCGCCACCCTCGACCCGTCCGATCAGCAAAACCAGTTGCGTTCGGCCCAGGGCGATCTGGCGAAAATCCAGGCGCAACTGATCAACGCCCAGGCCAATGCCCGTCGTCAGCAGGCGCTGTTCGATCGCGGGGTTGGCGCGCAGGCGCAACTGGACATCGCCAACACCGATCTGAAAACCACCCAGGCCTCGCTTGATCAGGCGCGGGCGGCGGTCAATCAAAGCAAGGATCAACTCGGTTACACCGAACTGCGCTCCGACCACAAAGCCGTGGTCACCGCGTGGAATGCCGAGGCCGGGCAAGTGGTGACGGCAGGTCAGCAAGTGGTGACTCTGGCGCAACCGGATATCAAGGAAGCGGTGATCGATCTGCCGGACACGCTGGTCGATGAAATCCCCCGGGATGTGGTGTTTCTGGTGGCCGGGCAACTCGACCCGAGCATCAACACCACCGCGACCATTCGCGAGATCGAACCGCAAGCGCAGAGCGCCACGCGCACCCGTCGCGCGCGGCTGACCCTGGCCAGTACCCCCGACGGTTTCCGTCTCGGCACCGCCATCAGCGTGACCCTCAGCTCGGCGGTCAAGCCGCGTATCGAATTGCCGGCAACCGCCTTGCAGGAGGTCGACGGCAAGGCCCGCATCTGGGTCATCGATACCCAAAACAAGACCGTCGCGCCCCGTGACGTCAATGTGATCAGCCGCACCGACAGCAACGTGGTGCTGGACGGTGGGGTCAAGGCCGGCGAGCGGGTGGTCAGCGCAGGCGTCAACAGTCTCAAACCCGGACAAGCCGTGAAACTCGACGAGGACAGTCAATGAAAGGCTCTTTCAATCTCTCCGAATGGGCCCTCAAACATCAGTCGTTCGTCTGGTATCTGATGTTCGTCGCGCTGCTGATGGGCGTGTTTTCGTACTTCAATCTGGGCCGCGAAGAAGACCCTTCGTTCACCATCAAGACCATGGTGATCCAGACCCGATGGCCGGGCGCGACCCAGGAAGAAACCCTCAAGCAGGTTACCGACCGCATCGAGAAGAAACTCGAAGAACTCGATTCCCTCGACTACGTGAAAAGCTACACACGGCCCGGCGAATCGACGGTGTACGTGTACCTGCGCGACACCACCAGCGCCAAGGACATCCCGGAAATCTGGTATCAGGTGCGCAAGAAGATCAACGACATTCGTGGTCAGTTTCCCCAAGGCATACAAGGCCCCGGGTTCAACGACGAGTTCGGTGATGTGTACGGCTCGGTCTACGCCTTTACCGCTGACGGCCTGACCATGCGCCAGTTGCGCGATTATGTCGAACAGGCCCGCGCCGAGATCCGCAACGTGCCGGGGCTGGGCAAGATCGAGATGATCGGCCAGCAGGACGAAGTGATCTACCTGAACTTCTCCACCCGCAAACTCGCCGCGCTGGGCATCGATCAGCGCCAGGTGGTGCAGAGTCTGCAATCGCAGAACGCGGTGACTCCGGCGGGTGTGATCGAAGCCGGTCCCGAGCGCATTTCGGTGCGCACTTCCGGTCAGTTCGCTTCGGAAAAGGATCTGGCCGAGGTCAATCTCAAGCTCAATGACCGCTTTTACCGCCTGGCGGACGTGGCCGACATCAGCCGTGGTTACGTCGACCCAGCCACCCCGGAGTTCCGCTTCGACGGCAAACCGGCAATCGGCCTGGCAATCGCCATGCAGAAGGGCGGTAACGTTCAAGAGTTCGGCAAGGCCCTGCACAAACGTATCGACGAACTCACCGCAGACCTGCCGGTCGGTGTTGGCGTGCATACCGTGTCGGATCAGGCTGTGGTGGTGGAAGAGGCGGTCGGCGGTTTCACCAGCGCGCTGTTCGAAGCGGTGGTGATCGTGCTGGTGGTCAGTTTCATCAGTCTTGGCGTGCGTGCCGGGCTCGTCGTGGCGTGTTCGATCCCGCTGGTGCTGGCGATGGTGTTTGTGTTCATGGAATACAGCGGCATCACCATGCAACGGATTTCCCTGGGTGCGCTGATCATCGCCCTCGGTCTGCTGGTGGACGACGCGATGATCACCGTGGAGATGATGGTCACGCGCCTGGAAATGGGCGAAAGCAAGGAGCAGGCGGCGACGTTCGCCTACACCTCCACAGCGTTCCCGATGCTCACCGGTACGCTGGTGACCGTGGCCGGTTTCGTGCCCATCGGCCTCAACGCCAGTTCCGCCGGTGAGTACACCTTCACCCTGTTCGCGGTGATCGCCGTGGCCATGATGGTGTCGTGGGTGGTGGCGGTGTTCTTTGCGCCGGTGATCGGCGTGCACATTCTGAGCACCAACGTGAAGCCTCATTCAGCCGAGCCGGGGCGCATCGGTCGGGCCTTCAACGGCGGTCTGCTGTGGAGCATGCGCAACCGCTGGTGGGCGATCGGCATCACCGTGCTGCTGTTTGTGCTGGCGGTGTTCTGCATGCGTTTTGTGCAGAACCAGTTCTTCCCGTCTTCGGATCGCCCGGAAATTCTCGTCGACCTGAACCTGCCGCAAAACGCCTCCATCGATGAAACCCGCAAGGCGGTCGACAAGCTCGAAGCCACCCTCAAGGGTGATCCGGACATCGTGCGCTGGAGCACCTACATCGGTCAGGGCGCGATCCGTTTCTATCTGCCCCTCGACCAGCAACTGCAAAACCCGTACTACGCGCAACTGGTGATCGTCAGCAAGGATTTCGACGCCCGTGAGGCGTTGAGCCAGCGCCTGCGCGAACGTCTGCACAAGGACTTCGTCGGCATCGGCAGTTACGTGCAGGCACTGGAAATGGGCCCGCCGGTGGGGCGGCCGATCCAGTACCGGGTCAGCGGCAAGGACATCGATCAGGTGCGCAAGCACGCCATCGACCTGGCGACCGAGCTGGACAAGAACGAGCACATCGGCGAGATCATCTACGACTGGAACGAGCCGGGCAAAGTCCTGCGTATCGACATCGCCCAGGACAAGGCACGCCAGCTCGGACTTTCCTCCGAAGACGTGGCGAGCCTGATGAACAGCATCGTCAGCGGCTCGCAGCTGACCCAGGTCAACGATGATATCTACCTGATCAACGTGGTCGGCCGGGCAGTGGCTTCGGAACGCGGTACGCCGGAAACCCTGCAGAACCTGCAGATCGTCACGCCCAATGGCACGTCGATCCCGCTGCTGGCGTTCGCCACGGTGCGTTACGAGCTGGAACAACCGCTGGTGTGGCGCCGCGACCGCTTGCCGACCATCACCATCAAGGCCTCGGTGCGTGACGAGATCCAGCCGACCGACCTGGTGAAACTGCTCAAGCCGTCGATTGATGCGTTTGCCGCCAAACTGCCGGTCGGTTACAAGGTCGCCACCGGCGGTACGGTCGAGGAAAGCGGCAAGGCCCAAGGCCCGATTGCCAAGGTGCTGCCGTTGATGCTGTTTTTGATGGCGACCTTCCTGATGATCCAGTTGCACAGCGTGCAGAAGATGTTTCTGGTGGCGAGTGTCGCGCCGCTGGGGCTGATCGGCGTGGTGCTGGCGCTGGTGCCGACCGGCACGCCGATGGGTTTTGTGGCGATCCTCGGGATTCTGGCGTTGATCGGCATCATCATCCGCAACTCGGTGATTCTGGTGACGCAGATCGATGAGTTCGAGCGAAACGGCTATGCACCGTGGGATGCGGTGGTGGAAGCGACCGAGCACCGGCGCCGGCCGATCCTGCTGACCGCCGCAGCGGCGAGCATGGGCATGATCCCGATTGCCCGGGAGGTGTTCTGGGGGCCGATGGCCTACGCGATGATTGGCGGGATCGTGGTGGCGACGTTGCTCACGCTGCTGTTTCTGCCGGCGCTGTATGTGGCCTGGTACAGGATTCGCGAGCCGAAAAAAGAAACCCGCTAAAAGCGAGTGCTGCGCACTCATCGCGAGCAGGCTCACTCCTACAGGGGAGCGCATTCCAACTGTAGGAGTGAGCCTGCTCGCGATGGCGTCAGAATGGACTACGCAGATTTACGCCAGACGCTCGCCAGCCAGGGCTGCTGCTCGCGCGGCAATCCTGCCGGCCGGTAGTAATGCTCAAGCTCGACAAACCCCGCCGCCGTCAGCAACCCGCGCCACGCCTCAAGATCGTGATACGCGCCATAGCGTGGGCCGTTCCAGCCTTCACGGTTATCCCCGCGCGGATTGGAACTGAACAGCACGCCACCGGGTTTCAACGTTTCGTACAGCTGCTTGAGCACTCGCGGCAACTCCTGCAACGGCACATGAAACAGCACCGCGTTGGCGAAGATTCCGTCAAAGCGCTCTGCCGGCAGATCCAGCTTCAGAAAGTCCTGACACCACACTTCACAGCCGCTGTCCTCGCGGGCCATCTGCACGAAATTTTCCGAACCGTCGAGACCGGTCGCCACATGGCCCATGCGTTTGAACGCCTGCAGATCGCGCCCCGGCCCGCAGCCGAAATCGAGGATGGAAAACGGCGCTTCACCGTGAATGTGCCGAAGCAGCGCATCGATGTTCTGGCTGACATCGTGATCGCGGGTGCCTTCGCGAAAACTTTCGGCCACGGCGTTGTAGTTGCCAAGTGTGGTGGAGGTGATCTGTTCAAGGGCGTCGGGGGTGTGCTTCATGGCGGGCACGCGGGCAGTGGAGGTGAGCCGAATATACGCCATGCGCCGGCAGTCTGCTGTGCGCGCCTTCTCGCCCCCACGGCGGATTGGTGTTCTCTGACGTTCAGCGATGGGAGCGAGGCAAAGGGTTTAGCGCGGTTTCATGCTCAGGCAATCGATCGAGCGTTCGACCATCGCCTTGGCGACTTCCAGCAGGTGCCAGACCGAGAACACCAGCGCACGATCCGCACCATCGAGGTGGTCGCCACACTGGTGGGCGGTGACCGAGGCGCAACGCAGCAGATCGGCAACGTAAAGCTGGGCGTCTTCCAGCGTTACGTCGTCGCTGATGTTGTACACACGCATCTCCCCCGGAGCGGGCGCCTGACCACCGCCCAGATGCGAATCGACCGCACGGCAGAGTGCGGAGCGATCCTTGAGCAGATCCTCGGTGAAACGCCTGTTGGAAGCGAGACTGAGCGTGATATCGGGAATGTCTTTTTCCATGGGTAAACTCCTGGCGTGAATGGGAGCCAACCATTTCGCGACTAAACGATCAGGACGGCAGCTGTATGCAGGTCAGTCGCCGAACGCCAGATTTCGGTGCACCCAAAAGTGTCCTGCGCACAGCCACCCTCGAGCGGGTGAGAGCCTCGTCTGGCATCAGGTTGGGGCTGTGGGCCTGGCGAATCCGGGCAACCAAACCCGGTCACTGCGACAGTGACCACCGGAGATTAGCTACAGGATATTTCAGGTACAAGGGCCTGAAATCATCTAGGAATCGTCCTGCAACCGGGGGTGATCTTGTCCGTAGAATTGTTCATTTTCTTGTCAGAAAACTCCTCCCTTGGGTCAGGACGTTTCCTTAAATCAGAAAGAATTTACGCCGCAGTGGCCATCTGCTGGCGTCGCAGTATGGACGCTTCTTGCCGATGATCGCGTCACGGCTGAATCACCGCCAACAGTCTTCGCGAAGGGATGACCGTTCGCCTGTGGTGCTTGCATGAAAACGTGAGTCCCGTGCACTGCATATGTACCGCACGAGAGGATCCGTACCCTGTTGAAATGGCGCCTGCGCGGTAGACCACTGCCGCATTGTTCGCTCATCCCTCTCTGGGGGACTCACTCGATACTGGATTTTTTCATGGTCATTGCTCGAAAACCGTCACTGGCATCCCTTCACCCGCCGCCGGAACCTGTGATATCCCGGGTTCGAGCCGGGGCGGAGTTTCCAGCGGACGTCCCGCCAGCCAAGGTTGTTCGTACCACCGGGTCAGACGCTCAGGTCGATCGGGTCCTGCGCGATCCGGTGCCGGATGATGCGCTGCTGCTCAGCGCCGTGCCACACAACGCCTCTGCCACCCCGATTTTTGCCGATGTGCTGGAGCGCTATCGACTCAAGCCCCCGGCCCATCTGCCCCAGGCCGGCCCTGACGGCATCATGAGGATCGCGAATCGGCAGTTCGTCAGGATTGCCGATGACGTGATCGTTCAGGTTCGGCAGGACGGGAAGTCCGGGATGTACCGGGCGACGCGGGCGTCGGAGCGTTCTGCATCCGGCCCCGTGCTGTTTCAGGATCACCGGACGCTGCTCTGGGGGCTTGAGGCCGTTGTGGTTCCAGACGCCGCTACAGAGGCCGTGGTGGTTGCTCCAGCCAGAGCGCATCAGGCGTTGTACGAGGGCCATGCAGACAAGTTCGAGAAAGAAGCCACCTCGCGGGCAGTCATCGTGGCGCGAGGTCTGGGTGACTTCTCGCAGGAGCACGCTGCCATTGTGCGTTCGGAGCTCAAGGCGATAGAACAGGTGTTTACCGATGCCGCGAACGCGCTCGCCTTGAACTACCGCGAAGTTGCGGGGATTGTGCAACAGTATTTCGGTAGCGCAGAGCCGGGAGTTGCAGCGAAGTTTGCGGCTGTCTTGTCCCGGGCGCAGGGGCTGTCCAGGGAATATCAGGGCCCTTGGGGAGAAGGGAAGTTTGTTGCCATCGATGCCGCCGACAATAACCGGGCCTGGGTCAATCGGGCCGATTTTCACGGCAGAATTTTCGTCAATGTCCAATTTCTCAAGGCAGGCATCGGTGCTGTGTTCGGGCACGAAATGTTGCACCTGAACCGGATCAATCGATTTACCGGGGTCGGCGCCAATGCCGCGGATTTTTTCTATCTCGATCCCGGTGGCGGGCGATATCTGGGCAAGCCTGTGGGGGTATTTGACATCGCGGAGCAGGGCATTTCCGAAGCGATCATGCGGGGCGGGCTGACCGTCGAATACCTGAGAGCCTTCACCGATGACCATCGCTATCTCATCGCCGGTGTCCAGGAGTATCTGGCGTTGGAAAAGCAGATCGACGTGCACACGGCCGTCGATCTGTTCAATGCATCGCCATCACTTCGGACCGAGCTGGCCCTGCGAAATGCCGACAGCCTTGTCTGGGCAGCCCGGAGCCTGCAAAAGCTGCATCACGCCAGGGCAGCCGACAGCCAACTGCTCAGTGAACTGCTCGGCACATAGGGCCTCGCGCGAGGCGATCTTCTGCGCTTGGCTCAACGCTTGTTCAGCCCCCGCGCCAGACGATCGCCACCCAGTTGAATGACCGCCACCAGCGCCACCAGCAACACGATCACCGTCAACATGATCTGACTGTCGAAGCGCTGATAGCCATAGCGGTACGCGATGTCACCCAGACCGCCGGCACCAATCGCTCCGGCCATGGCCGAGGAGTTGATCATCGTCACCAGCGTGATCGTGAACCCGCCGACAATTCCCGGCAGCGCCTCTGGCAACAACACATGCCAGACGATGTGCCAGCGTCGGCAACCCATGGCTTGCGCCGCTTCGATCAAGCCGTGGTCAACCTCGCGCAGGCTCACTTCGGCAATCCGCGCAAAGAACGGTGTGGCGGCAATGGTCAGCGGCACCACGGCAGCCCACACGCCGTAGGTGGTGCCGACAATCAGCCGGGTGAACGGAATCAGCGCCACCATCAAGATCAGGAACGGTATCGAACGAAACAGGTTCACGAACGCGCCCAATGCCCGATTGAGCAGGGGCGCCTGATAGATCCCGCCCTTGTCGCTGGTGACCAGAATCACCGCCATCGGGATCCCCACCAGCAAGGCGATCAGCGACGACACACCGACCATCAGAAAGGTGTCGATGAAGCCCTGCAGCAAGCGATCAAACCACATAACCCAACACCTCCACCCGTTGCGCCCACTGCCCGGCACGCTCACGCAATGTTTCGGCGCTCAGGGACGAGCCGCTGACCGCCAGCAACAATTGCCCCAGCGCGTGCCCCTGAATCCGTTCGACACCGCCCTGCAATAACTTCACCCGACCACCGAGGGCCGCAAACAAAGTGCCCAGATCCGGTTCGTCACCGGCACTGCCGGTGAACTGCAAACGCAATACCACCGCCGCGCCCGGGGAGGGCGGCTGGGCATGCAGACGGCTTTGCAGTTCTTGCGGCAAGGCGTGTTGCAGCGGCGCGAGCAAGGTCTGGCTGACCTCGTGCTGCGGGTTGCCGAACACTTCCCAGACCGGGCCTTGCTCGACGATCCGCCCGTGTTCCAGCACCACCACGCGGTCGCAGATTTCGCGGATCACTGCCATTTCGTGAGTGATCAGCACAATGGTCAGGCCCAGGCGCTGATTGATCTCGCGCAGCAGGCCGAGGATCGATTGCGTCGTCTCGGGATCGAGCGCCGAAGTGGCTTCGTCGCACAGCAGAATGTCCGGGTCATGCACCAATGCGCGGGCGATGCCGACGCGCTGTTTCTGCCCACCGGAGAGCTGCGCCGGATAGGCCTTGTGCCTGGCTTGCAGGCCGACCAGTTCGAGCAGTTCGCGGACTTTCCGATCGCGTTGTTCTTTCGGCACGCCAGCCACTTTCAGCGGCAGTTCGACGTTCTGCCACACGGTCTTGGCCGACATCAGATTGAAGTGCTGGAAGATCATGCCGATGCGCCGACGCAGGGCGACGAGGCGGTCTTCATCGAACTCGCCGATGTCCACCTGATCGATCAGCACCCGCCCCGCAGTCGGTTGTTCCAGACGATTGATGGTACGGATCAGTGACGACTTGCCGGCGCCGCTGCGGCCGATGATGCCGAACACTTCACCGCGCTGGATCGCCAGATCGATGCCTTGCAGGGCCGCGACCGGGCCTTGCCGGCCCTCGTAGGTTTTACCCAGGCCGATGAAGCGCACGTGAGCGCGATTCAGCTCGGGGTGCAGTTCGGTTTTTTCAGCATTTTCTGGCTCTGGAATATCCAGTCGCCGTTGGATCGCGGCCGTCATGCTCAGCTTTCCCAACCGGCCTGGTACAGCTTGCCGTGAGCCTTGTCCAGCGCGGCGCGAACGGCCGGCGAGTGCTGGTAGATATCGACGAATTTGATCAGGCGCGGATCGTCCTTGCTCTTGGGCTGGATCACAAACTGGATCACGTATTCCTTATGGTCGAGGCCGTCGAAAAGCAGCGCCGAGCCGGCATCGAAGGTCTTCGCCAGACGGATGTAGGCCGGGTAGCCCTGAACCAGATCGGCGTCATCGTAGGCACGCACCAGTTGCACGGCTTCGACTTGCAGGATCTTGATCTTCTTCGGGTTGGCGACGATGTCGTCTTCGGTGGCCTTGTAGCCGACCCCCGGTTTCAAAGTGATCAAACCGGCCTTGGCCAACAGTTGCAGACCGCGACCGCTGTTGATCGGGTCATTGGCAATGGCGACGCTGGCGCCTTCTGGCAACTCGTCAAAGCTTTTGTATTTCTTCGAGTAGAGACCGACGTTGTTGATGATGCCCGGGGCGAACGGCACCAGGTCAAAACCGGAAGCGGCCTTGGCGTTTTCGAGGAACGGGATGTGCTGGAAGTAGTTCACGTCGATGTCGCCAGCGGCGAGACTGACGTTCGGTGCAATCCAGTCAGTGAACTCCACCAGCTCGACTTTCAGGCCTTGTCTGGAGGCTTCCTCGACGGCGGCTTCCAGCGGAATCGCGAAGGCGGCGGTGGTGCCGATTTTCAGTGGAGCGTCGGCGGCGAACACCGTCGAGCTGAACAGGCCGAAGGCCAGGGCCAGTGCTTTGACTGGGTAGGTCAGGATTTTTTTGGTCATGGTGTGGTTTCCAGTCAGTGCATAAGTTTTTGGTGTCTATTTGGGCCCCTTCGCGAGCAGGCTCGCTCCCACAGGGAAATGCATTTCAAATGTGGGAGCGAGCCTGCTCGCGAAGCTGTTAATGCCGGAATGAAGAGCCGGTGTGTTGCTCAGGCAAATGCGCCTCACCGTGGAACAACTTCTCGCGCAAGCTGCCGCTGTCATACGCCGTCTTGTACGACCCCCGCCGCTGCAACTCCGGGATCACCAGATCAATAAAATCGACATAGCTTTCCGGGGTAACGATGCGCGTGAGATTGAAGCCGTCCAGCCCCGTTTCAGCGATCCACGATTCCAGTTCATCCGCCACTTGCTCAGGCGAGCCGACCACGGTGATGTAGCGGCCACCGAGCGCGTGCTGCTCGAGCAACTTGCGTCGGGTCCAGTCGTTGTTCTGCAGGTTCTTGGTGGCGGACTGGATGGCATTGCTCTTGACGTACTGGATCGGTTCGTCGATTTCGTATTGGGAAAAGTCGATCCCGGTGGAGGCCGAGAAATGCGCGACGCCAGCCTCGGCACTGGCGTAACTCAGGTACTCGGCGTGCTTGGCCCACGCGGCTTCTTCGGTGGCGCCGACGATCACATTGAGACCCATGAACACCTTGATGTCTTCGGGATTGCGCCCGGCCTCGACGGCGCTGGCGCGGACCTTGTCCACCTGCACCCTGGTCGACGGCTTGTTCTGGCCGCTGATGAACACGCACTCGGCGTGACGTCCGGCGAACAGCAAACCGCGATCCGAACTGCCGGCCTGGAACAGCACCGGCGTGCGCTGTGGCGACGGCTCGCAGAGGTGATAACCCTCGACCTGATAGAACTCGCCGTGGTGCTCGACCTTGTGCACCTTCTCCGGCTGCGCGTAGATGCGTTGCTCGCGGTCATTGAGCACCGCACCGTTTTCCCAGCTGCCTTCCCAGAGTTTGTAGAGCACTTCGAGGTATTCGTCGGCCTGATCGTAGCGACGGTCATGCTCGACCTGCTCGCGCAGGCCCATGGCCTTGGCAGCGCTGTCGAGGTAACCGGTAACGATGTTCCAGCCGACCCGACCACGGCTCAGGTGATCGAGCGACGACATGCGGCGAGCGAACAGATACGGCGGCTCGTAGGTGAGGTTGGCGGTCAGGCCGAAGCCGAGGTTTTTTGTGACCGCCGCCATGGCCGAGACCAGCAGCAACGGGTCGTTGACCGGCAGCTGGATCGACTCTTTGAGCGTGACGTCCACCGAGTTCTGGTAGACGTCGTACACGCCGACGATGTCGGCGATGAACAGCCCGTCGAACAAACCGCGCTCCAGCAACTGCGCCAGCTCGGTCCAGTATTCGAGGGTGTTGTAGCGCGTCGAGGTGTCGCGCGGGTGCGTCCACAGGCCATGGTTGATGTGGCCGATGCAGTTCATGTTGAACGCATTGAGCAGGATCTTTTTCTTCGCGGCGCTCATCAGATCGTCCCTCGCAGCGGAGGGTTTTCATCGTTGAGGTAATAGTTGCCCACCGCGTGATATTTCCAGCGCACCGGGTCATGCAGCGTGTGCACCCGGGCGTTGCGCCAGTGGCGGTCGAGGCCATGTTCGATCAGCGTTGCCTGGCTGCCAGCCAGTTCGAACAGCGTGCTGCCGGCGGCAAGCGAGATTTCGGTGCTGATTGCGCGCGCTTCGGCGACGGCAATCGAGGCAGCGGCGACGGTTTCGGCGTTGGTCTCGGCCTGAGCCTTGTCGAGAAATTCGCCGGCGCGTTCAAGCAGCGCTTCGGTGGCGTGCAGGCGGATGCTCAAGTGACCGAAACTCTTCAGGGTCAGCGGGTCTTCGGTGGCCTTGTCGTTGCCGGAGTCGATCCACGGACGCGTCTTGCTGCGTACAAAATGCAAGGCATCTTCGTAAGCGGCGCGGGCGATGCCGGTGTCGATGGCGGCGTGGAGGATCTGCGCCAGCGGGCCGACCGTGGTCGGACGCTCGAAGGCGCTCTGGAACGGGATCACATCCTCGGCGGCAACGTAGACGTCTTCGAACACCACCGAACCGCTGCCGGTGGTGCGCTGGCCGAAGCCGCTCCAGTCGTCGATCACCGTCAGGCCTTTGCTGTCACGCGGGACGAAGGCCAGTTGCTGCACGCCGTTTTCATCGACCACCGAGGTCGGGATGCGCTGGGCGTAGATCGCCCCGGTCGCGTAGAACTTGCGCCCGTTGATGCGATAGCCGTCGTCGTCACGCTTGAGGCTGGTGACGCGGTCGTGGGCGGTTTTGGTGCCCAGCTCCGCCAGGGCATTGCCGAAGCGCTGACCGGCCAGCACCTCGGCGTACAGCCGCTGTTTCTGCTCATGGCTGCCGTTAACCCGCAGCACTTCGAGGGCGTAGAAATGGTTCTGCGGAATCTGCCCGAGGGAGCCGTCGGCCTGAGCGATCAGGGCGATGACGTTGGCCAGGGTCACGTTGGACGCGCCGGCGCCGCCATACTCCTTGGGCACGCTGATGCCCCACAGGCCGGAGCGGGAAAATACGTCGAGTTCCGGCAGTGGCAGGCGACGTTCGCGGTCGCGCACGGCACTGTCGCGTTTGAAATCTTCGGCCAGGTCGCTGGCGACGATCAGGGCTTGCTCATCGCTGGTGATGACCGCGACGGGGTGGGAAAAAATCATAGGTTTCTCTCCAGATGTCTGGTCGTCAGATCCAGGAATGGCGGGCCGGCAAAGTACCGTTCAGGCGATAGGCGCCGACCGCGTGATATTTCCAGCGCACCGGGTCGTGCAGGGTGTGCACCCGGGCGTTGCGCCAGTGGCGGTCGAGGTTGAATTCGGCGAGGGTCGCGCGGCTGCCGGCCAGTTCGAAAAGCTTCTCGCTGGCGAGCAAGGAAATCTCGGTTGTCAGCACTTTCGCTTCGGCCACCGCAATCGAGGCGCGGGCGGCGGACTCGGCAGTCAGCGGCGCGGCATGGACTTGGTCGAGCACTTTGCCGGCCTTGCGCAACAGTGCTTCAGCCGCGTGCAGTTCGATCTTCAGCTTGCCGATGTCGGCGATCACGTAGAGGTCATCGCTGGCGCGTTCGACCTTGGCGTCGATCCATGGTCGCGCACGGGTTTTGACGAATTCGATGGCGTCGTCAATGGCGCCACGGGCGATGCCGGCGTCGATGGCCGCCTGAATCAGTTGCGACACGGCGCCTTGGGTATTGGGCTTCTCGTTGATCTTCCAGTTATCGACGACCAAGCTCGACTCGACGCGCACGTTGTTCAGCAAAATCGTGCCGCTGGCGGTGGTGCGCTGACCGAAGCCCGACCAGTCATCGACGATGCGCAGGCCCGGCGTGCCACGGCGGACGAAGGCCAGCACTTGCCTGCCGTCGTCATTGAGCGCCTTGACCGCCACCCAGTGCGCAAACAGCGCGCCGGTGGAGTAGAACTTCTGACCGTTGATCACGTAATCATCG